>Ga0155660_117_pt2 | contig 3178 bp, 2 predicted proteins | sample RifCSPlowO2_01_FD_107317 | JGI IMG/M metagenome (GOLD analysis project Ga0155660, IMG submission 107317) | Candidatus Amesbacteria bacterium RIFCSPLOWO2_01_FULL_49_25 | reverse complement strand
CCGCCCCCGCCATCAAAAGCCCCACCAGTGCTATCCCTATCTCCAGCCTTCTCTTCTCCAAAAACTCATCCAGCATCAGTTACCAAGTTTAAAACTTTCCCCGGTACGAAAACAATCTTGTATTTCTTACCCCCTATGTACTTCCTCACCTTATCACTCGCCAACGCCATCTGCTCAATAGTTTTCTGATCAGCTTCCTTCTCTACTTCCAGCTTTTCTCTCAACTTACCATCAATCTGAACCACTATTACGGCCTTTTCTTCCAAAATCAGCTTCGGATCATACTCGGGCCACGCCTGCTGATGTACCGAAAACTCTCCCCCCAGCCTCTCCCACATCTCCTCGGCCAAGTGGGGCGCAAATGGCGCCAACACCCTCCAAAAAACTCCCGCTTGTTTTTTGCCCAAACCTCCAATCTCTTTTACTTTGTTCAGAAATTCCATTATCGAGGAAATCGCAGTGTTGTAGTGTCGTCTGTCTATGTCCTCTCCCACCTTCTTCACCAGCCGGTGCAAATCCTTATCCAAAACCGTCATCTCCCCAGTAATCTCAATTCTTGCCAACCTGTTTATGAACCTGAGCATCCCTTCCATTCCCGTATCCCTAAAATCTCCCCCCTGATCCACCGGGCCCAGAAACATCATATAAGTTCTCAACGCGTCAGCGCCAAATTTTGATATGTATTCATCCAAATTGACCACGTTGCCTTTACTTTTGCTCATTTTTGCTCCGTCTTTAATTATCAAACCGTGAGCAAAGAAGCGTTTAAACGGTTCCTCAAACTTCAAATGCCCCAGATCATGCATTACCATGGTCACAAATCGAGAATACAACAGATGCAAATTGGCATGTTCGGCCCCGCCAGTATACATGTCCACAGGCAGCCACCTCCCAGTTACCTCTCTATCCCATGGCTTATCGTTCACACCCACGCTCGGATATCTTAAAAAGTACCAAGCACTATCCAAAAAAGTGTCAGAAACATCAGTCTCTCGCCGTGCTTCTCCGCCACAATTAGGGCATATCGTCTTATAAAACTCAGCGTGCTTTGCCAATGGCCCCTTTCCTTTTCCCTCCGGCTGAAAATCTTCTATCTGCGGCAATCTTACTGGCAGCTCTTCCTCGGGCACCGGGTACCAGCCAGGACTGTCCCAATCTGCCGGACACATTCCCCTGTTTTGGGAAAACCAGCATTCCCCCCTATTGGCACACGATTCACAATAAATCATTGGAATCGGCGGGCCCCAATACCGCTGTCGCGAGATTAGCCAATCCCGCAGGTGAAAATGCGTTTCATTCTTCCCCCAACCTTCCTTTTCCGCCCTTCCCCACCAGCCCTCATCTGGCTGCATCTCGACTATATCAATCCCATACTTAGTAGCAAACTGTCGATCACGTGCATCGTGCGCTGGAACCCCCATTATCGCCCCCGTCCCGTACTCTGCCGTCACATAATTGACCTCCCAAACTGGTATCTTTTTCCCCGTGGCCGGATTCACAGCATACTTCCCCGTAAACTTCCCCTCCTTTTCTTTTGATTTTTGAATATTGGTTTTTGAATTTTGACTTGCGACCGCAATGAACGTCGCTCCATGAACCGTATCTGGCCGAGTGGTAAAACACTCATACTCCCCAAACTTCAATACCATCCCCTCAGACTTACCTATCCAATTCCTTTGGCTAACCTTAATTTTCTCGCTCCAATCCAATTTATCCAAGTTATCCAAAAGCTTCTGGGCAAACTTCGTGATTCTAAAAAACCACTGTTCCAAAGACTTCTTTTGCGTCTCCGTCCCGCACCTCTCGCACTTTCCGTCTATTACCTGCTCATCAGCCAACACTGTCTTACACTTCGGACACCAATTTACCTCGGATTTTTTCCGATAAGCCAAACCGGCTTTATACATTTCCACGAATATCCACTGTGTCCATCTGTAATAATCCGGATCATACGTCTCCAACTTCTTTGACCAGTCATACATGTTGCCAATCTTGTGCAGCTGAGAGTAAAAATTAACCTCCGTCATTTGAGCGTGCACGGCTGGGTGTCTACCCACCTTCAAAGCGTAGTTCTCACTATGAATACCAAATCCATCCAGTCCAATCGGCTCAAAAACATCAAACCCGCACATTCTCTTATAACGACCGTAGATATCAGAGGCGGTAAAAGCATACATGTTCCCCACATGTAGTCCTTCCGCGGACGGGTAAGGAAACATCATCAAATTGTAAAAAGGCTTTTTAGACCCCTCCAAATCAGTCTTATTTATCCCCTCCCCCTCCCACCTCTCTCGCCACTTCTCCTCGACCTCTCGATGGTCATATTTCTCCATATCCAAACATTCTACGCTACAATATCGAGTTTCATCAACTCCCTGTGGACAAACTCCCTATAATCTAATATAACTCGTGTAATAAGTATAATTTAGCTTCAGTATAACTACTTATAATCATCAAGACCTATGTCTGTTTCGAGTCTACTGATCGACCAATTTGCCCAGTTTCTAGGCAAAGAAAACGTTTCGGCCAACACCTACAAAAATTACCTCTCTGATATCCGCCACTTTTCAGACTGGGTCTCACAGATCGAAACCACCCAACCAGTCACCAACCCCCTCGACGAACTCCTGCTCTCTTCTTACCGAGACTACCTATCTGTCAATTGCCCTGTCAAGACTGCTAATCGCCGTCTATCCTCCCTGAGAAAATTTTGCTACTTTCTCGCCTCCATCGGATACTTGCCCTCCGATCCTTCATGGAAACTTACCAATGTCACCCCACCCCAACCGGACACAGACCATTTACTACTTGCCCGGTTTGCCAAATCTCTCCAATCCGAAGGCGCTTCAATTGCCACCGTCAACAACTACCTCTCAGACGCCAGAGACTATCTAAAATTTAAATCACTTCATCCCGAAATACTCCAGGATAGCCAATACGAGACCTATATAAATCACCAAGTCACTGCCTCTTCACCAGCCACTGCCAAACGCCGCGTATCCTCCATCAAAAAATTCCTCTATCTCACCTCTCTCCACCCCCAGGTCTCCACACCCCCTCCCCCAGTTTATTACACCCCCGTTGTCCAGATGGAACCAGAGCTTCCCACTCCTGCCGAGGAACCGGTACCAATTGACTTAATCAGCCCTCCTCCATCTCCAGAAATTCCACTCCCCCT
>Ga0155660_118_pt2 | contig 5257 bp, 8 predicted proteins | sample RifCSPlowO2_01_FD_107317 | JGI IMG/M metagenome (GOLD analysis project Ga0155660, IMG submission 107317) | Candidatus Amesbacteria bacterium RIFCSPLOWO2_01_FULL_49_25 | reverse complement strand
AACTACCAGATGTCAACGAAACCCTGATACTGTACAAGAATGTACTTGTTAGGGTCGAATATGCTATGATTTAATTTGTGGAAGGAGTCGGCCTTTTTAGGTCGGCTCTTTCTCGTTCTCCCCAATTCCCCATTGCCAGCTCCGTTTGCTTTATGTGTTTGTGTGTTTGGCTCCATTTTTTCTCACCCCCTTTCTTTTTTGAGCTTTTTAAAGTGAAGCTCTAGCTTCAATACCTGATCTTTCAGCACGCCGACGAAGCGAAGTCACAGGGAGGAACCTGCTCAGTCCACTGAGCGGGCAAATCCCTTGACGAGCGAGGAAGGTGTGCAACTACCTGTTATAGGAGTAATCGCAATGGTGCGGGAAAATTGATCGAAATATAAATGGAGTTTGTCAAGCGAAGCACAAAAAAGGCCGGATATGCTCCGGCCATGTTTTGTTAGTTTCGGGTATCTTTATGAAATACGAGTACCTCTCGGGCGAATGCCTTCAACTCATCTAATAGCTTTATCCCTTCTGAGCTATCAAACGGGATAAACTCAAGCGTTACGTCGGGGATTGCTTTTCTAAATTCTCGAAGCCGCATATCGACCGTATAACCCTTGAATGTTGGAAGAATTCTAACGCTCATAGTCTCACCTCCTTTCGTATTCTAGCAGGCCTTGAGCTTGCCTGCACTTCTCTACTCTCAGCCGGGTTCCCTGTCGGGTCAAGGATCACGCCCTTGGCGTGACTTGCAAGCCCTGAGAGGGCGAAGTCCTTGAGCCGACAGGGTGGTTGATAGCATAAAAAGGAAGGCAAGCGAAAGCGCAATCAGGCGGTGAATTAGCCAATCACCCAATTATTTCTGTTCGATCATCCCCCAGACCGATTGAGATGAGTCAGAGGCAGTTAAAATGCTTGCTCAGGAGCGATGGGCCCATTTCGTCTATTTCATTCCTGGGCCGGTAAAGGAGTGGCTGGCTGTACCCAGGAGGCCTCATAAGACCAGATACCCCCCTCGGTGGTGGCAACTAGGATAATATTTGATCCACTGATTGGGTGAATTAGCGTTATATCCGTCGGACCTTCCAGATGCGCCCATTGAATACCTAGGTCTTCTGAGTAGTAAAGCCCGCCGTCGCAGACAGCAAAGACTTCCGTATCTTTCCAGGGACTAGTTTGAACTGACTTGCACTCTAATTCTTTTCCCTGACCCGGCAGTGCCTTGTTAATAGGAATCCATGACCCACCTCCATCTTTGCTTCGATACACCCCATTGGGCGTACCCACAAACAATAATGTGGGGTCATAATAACTGACGGCCAAATCGAATACTTCCAGATTAGGTCCAACATGAGGTAGAGGTCGCCAGTCCTGTCCTACCAAAATACGCAAGATGTTTGGATCAGAGTAAGGAGGACCAAATTTAACTCCGTAAATTATAGTTCTGTCGGATGGAGCTGATCTCAGTATGTCACCGGGAAAATCAATTAAACCCAACCATCTGTCTCCTCCGTTGTAAGAGACACTAAATCCCCCACAAGCCAACCAAGTAATTATACTTCCATCATCTGAAGCCAATGCTATGCTTGGAGGATTGCCACAGCCCTCACCTATTATTTGATACCAAGTGTCTCCACCATCTTTTGACCGCCAAAGGCTCTTCCCCACAACATAGACAATGCTTGGGTCAGCAGGAACCGCTTCAACCAGACTGATATTAAAATCAAGAAGACCATTATTTACCGCCCGCCAGCTTTCACCAGAATCTTCAGACTTGAAAATCCCATGGCTGGCTCCATTGGTGGCGATATAGATTACCCCATCGGACGCGGAAACATCCGATATGGGTTCACCTATCAAGCCCAAGTTTCTCCATCCAGGAGGCTGAAGAGGAATTGATGTTGGCCTAGGTACTCCCGAAGCGATTACCTCAGGAAGCGAAGGTACAAATTCAGAGAGAGATCTAAGCAACCCTGCGCCTGCGTTAAATATCACACATAATACACATATTCCTATGGGAAACAGGACCGCAATTATCAAAAGGGGTGCTTGAAAGCGATTTTGACGGATAGGACTAGGGCGTGCCTCACCCACTTCGACTTGATCTATATGTCGTTGCCAGATTGCGAGCACGATACCAACCAGAGAGAAAATGAAGAAAAGCGGCCACGCTATCCAAAGGTATGGTTTCCAACTATAAGGCAACACCCCGGATGCAATGTCACCGAGGATTACAGTTAAGGCGGAGACCAAGCCAATTACTATTAGAATAACCACAGAAATGCGACTACGATTCATTGCTTCAATCCCTGAAGATGCCTATCCATTGATAGTCAGGCTTGGTTTGACATATCTGGTCCAGCATACCTGCATTGGATTATAAAGCAAGTTCGGAAGTAGGCACATGATTTGCGGGTCAGCCGCAAATCGCTGTAATTCAATATGTGCAAATCTCCCGCCAAAGCAGGAGCTTTTACATCTCCTCTATCATAGGTTGCGACTTTTTTTTGATATTTCACCTTGCTACTATACAGGGGATGGATACAGTAGAAGGGGAACAATCAGCAGAACCTCAAGTAGAGCGGTGGGGATTTGAAAGCCACTTTCAAGAGTATGCGCTTCTATTGGCGAAAAAAGGGAAAGATGGTTTGGAATCCATAGACAACTTTCCCCAAAGGATAGAACTAAATGATGAGTGGCACAGAACGTTGGAGAAAATACGGTTAGAAACCGAGGACGGGCTAGAAAGGGGTACACTGACTGGTTTTCCGGGTGATATGAGAAAACTTACTATTTCCGATAAGCTTGTCGTTGGGAAAAAAGCATCAATAAAATTTCTTGACAGCTTGGAAAATGCGAAACAAAAACACGGCATTGATAAAGTAGTTGGAACAATCCACTCGCATCCAGGACACTGGGATAGTCCTGAGAAACGATACATAGAACCAGGCAGATCATTTTCTGAATACAGAGGTTTTACAACCAAAGATTTCCATACTTACCTTAAACCTTCATATCAATCTCTCTTCATTGACGGAGTGGTGGATAGCCAAGTGAACTATTTTGTTTTCCTAACAAAAGACACCAAATTTATTCCCAAAGATTCCAAGTTATACAGGCGTGAGATTTTTGAAGATTACTGGCTATATCAGCAAACGAAAAGCTTGAGGACTTTTTCTCTGTGGGACGTTGATATGGCTATAGCCAAGGAGTATAAGCTAGCCCTTTACAGGGGAAATTCAGGCGAAGACTTGATTAGGTATTTCCCGTAGACCCCATCGAAGTTGCCACTGGTTTTGAAAACGATAATAAACCGAACCAAACCCGAAAATGGTGCTTGATTTTTTAAAATGCGACTGCTAGTGTAGGTGAATGTCCGACAGGGAAAATAATCAAAAAAACGACGGAAGAATAGATCGTCAAACAGATGAAAACCTCTATCAGCCGAAAATTCACAGCCAAAGGATCAGGGAATTGCATGACTTAAGCGAGAGATCCGGCCTTCCCATGACGGTTCTTGTTGATAGGGCAATTCAGGATTTTGTTGAAAGAAATAGTTTGAATAAAGGGGTTATTTATGAGGAGGATGAGATCGTGACTAGCGAGATCAAATCCTTCATCACCCGAGCCTACCAAATAGGACATGATGAAGGGATACGATATATCTGGCTCAACGTGGTCGATCCTCTGGTGAGCGTGAACATCTCTTTAAACCGGGGAGACACGAAAGAGGCAGCCGATAGGCTGGATGCATTGGATCTGTGGATAAAGGAAAACTTAAACATACCGACAGCATATGAAAGAAATAGAGAGGGAGATACAAAAGGAGCCTGAACAGGCCTGCGGCTATTGCGGGCCTGGGTATCCGGCGACATGGCAGATCATCACCGAAAAAGGCGAGGAGTTTGTATGCGACAAACACCATTTTGTTTTGAAAGAAATTCAAGCCATTGAAAAAGAAAAGTTACTTTGGGAAGCGGAGTGGACAATAGTCAGCCATTTCGAAGAAGATTTGCAGCAGCACGAATTTGACGACACGGATCAGTGGGAGGACGGAAGTATGTACGGATTTTAATATGAAAGAAATATTGATCGAAACAGCCAACCCCCAGCCAGAGGTAAGAAGAAACGCCGAAACCGCAGTTGGTTGGGAGTTCAAAGAAGAAGCAGCATACCTCTATGAGAAGGCAATCGTCTTAAGGGAAAGGCTTATTGACCCCATAGCAAGAGTAGATAGACAGCAGCTCCCCGATCCGGTAATCGGATTTGATAATTTAAGAAACTACAAAGTTCTTGCTGAGTATTTGGTGATAAGGGATCCGGTGGGGTTATCCTGTCGGATTAACTTCAATACCGAGCACTACATACCTGACGGAGATAAGCAGGTATGGCGTTGGGGTAGATGGGCGCAGATGGAGACATTGGCCCATGAGTATGTGCATTTATTCCAGCAACAGGTAGGATCGGGCAAACCGTCTCACGGCAAGGACTTTATTGAAAAGTGCGAATCAATCGGACTTCACCCATTGCCAGGCGTTGGCTGCCACACAGCGGTTGCCGATGAGCCGTTTTCAATCCTGATGAAAGAATGGGGAATAGAAAGACCCGATGATGTGCCGACGGATAAGAGGAAAATAGATTGGTTTAAAAACGGAAAAGAGATAAAAGGAAGATCGTCCTTAAAAAAGTGGACTTGCCCCGAGTGTGGATTGAATGTGAGAATGGGGATCGCCGGAGATCCAATGTTAAGACACCATACCTGCGAGACCGCTGCCGGCCGTCCGGTATTTTTGATCCCTGGGGATGTCTATGTTGCGAAGAAATAAGATATTTTCGTAAGGTCTTGATTATTTTGTTATAGAAGTTCTTAGGTAGCTTTCAACCGCTTTATGGTCTTTCCAAGAACTGAATACCGCAGGGATAATAAAAAAGCCTGGGTTATGTTACTGGATTCGTTAAGTCAAAAGACTTAAAAAATTCCGGGAACACCCAGGCTTATATCACATAACTCAAGGGGTTGTATTATTGGGAATAAAGGTTTGATTTAACAACTCTTTACAATGGTTTTCCCAAGCAATTCTTTCTGACTCCCTAGGTCCGCAGACAAATTGCTGAACTGGGTAAACCATCAGCGTACTTAAATCGTAGCGAGAGATGGAATTCGTTCCATAATCGTGTCCAGCAAAATTAATCTGTGTCAAAACTACGGTTCTATACCAAAGATTCAGCACGTTAGTTAGCAATATCATCCGATCTTTGGATTTCTGAAGTT
>Ga0155660_122_pt1 | contig 5296 bp, 7 predicted proteins | sample RifCSPlowO2_01_FD_107317 | JGI IMG/M metagenome (GOLD analysis project Ga0155660, IMG submission 107317) | Candidatus Amesbacteria bacterium RIFCSPLOWO2_01_FULL_49_25 | reverse complement strand
GTGGGCTTGATGGTGGGGCTGGGGGAGGGGGTGGTGGTTGGGGAAGGTTCGACTGGAGTGGGAGCGGGGGAGGGTTCGGCTGTTTCGGTGGCGGGAGAGTTTTTGGTGGCAAACCAGTAGGCCGTGAAGCCTAGAATGGCCAGGGTTAAGAGAGAGCCCAGGACAATCAAAAGAGTTTTGCGGTTGGACATGCTTTTTAAATTATAAGCCCGAGGTCAAGCTCGTACGCGGCGGGGGAAACGAGCGAAACACGGTCTTTCGTCTAGGTGCCAGAACTTGGACGTACGGACTGTACTCGAGGTAGAATTGAGTTGTCAGGCCGAGGGCGATGGCCGCGGTTTCGATGAGAGGGGAGAAGACCTCGCAAGTATCAAGGCGACCGGGTACGATTAGGCTGGGGAGCTCGGCCGGCTTTGAGATGGGAGCGCCGGTATTGTCAAGGTGAATAAGGCCAGCGGAAAGGTTGCAGAGAAGAAGGCTGGCGGCAGAGCTTAGGCCGACACCGGCGTCGTGACAAGCTGGCTGGTCATCGACTTGGGGTAATTGGATGGAGATCGGCCCCGGAGGCTATGAACTTGTGTTGGGCGTGTGAGGGGCCAACCGCGACTTTTTCGCCCACTCGGACAAACTTAATGTCCAGATGTCCTGCCATAATATCGGCCATAAGTTGGGGGGTGAGGATTTCGGAAGTATTGAGAGTGGCCATGACTTAATTGTACTCTAGGGCGAGCGACGGAGCCTCTTAATTAATTTTCTGATGTCCCTCACGCCTTGTCTGAGTTCCAACTCGAGATAGGCTAATATTTCGAAGGCTGACTCGGGATGAAGTATTTTGCTGATGTGCCATCAATCGCCCCAACTGCGAAACGCTTTTCTAATCGCTTGGTCGCGGTGTTTCATAGACCACGAATCGTAGATCGTGAGTGGGGCCGGGTTGGCTGGTTCGGGAACCGGGGCGGGCGGAGCAGGTTCGTGCTTGGGGAGATCCCTGTTGGAAGTGTGATGGTTCCTTTGCAGTCGTTTGGCTATGGGCTTGTTTACCACTAAGTCTTCAAGATACTCGAGGGCCTTGGGATGGTTCGGCCATTTTGGCAACTCTGCCTGATTGATGTGAATGATGTTTTTTCCAGCGGCGGACTCGATGGTCACAACTCCTCTGACCATTTCGGGGTGGTGTTGAGACAATTTTCTTAAGTAGTCACTCACAGACTGCAGTTGTCGTTTTTCCAGCTCACGCTGCTCGGTGCCAAAATGCAGTTTGGACTCCTCGGTAGGAAGGCTGTCTTTCATGGTTTCTCGCAGCTGGTCGAGAGGGCCAAACCGGCTTTTGACATCTTCTGGATAGTTGTCAAGCGTTGTGAAGGCGCTGGCAATGGCTTGGGTGAGATCAGGTTCTTTATAACGGCCGCTGGCTTTGGCCGCCAGGTACCACGCACCGAGGGCGATTTCCCAACTTCCACAAGTGTATAGTTTGGCGCTTCTTGGAGTCTCGGTTGTATTGGTTTCTACCAGCATAGCAGGTATTATATTATGGGCTGAAGTGATTCCCAAATACTACTTCAAATTACAGTTCGCAATTATAGGGGACTTGATGGTTTATGTTTTGCCTCCTTAGAAGTTGTTGCGCTGGGGAGTTGGGAACGTCTTGAATTTATGAACGCCAAGACAAGTTCGGGAGTGGCTTGGGCAAGATTTCTCAAATCGCATTGAATAGTACAATCTGGAGGACAGGCCTTTAGCTTTTCTTGCGCATTCTCAATCGATTCTTGTGCCGCTTCGGTTTCTAACTGGTTTTCCTCTCTAAAAAACGTTATCCCTACCATGGCTCGGCGAGATTCTGGATTTGGACAGACCGCGATAATATCGAACCTATTGTTGTGCTGCTCACCATTGAAGACAGGCATTTAATGATTATACAGAAGTAGGGGTAGCTGTCAATACTATAGGATGGGCTGTAGACTCATGTAAACTGTGTGGGAGCCTGGTATGCTCAAATTTGAGGGTTCCTTCAAGTGGATTTTTTATAGAACGGGTGTAATATTTGGATATGTCTAGGGTGAATACTATTCAAATAATTACGGACATAGTTGACCAAAGTTATAACGAGATGTATGCGATTATGCGAGGGGTGGCCGATAGAATTACGGATGAGCAGGTAGATTTTGCTCCCTTAGTACCTGTTACTGGGATGTCGATTACTCATGGAGCTTTTCTAACCAGGCTTATGGCAAAATCGTACCTATCGCCGGTTGTGATGTTCACAAATGTTGCTCCACATCAGACACATAAAACTGACATAATTGCGAAGATAACAGGAAAAGACATGATAGTAATGGGTTCAAATAACGGTTGTTTTGATTGGATTAACAGAGATTTCGGGTTTGACTATCTTGCTGAAGTAACTGTCAAAAAACCATTTGTCATTAATGGCGAGATTATCTATTTACCAGGAGAAGATCCGCCTGCTGATTATGATAATAGGTTCGATAAGGATGCTATTCATAAAACTTTTGGAGCACATGTTATTTATGGGCCGATAGCTGTTGGCCTTGCTCTTGGAGTGGACTATGAAAAATTTGGGGAAGATAGAGATAAAGACTTTGTAGTGCCGCTAGACATCATGGAAGGGGAAATAGTTCATATTGATAACTATGGAAATTTAAAGATTTATGGTAAGTTAGAAGCTAAGCCGGGCTCAACGATTAAGATTTTTGCTAAAGGCGGGTTATTGGCTCAAGCGGAATACGTGACAGGTAGAATGATGAGTAGTCCCACCGGTACTTTTGTAATTTATCCCAGTACTTCGTTGCCGCATATGATAGACGTTGCTCTAATTAGAGGAAATGCTGCGATGAGACTGGGATTGGCGATTGGAGATGTGTTAACTTATCGAGTGGCTTAAGCTGGATTCGGTGGTGGGCAGGCCTTATTGGACGTAATTAGGAACGCCTGGGTGAACCTAAATAGCTTTGATTTTGGGATGGAGGGTGTGGGGAGGTTAAGAAATGCGGATTTCCAGTTTGGAATTAAGGGCTGAGGCAAGTTTTTTGAGAAATTGGAGAGTGGGGTTGGCACGACCGATTTCCAAGCGGGAGATAACCGATTGCTTCGTACCAATTTTTTGAGCCAGCCGAGTTTGAGTGTAGCCTTTCTTTTTTCTGACTGCAATTAAAGCGTTGATGAGTTCGAACTCGGGTTGGAGTTTGTCGTATTCGGCTTTTAGTTTAGGATTTTTGAGCGCCTGTGTTTTGTAATCGTTAAAGTCGACGTGGTTCATATTACTTATATGCTATATTAGTTTGGCTTTTCTGTCAAGGGCAGTCTGGATTTCTTTGAGGGGTGTTTTCTGGGTTTGTTTCTTGAAGGCGTGTAGTAAATGGTAAGTTCCTTGATAGTTGGCGAACAAGATCCTGACTGCGGTTTGGCCGGATGTGCGTAGTTCGTGTAGCCCCGAAGTCAGCGTGGGTTTGTCTAAGCTGTCGAGGAAGTCTTTAACTGGCGAATCGCCTCTGGCTGTCGTAAACAACTTGACGGAGAAAGTCACAGGGTCAGTTTAGCATTATTGGCAGCCCTGGATGCGGTAGTCCTGAGCACTTCGGCAGGCTCAGTGTAAACTTTATCGAAGGATTCGAACCTTTTACGCACAAATCTAATTGGGCTTTAATAACTGAGTTAGAATGGTAGAGTGAAGAAGGTCATCTCCGAAAACTGGCAGGAAATTGTTAAGGTCGTTATTTTAGTGTTTGTACTTTCGTTCGTGTCGGTGCTGGTATCCAATTGGCTCAGAACTGATGTTATCCAAGAAAGGGTTGAGGATTTAGGAGCATTAGGGCCGCTGGTAGTAATCCTGTATGTGACAGTATCACATGTATTTGCCCCACTTGCCGGGACCCCGGGAATTATTGTTGCCTTGTCTGTTTTTGGACCAGTAAAAGCATGGGTCTACATTTACATTGCTTCAAACTTGAGCGCAGCTATAAATTTTTACATTGCTCGGAAGTTGGGGAGGGATTGGGTAATCAAACTGGCTGGGAAAAACTCCATTAGCAAAATTGATAGGTTCGTGACCATTATGGGTACTCGTTTATTAGTAGCGGCCAGGCTGTTCGGTTTTCCCTTATACGAATTTATTTCATATGCCGCAGGTCTAACTAACATCTCTTTTAGAAAATATATGATTATTACCGCCCTAATAAGTCCGATTCCAGGTACCATTATGACGATCTATGCCTATAATTCCCTCAGCTCCCCTTGGATGATGGCGTCCATGATGGGGATACTTATAGGTGTAGGTGCTTTGTTCTCTTGGTATACAGTCAGGCTCTACTTGATCTCTCAAAACACCAAGTAGTTTGCAGGCGCTGGTGGACTATGTGGGAACCTATTACTTTAGTTTTCGAAGATGTCACTCTCTAGAGATTTAGCAAGTCTGAGTAGGTAATTCTCCATTTCTTTTTGGTCAAAGGGCACTAACATTCGTGGCAGGTCTTTAACTGTCACAACCTTGGCTAAATTTTCTCCCATTTGAAGAGGATTTATGTCCCAGTCAAATTTAATTTTGGCAAGACTAATTAGTCGAGGGAGGGATAGCTCCCATTTCTTGTCTTTTAGGAGAAAATATAAGTCAATAAAATCCCGAGATCTGGGTTTGACTGAGATAGTGTGGACTTTATTGACAGCTATGTCCTCAACACTATCAATTGCAATCTTCCCCCATTTTTTACTAGTGTTTATGCGTGGAAAGGGATAATAGTTGAAGTCGACTTTTAGCTGACTGTTGTCAGGAAGACCGAAGACAAATGTGTGTAATCCCAAAAATCTAGTATAACTGATACCTTTGGCCCCTAACTTAGCTCCAGACATGCCAATGAAGTCTTTTATGCTAGGTAGATGAATTTCTCCTTTATCTGTGAATAGATCAATATCTTCAGAGTCTCGATGGTGTAAATAGATTTCGGAGAGAACTGTACCACCTGTCCAATAATATTTTCTGGTTAAATAGTTTTCGGCTTGGACAAGGTCCAAAAATCGTCGTTGAATTGGAGTGAGGATGGTTTTTTGTCCCATAGGAGATATTGTAAGTATACAGCTTTGTGCGGGTCTAATTGGGCTTTGATTTTTGGCCAAGCAGCAATGACCTCTTTTTTGTCTAATTTCTCGCCGTCTAGACCATAATTGATAAGCTGAGTTAGCCTCCAAAGTCTGTATTCTTGAGGATTTTTATTCTTGAAATCCTTTTCGTCTGTAGACCAGTTAATCACGGTTTCATTATATCATTTTCGAGTTTGTTTTATGG
>Ga0155660_107_pt1 | contig 11047 bp, 7 predicted proteins | sample RifCSPlowO2_01_FD_107317 | JGI IMG/M metagenome (GOLD analysis project Ga0155660, IMG submission 107317) | Candidatus Amesbacteria bacterium RIFCSPLOWO2_01_FULL_49_25 | reverse complement strand
GCACAGGCAGCACCACCGCCTACGACGCCCAGCACCTCTTTTCTACCCTAGGGCTGCCCCCACTCACTCCCACACCCACTCCCGCCGTCATCGAAACCGTCACCGAAGCTATCGTCGACCTTTACGCCTCAGCCACCCCGGCCGCAACTATTGTCATAAACATACTCGCTCCCCCAATCTTGCCCGTTATAGAACTCGTCTCCACCACCGCCCAAGTACTCTCCGTCGTCGCCGAGCCAATATTAGAACCGGTATCCGACCTGCGCGCCGAACTCCAGAATTCATCCCCAGCCCAAGCCATAGCTGCTGTTTCGACTGCCGTCACCGCTACCTCCGCCGCCGCCGTTGGAACCTATGCCGTAGCCACTGTTCTAGAAGCTGGACTCACCGCCGCCACGCTCACGCCTCCCGCTACCGCCTTCATCCTCTTTTCGCCCCAATCATTTCGTCAACTCTCCTCCGGCCTCCAACAACTCTTCAGCTCCCTTTTTACCAGCCTGGGTCTCCTCGGTTTCCCCAAACGCCGCCGCAAATCCTACGGCTTAGTTTTTAACGCGCTAACCGACAACCCCGTTCCCTCGGCCTACTTACTCTTCTACTCACCTTCCGGTAATCTCCAGATTGCCTATACCGAACCAGACGGTCGCTTCACCCTCAACGCCCCTTCGGACACCTACGCCATCAAAGCCGAAAAAGTAGGTTTCTACTTTCCCTCCACTCTTCTCACGGTACCAGAAAATGCTAAATACTCCCACATTTACCGTCCCGGAGACACATACGAAGTCATAGGCGAGCCACTCCACCCAGTTTCTATTCCCATGGATCCCAAGACACCCACCTCACTTTTCCTCCGAATATATCTCAAGACCAAAAACTTCTTTTCCTACATCCTCGCCAAACATCATCTACCAATTAGCTTTTTTGGGTTAGTCTTAAGTTCATTTGCAGTATTTATTTCACCTACCGCTCTCAACAAAGCCATCATTATGTCCTACGGCGTAGCCTTCCTTATTTCTCTTCGCCACACTCTAAGTCACAAAAGTTGGGGGGTTGTTTACTACCGCTCCGGTATCCCAGCCGCCAAGATCCTTCTCCGCCTCTACTCCAAAACTAGCGGCCGGGAAAATTTATACACCGCCCTCCAAACCGACGAACGGGGCCGCTACCTGTTTACTCCCGAACCGGGGGACTACTCTTTGCAAGTTCTCGACCATCAATATAACATCATTACTAGCCGAAATGTGACCATAGACGATCACACTCCCCGCCTCAACCAGCGGTTCCGTATTCCGTATACGACCAACTACAATGCAACTCCCACTTGACCAGCGCGATCTTCCCTCACCACCCAAATTTCGCTCTCTCCTTGGACCCAGTTTTATCCTTCTGGGCTTGGGATTGGGCAGTGGAGAAATAATTCTTTGGCCGTATCTCTCCAGCAATTATGGTCTGGGAATCATTTGGGGGATAGTAGTCGGGGTTACTATGCAATTTTTCATAAATATGGAGGTGGAGAGATATGCCCTGATTTACGGCGAAAGTATTTTCGTGGGTTTCGCCCGCTGGCTCAGGTGGCTTCCCATCTGGTTCGCAGCCTCAACCTTCCTTGGTTTTGGCTGGCCGGGCATCGGTCTGGCCGGTGCCACACTTCTCTTCCATGCCACAGATGCTGTTAGTGTCAAAATTGTCGGAGTGTTAGTTTTCGTCGCCATCGGAGCCATTCTCTCTTTCGGTAAAATCCTTTACAAAACTGTAGAAACCCTCCAAAAAACCCTGGTTCTTTTTGGAACCCCCTTCATCTTAATTCTCACTTTTTACTTTGCCTCCCGCGCCGACTGGTCGGCCTTTTTCTCAGGCCTAATGGGCTTCGGCACAAATTATCATTTCCTGCCCGCAGGCATTTCCGTCGCTTCCTTCCTCGCCGCTCTCACTTATTCCGGAGCCGGCGGAAATCTCAACTTAGCCCAATCTTTCTACGTCAGAGACAAAGGCTACGGCATGGGAGCATATTCCCAAAAAATCGGCAATCTTCTAACCGCCGCCGCGGATTCTACACACATTCGCCTCACCGGCTCCACATTTCCCCTAACTTCAGCCAACTTGACCAAATTTTTTGCCTGGTGGAAAGCAGTCAACCTCGAACACTTTTTCATTTTTTGGTTGCTTGGTTTAGTCACCATGCTCATGCTCTCGCTTCTGGCATACTCCACCACCCATACTCTGCCGGGCAACTCCGAGGGCATCAACTTTGTCCTCAATGAAGCCAGTGCACTTGCCCCCTTGGGTACACTTTTCCTTCTGGTAACCGGCCTTATGCTTTCCGCCACTCAGCTTACGGTTCTGGACTCCACCTCCAGAATCATTACCGAAAACGTCCTGCTTACATCGGGCAACCATACAGCCCGCGTTTCCAAGCTTTACTATACCGTTCTCTGGCTGCAAATCGCTTTCGGCATTCTAGTCATGCTTTCCGGTTTTACCCAGCCACGGGAGCTCATCACCTTAGGAGCCATAATTAATGCCTTCTCTATGTTCGTCTACACCGGACTTATCTTTTACCTCAACAACTTCCGACTTCCCCATCCTCTACGCCCCTCCCTCTGGCGAAATCTCGCCCTAACTGCTACATTTATGTTTCTCAGTTTTTTCTTTTTCAAAACCATTCTATGAAAATACTAGGTATCGACCCCGGCACAGCCACAACCGGATTTGGAGTCATCATTTCCAACGGGCACGAACAGTTCGATGTGGTAGACATGGGTCTTGTGGAAACTTCTAAAGACCAACCTCATGGCCAAAGGCTGGAACTAATTTACGACGGAATAAGTAAAATCATAGAAGCGAACCAACCGGAAGTAGTCGCCATCGAACGCCTCTTCTTCGCCACCAACGCCCTGACCGCCATCGCAGTCGGCCAGGCCATCGGAGTCATCAAACTCGCCATCCACCGCCACAATTTACCGGTCTTCGACTACACCCCCATGCAGGTCAAGTTATATGTGGGTGGTTCGGGCAAAGCCGACAAAAAACAGATGAAAACCATGGTCAAAAAACTGCTCAAAGTTCGGGCCAAAAAAGGCAAAAAAAGTCACTTTGACGATACCGCCGATGCCCTGGCTCTGGCCATCTGCCACGCGCGGAAAAGTATAATGGTCAAATGAGTAAATTTTGGCTATTACTTCTTGGACCTTGGATTTTCATTGAGATAGCGCAGGCCGCGTACGATCCTTTGTCCGTTCCCAACAATCGCTACGGTGTGCACATTTTGGACCCCGCCGAGATCGAAAGCGCGGCCAAATTAGTCAACTCATCAGGCGGGGATTGGGGCTACGTCACAATTCCCATCCGCTCAGACGACAGAGACGTTACCAAGTGGAGCGCCTTTTTTGAACAAGCCCGGAAATTTCATTTAATTCCTATCCTTCGCCTGGCCACTTATCATGATCCGGTCAACGGCGGCTGGGTGCCGCCCACGCCCTACGACCTGATTGATTTCGCCAATTTTTTATCTGGTTTCCCTTGGCCTACCCAAAATCGCTATGTAATTTTATTCAACGAGCCAAATCACGCCAAAGAATGGGGTGGGGGAGTCAACCCCGCCCGCTACGCCTCACTTTTGATTGACGCCAGTGACATATTCCGCTCTCGCTCGGCAGATTTCTTCCTTCTTTCAGCCGGGTTGGACATGTCCGCCCCAACCGCCGCAGATTCACTCGAGGCCCTTGAATTTTACAGACGTATGTCGCAGGCCCAGCCAAATTGGACCCAGGCCGTAGATGGACACTCTGTCCACGCCTATCCCAACCCCGCTTTTACCGCCTCTCCCTATTCAACTAGCCGCTTTGGCATAACTAGTTTCCGCTTTGAGCAAAAATATTTAAGCAAACTTGGAATGCACCCCAAACCCATATTCATTACCGAAACCGGCAGCCTTTCTCCAGCCAAGTTTTATCCGGAAGCTTTTTCGGTCTGGACAGATGAAAATATTGCAGCCATAACACCCTTTTTGCTCCACGCATCCCAAGGGCCGTTCCAGGGATTTTCCCTGACAGATAGCCAAAGTCAACCCAAGACGGCTTATTACGATATTTTCCGCTTGCCCAAATCAGCCGGCTCGCCTTTGCTTTCCACCTACACACCCCCCCCACCGGCTCCAATCTCTTCTCAGTCACCCGAATCTAAATTCGCAGAAACAAATCCAATTATGAATAACATTTCAAATTTATGGATCAAATTATTTCCTCCCCCCAAGCGTCAAAAAATCAGCATCAATGAGAAGCAATTTGACGTCGAAATTGCCGATACACCAAAAAAAATCGAGCTCGGACTTTCCGGTAGAGAAAATCTCCCTCCCGATTCCGGCATGCTTTTTGTGTTTGAAAAACCAGCCAGTTATCCTTTTTGGATGAAAGACATGAGGTTTTCCCTGGACTTCATTTGGATTTCGAATAGAAAAGTAGTCCAAATAAGCGAAAATGTTCTTCCACCCGATGCGTCCCATCCAGTTCCCACAACCATAACCCCCGACCAGCCAGTGGACCACGTATTGGAAGTTACAGCCGGATTTGTCAAAAACCATGCTATAAATATAAACGATGAAGTGGACTATCGCCCCTGATATAACCAATCGCATCAACTTTTTGGTTCCGGCTTTACGACTCTCGTACATACGAGCCAACCAAATCCACAGCTTCAGAAGCAGCGGTTCTTCTTCTCGAGCCACCGCCCGCATTTGGAGCCTGCCCACTATCTGGCAGCAAGCCCTGCACACCGAACCCAGCTATTGTCTGGAAGTAATTTCTGAGCGCTTTGATAAATTAAAGTTGGACGATCAGGAACGAGTACTTATTCACGAGCTTTTACACATTCCCAAAACTTTTTCCGGCGCCCTCGTTCCCCACCGGTCCCATTTCCACGGTCGTCGCACCTATAAGCATTACCACGACACAGTCGAGTCCCTCTTTCGCTCCTTGACCGCAAAGTCCTACAATTAACGTTATGCAAATCTTCCTGATTAGCTTCCTGGGGCTTTTTTTGGAAATGCTCCTCATCCGCTGGATCGGAACCGAAATCCGCATATTTGCCTATCTGCAAAACAGCATTCTTGTGGCCTGTTTTTTAGGGTTGGGAATCGGCTGTCTCACCAGCCGTAAACCCGCCAGCCTGCGCCGCTCACTCATGTCCCTAGGTCTACTTATCATTCTAATGAGTGTACCAGTAACCAGATCACTCTTTGCAAAAACCAGTGAGTTGTTAAGCGTCATCGGAGACCCTGTAATCTGGTACAACGTAACTTCTAATAACCTCTCACAGACTCTGTTTTTCGTAGTTCTGGGCCTGGCCTTATCCTACTTCATTTTGACAACAGTCACGAACATCTTCGTGCCCATCGGTCGGAAATTGGGGCGTCTAATGTCGGATCATCCCCGGACAATTTGGGCCTACTCGATCAACATTGCCGGAAGTTTAGTGGGAACCCAGGCTTTTGTCCTTCTCAGTAGTCTTTATCAGCCACCGGTTACCTGGTTTGCTATGGTCGCCTTCCTATACACATTTTTCCTCACTTGGACAGGCCTAAACCGCCTAATCAACGTCGCACTTCTAGCCATCATAGTTTTTGCCCCACTCTTCACTGGCCCCGCTACCGGATTTATCCAGACTATCTGGTCACCGTATCAAAAACTAGCTGTGAGAACTACGACTGATTCCGAACCGGGACAATACGTCATCACCGTCAACAACGTAGGATACCAATCCATAATTGACTCCACCAACTCACCAGTATTCAGCCAATACGATCTGCCCCTCCTTCTCCACCCCAACCCCAAATCGTTTCTTATCGTCGGCGCCGGGGCAGGCAATGATGCCGCCGCAGCTGCCCGCCGAAAAGTAGCCAGCATCACCGCAGTAGAAATTGACCCCGGCGTCATCTCTCTCGGCCGGTCTTATCATCCCCAGAAGCCCTACGATTCACCCACGGTCCGCATCGTAAACGACGATGCTCGCGCCTTCTTTTCCTCGGCTACCCAAAAATACGACATTATCTCTTTTGGCCTCCTTGACTCTCACACCACCACCTCCATGACCAACGCCCGCTTGGATCATTACGTCTACACTCAAGAAAGCCTGGCCAGAGCCAGATCACTTTTGGCCGAAGGGGGAGTCCTAGTTTTAAGCTTCGAAGCCCAAAAACCCTACATCACCAATCGTATGGCCAAAGTTCTCCGAGATACTTTCGGACAATCACCTATTGTCTTTCGCATACCCCCGGGCCCATACGGCTGGGGAGGGATAATGTTTATCTCCGGCAATCTATCTACCGCCTACAAACAAATCGCCGGCAACCCCCACCTTTCAGCCTATATCGCAAGCTTGCAGAAAGAATACCCGCTTACAATTTCCCAAGACTCTCAAGTTGCCACCGACGACTGGCCCTATATTTATTTGGACCAACCTAGAATTCCTACCCTCTATTTACTTCTCATCGCCCTATTCTTAATAATTTTGGCTAGAACCTGTCTCCATTGGCAAGTTACCGGTTTATTCTCCCAGTGGGATCGTTCCCACTGGCATTTCTTCTTTCTGGGTGCCGCATTTCTTTTGCTTGAAGTCCAAAATATCAGTAAGGCCTCCGTAGCCCTAGGCAACACCTGGCAGGTCAACGCCATCATAGTCTCCAGTGTTCTGATAATGATTCTCCTGGCCAATCTCACCGTCGCCAAATTTCCCAAATTATCCTTAAATTTGCTCTACTCTCTCCTAATTACCATCTGTCTTTCATTATATTTCGTCGATCTGGCCTCTTTCGCCCATCTGCCATACCTCACCAAAGCTGTCATTGTCGGTGCATTAACCACCATGCCCATGTTCTTCTCCGGAATCATCTTTATTCGCTCTTTCTCTCCAATATCTGCTAAGGATACAGCCTTGGGAGCCAATCTTATCGGAGCCCTAGTCGGCGCACTTCTCCAATCAATTACCTTTCTCATCGGCATCAAGGCCTTGCTGCTAATTGTCGCTTTCTTCTACATCCTCTCCTGGCTCCACTATCCGACGGTCAAATCAACCTAAACTATTCTCCCACGCACAGCATCCCCACCGGCCATCCGCCAATTGAACGCGCATGTAATCCCTCTTTCAAGTCAAATTCTCCCACCAAAGAGAAATCCCTCCCCACCCTGACTCCGTCTATGCACGGCCCCCAAGGAACAACCGCCAAAACCATCACTCCCGCTCTCGCCTTATTCGGGTCAAAACCCACCATTACCGCAAACTTTCCTCCAGCTTCCTTCATGACCTCTACACCAGCCGCCGTCGCCAGACATCCACTCAATGCCGCGACCGCCAATCCATAAGCGGCTTCTCTGCACCCTACACTTGACTTTCTTCTCTCACCTGCCGCCATATTCTCATTATATCCTAATCAACCTATAGTAACAAATACCCTCGCAGATACCATCTTAAAAATGGTATTCTGGATTTGTCAGCCGGTTAACGGCTTAGTTGTTGTGGAAAGACTGAAAGAAACCATTCTTTTTTTGATTCTGACCATTACCGTCAGCTTGGTCTTTACTGCCTCTGCTCAAGCGGTGGTTCGCACCTGGGATGGGGAGGGTACGGATGGGACTTGCGGAGGAGGAGCGGGGGATGGAGAAAAGTGGTCATGCGACGCCAACTGGTCGGACGATACCCAGCCCACTTCCTCAGATATAGCCACATTTAGTGGAACTTCCACCAAAAACTCCAATATCGACTCCGGTTTCGCCGGATCTGTAGCCGGAGTCGACATCAACACCGGCTATACGGGCACCATTACTGCCAACAGGAGTTTGACCATAGGCTCAAGCAACTTTGATCAGGCGGTTGGAATATTTGACAGTACATCGCAAACCATTGATCTCAACGGTTCTTTTACTCTGTCAGGTGGCACTTTCACTGCTACCTCCGGGACTATGACCATCTCCTCCTCCCTGACTATCTCTGGCTCCCCTGTATTTAGCGCCAATGGCGGAACAATTACCTTTGACGGTACTACTACCTCAGTTTACTCCTGCAATTCTGTGACATTTAATGCCATAAATATCAGTAAGGGTTCCTCTTCAAACGCAGTCACCATCTCCAGCAACTGCACCTTTCCGATAGCCGGCACTGATCCGTCCACTACCGGATCAATAACCAACAACGGCACTATTAACATCACTGGAAATTGGTCTCACGCCGGAGGTTATATCTCCAACACTGGCGCAGTTCTATCCATGACGGGCACTTCCGTTACGTTCTCAAACGGCGTCATCACCCTTAACGCGGGCACTTTCCCCGCAGGTGTCACCACTTTAAGTGTGGGTGACAGCTTGAATAACACTGGGAATGTCCTTCCCAATGGCATAGATTTGACTTTAACCAGTACTACTGGCGATGACACTTTGACGTGTGGCACAGTTACCTGGAATTCCGTAACAATAACCAAGTCTTCACAGTACTCCTTTACAATAAGCAGCAGCTGCGTGCTTCCCATAGCCGGCACTGATCCGTCCACTACATCAGCTAGCATGATAAACAATGGTACCATCAACATCACCGGAAACTGGACTCACACGGGAAATTACACACAAAACGCTGGGGCGGTCCTTACAATGACAGGTGCCTCCATTACAACCGGTGACTTAATTCTTAATGGCGGCACTTTTCCCTCAGGTATTACCACTTTAAGCCTGGCCGGCAGCCTCACTAACAGCGCAAACTTGCTACCCAATGGCATAGATTTAACACTACCTGACGCCCTCGGTGATAAAACTCTAACCTGCGGCACAGTTACCTGGAATTCTGTAACTATAACCAAGGCTTCAACGCGTACTGTTACAATAGGCAGCAGTTGCATACTTCCAATTGCCGGTACTAACCCTTCGACTTCGGGAGCCCTAAATAACAACGGTACTATTAACATCACCGGCAACTGGACCTCAACCGGTAGTTACACCTCAAATGTTGGCGCGGTCCTATCCATGACAGGCACCACCATTGCACTCACCGGCAATCTAACACTTAACGGGGGTACTTTCCCAAGCATTACAACTTTAAGCGTGACTGACAGCATTAATAACAGCGGAAATGTGCTTCCCGATGGCATAGATTTAACTTTAACTTCATCCCTTGGCGATGACACTTTAAGGTGCGGCACAGTTACCTGGGATTCTATGACTATAAACAAGGGTGGATCGGATGACCTTACATTAAACGATAGTTGCGCCATGGGTGACTTAACTGTAGTAGGCACACTTATTTTGAACCCAGCGTCCGCAGTTATCTTTACAGTCACCGGCAATTTTTCCCAGACAGGGGGGACTTTTGGAGGGGCGAATCTAACCATTGACCTTACCGGATCGGCCGCTCAAACACTGAGCATAACCGGAGGCACTTTCTCCTCGATTCTTAGAATAAACAAAACAGGCTCCAACGCAGCATCGCTCACTACCAACTTCTTAATTACTACTCAATCACTCACGGTAGTGGACGGAATTTTTGATACCAATGGCTATTCTTTTGAATATGGATCGGGTTTCACTATTGAAGACGGAGGAACTTTAAGACTGATGGGTTATGAACCCGTTGAAACCCCGACTCTTGATACCGGTTCAACCGTCACTTACAAAGGTGATGGCGACGCGTCCGCCGACTCGTTTTTGACCAGAGACTGGTCTTACAAGAACTTGACGGCGGCTTTCACCGACTCAACCGACACTCTGGACGCTCCCACTTCAAACACTTTGACGTCCAGCGAGGTTGGGTATTGGAAAATGAACGAAGGCAGTGGCACGGTGGAAGACTCGTCCACCAATAACAATACCGCCACAGCTACAAACGCCGTCTTCACCGCAACCGCTCCGGACATAGAGGACGCCAACCCCTACGCTATGGACTTCGATGGCTCTGGAGATTACCTGGACATGGGTAACAGCTTAAATCTCGCCCAAAACCTGAGCGTCTTCACCATGGCCGCCTGGATCAGGAAAGACTCCAACTCGGGGGTAGACCAGATTTTTGGCTTGTCGACGGGGGATAGCACAGCCGACAGTCGGGCCTCTCTAGCTACCACCGGTGACGAAATCATCTGCACAGGTTCCGCAGGTGATACCGAAGCCGTCCAATCCAAGACAACCTCAACCACAAACCTTCTCACGGGTCTTTGGTATCACGTCGTCTGCACCATCGACTATGCCAATGATACCATCACCATGTATCTAAACAGCGTTTCTCAAAGCGCTACCGGGACCATCACCTTTACCGCCACTTCCACATCAAACACCGCCAGCCAGAGAAGCTCGATCGGCATTGATGAAGATAAATCGGGTAACGATTTTGACGGACGAATTGACGAGGTTCGAGTCTACACCAGAGCCCTGACCCAAGATGAAATGCAGGCCATGTCCGCCGGATTTACCACTACCGCCCTCTCCTCCCGAACCGTCTCCAACAATGTGTCGATTTCCAGTGGCATTCTTGTCTCCCCCACAACTCTGAACATCGGCGGAAACTTCACCAACTCCTCCACCTTCACCCACAACTCGGGTACGGTCAACTTCAACGCGGCCTCGGGGACCAAGACTTTGACCTCGGGAGGTGACAGCTTTTACAACCTCACCCTGGATGACTCGGGAGGCACATTGACTCTTGAGCTCCAGGACCCACTGGACGTGGACAATGATTTAACAATCACCGGGGGGACTTTGGACGTTAAGTCGGGAAGCAGCCATCAGATAAATATAGGTGGGGACTGGAGCAACTCCGACGGCTTTACTTCCAGATCGGGCCTGGTAGTCTTGGACGGGGCCGACCAGAGTATTTCCGGCACCACCTCTTTCACCAGCCTCACCAAAAACATCACCACCCCAGCCCGGACCCTGACATTTCCCGCCTCCCTCACCCAGACTTTCACCGGGACTTTGAATCTCTCCGGGGCCTCACCAAAAACATCACCACCCCAGCCCGGACCCTGACATTTCCCGCCTCCCTCACCCAGACTTTCACCGGGACTTTGAATCTCTCCGGG
>Ga0155660_130_pt1 | contig 14738 bp, 21 predicted proteins | sample RifCSPlowO2_01_FD_107317 | JGI IMG/M metagenome (GOLD analysis project Ga0155660, IMG submission 107317) | Candidatus Amesbacteria bacterium RIFCSPLOWO2_01_FULL_49_25 | reverse complement strand
TCCCCATCATATTTTGCTCCGCCACCCCACATTCGATAAATCGCTCCGGATATTTTTTCGCAAACGCCTCTACTCTGGTACTCTCTTTCAGATCTCCCGTCAAAACCACTACGCCAGGGTTTGTCTCTCCCAACTCCACCAGCCCCTCCCCATACCCGTTTCTAGTCGGTGTCTGTTCAACGTCATGTTCAAATAATTTATGGTTTAATATCATAATTATTGGTGCTCAGACTGTATCTTTCCTCCCAAAGTTCTCAACTGGGCCAAAGCCTCTGTCGCCTGCTCACTATTTGGCGGCTTGCCATGCCACTCATAATTCCAATCCATAAAATCCACACCCTTTCCGGGGATTGTGTGCGCAATAATTACTGTCGGGTTCTCAAATATTGCCATCGCTTTATTGAACGCATCCACAATCTCCCGCACGTTATGCCCGTCCACCCCAATTACCGACCAGTTAAAGGCTTTAAATTTATCTGCCATCGGCTCCAAGGGCATAACATCTTCCGTAAATCCATCGATTTGGATATTATTCCGGTCAATTACGGCGGTTAAGTTATGCAAATTATTCTTCCCGGCAAACATAATCGCTTCCCAGTTCTGCCCTTCTTGTAATTCCGCGTCGGACATCAAAGCATACACCCACGGCATTCTTTCCCCTTTTGGCAATTTTCCAGCCGCCACATCCATCCGCACAGCCAGCGCGTGACCAATCGCCTGCGACAATCCCTGCCCCAGCGGCCCCCCCGTATTTTCCACTCCCGGCAATTCCCTGTAATGCGGATGTCCTTGCAATCTGCCGTTCAACTTCCTCAAAGTCATCAATTCTCCCCTGGGAAAAAACCCGGCGTGAGCCAAAGTCGGATACCACACCGGGCAAATATGCCCGTTAGAAAGTATCACCCTGTCTCTGTCTTCTTTCCATGGGTCCTTCGGATCATAATTTAATACTCCGCCAAAATACAAAGCAGTAAACACATCCGCCATCCCCAACGGCCCAGCCGAATGCCCCGACCCCGCCGCCACCAGCATCTCAATTATGTCCTGCCTGATCTCATTGGCCTTCAACTCCAGATTTTTTATTTGCTCATCAGTCAGCATAAAATAATAGGCACGCAGATACACCAGCAAAAACCGCCCGCAACCGGACCCCATGAGCTTGCCGAATGGGAGTCGAGGATGGATTTTTGCGCGTATCGAGTGCCATAAAATTCACAGTTCAAAAGCTTTCTCCGCCGGATTATAAACATGGCTCTCGTGTTGCAGGGCCAATTCAAATAGCTCCAAGGTCTTTATCACCTCCTCCGGACTGTTTACAATCCGGTACACCTGGAATTCCTCAGGCCTCATCCGCATGTTTGCCAGAAAAGCCGCCATAATATTCTCCCAAAACTTACCATACAAAATCAACGGTTTGTGGTGGCCAAAATACAGCCTGGCCAATCCCCAGGCCATGGCAAATTCCGACACCGTCCCCGTCCCTCCCCGAAAAATCACATACGCCTGCCCCACCTCCAAAAGCTTCAGCGTCCGCTCCAGATAATTCGCCCCCGTAATCTCCTCGTCGATGGGATTATTTTTATCCCTCCCCTCAAACATCGCCACGTCTTTGGGATAAAACGTCACTCCAATCACGTGCCCGCCAACAGCCTTAGCTCCCAAAGTCGTCGCCCGCATTACACCTGGCCCGCCGCCATTGGCCACGATATATCCCGCCCGCGCCAGCGCTTTCCCTACCTCATACGCCTCCTTAAACAACTCATCATGCTCGTGTGCGTCCGCAAATCCCAAACACGCCACCGTCTTGATCAGCCTCCCATTCTTCGCGCCATCAGCCATGTCACCATTCTAGCACCCTTCTTGCCCCCACCGCCGCCTCGTCCGCGCCGGCTTCCTCCAAAATTTTCAAGTGTTCTTTCTCTATCCCCCCATCCGCCCCTATTTCATACTTATACCCCCTCACTCTTCTCAATTCACTTAGTTTCTTAATATCTTCAATTGCTTCATTTACAAACTCCTGCCCCCCAAACCCTGGCTCGACAGACATCACCAGCACATACTTCAAATTTTTTAAGTAAGGTTTCAATACCTCCACAGGTGAATGCATATCCATCGCCAGACAGTCAAATTTTTCCGGCTCGGAAATACTTTCCACCTGAGGAATTATCCGCTCAAACCCAACCTTTTCTGCATACTTCGCCCATTCCCACACGTTATTTTCAGTCACCATCAACTGCGCATCAAACTTTATCGGCAAATACGGAATCAAATCACATTCAGACGGCCTTATAGTCCGATTGGCGGCATATTCTCCGTCTATAAAATCAATCTGCACCCGCTCAAATTTCTTAGCATCTCTTATTTTTCGCAGCATTTCATTCAACTCTTTGAGGTCATTAGTCAGTATCGCCGGCACTATTTTCATCTTTTAATCAAATCATTTAACGCCTCAATCTGTACCTCCTCCAAATGTACCTCCGGTCTTTTTTCTTTAATAAACCGAATCGCTTCGTCCACCGTCTTACCTTCAAATCTAATCAAATAAGCAGCCACCAATGTCGGACTTCTCCCGTGCCCGTTCTTGCAATGCACGTAAATTGTGTTCCCCAAGTCTATCATCTGCTTCATCATTACCGTCCCCAGCCTTAGCTGGTCCTGCGTCGGAGCTTGCTTGTCAACTACCGGCAGCCACAAATAGGCATCGATCGACTTTGGCGGCATTTCGGGGTGCTCAATTTCCATATTTATCTCCCCGCAAATCCCTAATTTTTTAAATTCCTCCGTATGCACCGGGCACGTCGGCCCTCGGCACAAATCCGACCCGATATATATTCGTTCGGTTATTTTTGAATAATCAGTACTGTGCCCATCCATAAAATGACTTAATGACCTAACTTTATCGTCTGTTCCACCAGCCTATTTGTATACCCCCACTCGTTATCGTACCAAGCTAAGACTTTCACTAAATCCCCATCAATCACCTGCGTAAATTCTGGATCCACTATCGCACTATACGGACTGCCGATAACATCCGAACTCACCAAATGTTCCGCTATCCCGTCAACTCCGCTCATTCCCAAAATTCCCCTATACATCGTATTCTGGGTCGCCTCCTTGATCGCCTGATTGACTTCATCTCTTGTCGTCTTCTTCCTCGTCACAAACACAAAGTCGGATATCGACCCCGTAATCACCGGTACCCGCAACGAAATCCCGTCAAACAAGCCTTTCAACTCTGGTATCACCTCCGTCGTCGCGATCGCCGCCCCTGTCGAAGTCGGCACTACATTGGCCGCCGCCGCCCGAGCCCGCCGCAAGTCTTTATGCGACCCATCCTGAAGAACCTGGTCGTCCGTATAGGCATGCACGGTCGTCATCATGGCCTTAACTATCCCAAACTTGGCGTGCATCACAGCCGCGACAGGTGTCACGCAGTTCGTCGTGCAGCTGGCATTGGAAATCACCACTACCTTCCCATCTGCTTCATTTACTCCCAGTACAAAAGTGCCTACATTACCGCCTTTACTCGGAGCCGAAATGACGACTTTTTTCGCCCCCGCCTTGGCGTGCTTCAAAGCCCCCTCTTCATCCGTAAACCTCCCTGTGCACTCCATTACCACCTCCACTCCGTACTTACTCCACGGCAATTTCTCCGGATCTTTCTGCGCCAATACCGGAACCTTAAAACTCATACTCGGCACCACTAAATACCCAATCAATGGATCCTCTATTTTTTCTTCCCAAGTCACTGGTATTTCAAATTTTCTGTAAGTGGTGTCCTGGTTCACCAAATGACACCATCCCGCCGCGTTCATCGAACCCGAAGTATTAATCGCCGCCACCTCCATCTCCCCAGCGTGTTTCAAAAGCCACACCCTAAACGCCAGCCGTCCAATCCTCCCAAAACCATTGATAGCAACCTTCACCATAACCTAAGTATACACAAATTTATCAGACCGACCCCAATGATATAATGCCCCGCATGGCCTCACCCGATAAGAACCCTTTTCACTCCTTCAAAAAAGATGGCTGGATCTTGATCGCCGCTTCCGCCGCCGCCGCAATCGGTGCCATCTTAGAAACCATCGATTTCCTTATCAACCCTACCCCTGACAATCTAGGGCAAGCCACGGGCCTTTGGAGCCTTTCACTCATCGCTTGGGCCATAGAAACCAGAACCAGACCTTCAAACTAGCGCTTCAATCCCCACCAGTGTCCCCGTCGCTAAATACTCCAGCATCGCTCCGCCTCCCACCGAAATCCAATCAAACTTCTCGGTCAGCCCATATTTAGATATCGCCATTTCTATATCCCCACCCCCCGCGATCTTATAAGCTCGACCATTATTAGTAATAGCCAAGAGAACCCGCCTCGTTCCTTCACTCGCCCCCTCGTCTTCATACTTCCCCATCACTCCGGCAGCCAATATCACATCTGCCCCCGCAATAGTTTTTTCGTATTCCTCAATCAACTTATCAGAAATATCCAATCCATCCGGCCGCAGTTTTATCCCGGGCAGCAGCCCACCTTTCAATACGGCCGAGAACCTGTTCTCCATCGTCTCCGCAAATTTCTGCTTGTCCTCTACCTTCACGCCCCCAATAACCAACACTTTTCTGCCCACTTTAGTCCACACCTCGTCCAATTTTTCCAACTCTGCATAAAACCTCTCCCCCACACACACCTGTTTACCCTCACCCGCCATCAGGCGCGGAAGGGCATCAATCGAAGCATGTTTTCTGTGGCTTGTGGCAAACGCCTCATTCACATACACATCCCACCCGTCTGCCAACTGCCTGGCAAATTCTTCGCTATTTTCCTTCTCACCCCTGTTATCCCTCAACCGATCATCAAACTCCACCGCCCCAAACTCCCCCCTCAGTTGGACACAAATATCATAATTTGTCTCTCTGTGCCCTATCACCTTCACCCGCCCCGCCGACCTACTCCCCAACAAATTAATCACCTCGCGCACAGCTCTCACCCTGGGATTATCCCCATCATCCACATCCAAATCCCCCCTCACCAACACCGACTTTCCCCCCACCTCAACGTCCCGGATGCTTTTCAAAAACTTGCCGCTCATATCTAATAATCTTTTCAATCCTCCTCAAATAACTCTCCGTCTCCACAAATTCCGTCTCCAAAAATCTTTCCACCAGCTTCAAAGCTTCCTCCTCCGTCACGTTATCCGCCGCCAGCGCCAAGACATTTATATTATCGTCCTTCCTCGCCGCGTATACCTGGTCCGGTTCAAACCCCAATCCGCACCGCACCCCCCTCACCTTATTCGCCGCCACCTCTACCCCCACTCCGGACCCGCATATCACCACCCCCCAATTCCTCTCCGGGTTTTGCGCCACCCTCTGCGCCACCTCAATCGCAAAATCGGTGTAATCATCACTCCGATCATATTTATAGGCTCCCATATCTTCAAATTCATACTTTCTCCCCTTCATCCACTCCTCAATTACTCCTTTGAGTTCAAACCCCCGATGGTCGGCCCCAATGTAAATCACCCTTGTATAATAGCACCAAAATGCCTCTTCTAGTTATCCTTATTTTCTCCCTCACTGGCCTGTCCGCCCTCCTCCACCCCGGACTATTTACCGCCCACGATATTTGGCACAACGTCGCCCGTCTTTATCACTACTACCACACGGTCCGTGATGGCCAATTTCCCCCCTACTGGATCTCCTCCATGGCCCAAGGCTTTGGCTATCCGCTATTTTTCTTTTCATACCACCTGCCTTGGCTGGTAGGGCTCCCCCTTCTCCTCGCTGGCCTTTCCATCCCTACCGTCACCAAGCTTCTTTTTTACCTTCCTTATTTTCTCTCCGGCCTCACATTTTATATTTCTTCTCACCTCATCACCAAAAACCGCCCCGCCTCACTCATCGGTTCCATTCTCTACCTCTGGGCCCCCCACCGGTTTCTCGTCACCCTAGTCTCGGCCTCCACCGGTGTCGCCTGGACTTTCGTCTTTATCCCGCTCTACCTGTCCAGCCTATACCTGATCCTCAGCGGTTCCCATTCCCAAACCGCCAAACTATTTCTCCCCGTCGGCCTGTCCGGCCTTATCCTTTCTCACCTCCTAACCACTCTCACCCTCGCAGTCCCCACTCTCGTCCTCATCCTCATAAACATCAAAAAAATCTCAACCTCCGTTGCGGTTACTCTTATCGTTACATATTCAATAGGTCTGCTTCTCTCCTCCTTTTACCTCCTGCCCTCCCTCTACTACTCCCGCCTCACCCGGGCCAGCGCCTACAAACAAGGCGGATTTGCCACTATCTACCAAACCGGCTTCGTCAACTTTCGTCAGCTCATCTATTCCAAATGGGGCTACGGCCCGGTCAAGTTCTCTGCCAAAGACGGGGAAATTTCCTATCAAGTCGGCCTCGCCCAATGGGCCTCCGTCTTCCTCTTACTCATTTTCTCACTCCGCCCCTCTTCTCATCGCCCTCTCATATTTGGTCTCCTTATCTCCTACTCCCTCAGCGTCTTTCTTATCATCGACCCCTCCCGTCCTATCTGGGATTTCGTCGAAAAATTCATCTCCCTGGACTATCCCGCCCGTTTTCTAGTCCCCGCCACATATCTGGCTTCTCTCTCCGCCTCCCTCACCTTCATTCACACCCCAAAATCTCTTCACCCTCTCCTGCTCCTGCTCATTCCCCTGGCTCTGTACACCAACCGCAACCACATCCGCGTCAATCTTTACACCGACGTTCCCCTCAAAACCTACATCGACTCTGAAGCTACCACCAGCACCCACAATGAATATTTTCCCGCCCAAGCCGCAGTCTCCCTTCTCAATCGCCCCGCCCCGCCCTTGGATCCCCCCCTCCCCGTCTCCAACTTTTCCCAAGGATCAATCGGCCTCTCTTTTTCTGTCGCCACGTCCTCCGCTACCCAAATCTCCCTCCGTCAAATCGACTTTCCCGGCCAGCACGTATATCTGGACAACCAAGAAATCCCCAAAATCACCGACTCTCTCGGCCGCCTCTCCCTCACTCTCCCCCCCGGCTCCCACACCGTTTCCACCCGCTTTCTCCCCACTTTGCTCATCAAATTTTCCTGGGCATTGACAACACTCGGCCTGGTTTTATTATTCAAGGTGGTCAACGCAAGGAACACAACTTTTGCGCGTGCCGAGCCGAAATCAAAATGAAACACCCAAAAGTCATCGTCGTCATGCCGGCCTACAACGCCGCCAAGACTCTAACCAAAACCTACCGCGACATTCCCCCAAACACCGTCCACAAAGTTATCCTGGTCGACGACGGCTCCCGCGACGAGACAGTCAAAGTCGCCAAAAAACTGGGGCTGGAAGTCGTCATTCACCCCCAAAACCGCGGTTACGGCGGCAACCAAAAAACCTGTTATACTCTCGCCCTTTCCCAAGACGCAGATATCGTCGTTATGATCCACCCCGATTATCAATACGACAGCACCCAAACCGCCAATTTAATAAAACCCATACTGGACGGCCGTTTTGATATCATGCTCGGCAGTCGGATAAGAACCCGCGCCGAAGCCTTAGCCGGCGGCATGCCGCTTTACAAATACATCAGCAACCGCTTTCTCACAATTTTAGAAAACATCCTCCTGGGCCAAAACCTCTCCGAATACCATACCGGCTTCCGCGCCTTCTCCAGAGACATCCTCAAAAAACTCCCCTTCCACAAATACTCCGACGATTTTGTCTTTGACCAGCAAATTCTTTTCGGCGCCATCGCCGCCGGCGCCAGGATAGGCGAAATTCCCGTCCCGGTGCGCTACTTCCCCGAAGCCTCGTCCGCCAATTTCACCCGCTCCACAATTTACGGCCTCTCCATTCTCCGCGATTTAGTCCTGTACCTCCTCACCTCCGGCCGCGTCTTCCTCTAACCTGGAAGATAATTACTTAAACCCCTCCGCCAGCTCCCGCAGTTCTCGCTCCGGATTTTCAGCCAGCACCACATCCGTAGCCAGAAGAACCCCCTTCGCCCCCAACTTCAATCCTACCCTTACATCATCCCCGCTGTGTACCCCCGCTCCAATCAGCACCGAAACACCCACCGCTTTCACCACTTTCTCAATTATTTCCGGCTTTTCCGAAGCCACCGACTTATCCCGACTGCCAATCAGCTCCGGCGGCTCGTAAGCCAAGTAATTAGACTGGAGTTTGTCCAGCTCAACAGCCTCCTTCTCATCCGCCGCACACAGACACAGCTCAAACGCCATCCCTCGCGTTTGCTCGGCAATGCTTTTAACCAGCTCAGCCGTCAACTTATGCTCCGCGTGATTAAGAAGCGTTCCCCTCGCCCCGGCTTCTTCCACATCCTCAACCGTAATCCATCCCGTCTTTTTACCCTGCTCTGCTGTATCCACATGCTGCACCCAGCATTCCGCACCCGTCTCCACGCAAGATCTCAAATCGGCAACCTGCGGCACCGCCACAATTCGTACCTTCGTCTCCTCGCTCACTCTCCGGCAAATCCGGGCCAGGGAAATAGCTTTATATCCCGTCGCCTCTTTGTAAGTTTTAAAATTAACCACAATCATTCCCCCATAATACACTGTAAAATACCCTAATGAAAAGCTTCGGCTATACAAAAGCGGTTCTAGTTACTATTGGCATTTTATTAATCTCGGCTCTTCTCTTTTTCCTGCAAAAACTAGTTGGTCTGGAAACTCTCCGGGAAACCATTCTCAAGTCAGGACCGCTGGGACCACTGGTTTTTATTTTCTTTATGTTTCTCTCACACGTACTGGCCCCTATACAAGGGGCCCCATTTTATTTTCTATCATTTGCCATTTACGGAAAATGGACATTAATCTATACCCACATTGCATATCTTTTAAGCAGCGTGGTCAACTTTTGGATTGCCAGAAAATTCGGCAGAAATATAGTCATCAAACTAGTTGGCCGTGCCAGCATGCAAAAAATAGATCACATCTCTGTCCACGAGGGCGTCAAGGCCCTGCTCATCATGCGTTTCTTTCAGGGCTGGATAAACGACTTTATCTCCTACGCCGCCGGCCTTACCGCCATGAAGTTTTCCACCTACTACATCATCAGCTTCCTGGCTCCTCTACCCTGGACTATTCTCACTTTTCTATTCTTCGATCAAGTACCTCAAGAAACAGCCTTCTTTTGGGCGCTGGCCCTCGGAGGAACATTTTTTATCATCCCCCCTATCTACTATTTCCTCCATCACAAATTCTCCAAAGGCAAGATCTCCCACACAACTTAGGTTATTTTTTTCTCCCCCACTCCTCAGTCAATCTTCTCAGCAGTAACCCCGAAATCCCGTACGCCATTGGCAGCCAGATCGGAATCCCCCCCACAAACGGAGCCGCGTAACTCCACGCCCCGCCCCCTACCACCACCAAATCCACTATTGGCCCCATGATCAGCGTCACCCCCAGCCACACCCCGTCTCGCTTCCTCCTGTCCCACATATATATAACCAGTATCTCCAAGGCAAACGCCGCCGCCAGCTTCACCGGATACATCCACCCATAAGCCATCGCCAATACATCCGCCATCCACACACTCGCCCAAAACCAAAAACTTTTTCTCATCAACAACTATTCTACTCCACAATTACCGTCCCCACCATTCCCCTTGCCCTGTGGTCCGCCACCGAACAGTAGTACTCAAAAGTTCCCGTCCTGTCAGCCACAAACCCCACCACGTTTTCCTCCCCGGCATTCAACTGCCGGGTCCGAACATTAAATTCATCCATCACCAAATCATGCATCCCGTCCACACTCTTAAACGTCAGCTTAATCGTCTTCCCCTTGGGCACCCGGATCACATTCGGCTCAAATTTAAACTTGCTCGCCTCCACCACCACCTCCGTCACCAGCTGGCTCACAACCTGCTTCTCTACTTTTATCTCCTCAGCTGTCTTAGTAGGCGCCACCGTCACCCCTACCTCAGGCGCGCTCGGCACACTGGGCTGCATCTTCACTTCTTCCTTTCCTCCCCGACCCAAAAAGTACCACACCCCGATCGCCGCCACTGCTGCCACTACAACCGCCGCCACCAGCAAATTCTTGTTCATCCCTTCCAGGCTATCAAATTCCCACCCCGCTTGCAAGTCCCCCTATTCCACAATCAACTCTCCCGCCATCCCTCTCGCCCTGTGATCTCCGACAGAACAATAGTACTCAAATGTTCCGACTTTGTCAGCCGTAAATTCAATCTCCTCCTCTTCTCCTTCCCCTATCTGATTCGTCCTCGCGTCAAACTCGTCCAGCACCCAATCGTGCGTTCCCTTAATATTCTTAAAAGTCACTCTCACCGTGTCCCCCTTCTTGACCCTCATCTCCGCCAGTAAAAACTTAAACGGACTCCCTTCCACCACAAACTCCTTCACGGCTCCTGTCTCCTCCATCACTGTCTCACCTGTCGGCTCCACCAGAATCTCCCTAGACTCTTCTTCAATAACCGGCATCACCCCGGTCTCTATCTTCTGCCCCCGGCTCACCATCCAAAACCCGCCCGCCAATGCCACCGCCGCCACAACCAGTATTCCCCCAATCAATACTCCTTTATTCATGTTCAGTCTCGATATATAATCATATCCATGTTCAAAAAACAAGTATTTATTTTGACCCTGGTTTCACTTTTCACCTTCCTCTCACCCCAAAAATCTTTCGCCGCCTCACCCGGCGCTTCCTTCCGCCTGGACCCCACCCGCCGTTTTGTATTTCTCACCCTTACCAATCTCCAATCAGTCGCCAGAGTCAGCTACGTCCTTACTTACGAAACCAGAGGTGTAACCAAAGGATTCGAAGGGGGCTTCAGAACTTTTGGCCGCCAGCGCCGCTCCGTCCGCCGCCAAATTCTTGGCACCTGCTCCTCCGGCCGCTGCGTCTATCACACCAATCCCCACGGCTTCCAACTCGACGTCACTTTCTATCTCAAGTCCGGCGGTACCACCACCGCCTCCCAGACCCTTCCCTAGACTCCAAGCCTTCCTTCCCCCCCTCACTCTTCAACCGCTATAAACACCACACCCTCCAAAAACTGCCGCCAATCCGCACCCCCATCCTTCATGATCACCGCTTTTATCAATTTGTCCCCGTTCTTGGTCAAGCCCTCGGCCCATGATTTACCCCCCCTCTCCCACTCAAACGTCGTCCACTTCACCCGTTCGGTATTCACATACCCTCTCTCCCCATCCCACACCGCCCCTTCACCCACCAGCCGCTCCTTCTCTCTATCCGCAATATCCGGCAAATTTTCCCGCGACGGCTCTACCTCAACCTTTATCTCCCCTCCCGCCGACTCCACCCCGTCTGTCGTCTCAGAAATCACCCACCCACTTGGGTACTTAAATCGCACCCCCAGCCGCTCGCTATTGTAAACCTCCACTAACTCCATTACCGCCTCCCGCCGTTCACTTCCCCCCCTCCCCTGTCCGTAATTATCCAACTCGATGTGTCGCCACTTACTATAATCCCAAACCGAAAACACAATTCCCCCTCCCACCAGCCCCGCCATCAACCACCACTTTCTATTCCCCATATCACTACATTATAATGAATTTCACATGCCGCGTTATTCCTCAAATCCCCCGACCACCTTCCGCCGTCTCCTCCCCTTCATTTTCTTCATCGCTACCCTCCCCCTGCTCATCGCTACCGCTCTCAAAAATCAGTTCTTCCGCCCCCGGGCCCAAGACAATCTCCCCGCCGCTTTCGCCTCCGCAGTCCAGCTAAATGGCCTCGACGCCTACATCCAAATCCCCCCTTCACCCATCCTTTCTCCCCAATCCAGCACCACCTTCGAACTCCGCTTCAAACCGGACCGGACAACCTTTCCCAACCAATGGCTCATCTCCTCTGCCAGTCAGGGCAAAGAGTACTATGGCCTAGTCATCAACAGCCAACTGTCCCCTGCCGGAGACACTTACACCATCAATTACCAATTCCTCGTCAGCGATTCCAAAGTTAACTGCAGTCACCTCACCACCACCTACACCCAAACCATCCCCACGTCCCAGTCAGATTACATCACCTCCTGGCACCATCTGGCCGCCCAGATTATACCCAACGGCCGCCTGGAAATTTACCTCGACGGCACTCTCTCCACCACTTATGTCTCTTTCGTCTCCTCCCCCTGTCCGTCCGACTCACCTTTACACCTCGGAGCCCACACCTCCTCTTCCGGATTTTTCGCCGGCCGTATAGACGAAATTCGTCTCTCCTCGATCGCGCGCTATGGCACTTCTTTCACCCCCCCCGTCGTCCCCTATACCTCAGACGTCTCCACCACAGCTCTCTACCACCTTGACGACAATTTTCTCGACTCGTCCCCCAATCACCTGGACGGCCAGCCCGTCAACCAAGTCGAGTTCACTTCCCAAACCACCCCAACTCCGACCGTAGCCCCGACAAGCGAAGTGGTGCCTTCCCCCACCGCCTCTCCAATTACTCTTACTCTCACCCCCTCCGCCGATTCCTACGTCGATTCCCGCTTTCCCAGCGCCAACTACGGCCCAGACAAAAAACTCAGCGTGGACCTCCCTGCCAAAATCACCTACCTCAAATTTTCGCGGCCCTCTGGCCTCATTCGCTCCGCCCTCCTTCGCCTCTACGTCACCCAGTATTCCCGCGGTTCCCACGCCCTCAAATTGGTCCCCGACTCTTCCTGGTCGGAAAACTCCCTCACCTATGCTAATCGCCCCCCGATTGCTTCCGGTTTAATCGCCGCCTTAACCGCCTCCAGAAATCGCTCCTGGATCGAAATACCCATAGACCCCGGCCTCCTCGCCTCCTCGAGCGTACTTTCACTGGGTCTGGAGCCCGCCTCTCCCGATGGCCTGCAGTTCTCATCCAAAGAAGGCGACCAGTCGCCCCAGTTAATTATTAGCTACCAACCGCTCTAAACTTATGGCCCTCCAATACCCCGGCCAGGAAATCGGCCCAATCCAGCGCTTCAAAAACTCCATTACCGACCGTCTGCCTTACTGGACCGCCACCGTCATCCGCGGACTTATCCAAGTTCTCCAAAACCTGGTCGCCTTCGTGATCCAAATGTTTCGCGAGATGATCAACACTTTTATGGGCCGCTCCTAACCTACTATAGCCCCGGCGGAATATTCTTCCCCTTTCCCAGGCTGGAAACCAAAATTACTACCACTATCGCCCCGATCCCCAGCAAAAACGCCACCACCACAATTCGCAAGATAGTCGACCCTACTTTCACCGACTGGGCCACTCTCTCCGTCGCGCCCGCACCCGCAGTCGGCGCTGCAGTCGGCGACCGCGTCGGCTGTGTCGCCATTCCCGTATCCAAAAATATTACCGGGGCCATCTCCCCCCTCATCACCACTTCCCCTACTTCCTGTTTCCCCAACAGAGTCTTTTTCTTCCCTCCCTCTTTGCTCACAAACAGGCTCCCAAATCTCGTAGCCGTCCCAAACTCCGCTTTTCCCACTCCCAATGGCCCCAGTTTCTGCGGCGCCGTCCCGTCCGCCGGCACAACCCACAAGATATAGTTAAATACCTCCTCCCCCGAAGCCGGATACGTCAGATCCCTGCAGCTCACCAAAAGTTTATACGTATATCCCTGGGTCAAAATCGACGCTACCCAGCACCTGGCCTCGTCCCCAATCACGTTAGACAGCTCCGCCGTCCCCTCACTCGCCGCCGCACTTCCGGCCAACACCAACCCGCCAATCAAAAACCCCCCCAGCCATTTCCTCATAAACTAATTATAGTTGCCCCAATCGACTTTGCAACAATATAACCATATAATGTAACTTGACAAATTTAATGTATGACTCACCTTGTTACCGTCACCTCCCAAGGCCAAATCAGCATTCCCGCTCCCCTGCGCCGTCAATTCCAGCTGGATAAAATCCGCAAAGCCTTCGTCCACGCTGAAAACGGCAAAATCATCATCACCCCCTCCGCCGACATTCCTTCGCTCCGCGGAATTTTTGCCTCAACTAAGCGCCTCCCTTACAAAACCACCCGGGCCGCTTTCGAAACCGCCATGTCCAAAGGCCTCGCATGATCAGCTACCTCCTCGACACCAACTGTCTTCTTCTGGCCCTTGCACGCGACTCGGGAAAAGTCCTCTTCACCTTCGACCGCCGCTTAAAAGCCCTCTCCAAAATCTAATCAAATTTCTTCCACTCCCCCATTTTACCAGCCAGCATATTTCTCAGGGCCTGGTTTCTTACGTTGTCTCTCTATCGCAACTCTAGGACAAAAATCTGGCCTATATGTACGGTCAAAATCCATTTCGGCGCGTTGACGAATCGCTGCATCAATCGCTATTTGTAAATCAGGATCCACCCTACCGACATTAAGTTCCTCTATGGCCTTTGACATTAATATGTATATTTCAATGGGAACAAGTGTATGTTTGAGATTGTTGTGTATTTCCAAAAAAAGTCCTGGCGTCTTTTGAGGATCAGAACTCCTCTCATAAAACAAAATGTAAACTGGAATATCTACACCAGGACCGGTCAGCCTCTCTCCTGGATCCACAACTTCCTCTTCAATGCTCAAGCCCTCCAGCTCACCAACACATGCCCGAATATTATGCACCTGCTCAGCACTTAAACTACTGATTCCCGTTTCCAATTCCAGTTCTTTTTCTCTTACAAACCTTTCCACCTCTACCCTAAAAAGACCGTTCGGTGAAAACTTCAAAGCCATAAACTCAAATTCTTTCCTCCCTCCGCATACTAGCACAGGATAAGCATTTTTCAAGTGATCTCTTT
>Ga0155660_122_pt2 | contig 17220 bp, 27 predicted proteins | sample RifCSPlowO2_01_FD_107317 | JGI IMG/M metagenome (GOLD analysis project Ga0155660, IMG submission 107317) | Candidatus Amesbacteria bacterium RIFCSPLOWO2_01_FULL_49_25 | reverse complement strand
GGCGTCTAGGACGTAGGAGAGGATAAACAACCCGACGATGATAACTAAGACTACCTCTTTTTTCATACTTCGGCCGACACGGTCTTAAAAGACATTGTCGAAGTAATTGTAAGTGAGACTAGCCCGGTTTGTCCAGTTGGTGGAGAAGCTGGATGAACCGCGCACGTAGCGGTAAGCGCCGGAGCTTTCTTCGCGCTGGATAAACCAGGCGCCGGTTTTGTCTACGAAGCCGTAATAGGCGGGGGAGGAGGCGTCGTCTATTTCGGTGATTTTGTAGCCGTCGGTGGGCTGACGCTCTGCGGGATCGATTTTGTTGCCGGCGGTATCTTTGAGAGCGACGGTGCCGGGGCCGGGGACGGATCCGAAAAAGGCGGCTTCGGCCCTGCGGGTAAAGATGGCGTAGAAGAAAACGGTGGCGCCGGCTGAGCCGATGATTTTGAGAAAGGCCCGGCGGTCGACATCGAATGTCTTATGAGCTGGGGGAAGTTCTTCTAGGGGTTCGACCTCTTCTAGTGATGGGACGGACTTTTTTTTGGGAACGAGGGGCAGCTTGGGAATGGTAATGGCTCGGCTGGTGGTGGGACCGACGGCGAGGGCAAAGTAGACAAACAGGGGGAAAAACAGGGAAGCGGCGACCAGCTGCTCGATGGAGCCTGCCGAGATGAACCCGGCAAATACCAAAAGACTGACAACAACAAAATTATAGTAAAGGAAAATTTTTCTCATGGGAGTTGGTCCGAGAGGGTGGCATATTGTGAGAATACCCATCCGGAAGAGCTGGCGTATGATATTTGATACCAAAGCGGTGTAGAGTCCAAAAGAGGGAAAACGGCACCTACGGGGACTTTACCGAGAATGGCGGAATCTGATGCTGGAAGTTCTCGGACATTTACTAATGCTTGGGGATCGGGGTGAGTGATGGTCAAGGTAACAGAGGGCAAGGTGGGGGTGGAGGTGGGCTGGGGAACGGAGAGGACTAAGGGGTTAGGAGTGGGAAGGAGAATCTTTTGGCGGCTAACAGATTTGAGCCCCAGTCCGAAGAGAGGGATAAACATGAGCGCCAGGATGGTGAGTTGAAGCTTTCGGCCTTTGAAGGTGAAGTCGGGGGTGTAGCCGCGGCGGAACAAACGCTGAATGAGGGCGGCGACCAGATACAAAGTTACCGGCAGAAAGGCCAGTTGAATGGGGTTGGTTATGCCGCTTAAAGAAATAAATAAGGCCAGGAGAGTGCAAATTGCCAGAAATGCGGTGCTCATATGGGTTTTACTAATTGAGCGCTGACCCAGCCAAAAATACCGTCGGGTAACTGAACCTGGTACCAATCTTTTTGGCGGCTGGTGAAGGGGTAAACTTTGCCAAATTCCAAATGGGATACTACCTTGGAAGAAGCCAGAGGAATCTCGTAAACGTCTATTTGGGAGAAGCGGGAATCGGAGATAGTAATGGATTGGGCGGCAGTAGTGTCCAGGTCCGGCAAGACCGCGGCTAGTCCGGCTGGGGGGGGAGTAACCGCTGAGCCCAGAATTTGGCGGCGGAGGGTTTGGTTTTCGGCTTGAAGACTGGCCAACTGCTGTTCAATTTGGGTTAGACGTTCGGAATCGGTACCTGAATTTGGTGAGCTGGGGGACATGTTGGCTGTTGGAGCGGGGCTGGGAGGCTGGAGACGGCGGTATATCAGAAATAGCCCCGCCAGATTTGAGATAAACATGGCAAAAGTAAACAGCGCTAGCCAATTTATTTTGGGTCGGGGGAACATGAATTTAGTGTATCATAATTGAATATGGACAGATGGATGGGAGACGTCTTGCAAATGGCGGCGATAGGGGTAGTAGTGGCCGGGGTGTTTTCATTTATTATTGGTCCGTACAGGATCGGCGGGGATTCGATGGAGCCAAACTATAGCAGTGGGGATGTGGTGATGGTGGATAAAATCAGCTACAGGTGGAAATCTCCCCAGGCGGGAGACGCAGTTATTATCAAGACACCCTATGGAGTAATGCTCAAGAGGATAATCAGGGGGACGGGGGAGGGGGGATATTGGGTGGAGGGTGATAATAAAGAGAAGTCGACGGACAGTCGGGATTATGGAGCGGTGCCGGGCAGTAATGTCATCGGGAAGGCGGGCATTAAGATATGGGGATGGTGGAGGTAATAGTATGAGTGTGGGTAAATTTTCGGGGTGGAAAGGGGAGTTGTATTATAAGGGGGAGTGGCAGGAGGCTTTGTTTGAAAAATGTGTCGCGGTGGTGGGCAGCCGGCGGATGACCAGTTACGGGGAGCGAGTGATCGAGAAGCTAGTGCCGCAACTGGTAAATGAAGGGTGGACGATTGTGTCGGGGTTTATGTACGGGGTGGATCAGGCGGCACACCGAACGTGTTTGGAAGTAGGTGGTAAGACAATAGCTGTTTTGGGATGGGGGATAAATGAGACACTAGATGCTAGTGATCAGATCTTGGGAGATCAGATAATTAAGTCCGGGGGGCTGCTAATTTCCGAGTGGGAGGATCAGAAACCGGCGCAGTGGACGTTTCCGGCGCGAAACAAGATTGTGGCCGCAATGGCGGAGCGAATTTATGTGATCGAGGCAGCGAGCAAGAGCGGGGCGTTGATCACGGCTGAGATGGGGAGAAACTTGGGGAAGGAAATTTGGGCGGTGCCAGGACCGGTGACGTCGGCGGTATCTGCAGGGACTAACTGGCTCATTAAAACGGGACGGGCCAAGATGTGGGTGCCAGGGGAGAGTATAAGTAGAGGTACTAAAACGGGTGATTTATATATTTTGTTACAGAATGAGACATTAACTGTGGATGAGCTGGTGAGAAAGACCGGCAGATCGGTGCAGGAAGTGGGATCGGAGCTGACCATGATGATATTGTCGGGGGAAGCAGCGGAGGAAGAGGGAAAGTATTATTTGGTTGAGTAGGTATGATATAGTGTGTGTATGATTGCATGGAGAGAGATGGCATCAAGATTTTGGCATGCCGATTCACTGGCGAGATTTAAACAGGGGTATGAGGTGGTTACAGTGACTCATAATGACGGCTTGAGACCGAAGAGGGGGAGATATTTTCGGTGGGATGTTGAGCCGAACGGCTATAATAAGTATCTGGCTGATTTTGTGAACAAAATGGCCATATTGGCCGGGGAAGTGACAGTGGGAGCTGTGGCACTGGGTCATGTGTTAAAGTGAGTGAGGAATGCTGGTAAAGGTGAAGAGCGTGGCAAATGTGGGACTGGAAAGCTATGGAATTGACGTGGAAGTAGATGTGGCGGACCAGGGATTTCCGGGGTTTAACATCGTGGGGCTGGCGGGGAAGGCTGTAGAGGAGGCTCGGGAGAGAGTAAAGACGGCGATTAATAATTCCGGTTTGGACTTTCCGCCCAAGAAGATTACGGTCAATTTGGCGCCGGCGGATTTGCCGAAGGACGGAGGGGCGTATGACTTGCCCATTGCGATGGGGATTTTGGCTGCGAGCGAGCAAATCCCAAGCCTCAGTTTACAAGCCTCAATTTTTTATGGCGAACTGTCGCTGGATGGAAGCTTGAGAAGTACAAAGGGAGTACTGCTGGTGGGATTATTCGCGAAGAAAGGTGCCGTTTTTGTCCCAGTTGAATCGGCTAATGAGGCGGCGGTAGTAGAGGGGATAGGAGTTTATCCGGTGAGGAATCTTAATGAGCTGGTGGACCATTTGAACAATGTAAAAGAGATTAAGAGATTGAGCAATTTAGAGATTAAGGAGTTGGTAGATGACGTGTCGGTGGAGTTTGATTTGGCGGAGGTGGCGGGGCAGGAGCAAGCCAAACGGGCGTTAGTTATAGCGGCCGCCGGAGGGCACAACTTGCTGATGTGGGGTCCGCCTGGTACTGGTAAGACCATGCTGGCTCGGGCTATGCCGGGGATTTTGCCGCCCATGGGAGTGGCGGAGGCGCTGGAGACGACGAGAATTTATTCGGTGTCGGGACTGCTAGATCCCGGGGAGTCTCTTTTGCGGCGGCGGCCGTTTAGGTCACCGCATCATGGAATATCGGCGGCCGGGATGGTGGGGGGAGGGACTAATCCAATGCCTGGCGAGGTGTCTTTGGCGCACTTGGGGGTGCTGTTTTTGGATGAGATGGCGGAGTTTCCTCGCTCGGTGCTGGAATCTATGCGCCAGCCGATAGAGGATGGGATGGTGGGAATTGTCCGGGCGGCGGCGCATGTGGAATATCCGGCCAGTTTTACCTTGCTGGCGGCAGTTAACCCCTGCCCGTGCGGGTACTTGGGACATCCCAGACGGGCATGTAAGTGCACGGACAAAATGATTAGAAAATACCGGGCCAGGATTTCCGGGCCGATATTGGACCGGATTGACTTGCACGTACAAGTGCCGGTGGTGGAAATTGAGAAGTTGGCGCAGAATTCAAAATTCAAAAGTCAAAATTCAAAAGAGATTAGAAATTTGGTGGTAGGGGCCAGGAGATCGCAGGAGAAAAGATTTGGCGGCGATGGAATCTACACTAATTCCCAGATGCGTAACAAACATGTGAGAAAGTATTGCAAACTCGATGGAGAGGTGGAGCGGCTGCTGCGGATGGCGGTGGAGAAATTTGACCTTTCGGCCAGAGGATATTTTCGGCTCATCAAAGTGGCGCGGACTATTGCAGATTTGGAGAACTCGGAGAACATCGCGGCCAAACACATGGCAGAAGCTTTGCAGTATAAGCAATTGGCTTAGCGCCTTTGGCGAGAAACAAATAAGTTGAGGCTATGGCTGTTTATCATCAGGAAAAACGAATTTGGGACCCGGGGTTGTTTGATGACCCGCCAAAAGAATGGCGGGTAAGTTCGGTGGGGGCATTGCTTTGTCCGTGGGGTTATGATCTGGGGTTGAGGGAAAGAGCCAGGATTTTGCTGGTGCGAAGGGTCGAGGATGGGCTGTGGGGCCTGCCGGCAGGCAGAATTGAGCCGGAGGATGAGTCGGCCAAGGCGGCTATGAGAAGAGAAGTATTGGAAGAGACGGGAATTGAGATTCCCATTGGGGAGTTTAAACTGTTTCAAGAGATATACCATCCTGGCGGCACTAAGGTGAGGTTTATTTATCAGGCCCAGCTGCCCAGGGATCTATCGCGGGAAATCGAGAAGCTGAGCGAGGTGTTCGTTGATCCGCCCGGGAGTGAAACAGACAGATTGTCTTTGGTTTCGCTGGGATCAATTTCTCTATTTGAGCAAGAGGCGGCTAGGTACATGCGGCCGGAAGTATTGAGGGAGATTCTGTGGTGTTTAAATATTTCCAGGTGAGTTGGTATGATGATTGAGATATGAAGAAATGGTGGGGGATAGCGGTGGTGCTGGTCGGATTGGTGTGGCCGGGAGGAGTGAGGGGCGAGTCGGGATTTGAGATAAGGCGGTTTGAAACTCAAATTGAGGTGGAAAGGAATACCAAACTGAAAGTGGTGGAGCGAATCGATGTGGAATTTTATGAGCCGAGGCACGGGATTTATCGAAACATTCCGGCTGAAAGAATCAAGGTGCTGGAGGTGGAGGATGAGAAGCAGGTGAAGTACAAATATAGCGCGAAGCGGACGGGGGGCATGATGGAGGTTAAGATCGGCGATCCTCAGGTAACGATTTCCGGTATCAGAGTCTACATCATTACCTATGAGGTGGAAGATATGGTGAAGAGATATGCGGATCATGATGAAGTGTATTGGAATGTGACCGGTTCGGATTGGGAGGTGCCGATTCGGCAGGCGACGGCGGAGGTAGTGTCTCCATGGGCAGAAATAATCAAGACAACTTGTTATGAAGGCGTGCCGGGGAGTCGGGAGGGATGCCGGGTTGTGGGGAGCGTTTTTTCGGCTAGAGGAGAGGTGGGGCAGGGGAAGGATATGACTATTGTAGTAGGGTTGGATAAAAATAATGAGCTAATCTGGCCGGCTTGGTGGGCGAAAGTCTTGCGCGATTTCTTGAGATATGGGCTGGCACTAATACCAGGTTTGGTTATGGGAATGGTGTGGTATATGAAAGGTCGGGATGTGCGGTACAGGGATGATAATGTTTATGCTCCGGACTTCTCGAAGGGACAAGAAGTAGTGCCCGCATGGCAAAGGGAACATTTGCCCTTGGTCTATACGCCGATTAGGGGTCTGACCCCGGCGGAGGCGGGGACGATAATCGATCAGAAAGTGGACATTGCCGACGTGGTGGCGGAGATTGTTGAGCTGGCTCGGCTGGGGTATATTGAAATTAAGAAAGTCGAGAAAAAGAAGTGGTTGGGTAAAGACGTGGACTACTGGTTTGTGGCGTCGGGCCGGGATAGGGCGGGGCTGAGGGAGTATCAAAAGATGTTGCTGGAAGACATTTCGCAGACGGGGATGTTTGGCCCGGGGCCGGAAAAATTGGCAACGGTATACGGGCATAAAGCGGGGGAGATGGCCAAGAAAGTAACCGCGCTGTCGGAAATGAAGGGTAAATTTTATAGACATCTGGAAAACTTTAAGGAGAGCTTGTACGACTATTTGGATAAGGGGGGAATATTTGACGGCCGGCCGGATAAGATTCGATTTGGGGTGGTAATGGCGGTGATAATTGTGACAGTTGTGGGAGCGAGATTTGGGCTGATGACTGGCTTGTTTGCCTGGGCAGGAGATAGGTTGTGGGGCGGATTGTTTTTGGTGTCTTGTGCGGCGGCTGTGGGGTTTGCATACTTTTTGCCTCGGCGGACGGCCAGGGGGCATGCGCTGTACCGGCAATTGGTGGGGCTGAAGTATTTCGTGGGGGAGGGAAGGTGGCGGTATGAAATTGGGGAGAAGAACTTATTTTTGGAGGAGATTTTGCCGTTATCCATTTCGTTGGGGGTAGTGGGAAAGTTGACGGCGGAAATGAAGGAACTGGGAATGGAGCCGCCGCGATATGCGGGAAACATGTCGGGGGGACAGTTTAGCAGTTTTGGGGGTTATGTGGGGAAGACGCTGGCGTATCAGGCGAGCCGGGGGTGGAGCGGGGGATCGGGGTTTTCCGGCGGATCTTCTGGCGGCGGAGGAGGTGGGGGAGGGGGAGGAAGCTGGTGAAATGTGGGGTTAGTGAGATATGAAAAAACTTAACCGTGAGATTGGAAAGATAGGTGAACTGGCAGCTGAGGAGTTTTTGGTGAAAAAGGGGTTCGAAGTAATTTTGAGAAATTTTGGTACTCGATTCGGAGAAATAGATTTGGTTATGAGAGATAAAGGTATCCTGGTGTTTGTGGAGGTCAAGGCCAAAAAAGGGTTGGTATTCGGGATGCCGGAGGAAATGTTTACCCGGGGGAAGTTCGAACGGGTAAAACGGATGGCGACGGTGTATTTAAAGGGAAAAGATGTGCCCTGCAGGATAGATATGGCGGCGGTGGTGTTGGATGGGCAAAATCAACCTGTTTCCGTGAAGCATTATGAGAATGTGGTGATGTAGTCGGGAGCAGTCATTGCGACATTGTAACGATCGTAATAAAGTGGGAAATTTCAAGATGGGGGTTGGAAGAGCTTTTGTCTGAGAGCGAAAGTTGATCCTTCTCCGACCATTTCATCGATAGCGGCGACCATGGCTTCGACGTCTGGCATTTGGTCAGGGGTGGCGAGTATGAGTAAGGATCGGATGAGATTGAGAATCTGTCTGCGGTTTTGTTCGGAAACTTGGTGACCAAGTTCGTGAAGGGCTGAAGCGGCGGCAAGACCAGGTGTAGCTGTGGGACTGAGATTGGCTGTAAGCATGGCCGCTTCGAGAAGTTCTTCAAACGAGTAACTGTTTTCTGGTCGGGTCATTGGGCGACTTTAATGCCCATGGATCGGGCAGTACCCAGGACTGTTTTGAGAGCGCTGTCCAGAGAGTCGGTGTTTAGATCGGCCAGTTTTTGGGCGGCGATGTCGCGGGCCTGATCGAGGGTAAGGGTGCCGGCGGTTTCGCTTCCTGGTTTTTTGGAGGCTTCTTTTAACCCTAAGATTTTTTTAATCATGGCTGAGACGGGGGGAAGTTTAGTGACGAAAGTGAATGAGCGGTCTTCGTAGACAGTGATGACGGCGGGGATGATGTTGCCTTTCTGATCGCGGGTCTTGTCGTTGTAAGCCTTGACGAAGTCCATGATATTTAGGCCGTGCTGGCCGAGGGCCGGACCGACGGGGGGTGCCGGTGTGGCTTCGCCTGCGGGAAGGTTGAGCTTGAGGACGACTTTGATTTTTTTTGGAGCCATATGATTACGGATTAGCTTCTATATTTTCTTTACCTGTAAGAAATCTAATTCAACAGGAGTTTCCCTGCCAAAGATGGAAACGAGAACCTTTAACTTTCCGTGCTCTTCGTCGATTTTTTCAATAGAGCCCAAAAAGTCGGTAAACGGACCGTCGGTGATTTTGACAGCTTCGCCGATGGAGAAGTTGGTTTTGAATTTGGGGGCGCCCAGAGAGGCGAACTGCATAATGGCTTCGACTTCAGATGGCGAGAGGGGGGTGGGTTTGGAGCCAACGCCAACGAAACCGGTGACACCCTGGGTGGTACGGACGACCAGCCAGGAATCGTCGTCTACGGACATTTTGACCAGGAGATAACCGGGGAAGATTTTTTCGCGAATTTCGGATTTTTTGCCGTGGCGGATGATGATTTTGTTTTGGGTGGGGATCATGAGTTCGAAGAACTTGTCGGTTTGGCCCAGAGTAGCGATTCTTTGGCGAAGGGTTTCTGCGACACGGGCTTCGTGGCCGGAGTAGGTGTGGACGACGTACCAGTGGGCCGTGGGGCTGGGGGGCAGGGAATTGATAACAATGTGGCCGGGGATGGATTTGCCGCCTAAGCCCCGTTCGGTGACCGCTTCTGCCGGTTGGGTTTGCCCGGTGGCAGGCAGGCTGGTTGGTTCGTCGTTCATGGTATTATTTGATTATTAGGCTGAGAGTTTTGGTAAAAGTGAGGTCCAGGGCGCCAACGTAGCTGGCGACCAGAACGGAGATGACAATGACGACCAGGGTAAGTTTGAGAGTCTCCTGGCGGGAGGGCCAGTGGACGAGCTTGAGTTCGCTGTAGGATTCGCGGAGATAGGAAATAGGGTTCATAAAAAAAGAGTCTTCGCGACTCGTGTCAAGAGTGTAGCATAATCTGATACAATCTGCAAATGGGATTTCCCGAAGTGGTAAGACAGGTATATCTGGGGCAGGGAATAAATATCCTGGATAAGATGGTGTATGAAAAGCCGAGGCGAGTGTGGCCGGCGATGGCCAGGCGGAACTCGATTGGAAACTTCGCGGCCATGGGAGATTTGATGGCTGAGGTGCTGCCGGGATTGGAGGAGAAATATCCGGTGGTGGTGCAGGTGGCGCAAGCCATGAGAGAGATGGTAGTACCTGCTGGAGAAGTGTTTGCGGCCCAACTGGAGCGGGGTTTGCTCGATCGGCCAATGTCCTGGCGGGAAGTATGCCCTGAGGGCGTGGAGGTTTTGGAAAGGGGTCTTGAGATGAGGGGAGGTTTGGGCAGTCTGGGTGGGGAGTACCAAGAAATAGCTCAGGGACTGGTGAGACTAATGGCTATAAATGATCCGGGAGAATGGGATCATTTGGGAGACGAATTTTTGAAGTGGGCGGCGGGGCTGGCTGAGGCTGGGTTGCCGGTGATAATTGTGGGAGTGGATGATTGGGGGTTGAACCCCAAAAGAGTGGACGAACAACCTTTGGCTGTGGCGGAGGTAGATATTGCCTGGGGTTTACCGGTGGTTGACGGGGAACTGGGAGGTCATGTAAATCGGTTGAACGAGAAAGTGGGTGGCCTTTTGGGCCGCGAGAGCCGAAGGGAGGGGGTGGTATACGATTATGTGGGGGGAGCCGGCTGGCAGACGCTATCTGTGACTACGGGAAACAGCGGGTCCGACGGCAGGTGGTGGCTGGCGCAAAATATATCGAAGACACAGCCGACTGTGGAATTGGCGATGGAAAGGCTAGGGGTGGGAAGTGCTGGGGCCTGGGAGGTATGGCGGAAGATTTACGCCGGTCATGAGAGCGCTCACGGATTTTTTAACAGTACGCCGGCCAGATATGCAGAAGCGGTTGTTGACTCGGCTTCGGCTTGGGGGATGATGAAAGCTGGCGGAAGGGAAATGGAGGCGGCGGGACTGCTGGGGGAGGCGGTGGCACAAGCGATGGAGAAGGAGACCGGGGCTGATAACAACGATGGCTACCGGGTATCGGGGAGGACCAACTTGAGATTGATGAGAGATTCGGGAGTGGTGAGCGTCGGGCGGGATGGGGAAAGGCTGGATTTGGGAAGGATAGATGAGTGGCTGGCGGGAATGGAAATGGTGATTAGGCTGATAGAGGGGGGTGAGTGGGGAAAAGTGGAAGAGCTGGCTGGTGATGATGCGGAGCTGGATGGGATGTTGAGGCGCTATGAGGCGGAGTTACTGCGGAGGCAAGCGGCGTTCGATGGCGTCCAGACGGGAGTTGAGGCGGTCGAGCTGGGTTGAGGATGCGGGTTTGACGGCCAGGCGGTAGAGGAGGTAGAAGATGGAGACGGCGCCTACGACTGAGAGAAAGACCCCCAGGAGGAGGAGGCTGACTGTCCATTTGGCAAAGCTTTTGATTTTGGGCAGGAAAACCTTGGCGGGAAACATTCCTTGGATGAGCTGGGTGAAAGAGCTGGACATGTAGTATTTAAACTATACCATATCAAATTCATTTGCGGACGAACAGTACAGAATTGGCCAGATCGCGGCCGGGACCGACTTTGTAACCGCCCGACCAGAGGGCAGTGGAGCCGCCATCGTCTAAATTTAGGGCGTTTTCTAGGCCCAGGGCTTTGAGGACCCGGGCGGACTCGGCGGTGGTGGCGCTATGAACGACGCCGATGTAAACAGTATTGCCGCGGCTACCGATGAAACTGCGGTTGCCTCGGGAGCCTTGTTTGGGGTCGGAATTGCCGCCGAAGTTGACTTGGCTATTGAAAACGAGCAGGGGGTAGTTTGAGAGCATGCCGTCGATGCCGGTGTCACGGCCCCACTGGCTGACGGCGGAGACGAAGCGGATGTAACCACTGCCAAAAATCACGCCGGGATTGGCGCTGTAGACATTGTTGTCGGAGTTGAAGTAGGTTTTGTTTTTGTTCATGACAAGGAGATCAAAGGAATTGGTTTTGCCGGCGCAGTCGGGGTATGAAGCGGGGCAAAAATAGGTGCCGTTGACGCCGGCGTAGGCGCCAGATCTGGAGACGAAGGTGGCGAGGGGGAGGACCGGGCAGTTGTTGGCACAGGTGCCGTCGGAGGCGGTATCGACGATGACTTTGGTGCTGGCCAGGTCGGCTGAGATGATGCTGACGACAAAACTGCCGACATCTGTGGCCACGGTTTGGCGCGAGTAGCCAGATCCCGGCGGGGAGTTGTTGACGGGGACATTGGCGGGTACGGAGGCGGTGGCAAGCTTGGCTTTTTCGGCGCTTACGTCTTTGTCCAGTTGGGTCAGTTTGGCGGAGGCGGAAGAGTAGTTTTCGGCGGCTAGAAAGTTGACGACAGCGGCGTAGTCTTGGGTAAGTTTGGATGGGGGGGGTTTGAGGTCGACTAGATTTTGGTAAACTGAAATCGATTTTTTATAAACGTCTTTGATCTGTTTGATGGTGGAGGCTAGCTCGATGTTCTTTTGGCGCTGATCTTCGCTTTCTAGCAGACTCACCTGGGATTGGGCGAGGTTGAGTTGGGCCGAGAGGGAGGCGTTAACGTCTGTGAGCTGGACAACCGATGCTTGGGAGGCGGAAAGAGATTGGGAGAGAGAGCGGGAGTAATTGGCTCCGGAGGCAACCAGGGCCGCGGCTGTGGCGGCGGCAAGGACAATAATGATGAAGTTGGCGGGGGGGGTGAGTTTTTTCACTAAAGATCATGTTAGCAGATTTGGTGTGGTACAATTAGGGCGATGCTGGGCAAGTTGGGTAGGGGTGGCAAGGAGAGGGTAGTAGTGGTAGCGGGGACATGGGTGGAGGACCGGACGGATTTGGTGGCGCTAAAGTTGGAAGATGAACTGGCCTAAAAGTTTCCCGGGGAGACATGGCGGGTGGATGAGGTAAAATTTGAGGAAGAGGTGCTGGCGAGGTTGGCGGCATACCCTTTTTTGGTGGTGGCGGGACAGCATGTCAGGTATCGTTTGGGGGGTTTGCCTGGGACGACTGAACTGGATGAAACAGTGGCCGGACTTGCCTTGAGAATGGCTGAAAAGTTGGGTGTGGGAGTAGTGAGATATGACACAATTGATGTGACTCGTCCAAATGGCCCAGAGAGAGTGGCGCAGACTGTGGGCTTGGCGGTTCAAGGGCTATTGACTAGGAAGACGAGATAAGGAATGATTTGGGAGTGGGGCGGGTACTGATTGTCCATTTTCGAGTAGGCCGGACGGATGGAGTAAGCTTGGAGATTGCAAACTGGAAAGCGATATTGGAGAGTGAGGGATGGGAGGTGGCGGTGTGTTCGGGTCCGGAGAGTGAAGGTGCCGATTATGTGATAGAGGATCTGGAGCCGCAGCTGAATAAGAAGATTTTTGAGCTGGACGAGGCGGCATTTGGGGAGTCTGATAGTGAGGATGAGGACAGTTTTGCGAGGAGGTTTGGACAAATTCAGAGCAGTCTGCGGGCTGAGTTTGAGAAGGTGGTGAATAAGGTAAAACCTGTGCGAGTGATTGCGGCCAATGTGTTTTCGGTAGGGGTGAACGTGGCGGCTGCCGGAGCACTGGCCGAGGTTCTTAAGACCAAGGGGGTTTTGACAGTGGGGGTGTACCATGATTTTTGGTGGGAGGATGTCAGGTACCGGCGGCCGGCTAAGAAACTGGTTGAGGAGCAGTTGGAGAAATATTTCCCACCCGTGGGTGAGTGGATGAAACATGCGTGTATCAATTCGATTGCCAGGGTAGAGCTAGCCAGGAGAAAAGGAGTGGAAGCGGAGATACTTTATGACTGTCTGGACTTTGGTAAGCTAAACCATGACCGCGATGGGAAATGCGGGAGAGTGCTGGCTGAGGCGGGGGTGGGGCTGGGGGACTTGGTGATACTTCAGGGAACTAGGATAGTGCGGCGGAAGAATATTGAGCTGGCGATGGATGTTGTAGCGCGGCTGCAAAAGAGGGTTGAGGAGATGGGCAGAAAGCGAGCAGTTTTGGTGATGGCCGGATACGCGGAGAAGCGGGATGAGGTATATCAGGAACAACTCAGGGGGTATGCGGGCAGTTTGGGAATCAAAGTGGTGGAGCTGAATGGACGAACGGGAGACTTGTTGTGCCTGTATCCTTATGCCGATATTGTGACTTACCCCAGCGGGTATGAGGGATTTGGCAACCAGTTTTTGGAAGCAGTATATGCAAAAAAACCGATCATAGTTTATGAATACCCGGTGTTTAAGACGGACATTAAACCATTGGGATTTGAAGTAATTTCCTTGGGCGATAATTTGGGTTTTGATTTGGAGACGGGTTTGGCTAAGGTGCCGTCCGGGGTGCTGGATCGAGTAACGGATGAGGTGATAGAGATATTGAGGGATGAAAAAAAGAGGAAAGAAGTGACGGAGAAGAATTTTGCTATCGGGGCGGCTAATTTTTCTTTTGAGCGGGCGGGGGAGGTGTGGCGGAAACTGTTAATATAGGGTATGGCGGAGTCGGAGTTTACAAAAGGGGTGGTGAGGGTTGTAAGATCGGTGCCGTTTGGCCGGGTGGTAAGTTATGGGCAAGTGGCAGTGTATTTGGGTTTTCCACGAGCGGCCAGAGGGGTGGGGTGGGTTTTAAGACAGACTAAGAGAGAAGAATTGCCGTGGTGGCGGGTAGTGAATAACGCCGGGAGGATATCTATAAAGAATTGGGAGCATCCGGCAGAAGAGCAGAGGGAGAGGTTGAGGAGCGAAGGAGTGGAGGTGGGGGAGGATTTTAGCCTGGAGATTGAAAAATACAGATTCCAAGCCGGCGAGGAACTGCTTAAATCCTGGGGTTTGCCGGAGGAGTATGTGAGGATGGTGGGAGAGAAGTTTAGGTGGGGGGTATAATCCGGGGGAATGAGGAAAGAGGACTTTTTTGATGGACGTTGGGCTGTCCGGGAAATGGAGGCTTTCAGCGCATTGTATCCGGGAGGTAATTTGTGGGTGGCGGGTTATAAGTATCTACCTTCTAAGACGAGGGAGATTTTTGAAGGGTTGAGCAGGCGGTTTGTACACCCGAGGTCTTATAGGAGGAATGATTTTTTTGGCTGTTTTGGGTTGAGCCATGAAAACGGGGATATAACCTGGGGAGCTTGGCGCCGGCCGATATGGCGGGGGGATAGCAGTGGGGATGGGATTGAAACGGCCTTGTACTTTCATGACGTGAGTGGGCAAGGGGACCAGGTGGGCAGGTCAGAAGTTGTTTATACATTGGGCAATAGTGAGTCTTTTTTTGAAGATAAACCGTATGTGGAATACTCGGAAACCGCGGAAAGAATTCAAGGACGGGGACTTGATCTAAGACGGTTGGTGTATATGAACGCCGCCTGTAATTTCTTTTTGGGCAGGCGGTTGTATTCGAGTGACATTTTTTTGACGCACCCGGTGTCTGGAGAAAGGGTACATAAAAGGTCCTGGGAGAGGCTGGTTCTGGAAGGTCTGGCCGAAAGGCTGGACGAAGGTGAGCATGAGCGATATGTGTTTTTGGAGCCGAGAATGATTCAGTGGAGGGTGGGGACGTTTCTGGAGCGACTGAAGGGGAGAAGGAGTGCTGGCTAGTTGGGGAGATTAGTTTTTTTGACGTGAGGAGGGGGAGTGTATAATGGGGCGCAAATGGCAAGTCGGCTGGAGCGAATTCTTGATGTCTTGAGTGAGCACCCAGGGCTGACGGCGGTTCAGGTGGAGACTGCGCTGGCGGGGGTGCCGCCGAGTGTAGCGGGGGCGGTGGAGGAGTGTTTGCGGGCGATGGGGGAGGGAGTGAGGAATCACGGAGGAGAAGTGGTGGTCGATTTGAAGATGGGTAAGTGGGTGGGGGAAGTGACATTGGTGGTGATGCCGAATAATCGGAGCTTGAAAGAGTACAGGAAGATTAATCTGGAGCAGGGCGGACCAGGCAGGGGGGATCCTTATCAAGAGCAGGAGAAAGAGTGGGCACGCTTAGGTAAAGTAGTGGTGAATGGGGCAGTGCCGGCGGAAAACCTGAAAGCTAGTCTGATCCGGCAGTTGGCGGCGGTGGAAAGAGCGAAGGGGTGAGTTTACTGGCATTGGGAATCGCAAGCGATGCCGTCGCCATCGGCATCGCGGACAGAACAGCCGCAGACGGTGAGCTGGTATTGAGCTTCGGCGCAGGACAGATTGGAACAGGTCTTGGAGCAATCGCAGGTGTAGGTGCCGGAGGCGGGAGGCGAAGAAGTAGGGGGGGTCGCCTTCGCCGTTGGCTTCGGCGAGCCAACGCAGGCAGACCACAAGCCGAGGTTGGCCTCCCTGGCGGCTTTCTGAGCGGCCAGAAAGCGGTCTTGATACTTGACGTCTGGAGGGAAGGTGGAGACTGCGGCGAAGCCTTGGGCCACCAGTGTTTCGTTGACCAGTTCATCGCCTTTCCAGACATAACGCAGGAGGCGGTTGTAACGGTCGGTTTCGGAGACGTCCTTTTCCAAGCGGACGTATTGGCCTTGAAGAAGTTCATTGGCTTTTTGGGAGGCCTCTTGCCCGAAGCAGCCGCCCCGGCCGCCGATTTCCGGGGTGTCGATGCCGATCAGCCGAACGACTTTGCCAGTTGATAGCCTGACGGTATCTCCGTCTATGACGTTAGTGATTTGGACCAGGTTTGGAGATGTAGATGTGGGGGAGGAAGCGGGAGTTGGCTGAACAGCAGTAGGGGATGTAGGGACTTTGGGCCAGAGGAAGATGATAAGAAGAGTAACCAGACTGCCGGCGAGGAAGACGGCAAGACCATGAAGTTTGGTCATTTGAAAGAATTATATACTACCTAAACATTCTCCAGTTTTTATCGACTCGGGTGCGATGGATTTTTTGGAGTCGGTCTTGCTGTTTAAGTAATTTGGTGTATGAACCGGAGTAGGTTCGGTGGAGATTGTCAACCTTTAACCTGGATAGCCATTGTGAAGGTGATATGAATTTAGCTTTGGAGTTGTGGATGAAGTTATAGGTGATGAAATCTAAGTAATCGTATTTTTGCCACATCGGCACCATTGGTTTTGGTCTTGGCTGGATGTGAAGGAGAACGGAATTGACTTTTGGCGCGGGTTGGAAATCGGAACGACTAAACTTGTAAGTGATCTGAATTTTCCACCAGGGGTAATAAAGCATGGCCGACATGGTGTTTGCTTGGGTATTAATAATGAATTTGCGGGCCGCTTCGGCCTGGATGATCAGATAACAATCGGAGGGAGGATGGGACGACTGAAGCAGCTTGCGGATAATATCGGCTGTAATAGAGAAGGGGATATTAGCAAAGACTTTGTAGGGATGGGCGGGAAGGGGAAAGGTAAGAAAATCCTGGGGGTTATTTGTGAATCTGGAGTCTTTTTCGATGGCAATAACGTGGGGGGTAACTTTAAGCAGTTCCCGAGTAATTACCCCACTGCCGGCACCTATATCGAGAACCGTGTCAGAGGAGGAAATAAAAGAATCTCGGATGAGCTTTGAGATCAGCTCCCGATTGGAGAAGAAATTTTGGGAGAAGAGCCTCCTACGTAACCAGTACATAAGAGTCTCCTGAAGACGGTAATACACATAACCAGTATATTTTATCAGAAAATCGAAGCTAGTATTAGTGGTACTTGATTGCCAGCTGGGGGGGATTGGTGTTGGAGCCGGAGTTGCTGGAGTAGAAGTAGGCGAAGTCGCCGGTGACGTCGCCGCCTATGGTTTCGGTCGTAAATTTAAGACGGTACTGCGAGCGGGAATGGCCGGTGGAGGCGTCGTTTTTGAAGGCGGTGGTGACGTCGAAATCTTTCCATTCCAAGCTGGGGTTGGAGGCGCCTAGAGTGGAGGAGGCGGAGTCGAAGACAGCGGCGGAATAATCGGAGGAATCCAGGCTGGAGCCGTAGTCTACATGTTCGGCCAAGAGGTTGCCGCCGATGGTGTAGGGGGAGCCGGTTATTTGGAACTGATAGAGACGCAGAGTGACAGAATCAATGGTTTTCCCGGTGAGGCCGGGAGGGACGTCGAAGCTGACAAAGCCGCGGGTGGTGAGGTTGGAATTGCGGCCGGCGCGGATATCCAGGGTGTTGTTGCCGTCGTTGTTGCTGGAGCGGAAGCCGTCTAGGG
>Ga0155660_116_pt1 | contig 29366 bp, 31 predicted proteins | sample RifCSPlowO2_01_FD_107317 | JGI IMG/M metagenome (GOLD analysis project Ga0155660, IMG submission 107317) | Candidatus Amesbacteria bacterium RIFCSPLOWO2_01_FULL_49_25 | reverse complement strand
TTTGATTGCAAAGATCCGGCCGCTCCCCCCACCACCAAGTTCAGAGGTGAAGGCGTCGTCACCGCCCCGATCGTACAATACGGAGTCGGGGTGGGTGTAGGTGTCCTCGTCGCCGTCGGCGTCGGGGTTCTAGTAGGTGTGGGAGTAGGACAGGTAGGATACTGAAACGTCACACCAGTCGATGCTGGTCCCTGTCCACACCCCGGATTCGATCCATGCACCCACCATTGGTAAGTGGTGCCATTGGTGATAGATCTTAGAAACGGCGATGAAGTGTCTTGACAAGTGTCAGGAGCAGGGCCAGGGTTACACGCCCCAGTCCACGATGGAGCAGCGGCATCTATTCTCAAAGAATACGTCGTTGCTCCCGTCACCGCACTCCAACTAAAGTTCTGGTTAATTGGTGCGACCCCACAAGCCAAATCAGTAACAGGAGCAATGAGTGACGGAGTACCTGGAACCGGATACACATTGAAGCTTGTCCCGGGATAGGTCCATCCATACGCATTAACTCCAGTCGAGTCCCACACATATCCTGGCAAATAATTAGTCGTCGGCGGACTGAAACTGGAATTAAACCTCACGTTAAAATTCACAGTCCGATTATTCCCAGACACAGCACCCAGCGAGCACGAATCAAGTTCGATATACCCTTCCCCATATCCCGGCTGGATAACCGCATATCCCCCACCCGTACACGCTATATGGTCTTTGTACCCCGGCCAGTAATCATTCAGTCCCCACGTTAAGTATCCTCTACACAAAGCACCCCCAGAATCAGTACACCCAGCCTGCTGCCAATCGATTAATGAGTACAATCCATAAATATCTCCCCCCCCGCTCGGATCAGACCCCGTAACAGATATCGTATACGTATTCGAACCATTACTACATGTATTCCCAGAATTTATGCTCGTCGAAACGCCATTAGGGGCCGGATTGGGTGTGGGCGTTGCTGTCGGACATACCGGTATAGTATAGGTCGCCCCAGCTGACGGACCGTAGCCGCACACGTTATTCACTCCGTGCACCCACCAGTTATAACTCCGTCCAGGAATCACCGCCCGCGGGCCATAAGACGTACTGCCGTAATAGTCTTGATAAGTATCATTTGGACCAATCCACCCCCCATCGTTTTGGTCATCAATCCGCAAGTGGTATCCCGAATTGGCATTGGACACTGCATTCCAGGAAAATGTCTGGCTGGCGGTTCCGCACGCCGGAGCCGAAACCGGACTAATCAGCACCGGCGCCACCGGCACGGTGCTGACACTAAAACTCATGCCATAAACCCACCCACTAGCGTTAGAAACTGTATCCCAAGCGTATCCATGAAGCTCGTTATTAACCGGAGCGCTAAAAGGGTTAAACCTTACTACAAAATTCGCCGTTCTGGTATTCCCCGAAGTGCTAACAGTACACGAATCCAATTCCATATACGCCTCCCCGTATCCAACCTGAATAGCGGCCACACCTCCATCACCACCGCAGTTTGTTATATCCTTCTGTCCTGCCCACCCGCCGCCATCACCTCTCCAAGTCAAGTATCCCCTTCTATTAGCGCCGTCATTTAAATTAACAATAGCATAAAGACCCTTAATATCAGTACCTCCGTTGGCATCCGACCCCGTTACTGAAATCGTATATTGACTAGTCGAGTTACTGCACGTCAAACCGCTATTGATAGTCACGCTGTTTATTGTCGGCACATACGCCGGCGTCGGTGTTGGAAGCGGATTATTTACCGTCACGACAATCGTATCAGTCAAACCAGATGGCCCACCTCCGCAGTCCCCATCACTACCAGAGCAGGAACTCGCCCCGCCATTGTAAGAACAAAACGGGTTTCCCGAACAATATCCCCCACTACTCGTTCCCGCGTTGCACGTCACATAATACTGCCCCGCAACTGCCGGCAGTGGAGCCGTCCCCTGTCCGTCCCCGGCGGCAGAATAAAACGGGGTCCATGACTCCGTCCCCACCGGCGACCAGTACATCCCCGCAAAGTTCAAGCTCCCCTCGTTCCCCGGAGCCATTCCATCCACATTAAATGTTACGTTTGGATTGGTGGTGTATATCGGATTGGCAGTCACCTGGGTCAGGCTGCATTTGGGAACCCATACCTCCCCGGCCGACGTCCTTATTCCGCACGTATTCCCTGCATGCACCCAGATGTGGTTGATCGGCGGCGTAGCCGAAGTATAAGTAAACGTCAGCGACGTCCCCGCATAACTTTGATCGCATATATCGAGATACTCGTATCCGGGGCATTCAGCTGTAGTAAAAGTGGTCTCATGCGCCCCATCCCCGTCATCCACCCTCACAAAATACACGTTCGGGTCAGCGGGCGCACCTCCCAAATACGGCGGGTTAGCCACGACACTGTTCGGCGTCGCTACCCCGTCCCAGGCTATTGTCACCGTTTTAGCCGAGTAGTTGATATTCGTCACCCTCACATTTAACGGATCCGACCCAGGCATAGAATTAAACGCCGGGCTCCACGTATCGTTTCCCCCCGCATCACTATCTCCCACATTTTCAGTGCGCAGATGCAACCCATACCGTATTCCCGGAGCCAAAGTCGGAGCGGGATAGTAAAGATTGGCTAACCCAATCTGTTCTTGCCAATCATTCACCCCGTCGTTGGCATTCGCATCCAGTCCGAATATAATGGTGTTTGTATTCCCTCCCCAATAATCTTCCTCAAATTGCAAGAAAGCCTGGGCCGAACTCTTCCACCCCCACTCGTTAGTACACCCCCAATCCTGTATGCAGGATACGCCCGAACTATCACCCCCACTCGTTTCAAATGTGTACCCGTAACACTGCGCCCCCCCACCCTCGTCATCTCCCCCGCACGCACAACACGACGCATAGCCCTGCGGAGTATTTGTTACATTCGCCTCCACACAACCTGAACTGCAGCTGCTATCGTTACAATTGTACCCATTCCAGCAATGCAGAGTAGATGAACAGCCATATGCCCCCGAACACGTCCCAGCCGTAAATCCCGAACACGACACATTGCATTCCGGCCCGGTATTACAAAAAACAGCCCCCGCTTCCGTCGCAGATCCCACAAGCCACACCCCCAAAAGCACTCCAAGACACACCAGCAAATTCCTCAATCCTATGCTCATCACACCACTATATGATTCCTTATTTCTTCTCCTCTGTCAACCAACTCTATCTCACCACAAGCGGCAAAAGCAGCCTATACAAGACATCCAGTCTATACCGCGCGATGATTGGCAGCGCGAAATTTCCCGCCTCGGCATTATCCGCATACCCAGCTACACCCGTCGCTTCCCCGTCATACAGCATCACCGAGCTACTTATCCTTTCCACCCATGGCGTGCCCACGTCCGGATAGGCCATCTCCGTTGAGAAATCCGAACCCACATACCCAAACGCAGCCGGAGTCGCCCCGTAGCAACCGTTTACGTCTGTTTCATGGTCATGGCAAAACCCCGTCTCGTGCCCAAGCTCATGCTGCCGGCCCAATGGCCCAACATGAGCATTTACCAAAGCAAACTGCGCATCTGCTCCCCAGGGCCTATTGGGGTCACCTCCTTGATACGCCATCCCCGACCACTGGGCAGGACTGTCGATTACCACCACCACCTGGTCCAATGCGTAACTATCCCTGATTCGCCGCAATTTATCAAGCCATTTAAACTCCATCCCCTCTATCCACACCATATCTCTCCATACCTCATCAGGCACCTTCCCCGTCGAATCATAATCCAGAGGACCGCTGTAGCCTAATGCCTGTCGGGCATTAACCCCCGACGCTTCAAACATGCCGTTACCAACAGCCACCGTCAACGCCCCCTCCGACTCCATTACCTCACTAGATCCATAATAAGCTTGAGCCGTCCCATCAAACACCAGCCCCACCTTCACCACAGGCAACCCATTGCTTTCCCCCTCCAGCACGCTTCCTTTTATCAAAGCCTTAGTTTCCCCGGGAAAACGCGCCCTGAGTTCATCAAGGGGGACCACCTTCTCGCTCTCAGGCGTCATCCTTCGCGTATCTTCCCCGATCAGCACCCTCCCCCCCGGCTGCGGCCAAAACCGGTAAATTTTCTCCCCCACCCTCAACTGCCCGTTCAGCACCCTCCCATTATCCACCATCACCAGGTGTGCGTCCTTGTCCTCTCCATCATCCGCCTGCCACACCCTAAATCCCGGCGTGTACCTCCCCTCTTGCGCTTTCAACTGCAATTTCACCTCCTGCTCCTCAAACAAATTAACGTTTACCTCCCCTTCCCGCAAATTTCCAAACATCACATCCGCCTCCACCCCCCCGTCCCCCATCGCCCTCACCAGCCCATTCCGCTCTACCCCCAACATAAAAGCCGCCACGCATACCTTCCCAGCTTCCCGTAAAAACTCTCTCCTCCCCATCACCGCCATATTTAAAAAACCCCGCCAGTGGCGGGGCAGTAACTAGAAGGCGCGAGCCTTCATCGCAAGAATAAATAGACACTCGTCATCCATCTTAATTTCGCATTATAACACCCATCTGTCAAGTCCAAATCCCCAAAACACTACAGGTCTCAAATCCAATCAGGTCAAAACGACTATCACCATAATCTTTTTTGTTAATATCTAGCCATGTCCAGACTATTCACTCAGTTAGTCCTGATATTTTCCCTATTCTTCCTCACCCGCCTGACTAACCTCACCCTTCTTCCCATACATATAGACGAAGCCAACTATCTCAACTGGGGCTGGTTCACCGTCCACGGTTCCCCTTTTTATCCCCTCTTCGACGCCAAGACCCCTGCCCTCATGTGGCTCTTTGGCACATCCCAAATGCTTTTTCCCGACCCGCTCCAGGCCGGACGGCTTATATCCATCTTCACTGGCCTTGTCAACCTCACCCTTCTCGCCTGGCTAGCCAGCCGGCTTATCTCCCGCCGGGCTATTCTCATCGTCTCCCTCCTCTACATCTTCTCTCCCTATTTTCTCTTTTACGATCGCCAAGCTCTCATGGAAAGCGCCCTCACTTCCACCTACCTCTTCTCTTTCATCCTCCTCTGGCAACTCACCATTCGCCCATCTCTCAAAAAATCTGCCTGTCTTGGAGCCATCCTCAGCATCGGATTTTGGATCAAACCCACCGCCCTCGTCTTCATGGCCGCCGCCGCCCCCGTCCTCATCCTCCACGGGCTAGCTCTCCGCCGTCCCATCTTCTACTATTTTGGGCCTCTCTGTATCACTTTACTCTCTTTCGCCATTCTCTCCTCCCCCATCCTTCTCCACCCCTCCTTCCGCCTCACTTGGCCCCGCAATTCAGAATACACACTCCCCTCTTCCCAAATACTCACAATCCCTATCAACTACTGGAAAAACAATCTTGTGGTTGCAGCCGAACTTTGGCCGCTACTCCTCACCCCAACAGTTTTCCTTCCCTCAATTTTCGGACTCATCGGTCTCTTCTACAAGCGCTCTTCTCTCATCTTAATCCTTTGGATCTTTGTTCCCATCAGCATCATCATAGTCATTGCCCGACCACTCGGAGATTTTATCCACCGCTACACCGTCCCGTTTTTGCCTCTTCTCCTCCTCACTGCCACCCTTTGGTTCAACCACCATAATCGCTTTCTCATCCCCGCCCTTATTCTTCCAATAAGCCTCTCGCTTCTTCTTATTCAAAACCCCATTCGTTATTTCCAACTTACCTCTCAATTCAGCCGATACTCATATATCAGGGGATACGTCACCGGCCCCAACACCGGCTATCAAACCGCTGCCATCATCAGCTACCTCAAAACACAGGCCCTGTCAGAGCCCATTATCGTCGGCCTTAGTCCGTACCACAATCCACATGAATCCGCCGTCAATGTTTACCTCCGAGAAGCCCCAAACATCCTCCCTCGCTATTTCCCGCTCAACTTCCCTCCTTCTCTCTCCTCACACGACTGCCTGTCAACTCCCCTCCCCTTCTACTCCTTCGCCAAACCCCACAATACCCACCCCCTGGCCAAATTCCTCCTTCCCATCGCCCTCATCTCCAACTCATACAACTCGGAAAAGACCACCATCTACACCCTAAAAACCGGCTGCTCCCCAGACCAAACAATTTCCCTTCCTCTCACCGTCATCCCCATCCCGACCCCAATTCTGGAACCCTAATAACCAGCGAAAGCGACACCAGGACTTTCTGCCCATTACTCCGGGGCCACGATCTTTAGCGGATCTACCTTCGGATTCAGCTTGACAGCCGGCGATCCGGGTTGGGCGGCCTCTGTCACAACTGGAGCCGGTACTTCTGTTGCTACCCCTGGTACCCCATAACGCACTATTTCAATTATAGCCGACCCGGGTTTCATATACCACCACACCGCCACCAGAACCCCCCCAGCCAAAACCAAACCTCCGATCAGCAAATACTTATTCATATCGTCTTATTCCATGTAAACATATTATTTCAAAAATTGCAAAGGGTTAAGATGCACGTTTCCGGCTATTTGGATTATTTCAAAATGCAAATGCGGCCCGGTCGATCTGCCGGTCGACCCCTCCAGCCCAATCCTGTCTCCCCTGTTCACCGTCTGCCCCACCACCACATCCACTCTGGACAAATGGGCATACCTCGTCTTCAGCCCATTGCCGTGATCAATCTCCACCCGGTTGCCATATCCCGATCTATCCGGCCACCCGGACGCAATGACGGTTCCCGCATCGGCCGCCAATACCGGCGTCCCATTAGCCGTCGCAATATCCAAGCCTTTGTGATACCAGCTAAATCGCTGGGTAATCACTCCTCCAATCGGCCAAACAAACCTCCCCGTGGCCGACACCGCCCCGGCCGTTGGCGTCCGCTGGGCGATATTGCGGCTTCCAGCCGCTGGCACATCCCGCGGCCTCTCTCCATCCGGCACGATCAACTCCTGCCCCACCGCCAAAGCGAAAGTTTCGTTATCAGAGAAAGTGTTGAACGGAAAATCTACTATCGCCTGCGCGTCCGTATTATATTTTTTGGCAATCGAATATACCGTCTCCCCCCGAGTCACTTTGTGCCTCACTCCCGTCACCGGCAAAATCCTCAAAGTTTGCCCTGGCTTGATTGCGTTTATCGATGCCAAATTATTCTCCCACCTCACCGTATCCGTAGACACTCCAAACTTAGCCGCAATCCCCCCCAGGGTATCCCCCCCCTGGACAGTGTAATCCAGCACTTTGTCCCGGACTTTATCCGATTCGATTGTTTCCATCGCCGTCTCCCCCGCCTCCATTACCGACACCGCCGCCGGCTGTTCCTCCACCTCTTTTTCCACGCCCGGCAAACTCTGTGCCAACACCGGCGCCAATGTCACTCCCATAGCCACCACCCCCGCCATAGCCGAATGCACAAACGGCCGGGCAAAACGGCCTCTCTGCCGATACAGCGTCTTGGCAATCACATCCTTTAACCCTTCAAATTTGGCAAACACCCTATACCCCCGCAAAAACAAAAACCAGTACCACAGCTTCGCAAATTCAACCAGGTCTTTCCCCAACATTTTTATCTTTCGCCGCATGACCCTTTATTTTAGCAAACGCCCCGCCACAGCCCTCTCAAAAGCCGCTCTATCGGATCTTTTCACTTCCGTTTTTCCAATCAACTGCGTAGTCTCATGCCCCATCCCCGCCGCCACCACAATATCCCCCGCCTTCGCCATTTTTACTCCCGTCTCAATCGCCTTATCCCGGTCATCCTCTCTCATCGGCTTCCCCTTCATTTCCCTGGTTATCTGCTCATAAATATCATCCTGCGACTCCCCCCTCACATCATCTGTCGTCACAATAACCACGTCGGTAAATTTATCAGCGATTTCTCCCATCACCGGCCTCTTTTCTTTATCCCTTTCCCCCGTGCAACCGAAAATCAATATTATTCTGTTCTTAGGCCTAGACTCTTCTCTTAGACTTACGAGCAAATTCTTGAGCCCGTTCGGCGTATGTGCAAAATCCACAATACACCGAAACTTTTGCCCCATCACGACTTCCTCTCTCCTCCCCGGCACCCCCGCAAATTCCCTCACTATTCTCTTAATCCTATCTTCTTGTATTCCTAGTATCCCAGCCACTGCTTCCGCCGCTCCGATATTATATTTGTTGTAATTCCCCGCCAAACTCGGACTAACTTTTTTGATCTTGGATTTTGAATATTGAACAATTGTTTGAGACTTAAACTGCCCGAAACTTGGATCATCTTTGTTCAGTACCCCAAACTCTGCTTTTTCAAATAACCTCGCTTTCACCGCCACATACTCCTCCATACTCCCGTGATAGTCCAAATGTTCATGCGAAATATTAGTCAGGACAGCAATCTTGACGTTGTATCCTTCGGTCTTGTACTGCGCCAGCCTGTGACTGGTCACTTCCACCACCGCATGTGTGCACCCCGCATCCGCCATTTTGGCAAATAATTTTTGCATCACGTCCTCATCCGGCGTCGTTACATGCAATCCCATCTCGATCCTTTGCTCCCCAATTCTTGCGCCAACCGTCGACACCATCCCCGCTTTGATCCCCGCCGCTTTCAAAATCTCAAAGATCAAATTTACCGTCGTCGTCTTCCCGTCCGTTCCAGTAACCGCAACCACCGTCAATTTCTTCGCCGGAAAGCCATAATATATCACCCAAAACCAGCTCCTCACCCACCTAAATGGATTTTTAATCTCCTCCCAAATCCGCTTCACCCCAGAATTTTACCAAAAAGTGTTGCAGCCGAAGCTTTTTTGCGAAGTCTCCGCAGCGAAGCGAGGACTGCGAAGTCAAAAAAGTGTAGGCCAAACACCCTCACAGAGACGCCAGCCACACCCCAAATATCGCCATCACAATCCCACCCAACCACGCCCTCGCCACAATCTTCGGCTCCTCCCAGCCGATTACCTCCAGCCAATGATGTACGGGTGCAATTGGAAACACTCTTCTTTTAAATATCCGCCTGGACAGGATCTGAATCAAACTCGACGCCCCATCCGCCACAATTACTCCCCCGATGATTAAAAGGGCGAGTATTTTCCCGGACAACAAGCCAACTATCGCCAAAGTCGCTCCAAACGCCATTCCCGATGAATTTCCCAGAAAAGTCCGCGCCGGATTAATAGTAAAGTAAATCCCCGCCGCGGTCGCTCCGATCCAAATCGCCAAAAAGAGCTGCAGTACTTTATCCAAATCTGCAGCCGCAATCCCCCAAAATGCCAAGAGGCAAATCAGAAGCAGTCCTTCCCCCAATCCATCCAGCCCCGATGTAATATCAAACGCGTTGGCAAACCATACCACCAGAAACCCGGCCACCGGAAAGTACATCCACCCCAGCCTGATTACTCCCAAAAACGGGATATTAATAAAATCAATTCCCAATCCGAAATACAATACCGCCGCAGACACCAAACCCAACATCCACTGAATAATAAATTTCTGCCTCATCCGCATACCAAAAAAACCCGTCCTCTCATACCCGAAAATTTTAATCACGTCGTCATAAAGGCCCAATAAACCAAATGCCCCAAAAGTAAAAAACAACACCCCCACCTCCCACCAATACGAATACCCGCCATATCTCACGTCCTTCAACCCCAGCGAAGTCAAAGCAAACAGCACCATAGTAACCACCACCAAAAGCACCCCCGCCCCCGTCGGCGTCCCCGCCTTCTGCGAATGTTTTGCCGCAAATTTTTTATACTCCAAGGTGTCCCCAGGCAGTATCTGAGCCGTTTCGGTCTGCCGCACAAATCTTTTCCTATACAGCCACCCAATAAACGGCACAAGCAAAGCCATCGTCACCGCAAAGCTGACCAGCACCATTCCCAGGTACAACTGCATAAATCTAAACTAGTATACACCGCTGGTATAATGACTCTCACTCATGAATTTGGAGATCACCGGCGGTCAAGTTCTCGAAGGTGAAGTCACTCCATCCGGTTCCAAAAATTCCGCCGTCGCCATCATTCCCGCCACCCTCCTTTTTGACCGCCCGGTCACCCTAACAAACATTCCGGAAATTACCGACGTCACTAAACTCGTCGCCATTCTCTCCCATATGGGGAGCCGCATTTCCTGGAATCACGAGGCCTCCTCCCTAACTATCGATAACTCCTCCATAAACCCCGACCGCCTCAGCCAACTCGACCTGGCCAATATCCGCGCCACCTCCCTCCTCTGGGGGCCGCTCCTCGGCCGCTTCCGCACCGTCCCCGAGGCCCACCTCCCCGGCGGCTGCACCCTGGGCAACCGGCCCATGGACGCGCACTTTCAAGCTCTTGCCGACCTTGGCGCCGCCCTCTCCCCTCGCTCCAGCACTTCCGTCACCATAGACGCAACCCGTGCCAAACCCGGCGAAATCTGGCTCTCTGAAATGAGCCCCACAGCCACCGAAAACGCCCTCACCCTTGCCGTCACCCTTCCCGGTACCACTACTCTTGTCGGCGCTGCTTCTGAGCCCCAAGTTCAAGACCTCTGCCATTTTCTTTCCTCCGCCGGGGCTGAAATCTCCGGCGTTGGCTCCAGTACTCTCAACGTCCGCGGCCCCGCCAAACTCCAAGAAACCGCTTACGAGATTCTCCCCGACCACAACGAAATCGCCACCTTCCTCGCCCTGGGCGCCGCCACCCAAGGAGCCATCAAAGTCCACCGCGCCCTCCCCCACTTCTTTCCCACCATCGCCAGAAACTTCGCCCGCGTAGGTACGACCATTACCTACGCTGGAGATACAGCCACCCACCACCCCCTGCCTCCCCAACCCGGCGATACCGACCACCCCACCGTCATCCGTGGCCAACCTTGGCCCGGTCTTCCTGTAGACATCCTCCCCCTTTTCGTTCCCCTAGCCCTCTCTCACCCCGGCCACCGCCAGTTCCTCTTCCACAACTGGATGTACGAAGCCGGTCTCCTCAGCTGGGCCCAGGAACTTGCCAAGTTTGGCACCAATCTCGTCATGTGTGATCCCCACCGCCTTCTGGTTACCTCCGGCAGCCACCTCACCGGGGCCGAAATCGAAGCCCCCTACATCATCCGCGCCGCCGTGGCCCTAACTATGACCGCCATGATCGCCGAAGGCCAATCCAAAATCGTGAACGCAGATGCCCTTTACCGCGGTCATCCTAACTTTGCCCAAAACCTCCGCTCCCTCGGCGCCAAAATAGAAGAAATCACATAAGTACCCTCAACCTGACCAATCCTTTATCCCCAGCCTTTTTATACAACCCCAAATCCTCCTTTACGCTCCATCCCTGCTTCTCCAAAGGCAACTTAGCATCAATTACCTCCACAGCTCCCCTTTGCAACCCCCACTCCGGCATGGTATCCGCATGTATATATCCAAACTGCCTGGCATCAACCCACTCCACCAGCATCACATGATTTCTCCCTCTTTTAATCATATCCCCCGGCCGCACCTGAGCCAATTCCACTGCCACACTATTCAACTCACCGGTTAGCAAATCCGCCGAAATGTTGGTCCTGGGTCGGAAATATGCCCTCAATCTCCAAACCCAACTCGGGTACCGGACCACGTCATAAATACTCAGACCTCTAGTTTCTTTCAAATGCTCGTCCAAAATATTAACTACCAACCCCGAGCAATCAATCCCCAAACTGCACAAAATCATCATATTCTTAGCGCTGGCGGCCGACTTCACAACTCCCTTCTTCCTTTCGTAAATTTTACTTATCTCCGCCTCTATTTCCTCCGGCAATCCTTTACCTGAATACGCAATCGGCAAATTCCTTAAACCCCTCTCGTTCATAAAATACGGACACGCAAAACTCCACTCCCCAACTTTGATATTAAAATATCTGTCAATCAATATCTTCGCTTCCGGCGACAATTCAACTTTCATAGTTTGGATTTACACACACATGAGAAACCGACGGCACAATCCTATCTTCATCAATCAGCCTCTCCACCACCACATTAGCCTTTCCCTCATGAGCAACTCTCTCCAAAATCTCATCCATCTTCCCAAATACCTCTACGTCAAAACGCGTTCTTGTTTCGTCCCAAGATCTAACTCCCTCAGATCCAATCCACATACTTCTTCTACTAACGTCGAATGCAGCTCCCGCAACATGTGAACTTTCTCCTTCCCCAACCGCCCAATAAGAGCTCCTCGCCAGTTTAGCCTGCATTTCTCCAGGTCGCCACAAACTTGTCACCGCCAACCTGACTTCTGGCCATCGTTCTCCCCGTGTCTCCCCCCATTTGCGCATCACCTCGTCCAACAACTTTTTTGCCAGAGGAGTTAATAAGTTCAACTGCTTACTTTCATATTTCACTTCCGATCTAGTCAAATCGTAAACCGGTTGTCCAAACGGCACATGTACCAACCTTCCCTCGGCTATTGCTCTATCCGCATCAGCATACGTAACAATTCTATTTTCCGGCCCATACCATCGTCTCTCAATCGTCGTTGCCTCTCTAATCCTCCGCGATTCCAGCTCCCTATCCCGAACTAAACTAGTTACTCCGGCATCAATCATCACCCTATTTTACCTCACAATTTGCATTCCACGCTATAATAGGTCCAGATTGGGGGTGACTTACTTGCCAGCAACCGAAGCCAAAATAATCAGACTCCAACCAGATGGGCCCCAAGGGCCAAAATTAGGAATTGCCGTCCCACCTGAAAAAAAGGAAACATATATCCAGATCGCAAGAGATGCCAATGAGAGAAAGCTCCCTCCGAAAGAGTTCATCGAACTCCTTGCTCAAGCCGGAATAACTACTTTCGACGCCTCCAGTCTCTAAATATTATAATTATATGTCCAAACTCAATGTCGCCGTCATCTACGGCGGACGGTCACCGGAACATGAAGTGGCAATAATAACCGCCCTTCAGGTCATGCAAAACCTCGACCAAGACAAATACGAAGTAACCCCCGTCTACATCACCAAAACCGGAGACTGGATTATGGGAAATAATCGATTTCTTATTCCCGAATCCTACCAGGACCTGGGCAAACTAGTTTCCGGCACCAAACGACTCTCTATTTTCCCACCCAGATCCCTACCCAATATCGACGTTGCCTTCCCTATCTTCCATGGCTCTTTTGGCGAAGATGGCACCGTTCAAGGTCTTTTGGAAATGCAAAATCTTCCCTACGCTGGTTCCGGCGTCCTCGCTTCTTCTCTTGGTATGGACAAAATTCTCCAAAAACAAGTTTTTGCGGCCTCCAATTTACCTCAAGTCAAGCACTTCCAGTTCTACCGCAACCGCCTCCCCAAATCCGTCCCGCTCCGCTACCCACTCTACGTTAAACCAGCCAACGGCGGCTCCAGCATTGGCACTACCAAAGTCCACTCCCCCAAAGAGCTTAAAGACGCCCTGGAAGTCGCATCTTGTTACGATAGAAAAATAATAGTTGAAGAAAGCGCGGAGAACTTCAAGGAAATAAATGTCTCCGTCCTGGGCAACTCCGGATCACAACTTCGCACTTCCGTCTGCGAACAACCAGTTCCTTCAAAAGACATTCTGACCTTTGCCGACAAATACGAATCTGGTTCCAAGTCCAGCCTGCCTGCCGGCAGGCAGGGCATGGCTTCCGCCAAGCGTCTCGTTCCCGCCCCCATCCACCCCACCACCGCCCAAAAGATCGCCCGGCTCGCCAAAACCGCCTACCTCTCGCTCGATTGCTCCGGCCTCGCCCGAGTCGACTTTCTGGTCAGCCAAGATGAAAAAACCATCTACATCAACGAAATCAACACCATCCCAGGCAGCCTCGCTTTCTATCTCTGGGAAGCCTCAGGTCTTAAATTTCCCAGACTCTTAGACGAGGTCATAAATCTCGCCCTCGCCCGCCACCAAGATAGCCAAAAAACCACTTATACTTTTCCCAACAATCTCCTAGCCAGCCTCGGCCAGACCCTAAAAGGCAGCAAGCTCAAAGGTTAATAGTTGTCCGGCAAATCATTTTCAAACAACACCACCGCCGGCCTATTAACAACTTTCCCCATCGCATCTCCTACCCGCTCCACATACTCCACTGTCCCGGCACCGTTTTCAAGCCCTTTCGTCCGCTCACTTTTCCCCACCAATATTATCTGGTCTATCCCCGCTAATTTTTCTCCCAGCTTCTTGTGAATTCCATATGTTTCCTTTCCAAGTTCCGCGATCCCCGGAGTGACAATTACCTTCCACCCACCAAAGCTTTTCAGATAATCCACCGCCGCCGCAAACCCATCTACGTTACTGCTATAAGCATCGTCAATTACCGTTACCTCCCCCCTTTCAATCACTTTCAACCGATGCTCCACAGGCTTGACTGCCACCTTTTCCTTCACTCCCAAAATTTCGGCCATCTCTCGGGCTGTCCGCAAGTTTTCTTCCATTGGACTCCCCCTCCCTTTTTTGTATTCCACAATCTTTCCCGCCCAATCTTTCAACTCATACACCGTCTCTCTTATCTCATCTCTGGATTTAAATCTCTCCAAATGCTGCTCATTAATCCCCGTAATTATTCCATAGTCAGGCAGTACCATTTCACACAACTCTTTTATTTCTCCCCTGGCATGTTCCCCCATCTCGCAGATGAAAAAATCATAACTTTCGTCCAGTTCCAAATCCACCACCTTGGTAACTCCCAGAGGCGTATTATAGCTCTCCGGGGTTCTCAACACCCGATATTTAGTTTTCAAAATCTGATACAAAAATTCCTTCGTCGACGTCTTGCCAAAACTGCCCGCGATCCCAATTACTTTCAGTCCTTCCCTCTTCAGCGCCTCGATTTTGTCTTTTGTCTTTCTCTTCATCCACCACCGCCATACTTTCTCCCCCGGCAACACCACCAAAGTCGCCGCCACCAGCCCCCACTCCGGTACCACCGCCGTCACCGGCCACAAAAGCCACGCCAGCCAATAGATTAACCTCGCCTTCCCCGTCCATACTACCGGCTTCTTCCCTTCCAATCTCTCCACCCGGGGGTGTTCTCTCACCCACTGCAAAAACCTCACCGTATCATACATTTCCAGTTGTAAAATATTGAGATACAGCTTTAGTCTCATATTCCTTCCTCCTCCAAAATCTGCCCCAGCTCCCCCGGCTTTTCCAAATGCGGCCAGTGAGTCGCCCCCCAGACTATCCGCAACACTGCTCCCTTTATGCCCTCTTTTATAACTCTCGCTTGCCATATTGGTAACAACATATCTCTCTCACCCCACACTACTAGAGTTGGGCACCCTATTTCCCCCAAATGCCGCCGCAAGTCTTGCCCAATCACCTTGACAAAAATCTCCCTCATGTTCCCCGCCGTTCGGTAATCCGGCGATCCGAACCAATTTTTTATTTTCTGCGGCAGCCGTCTAAACATCGGCGCCAATGTCGCAAAAGCTCTGGCCCTGAAATCTTTTACCTCTATTCCCGCCGCATCCACCAATACCAACTTCGCCGCTTTTCTCCTAGCCCCCAAAATTATGGCCACCCTTCCTCCAAACGAATGGCCCAATACCGTCGGCTCTTTTATGCCAGTTTTTTTCATGAACTCCTCCACCCAATCCGCATACTCATAAATCCCCCAATCGCCGCTTGGCTTCTGGCTCACCCCAAACCCTGGCAGATCAACCAGAGTCACCCTATTTCTCTCTGCCAGTTTTTCAGCCACCGCTCGCCACTCATTCAGACTCCCCCCCCACCCATGCAATATCAATAAATTCTTCTTTCCCCGCCCCAGTTCCTCACAATTTGCCAATATCCCCTCCACAACCTTCTGCATCACCTAATTATACCCTCTCACCGGCCAATTTTTTCCCCAAAGGACTCGTCACCGACACCAGCATCACATCCCCAATTTTCCTTCCCCCCATTCCCTCCGGCACCAAGAGCAGTTTCATCCCATCGTGCTCCACACACTTCACCTCAACCGTCTCCAAAGTTTTTATGTGTCCATTGATAATTTTTATCTCGTCCTCCAGCGCGTGCACCAATCTCTCCTGCTCGGACTTGGTCGTGTCCGAATGCGATTCCGTCGCCGCCGGGGCATTATCCCGGGCAATTCTAGCCGCCGTAAGCGACTTCTCCAAAACTTCCCTTTGACTCATCAAGCTTTCCCTCACTCTCGCCCTCCAGTCCATATGCGTCGCATTATCCCACCAGACATTGACTTACTTCAAGCCCAGGGGTACAATATAAAATATTAACTGTTAATAAACAGCTTTAGAGGGGTCTGGAGACCCACCAACCACCTGCCGGTGGTTTTTTAAGCCCATGCCGCTAGAAATCCTAAAAATCATCAGAGGAGAAAATTCCCTGAAAAGCGCCCCCTTAATTAACGCACGAAAAGCGGGAAAGATACACTATCACCCCGGCGATGAGGACCTGATCCGCCGCTTGTCCGATCTTCAAGCTACCCCAGAAGATCTCAGACTCATAGCCGAAATTTCCCAAAAAACACATTTGACACAGAGAGAACAAGTCATCCTCGCTCTCGCCAACCGCGAGCCGGGATTCTAGCCCACCACCGTTCCGAAAACCGATTTTCCCCCAATCGCTTCTTTCAGCCTTCCCTCAACCTTCCCATTAAGAATCATTGTTTTGATACCAAATTTCTTGGCAAACTCCAGGCTCTTCACCACTTTGTGCAGCATCCCCCCGGTGTAATCAACTCCTGCCGATCCGCTTACTGATCTTTTCATTTCGTCCCAATTTTTCTCATTAATTTCCGGAATAATTCTCTTATTCTCATCCCACACCCCATCTTCACATCCTGCCTGCACAATCCTCTCGACTCTCCCCACCACCGGTAGTAACTTTTCAATACACAATTCCCCGGAATAAATCACTGCCTTTCCTTCCTCCCAAACCACATCCCCGTAAAACACCGGTACCATCCCGTCTCTCATCACAAATTTCCCTTCCGGCCAAATATCATGCGGTGCCACCAAAACCCCCGGCTGTTCGACATCAATCAACTTTTGAGTTACAATCTCCCCGATTTTCTGGGCAATTCTCTGCACCCTGGATACACCCATTGCGGTATCAATCCCATACTTTTTTACCGCCGCGTGCCCGAAATTCCCACTTCCCGAAATCACCACCACTCTCTTCCCCGACTCCCTTATTTCACTAGCCAGTTTTTCAATCAAACCCTCGTCCGCCCTCCCCATCTCCCAGTCCTTAGGCGCAATCAAACCTCCCCCTAACTTCACAATTACTAAGCCTTTCATTTATGGAAAGAGACTATCCTGCCTTCGTCAAACTATCCAAAAATTCATCATTATTCTTAGTCTTTTTCATCTTGGCAATCAAAAGCTCCGTCCGTTCGTCCTCACCCAGCAGATCCAGCATCCGCCGCAGCTGCATCACTTTATCCAAGCGTTTTCCCAACAATTTCTCCTCACCCCTGGTCCCCGAAACCAGCAGATTAAACGCCGGATATACCCGCCGGTCCGCCAGTTTACGATCCAGATGCAGCTCCATGTTCCCCGTCCCCTTAAACTCCTCGTAGATCAGATCGTCCATCCGCGATCCCGTGTCTACCAGACAAGTTCCGATAATCGTCAACGATCCGCCGCCTTCGATATTTCTCGCCGCCCCAAAAGCTTTCTTGGCAGGGTAAATTGCTTCTGCAGAAAACCCCCCCGACAGCATCCGCCCGGATTGGCCCCCAATCAGGTTGTACGCCCGCGCCAGGCGGGTAATAGAGTCCAAAAGGACAAACACGTCATGGCCCATTTCCGCCTGCCTCTTGGCCCGTTCCAGTGCCAGTTCCGCGATTCTCACTTGCTCCAAAGGCGGCTCATCAAAATGGCTGGCCGCCACTTCACCTTTCAAATTTCGAGTGATTTCTGTTACCTCCTCCGGCCGCTCGCCAATGAGAACCGCCATCAGTTTCATCTTGGGGTGGTTCTTGGTCACACCTTCGGCAATTTCCCGCATCAGCCACGTCTTGCCGGCCTTGGGCTGAGCCACAATCAGCCCCCTTTGCCCCTTTCCAATCGGCGCAATCAAATCAATAATCCTCGTAGAAAGCGGTTCAGGCTCAGTCTCCAATCCAATCTGTTCATCCGGAAACACCGCCGTCATGGAATCAAACTCCGGCCGGGTCGCCGCCTCCTCAGGCGTCACCCCATTTACCTTCTCTACTTTCAAAAGACCCCAGTATCGCTCGTTCTCCTTTGGCTCCCGTGCTTGTCCTCCTACCACATCTCCCGGCCGCAGGGAAAATCTGCGTACCTGGGAAGCCGAAATATACACATCTTTGGAAGACGGAATCATCTTCGGCCGCAAGTATCCGTGACCATCCGGCGTAACATCCAAAAAACCCTCCACATATTCAGTCGGAACTCCGGCATCCGGAATCACTCTATCATCCACAACCCCATTAAACCCCGCATCAACCGGTCTGCCCGCCCACTGACCGGCAGAACCATTTGGTCGCTGATAACCCTGTCTCGGCGCCACTCTCCCCACCACCCTGACCACTCCGGGTCTCATCACCGACTTAGCGGGCGGCACAGGGTTCGTGCCTTGCCCATCCGTAGTTACATCATCCATGTCCAAAATTAGTTAAAAAATATTTAGAGGCAAACGCCTATCCTGAAGAATACCCCTTAGTATAACACCGAAGGTCTGGCTGTCAATACCAGCCTTTTCCAGCTCGTCCCCGGCGGCCAGCAGGTTTGCAGTACCAGCAGCTCCTCCTTCTTTTGCGGCACCAAATACCTCGTATCCCTCGCCTCCAACTTTAGTATCTCTTCCACTTTGTATCTCGATAATTTCCCCTTATACACCACCTCGATATCATCCCCCGGCTCCATCTCGCCCAGCAAATAAAACACCGCGTTGTATCTGGCAAAGTCAGCCCGGTCTCCCACCGAGTGGGCAAACAAAAAAGTCGTCCCCACTTCCCCGGGATGAGCCAAACCCCGAGCCTCGGCCACTCCCTCCTTCAGAGCCGCCAGGTATTCTTTTTTATTCCCGGCATCTACATCGGGAACAATCCTCGAAACAGCCCCAATTTTGGGAATATATATCGAATAATTCCAGTCTGGCACCTCCCACGTCACCCCCTTCTTCACTTCACTCACTGGTTTTGTTTCGGCCTTGCTTTGAGTTTGAATTTGGGTCTTTGGATTTGTTTTAACATTAGAAATTAAAAATTTGAAACTCGCAGTGAGAAGTGGCCCATATATCCATAATCCCCCCACCACAGACAACGCCATTACCAGCCCTCCCCAAGCCTTCAGCATCCACGCCGTTGTCTTCAAAAACTTTACCCTCAATCCCACATTGGCCGGTTTCAAATTTGCCCCCCGAAAAAATACCATTCCCCCCTTTACTTCCACAGCCATCTGGCCGCCCTCCTTGCGTTCACCCCCAGCCACGCCAAAACCATAAGCTCAACAGCCAGCCACAACCATTCGCCACCCGTCTCGGGAGTTTTATCCGCCACCGGTTTACCCGTCGGCCCCAAAGTTACCGTTGCGGTTACAGGTACCACCCCCGTCGGGCTGGTTGTCGGTTTAACCGTGCTCGTCGCGGCCGGTGTAACTGTAGGAGTAACAGTATTTGTAGGTCTCGCCGTTGCCGTAGGTATTCTGGTCGGAGTCTGAGTCGGTGTCCGAGTCGGCTCAAGCGTCGGCCTTGGTGTAGCCGTAGGCCTGGGAGTAGCCGACGGGCGAGAAGTGGGACTCGGCTTCACGCTTGGAGTCGGCGTCCCGGACACACCTACCGTCACATCACCACCGCAGTCACCCGAATACCACACCAAATAATCCCGCAGGTTGTCTTCAGTACAGCTCCAGCCGTTAACTCTGCAATTTTTGTCAAACACGTTGATTACCGCCGTCTTCCCGCAACCCACCCCTTCATCCACCTTCAGAATATTCCCCCAATTTTCGTTTTCAGTACACTCCGTCTGCCTCCCATCACACACCAATTTTTCTGCAAAATACCGACTGCTTACACACTCTCCTTTCACCGGGTCACACTCACCGCTACAGCGATGCCTATTGGCCGCCAGGCCGCTTCCGCAAACGTTTGTGTAATACCCGCTGCCGTAATTCAAAACCGGCCGATCCGGACCTCTATATCCCAGAGACGCCAAAAGGCCCACGATTATTGCTAGCCATTTTTCCCACCATTGTGTCATAATTTTTGGGGCTTGCTTCCACTGCGGAAGACCAAGTTCGAAAAAAGTTGCAGGCCTGCCCTACCTGCCCCCTTTCCCAATTACCTGGCCCTCCGCGGTAAAAACAAACCCCTCCAGGCTAAATACTGTAAAAAATAGCAACTTGTCGCCATATTTTTTTCTTGACAAAGGTGTTCAGTCGGTGGTATCACCAAAAATAAGCGATAATCGTCTAATCTGTCCAGACGATTTTCCTCAAAGGGCATTGCTACTCGTGGTCCTCAAACCCCGCCAACCGGCGGGAACCCAGCGATGGCGATGCTCTTTTTTTGGTTAAACCAAAAATACGGCCCACAGCGTCCGAACAACCACCATTGGCCCCATAACTAGCCCTAACCCCATCCCCACTACCTTTACACCCATATTCTCGCCACTTACACCCAGCCACATCAAAACTATCCCCGCCAAGCTCAATATCGCTCCCACTCCCATTCTGACAATCATACTTACCCTCCAATACTTTTTTACTCCGTCCCACAAACCAGACATCTTATCTCCCTCCGCTCATCAAAATAACTTTTGAACTTAGCTTACTCGCTTTCGACAATTGTTCTCGCATCGACAAGCCAGAAAACACCTTCCGCCTTTTTGCAGGTCGTCTAGCTGTCCAAAAATTGAGCAGTTTTTTCATTGCTACTTGGTCCTCGCCCCAAAGTCTACCATTTCTTGTCAATTACGTCAACCTATAGTCAATACGTCCAGCATACGGCATATATCTTATAGCTTATATACTTCACATATATATACGCAAACACAGCCATTTGTTAATAACTATTTAGTAACTGCAAGCTATCCGCTAATAGCTAAACAGGGTGTGGACAACCTGTTAACTCAGAAGCTTCTTGATCGCCGCTTCCACCGATTTGCCGGACTCTGCCGAGGCTACCCTGTATCCCAGTTTCTTCGCCTCCCTCACTCTTCTTTCCAACCCCCCTACCTTGCGCACCTCCCCCAACAGGCCCACCTCCCCCACAGCCGCCACATCCCCCGCCAGACTCTTATTCAAAAAAGCCGACGCGATCGCCAGGCAAATCGCCAAATCCACCCCCCGATCGGCCAAGCGTATCCCCCCCGTCACATTCACAAAAATATCCGCCCCTTCCAAATGTAAATTTGCTCGACGCGCCAAAACTGCCACCAGCATCTGCAGTCGGGCCATATCAATTCCCGTGGCTACTCTTCTGGGCATCACCATATTCGTCAGATTGGTTAGCGCCTGAATCTCCACCAAAATCGGCCTCCTTCCTTCCAATATCACCCCCACTACGCTTCCCGGTACGTTCTTCACCCGCTCCGAAAGCAGCATATGGGAGGGATCAGCTACTCCCACCAGGCCCGTTTCAGTCATCTCAAACACTCCGACTTCGTCCGTAGGTCCAAACCTGTTTTTTACCGCTCTTACTACCCGCAGCGCCTGCCCCCTCTCCCCCTCAAACCACAACACACAATCCACCATGTGTTCCAAAACTCGCGGACCGGCAATACTCCCCTCCTTTGTTATATGGCCAATCAAAAACAGCGGTGTATTCAGCCTCTTGGCCACCCCGGCCAATCTCCCGGCGCTCTCTCTCACTTGACCCACCGACCCAGCCGTCCCACTCAGGTCGGAAACAGTCAAAGTCTGTATAGAATCTACAATTACCAAACCCGGTTTTTGCTCCTCAATCTTACTTACAATCTCATCCGCGTCCGTGGATTCAAACAACAGCATTTCCCCCTTCCCGCCCAGTCTTTTTACCCTCAAAGCAACCTGCGTTGCCGACTCTTCTCCGCAAACATACAATACGTCCTTCGTCCTTAAGCCCACCTGCGTCAATAATGTCGATTTGCCAATCCCCGGCTCTCCGGCCACCAAAACCACCATCCCCGCCACCACTCCGCCGCCCAGCACGCTATCCAACTCTCCCTCTCCGGTTTTAACTCGCCCAGTCTCATCAATTTTGACCTCTGAAAGTTTATAAATTTTCGATTTGAAGTTTTGACTTTTGACTTTTGACTTTGGGTCTTCTTCCACAGTTTCCACCATCGAGTTCCAGCTATCGCAGTTCGGGCATCTCCCCGCCCACTGGCTCTGTGCGTACCCGCACTGTTGGCACACATATTGCAGTCTCGCCCTATTCACCCCTCACTTATACCATTCTTGTCGGCTTCCACCAACCGGCACACCCCATATGCCGCATCTCCCAGGGCACTCACCACAACCACATAATCCCTTCTCAAATCACCCTCCAAAGCAAACCTCAACAATTCCTGCCCCATCTCACCTCTCAAAAACTTCATCCATTCCTCGGGATCCGGGTATTTTCTCACACACACCTGCTCCTGTCCGCCATTTGGTCTCTCACTCACCACCAGCCTCATTACCCCCCTCTGACTTTCCCTGCCGCTAACAAAATACCTTACGTCAATACCATTCTCCCGCGCCCAACCCATTTGACCATTTCGATCCAGAGCCATACATGCCTATTTATACCCCACCGGCTTTTCTGTCAAGACCACCCCAAGCGAGAGTCGCCTCTTCTCAAGGTCAACCGACTCCACAAACACCTCCACCTCCTGCCCCTCAGAAAAACTCATGTTTACCGGCATCTTTGACGCATGAATCAACCCCTCCACCCCTTTCTCCAACTTTACCAACACCCCATAAGGGGCGATCTTTGTCACCACCCCCTTGCACTTGCTATCCTGCTTGTACTTCTTACCCACCGTCAGCCAGGGATCACCCGTCAATCGCTTCATGGACAAAGCCAGCTTCCCGTTCTCTTCGTCCACGCCAATTACCTGAACCTTCACCCGACTCCCTTCCTTCAAAAACTTCGCCAGGTCCTCCACTTTCTCCCAGGAAATCTCCGAAATATGCACCAATCCCTCCAGCCTTACTACCCCCTCACCCTTCCCACCTTTGTCCTTCAGCTCTATCTCCACAAACGCCCCAAATGGAACTATCCCCACTACCACTCCCTCATATTCTCCCCCTACTTGGACCAGCTCCAGTATTTTCCTTCTCTCTTCCATCTCCTCAGCCTCACCTACGATTTTCTCCGAAAGCACCAGCCGATTCTGCTCCCGGTCGACTTCGATCACCTTCACTTGGATCTGCTGTCCCAAAAGCCCTGCCCCGCCGTCATACTTCGCCGAAACTTGCGATGACGGCACAAACCCGATTACCCCCTCAATTTCCACCAGCAGCCCTCCCTTAGTCGCCTCTTTAACCTTTCCGCTTAAGATCCTCCCGTCCCCCATCGCTTCTTCAACTAGCTTCCATTTGGAATCAGCCGCTGCCCGCCGCAAAGACAACACCACTTGTCCTGCATCGGACTCCGTCACCACCACCACTGCCGTCACCTCATCGCCCACCTTCAGAGCTCTGATATAGTCCTTAAACAGGTCATATTCTTGATCCGAAACCACAGCCTCGGTTTTTCCCCCGATGTCCACAAACACCGCCCTCCCCGTCACTTCAGTCACCAGACCCCGGACGAGCTCGCCCCGCTTAAACCCCCTCGGCTGATATCCCGTGGAAGCCAACAGCTCCTCCATCGTGGAGGGTTCCCCCTTACCAGCCCCAGTTTTGACTTTTGATCGTTGATTTTTGGCTTTCAAATCTCATTTCCGCCTTTCTTTAAGATTACTCCGATTATACTCCCCCCATTGCCGCCTTCACAAATTTCACAAATATCGGGTGCGGGGACAAAGGTCGGGATTTAAACTCCGGATGAAACTGGGTAGCCACAAAAAAAGGATGTATACTCCTCGGCAGCTCCACGGCTTCTACCAACTCCCCATCCGGGCTCACTCCCGAAATCACCAGCCCCTTCTTCTCCAAAATCGATCTGAATTCATTATTTACTTCATATCGATGTCTGTGTCTTTCGCTTACCAATTCATTACCATAAATCTCCCTTAGTCTTGAGCCTTCTTTTACTTTGCACGGCCACGCTCCCAACCTAATCGTTCCACCATACTCATGTGCTGCCAAATACTTCTTCTGGTCCGGCATTACGTGAATCACTGGGTGTTTTGTCTTCGCAACCACCTCAGTAGAATTCGCCCCCACGAGGCCGCACACGTTCCGGGCGTACTCGATAACCGCCATCTGCATCCCAAAACATAAGCCCAAATACGGCACTTTCTTCTCCCGGGCAAACTTGACCGCCGCAATCTTTCCTTCCACTCCCCGAGACCCCCACCCCTGTGGCACTACCACCCCGGCGTATCCCTCAAGTATCCGACCCATGTCTTGCCTCCCGTCACTGTTGTACCAGTCCATAACCAACCTCACCCCCACCTTCGCCGCCGCGTGTCTCAAGGCTTCAATCACGCAGATATAAGAATCTTTCAATACATAATTTCCCGTCGCAAAGTATTTTCCCACCATCGCAATTTTTATCTGTTTCTTTCCCGCCTCCATCCTATCCACAAACACTCTCCATTCCTTCAGGTCTCGCCCCCCGGGTCTTATCTTCAGCTTTTTCAACAACTTGTCAGTATATCCCTGCTCCTCCAAAAACAATGGCACCTGGTAAATGTTAACCAAATCCGGATTGGCAATAATATCTTCATCCCTCATATTACAAAACAGCGCCAGCCTCTCCCTCCGCCTAGCGTCTATTTCCTGCTCGCTTCTGGCAATTAAAAAATCCGGCTGGATCCCCATCGAATTCAAGACATGAACCGACTGCTGAGTCGGCTTACTCTTCAGCTCCCCCACGCTCCGAATCACCGGTAAGTAGGATACATGCACATGGCTCACATTCTCGGGCTGTCTTAGCTTCATTATCCGATTCGCCTCAAAAAACAAGCCATTTTGGTACTCCCCCACCGTCCCCCCCAATTCCACCACCACGACTTGAGCCCCATTTACTTCCCCGGCCCGCTCGATCCGGCCAATTATTTCATCAGTCACATGCGGGATCGCCTCCACATCCTCACCCCCATAGCCAAACGCCCGCTCCCGATCGATCACTGTTTTGTAAACCTGGCCTGTAGTCATATAGTTCTCCCGCCTCAGCGACTCATTCAAAAATCGTTCATAATGCCCGATATCCTGATCCGTCTCAATCCCATCATCGGTTACAAATACCTCCCCGTGTTCCTGCGGCCTGATTGTTCCCGCGTCCACATTCAGATACATATCTATCTTCATATTCGTCACTTTGAGCCCCCTCGACTTCAATAGCATGCCGGTACTCGCCGCCGTTATTCCCTTCCCCAACCCCGATATCACTCCCCCGCTCACAAAAATATACTTAGTCTTCCGCACTTACAAGTTCTACCAGCTTTTCTTGAAAAAATCCACCGCGTCCTGCATAGCTCTGTTCCAACTCAGGCTCAAATTATGATCCGCCCCCGAGTATTCCACGTATTCCACGTTCTTAAGTTTTTTTGCCAAACCTTGATTCCATTTCGCCGGTACCTGATCATCTGCAGTCCCCTGCTGCAACAATATTGGAGCCGTAATCAGATCTAAATAGTTCTGGACTGAATATGACTCCGCGTCATAATCTCTTTCAAAATCAGCCAACTTTTTCCGCAGCAGCTTTCCGTGATCTTCAATATCATCAGTGTAATACAACACCGAATACGGAAACGGCGCCGTCACCGGCGCCCACAACACTGTCGGATAGTTCTTTCCCGTAATTTCCAAGACAGCCAGGGCTATATGTCCTCCATTACTATGACCCCAAATCCCAACTCGGTCAAAATCGGCCAATGGCCAATTGCTGATAGCTGACAGCAAGTTCAATGCCGTTGTATAAGTTTCAAATCTCGCCTCCCATACATTCGCCGACGGCGAAGCTGAACCCCCATATCCCAAAAAATCCGGAGCCAAAGATATAAATCCCGCCTTAGCGAATTCTTGCGCTGTCCGCCTCGTCCCACCCCCGGATTTATACTTCTCCACTTCCTGATACCCTCTAAATTGGACTATAACAGGGCATTTCCCACATCCACCCGGAATATGTGCCAGGCCTGTCACGTCCTTCCCATCCGAATCAAAGTGAAATCTATACACTCCGTCAGATTCTTCTTGATCCAAAACAATCTCCGAGCCGTAGATCCTCCTCCCCAAGTTCTCTATCGTGTATTTCAACAATGGGTACTCCTTGGCCGCCGGCTTGGTCTCCTCCGGCCTCATCCACCACCACGCCACTCCTCCACCAACCGCCACTCCTAAAGCCAAACCTAGCCAAAACCTCATCTTCCAATTTTACCGCTTCCTTGCCTCAAACAACCTCACCGTTTCCGGTTCAGAATTCAATTGGGCGGTGTACATCCTGACCGCCATCGCCTCCTCCGCTATTTCCACTCCCCAGAGTCCTGATAAAACTGCATGTGCCCCCTCCATCGTTAACCCCGCGGTTCCTTCCAATAACTCTCTAACCGGCACCCCCTTAGCCTCTAAAACACCCTCCAACTCGGCTGTCCTAGCGGCCAACCTCGCCATATCCGCCTGGCTCGCTGCTTTAGTAAGATGTACCGCCTCTAATGCCATACCCTAATTATACACCCAACTGTAAACACTAAAAAAACGCACTGTTCTCGGCTTCGACCTATCTTCACGAGGAGTCGCCCCCTAGCTATTTTCAGCGCTGGCGCGTTTTACGGCCTAGTTCGGAATGGAATAGGGTAGTACCACGCCGCTCCAGAAACCGAGAACACTGCGTTCTTTCTTGTACCCTGAATAGTGAAGAGAGCGTCAAACAATCAAAGCCGTAGTTTTTAAATCAACCTATTAGTACTGGTAGGCTAAATGCGTTACCGCACTTACACCGCCAGCCTCTTGTACGGGGTAGTCTTCCCCGGGTTGTCTTAATCAGTTCCTTATCTTGGGTAGGGCTTCCCACTTAGATGCTTTCAGCGGTTATCCCGTAGAAACTTAGCTACCCGGCGCTGCCGCTGACGCGACAACCGGCACACCAGAGGTTTCTCCACCCTGGTCCTCTCGTACTGAGGGCGGACCCCCTCAAGAACTTCACGACTCTACTGGATAGAGACCGAACTGTCTCACGACGTTCTGAACCCAGCTCGCGTACCCTTTTAACGGGCGAACAGCCCGACCCTTGGAAGGTACTGCCCCTCCAGGATAGGATGAGCCGACATCGAGGTGCCAAACCGCCTCGTCGCTGTGGACGCTTGGAGGCGATCAGCCTGTTATCCCTAGGGTAGCTTTTATCCGTTAAGCCCCGTCCCTCCCACGAAGGATCGGGGGATCACTACGACCTGCTTTCGCACCTGCTCGAGCCGTCACTCTCACAGTCAAGCGCACTTATGCCGTTACACGATCCACTCGATTTCCATCCGAGTTTAGTGCACCTTAGTACTCCTGCGTTACTCTTTAGCAGGATACCTCCCCAGTAAAACTGCCCCCCAGACCTTATCCTCCTCGGCGTTTCCAGCCGAAATAAGTTAGTCTTGAGATTTCAAAACGAGAGGTGTTTCACTTTCTCCCGACAAAGTCGGGATCCCTCCTACTCTCAACTATCTCAAAATCCAAAACAGGGCCTGGGTACAGTAAAGCTCCATAGGGTCTTTTTGTCCTAGTAGAGTTAGGCCGCATCTTCACAGCCATTTCAATTTCGCCGGGTGATAGTTCAAGACAGTTGCTCTGTCGTTGAGCCGTTCGTGCGGGTCGGAACTTCATCGATAAATCCATTGTCACCAATGGGATAGACTATACCTTTATCGCAAAATACTCAAAAGTTTCTGTTTATCATATTTTCTCATTCCAGAAGTATTCATCATCACAGCAAGATCAATAATCTCCTTAATATTCTGTTTTCCTGCTATCTTTCGACAAATATTCGAAAAAAGCAAAAAATCTTTATGCTTAGAAGATTTAAGTGGATACCTTTCAAAAAAAGGTATTACTTTACTATTAATCTCGGCTAGGCTTCGAACTTCAAACTTTAAGGTCTTGTCACTTCTGTCCGGTCTAATTGATCCACAATCTAAAGTCTTTTGAAATAATCTCAAAACCTCAGAGTGGTCGACATTCTGACTAACAGAAAAGCTTGGTCTGACCTCAAGTTTGGTCCTCAACTTACTTCTGGGAGAAAAACTTACACAAAAGCTGCCTTCTCCGTCGGCATAACCCGACAGATACCAACAAACATCCTGCGATACTGACGTATTAGGCATGCTTGCCTCCAGAGTTTATGTTTACTCTGAGTCGTTACGGGGTCAATTACGACTTCCCTCGGTATTACCATCTTAACCCGAATAAAATCCAAAGGTCAAGAGGCTCCACCGATATGAGTCAGTTATTTACGTCGGGCTTGCTTCCACCGCTTACCCGACAAGGAATTTCGCTACCATAGAACAATTATAGTTATTGCTGCCGTTCACTCGAGCTTCATTTCAGGGCTTGCACCCATCCACTTAACTTACGAGCACTGGGCAGGCCTCAGCCTGTATACTGCCTCTTTCGAGTTTGCACAGACCTGTGTTTTAGTTAAACAGTCGCAGAGCACTCTTTTGCTGCGGCCCGGTGTAACACCGGGCAGGACATCTCTCAAAATTACGTCCAGCTTTTTTGCCGAGTTCCTTGAACTACCTTCTCCCGATCGCCTTGGTCTACTCGACCAACCCACCAGTGTCGGATTGCGGTACGGCAAAGTAAATGTCTCACCACGAATCTTTTCTCGAAAACAAAAACCGCCCGAATTGCCAACTCAATTGCTCAAGCCAGCTCTTCATCACTGCTCGATTAAACGTCAACCCGTATTTTGCGGGTCAACTATCTTACAGCTTAAACGCGCATTCACTGCACGCGTTCGAGGATTCTTATTTTGTCCATCCCTGGTTAATAACGACACTCACTTTGTAGCCGAATCTTTACGGCTCGTCCATCAGCTACTCCCGGTGTAACACCGGGACTCACCTTAGGTGCCGACTCACCCTCCGCCAAACAATGTAGCGAAGGAAACCTTGGGTTTTCGGCGGTCCGAATTCTCATCGGACTTACGCTACTCATTCCGGCATTCTCACTTAAAATCGCTCCAAACTGGTTCACACCAGCCCTTCACTGCAATTTCAACGCTCCCCTACCGAACGTAACATTTCGCAAAGCGAAATTGTACGTTCCTGTGTCTTCGGCAAAACGCTTCAGCCTCGGTTCATTTTCCGCGCCAAATTCCAAATAGTCGACCAGTGAGCTGTTACGCTTTCTTTAAAGGATGGCTGCTTCTGAGCCAACCTCCTGGCTGTCTGGCTGCTTCTGAGCCAACCTCCTGGCTGTC
>Ga0155660_110_pt1 | contig 46337 bp, 60 predicted proteins | sample RifCSPlowO2_01_FD_107317 | JGI IMG/M metagenome (GOLD analysis project Ga0155660, IMG submission 107317) | Candidatus Amesbacteria bacterium RIFCSPLOWO2_01_FULL_49_25 | reverse complement strand
CTCTTTCCACCATAAATCTATTCTACATCAGTCTCCGGAAGAATACAGCTTCTACTTGACACTTCCAATATTCCCGAATAAAATACAAATAGGGTAAAAGCATGGGTAAGAGAACTTACGCTGATAGGAGTAGATACATGATTCAAGCAGTGGCTAAAAGAAGACGAAAAGTGAAGGAAATGGCAATAGAATACAAAGGAGGCAAATGTCAAATTTGTGGCTATAGCAAATGCGTTCGTGCTTTGGAGTTGCACCATGTCGGTAAAAAAAGTTTTGGAATAGGCGATAAGGGATATACACGATCGTGGGAGAAAATTAAAGATGAGATAAGTAAATGTATTTTGCTATGCGCCAATTGCCATAGAGAAGTACAGTCGGGATTGGCTGTAGTGGCCCAATGAGTTAAAATTGGTAAGTTCATTGATAATCCCCTGTAGCTCAATGGTAGAGCGAGTCCCTGTCGGAAAATAGGCAGCGTACCGCCGAAAGACGGTATGGAAAATCGGGCTAATTCGGGGAACTCCTACTTTGCTTAATGCTTAGTAGGATTATCCCGAGCTAAACTCTTTGAAAGAGGAGAAATGTGTAGAGACTATATACCCGATCCCGATTTAATCGGGAATGAGATAGTCCAGACCTTTTGGTAACAAGAGGGTTACTGTAAGGACGAGGTTGGAGGTTCGAATCCTCCCGGGGGAGCACTGGTACTAGGAAAGGACGATTTCCGAACTTCTTGGTAAAATGGGGCTGCAATGAAAATAATTAAGCGAATCGATACTTGGGTGGAAGTGTTAAAAAAACTACCTGAGGTGCGGTATGCGGGAGACCTGGTGCTCAGACAGGTTGTAAGTGAGGTGAAAGTGGAAGAGGGAGTAGTTTTGGGAGAAAAGTTAGGGAGAGTTTTAATCAAATATAGAAAGATAGCTGATTATGGTAGAGGGTTTGCCGCTCCACAAATTGGAGAAGGTAAGGCTGTATTTGTAACCTTCGTGGATAATCGGCTGCAGACTTTCATAAACCCTAAAATCATTGAGAGATCTGAGGAAACTAATTTTTATCGGGAATTGTGTTTAAGTTCCGGAATTATGGCTGCAGATACCGAAAGGCCAGAATGGATGGTGATGGAGTGGACAGATGTAAACGGGCAGAGACAAAAACAGAAAGTTGATGGGTTTTTGGCTCGGTTATACCAGCATGAGGAAGCTCACCTTAGGGGGAAAATTAATTTGGATGAAGCAATGGAGGGAGGGATTGTATTTGCCACTTTTGACCCACTTAAAGAGCAGTTGCGGAAAACGAGAGGGTAGCTTATGTTTCTGATATACTTTTAACTATGAAAACAATTTTGGTTGACGCAGTTGACGCATTTGTTATAGAAGGTCAGGGAATTTTCGCAGAAATGCACGACTTGCTTGAAACCTATCCGAACAGGAAGATTATTTTGACAGGAGCTAATGATGAACAGTACAAAGAGTTCGGTTTGGACAAGATGCCTTATGAGGTGTTTACGCTCAAGCACAATCCCGAAAAGACCGACCCGAAATATTTTGAAACACTGCTTAATCATTTTGGATTAAGTAAGGAAGAGGTTATCTATTTTGAGCACAACCCAGAAGCAGTGAAAAGTGCTCAATCAGTTGGAATAACTTCATATCACTACGACTCTAGCAAAAAAGACTTAGACACCCTGAAAGTATTTCTGGATAAAAGCCTGCCTGCATAATTAAATTGGCTTAAAGTGATAAGAGTTGATGGGTTTGCTCTATAACTAAGTCTGGACAGTCGATAAGGTCAGACCAGTCAGCCTCTCGGTAATCGTCCCATCCGGCGAGCAATTCTACGGATTTCTTCGGATTTTTAGCTTCTGATATACTTTACTTATGAAGTTTGAGGTAAAGCAAGGTAGTAAGAAATTAATTTTCAATTCTGAGTTAACAGGACTGGTTGTAAATGGAAAAGAGTATGTATCTGGGAAAGGGGGTGCTCTAATTTATGACCAAACAAAGGAACTAAAAGCTTCTGAGGTAAAATTGCAGATGTCTTCTAATACAAGTACATTAATACCCGCGTTACGTGTCCTATCTGTTCCATATAGTTCTTATTTTGATCAGAAAGAAGTGGTTGAATCGCAAAATAATATAACTTTCTATTGGAATAAGTCCAAGCTGGCTGCCTTTTACAACAGATTTTCTACTGATGAGTTAGATTATGGAAAAAGAGAATCAGTAATAAGAGAAGCAGTGAATTTCTTGACTGCTAATATTGCCAAACTACGGCTCGAAGATGAGTTTTTAGTAAGAGTTCTGGAAGTATGTAAACTCTTAGGGTTTTACCAAGGGTTTCCGATTTTTGATAGTTCTACGGGATTTGCAAAATTACAATCCCGACTTGGAATACATATTGACCCTGAAGCAATAATGATTTCCACCCCTTTAGACAAATATGAGCAAGATGTTTACGAACTTGCGGAGTCGATTTTAGAGGTAACTGGGTTAGAGTTTTCGCGAAAGAAAAATAGGGTAGTTTTTCCCAAAGATAAAAAGTTAATTAACCTGCTAGGTTTAAAGTTGGAATAGACTGAAGTTTCTTAATCTCGTTCCACCTTTGTCTTAGTTCTCCAATATACCGTAAATCCTGAAGCGCCTGGATGATTGGAGTGAAATCTACAGTTATATTAATTCTAGGCTTGGGGAGCATTTCTAAGGTTTTCTATGGATTTCTTCGGATTTTAGTATCCCTAATAAAGTCAGTAAAACTTATTAGTACTATCGCTAAACGATAACTATATATTGACAAACGATAAATGATGAAGTAAAATACAGTTGTGAAACGTGGTTCAACATTATTCTTGAAAGTTGTTATTTTGCTTACCGCAATCGGAGCCCTTATATGGATGCTTTGGTTTCCTCAAACTGAAGGAAGAGCTACTAACTTAGATCTAATCAGTATTTATACAGACCCGTTTATTATCTATGGTTATATAACTTCAATCCCATTTTTTGTTGGGTTATACCAGGCGTTCAAATTATTAAACTTCATTGATGCTAATAAAGCCTTCTCCCAAGGTACTGTTAATACACTCAAGAATATGAAATTTGCTTCCCTCAGTCTTATCGGTTTTATTGCATTAGCAGAGCTTTACCTCCGTTTCTTTGTGCATGGTGATGATATAGCAAGTCCGACAATGCTTGGCATTTGTATGGCATTAGCATTTGGTGTGATTGCCACAGCCGCCGGTGTCTTTCAAAAGCTTTTTCAAAATACTGTCGACATAAAATCAGAAAATGATTTAACGGTCTGAGGGCAATTATGGCTACAATAATTAACATTGATGTGATGTTGGCGAAAAGAAAAATGAGTGTTACGGAACTTACTGATAAAGTTGGCATAACTATGGCTAATCTTTCAATCTTAAAAAATGGAAAGGCAAAGGCTATCCGTTTTTCAACATTGGAGGCAATTTGTAAAGCATTAGATTGTCAACCCGGTGACATTCTGGAATACAGTAATAATTAACAGTCAGAGTAAAATTAAGGTGTAGCTAAAGAAGAACCGACTTGCAACTTCCTTATCTCCTCCCATCTTTATCTCAATTCTCCAATGTACCGTAAATCCTGAAACGCTTGGATGATCGAGGTGAAATCTAATGTTATATTAATTCTAGGTTTGGGGAGCCAAATATCCTGTGTGTTGACTTTAACTTCTAATCTCCTTTCTTGTACACTACTTTTACTGTGAGGTTTGGTTTAATACCAGATAGTGCTGGTAAAAGATGATTCAAGACTTGTTCAGCAGTCATCCGGAATGTTTTACCGCGGGATGATACCTTCAGCCACACTTTTTTATCTTTATAATATCGTTCGGTGAAGTTTTTAGTGCCAATTAAAATTGTATAACTATCATTGGTTAACCTCATACAACCCAACTCTAGCATAATAGGTTCTGCAATTTTCTACCAGGCGGAACCAAAGCCAAGGAAGAAAAAGAAGAGGTAATATAATAGATAGTATGAACAACATTAATAGCAATAAACGTGAAGAATTACTCAAAGCATTGAAAGCCCGTTTTGAGAAAAACACGAATCGCCACAAAGGTCTGCAGTGGGCTAAAGTACAAGCAAAGCTGGAAGGCAGTAATGAAAAACTGTGGTCACTTTCAGAAATGGAAAGAACTGGCGGTGAACCGGATGTTGTGGGTCATGATTCTAAGACGGGCGAATACATTTTTTATGATTGTTCAGCCCAAAGCCCTGCCGGCCGCAGAAATCTTTGTTACGACCGCGAAGCGCTCAAGTCAAGAAAAGTTCATAAACCGAAAAATAATGCTATTGATATGGCTGATGCTATGGGAATTGAGCTTTTAACGGAAGAACAATATCGCCAGCTTCAAAAACTTGGGGTCTTCGATACGAAGACGTCGAGCTGGATAATAACACCCGCTGATATTAGAAAACTCGGCGGCGCCCTCTTTGCCGATCGCCGCTATGACAATGTCTTCGTATATCACAACGGTGCAGAATCTTACTATGGCGTCAGGGGGTTCCGTGGCGAGCTTCGGGTATAAATTTTGCAGCTGCCTCATTTTCCTGTTCCTGAACATGTCAATCAGAGGGGAGCAAGGAATTCCACAATAACGGAGAAGTCACTTGACTATCTGAGTACAATAATGTTCGCATGGGAAAAGAACAGCCAAAAAACGATACGTTTACGTTGGGCGATTTTGGCGTCTAGGTCACAGTAAGGCAAGAAACTGAAGAAACAATCCGTGAGTTGGCTGCTAACTCAGCAAGCGCTAGACAAGCACTAACTAAATTAGCCGAACTAAGGATGACCAAAGCCTTCGAGATAACCGGACACCGAAATTTATTTAGTGAACCACTTGATGCCGCGAGGGAATCAGTCGAAAAATTGGCAAGATATGCCCTGGGTGGAGGATCAGACAGTTAATTCCCCCCTTCCCAGTAATCATCCCACTGAGCAAGCATTAGTATGTCGGTTCGAGAGGAAGATGGGAAATAGAATTAGCCCAAATTTCAAAATAATTGCGGGCATGAACATTTGTCTGGTGGAGATATCTAGTTTCCCCGATTGCAATTAGCTGGGCAATTGCGTAGGCAGGTAAAAATATGGGGCCTAAAATTCGATATTGAAATACGTGTCCCATCTCATGAGAAACTATTTCTGGTGCGAGGCTGGGGAGAGGGGTAATAATATGGCTGTCTAGGGTTATCGCACTCGCCTGGAGAGTATGAGAAATAAAACGCTCAGTAAACCCAACACAACTAGTGAGGAGTTTTACCTGTGACCCAGGTAGATATGAAATCTGACAGCGACCCAGTAAGCCAAGAGTAACTGCTAATAGGTGGTTTATGAAAATAACAGAGATGATCAGAAACAGAAAAGCGATCGATTTGTAAGGCACTAAACAAGATTATATAGCAGCTAAATTATTGATCTTGGTCGATAGGGAGAGAAAAATATATATGTTCGAAATCTGTCCATCCCGGCGAAGTCGACAACGAGAGACCTCACTACTTCTGTTTCTGGAAAAGCTATTGCCTACTAAATCTCACTCACGCTCAAGTCCTGACATGTCTGATAATTGGGGTGAAGTCTTTGATAAAATACTCGCATGGATTGGAGTGCTTTACCAGATGAAAAATCAAAGCGATTTATTGCCGTCCTGAACAAAAAGGTTGAAGTAGGGCGACTAATGAATGCGCTGGGTCATATGACAGCGGGATTGGCAGGTAAAATTGGGAATGCTGACGAAATGTGTTTCTTGGATTACAAAGACAAAGACAGTGGAAGTCATCCTGGAATATCCCAGTTTGGATTTATTGTATTAGCGGCCGATAATTCAAATCAAATAAGAACAGTGAGAAATGAGGCTCTGCGAAGAGGAATTGCCTTTACAGATTTTACAAGTACAATGACTGTCGGAACTTCACGAGAGCAAGTCGAATCCACGGCCGCTGCAGAAGAAGCTGATTTAGAGTATTACGGAATTACTCTTTTTGGGAACTCTAATGACCTAAAAGAATTCACTGGCAAGTTTTCACTATTTAAATAGCCCCAAAAACAAGACAATATAGGTTCTGAGCTCTTTTATGATTTTCTTCGAATTCTTACGGGTACGGAAATCTTTGGGTGATGGCCGAAAAGCATTCCGGCCAAAATAAGAAGTAGCGACGTGATGAAGTATCCAATAAAGGTGACTTGAGTAAGATTTTCGCTATATGTTATCCAACTTCCAAACGACGGCGAGATGGCTGGAGCGATCTTATTGAGAATTAATATCCCCGGAATTGAAGGTATCATGATCAAAAATATGGCCGCAGGAAAGCAAATATCAAATCCCCCCCTGCATGTTCCCAAAGGGGTAAAAAGAGTAAGCCACATAAGACCTATAAAAACCCAGTAGATAACCAGTAACCGAATAGCCAAGTGCAATTTTAAAAAGCGTATAACTATGGACATATTTATTATTTACAATAATCACTTATCTTGCCGCTTTGGTAATCCGACGACGGCAAAGCCAAAACTTTTGCTTTATCCTCAGCAGATATCCAATCAAACCAGCACACGGCGTACTGGTAAGTTTCAGAAGTATGGTTAGCGGCCCAATCGGGGTCTTCTGCCGCCTCATTTTTTTGCCGGTAATCATACACTCCCCAATCTACAAAAATGTTCAGACCCCCTAAGGCACTCGGCCCTCCCCGCGTCAGACCAACCGCAGTTGCAATTACCTCCCCCCGCTTAACTTCTACCGGAGGATAAACCTCTGTCGTCCGAGAATCCAATCCTTTGGGGAGTGGAAATTTCTCAGCAATTGCCTGAAACTTTGGCGTAAGGGTAAGTAAATGGCCGAAACGATATCGAATTCCGCAAGGGTGGGCAAAGTCAAAAGTATATTGAATCTCACCAGTGTCGGCCGGATAGCGGGCTCCGGCAATAACTTGAGCGTCGTAAGGAGCGGTAACTGCAATGTCATTGGGATGGGAAGTATCAAACCGAAAACCGCCATGAGCTTTATAATCCCCGCCCCTCACCTGTCCGGGATAAAGAACAGAAGTAGCCTTATTGATATCTACCGGCAGCTCAAAAATAAACGGGTCAGGACAAGAAGACTGTTTTACTTTTTGGAGGTTTTTACCAACGGAACCCGGGGAACGATCGCCAAAAAACTTTAGAACAACCACCCCAACAACCAGAAGTATTACAACTGCGATTATAGCCGGGGTGAATGCAGAGCCTTTTTGCATCTTGGGCATTAACTTCATTTTACAAAGTACCTTCCGCAAATACTGCGTCTTTTTCTGAATAACTTGCCAGCCGATACCAATGGACAGTAAAGGCCGCAATTTCCATTGAACCTGCTTCAATTTTCATAAACGGCGGAAACGAATTCTCACTCCTTTCATTGGCCGCCCTCAGCAATTCTTGAATCATTTCGTATTTTTGCGGGACGACAGTCGCCGTTCCTTGTAACTGCAGAGACATCAAATTAACAGGGTCTGTTATTGCCACTCCTATGTGGGGATGAGACAAAATATTACGAAGTTTTTTGCTATCCTTGTGAGTCGCAAAATATAAACTGCCGCTTTCATCGGTTACATAAAATACTGGAAGCACATAAGGATAATCATTATCGTCAGAAACCGTCGCAATTGTCGCCAGATTATTACCAGAAAGGAATTTTTGAACTTCTCCAGGCAAGCTTCCCATAATATAGATAATACAATACTGACTAGAATACGCTACTGGACCAAGAACGGGAGTTTGGATATCCTAAATGAATGGAATTGTTTACCGAGACCTTTGTTTCCTATGCCGGAAACATTTTGCCCTGGTTTGCAGTGGGGACGATAGTAGCATATGTGATAGATCGATCGGTAGACATCCGAGTGATCCGCCCTTTCTTAGGCAAGGTTTCACTGCCCAATATTCTGGTGGCCAAGTTGGTAGGCATGGCTTCGCCGCTCTCAATCATGTCAGCCTTGCCTATTACCGGGGAACTTATCCGCCTGGGAGCCCAGCCATTGATGCTATTTGGGTTTTTACTGGCAGAAAGAGCCTATGATCTGCAATCTTTTTTTATTATTTCCGATTTGTTCGGACTAAAAATCGCAGTTTTGAATGCGGCGGTGATTCTGGTCTCGCTAGTGGTTACCACCTGGAGTTTCCGAAAAGAAAAGTTTAAGTTTATCCCCCACCCCACAAGGGAAAACGGTGACTTTTGGCGGGCCCAGGGGAAAACTTTATTAGTGGTTTTAATCGGGATTGCTGTGGGGGCTATCCTGCGGGTGGTGATTCCGCTAACAGGTTTGGGTTTAGCCATGACTTCCCAAATAGGCGGTGTAATCACCAGTCTAGTGGTGGGATTTGGATTGTATTTCGGGACAATACTAGGCAACTACCCCGTGGCCAGAGCGTTGGCGGATTTGGGCATGACACCCGCCGGGACTATGATATTTTTAAGCGTCTCACCCATATTTAATCTGGTGGTTATAATGTTGTTTTTGTCAGTAGTTAGAACCAAATATGTCCTTAAAATGATTGGGGTGTATGCTCTGGTGTCTCTATTTTTAAGTTTGTTGGTCTCTGTGTTTCACTAGTTCATTTAGCTACTGAGCACAAAACAGATTCACTTTTAATCTTGAGTGGTACCGTATTCAGATGCTATTTATTTGGCTACACGTTGAGCTGTAGCTGAGTCGATTGTAGGTAATCTTAGAGCAAATTTCGATCCTAAATCAGGTTTGGACTCAATTAGAAGCACATCCCCTCCCATTTTTTGCGACAGTTGCCGGGATAAATAGAGCCCCAAGCCCGTACCACTCGGACGTCCCGCAGAATCAATATCAATCTGCTGGAATTTGCCAAACAATTTCTTTTGCTCGTCCTCAGGTATTCCTACTCCCGTATCAACTACTTCTATTATTCCAAAATCATTATCCTTTCTTACGATAACTGTTACCCTCCCTTGATCCGTAAACTTCAGAGAATTACCGATGAGATTATGCAGAATTTGTTCAACTTTTTCTGTGTCGGCTTGTACTTCAATCATTTCTTCTGCTTTGGAAGTAAGTTCAAGTTTTTTTTGCTCTGCCACCGGCTGCAGCTCTGTAACTACTTTGGAGGCTATCTTGCCTAAATCAACGTGTCCCAGATTAAATTTCATCCTTCCGGCCTCAATGCGTGAAACATTCAAAAGATCATTGACAAGCCGAATAAGCCGGTCAATGCTTTCTGCGATATAACCCAAGGGTTCCTGAAATTCCTTTGTGATCTGACCATACCGGCCCTCACGCATCATGTCCACAAAGCCGGCAATGGACGTCATGGGCGTTCGCAGTTCGTGAGACGCCAAAGACACAAACTCGTCTTTCATCTTTCTTATTTCTCTTTCTCGGCTTACATCACGAAACACAATGATTGCTCCCGAAACGACTCCGTTTGCGTCAAAAACAGGTGCCGCGCTGTCTCCAACGGGAATTTCCGCTCCCGTCTTGGTAATCAACACAACACCGTTAGCCATTTCCTTATTCTTACCGAAAAGCATCGCTTCTTCGATAAAAGTGATATTTTCGGTTCTATCTTTTTCATTCACAAGCTTGACAATATCCCGCATCGGTCTGCCGATTGCCTCTTGTGGAGAAAATCCGGTTAACCTTTCAGCGGCTGTATTGAAAAGCGTTATGACAAATTTCCTGTCTATGGCCATCACCCCATCACCGATGCTTTTCAGAAACGTTTCCTGTCGCTCACGAAATCCGTCAATGATTCGTAAAAATCGTAAAAGAAACCAGACAAAAGTAAAATTGAGAAAGGTAATAAAACCAAAAATTGCAATTACAATACGTAAGGTCTCTGTCCTACGCGAAAAAGCATTGATGGTAGGTTGAGTGGCAATTGCCCCCCAGCCATAGTCGGAGACCGGTTTGTAGGCGGCCAACCGCTCTTCGTTGTCCAACTCGTTGAAATTGATTTCAATGCCCGATTGGCCTTTCAAAACTTTTTGCACGATGGCAACAGATGAAAAGTCAAGAATTTCGCCCTCCGAAGAGGCTCTAGCGTATCCCGCAACTTGACCTTTTTTATCCACAAAGTACAAAAATCCCCCCGTCCCCACATCGACACGTTTACTCCAGTCAGTCAGAGTGTCAATTTTTACTTGCAGCACAAGAATAGCCATAGGCCTCTGGTCCTTGTCCAGTATCGGGACGGCGACGGCAATAACGTTGTATGATGGTTCTGCCGTTCTCTTGTAAATTTCCGAGACATATGGCTTCCACTCACGGGTTACCCCTTGATACCAATCTCTTTGGGCAAAATTTTCTCCCACCACATCAGACAAATGTGGGGTATCTATAAGCAGTGTTCCCTTTAGATCCGCCACAAATAACCGCTCGATTTCAGGAAAATATGTCGGTACAGACTCAAGTAGTTTAATTGCCTCGTTCGGTTTTCCCTCGGCCAGAAGATCCTGAAAAACCGGTCTGGTGGAGAAAGACTGAGCCAATTCAGTCAGATGCAAAAATTCCTCCTTTAAGCTATTCGCCGCCAGATAGGCAATTGATTGTCGATTGGACAATGTTAGGCTAGTAAGATCGTTGTATACTTGCCTATACGAAAAAACGGATAAAGCAACAATGGGCAGACAAAGAAGTATGTATGCCAACACATAAAAAACACTCTTCCACTTTGATTTGAGAAAACCGGGCAGAAATTCATCCATGAGCTTTACGCTTTGGGTACTTCGTCTCTGGTATACGCAGCCAAAATTTTCTTGACTATGTCAAATACTTCTTTCGGTTTATACTCGCTTTTAATGATGTACTTTACAGCCCCGAACTCTAATGCTTTCTCTGCATCTGCTGTTCCTGAAAGGTTAGTCAATATAACCACTGGAATCTTAGCAATTTTTGGATCAGCCTTTAACTGCTGCAACATTTGCATCCCATTTAGCTTTGGCATCATGATATCCAAAAGTATGATTGTTGGCTCCTTGGTTCGGGCTAAATCCAGTCCTACTTGACCATTTTCTGCCACAAATACTTCATACCCCTCGGACTGAAATACTTTCTGGTACATCCGCGATATAAGCTCATCGTCTTCGACTACAAGAACTTTGATCATAATACGCACCTCACCCCCCCTCAGTATGTTCAGTGTAGCATACATTGGAACGATCCGATTCCCCCTGGATAAAAAACTTCCACTCGCGCTCATAAAAAAGAATCTCTCATCCTCGAGCAAACCAACAAAAAGTTACAAACATTAGGGAGTAATCGTGAAAGGAGCGTCGCTTTTGTCCGAAGAGATCAAGTTCGCGCTCGAATTGTACAATCCCACCCCGACAAGGATATTACTGCCATTCGGCGGATTAGTCGTACCCGACGCGCCAATGTTCCAATCGTAATAGTTAGCCCCCTGTCTGTTACTAACGTAGTAAGCGATGGCTCCAAGATAAGTATCGCCCGCTGTTCCCCGAGTGTAGAGAAAGAGCCCGGTCGAACCAGCCGCCTGAGTCTGGTTCCAGGTAATTCTGTGCGTTGTCCCCCGCGACCACACCTCACCCCCGTTGGGAGAAGTCAATGTGGCCTGAGGAACAGATGCTGATACAACCGTAAAGGGGTTATCGCTTTTGTCCGAGGAAATTAAATTACCATTAGAATCGTACAACCCCACCGCGACGACGATATTACTCCCGTCCGGCGGATTGGTCGTACCCGATGCTCCAATGGTCCACGCGTAAGTATTGGTCCCGGCAACATTGCTGACATAATACGCAATAGCCCCCAGGTACGTATCGCCAGTCGAACTCCGGGTGTAAAGGAATAAACCAGTCGAACCCGCGGCCCTAGTTTGATTCCATGTAATTTGGTGGGTAGTCCCCCGCTGCCAAATCTCGCCCCCGTTGGGAGTAAGCACCGTCGCCTGGGGAGCAGGAGTTGGAGTAGGCGAAACGATCGTAAATGGATTGTTGCTTTTGTCTGAGGAGATTAAGCTGGCGTTGGAGTCATACAACCCCACCGCGACAATTATATTATTGCCGTCCGGAGGATTGGTCGTACCCGACGCACCGATCGTCCAATCATAATAGTTGGCCCCCTCCTTGTTGCTGACGTAGTATGCGATAGCTCCAAGGTAAGTATCGCCGCCAGTTCCCCGAGTGTAGAGAAAGAGCCCGGTCGAACCGGCCGCCTGAGTCTGGTTCCAGGTAATCCGGTAAGTTTTGCCCCTCTGCCACACCTCACCCCCGTTGGGGGAAGTTACTGTGGCCTGGGCAGGACAAGCCCACTGACACTTCTTATTAGCAGTGCATTTATTTTGAGTGGCAAAATTCGCACAGGCCGAAGTCGATCCGGTACACTGACAGGAGGAGCCGGAAGCGACTGCAGACACTCCTGCCAAAGGATCACTAACAGCGGCCTGAGGCTTAAAATTCTGAGGTCGCCTAATCAAGAAAGCCGCCACAACCAACCCGGCAATTATAATGATTAGAGAAAAGATGGGGACAAGTTTGGAATTTTTCTTCTTTGCCATTGGCTGTGTTTTTACGTTACGCTTGTAAAAATCGCCTGTCAAGAGGTTTACTACTATCTTACTTAAAAGGAAACATATAGAGGGGATAAAATAAGTTAAATGGGTATATACTGGTCACCGGCATGCCAGACTCGGTTACCCTCCAACTCCAGAAGCTTTTTCACCCCTTTCCCCTCTTAAAATACCGTAAAGGCGAAACTCTCATCAGAAGCGAAGACCCGCCGCCCGGCATCTACTATATCCACTCTGGCTATGTCCGTATGTTCTCCCTTTTTGCCAACGGCCGCGAGCTCACTCTCAACATTTTCAGCCCCGGCGCCTATTTTCCCATGATCTGGGCCATCACCGCCTCCCCCAATTCTTATTATTACCAAACCTTGACCGAAGTTAGCCTCCGCCGCGCCCCCAAAGACCTGGTTCTTTCCTATCTTCAGTCTCATCCAGACGTCCTTTTTGCCCTCACCCAAAGGATTTTATCCGGCGTGGATAGCCTCCTCTCCCGCCTCCAGCATCTCTTCTCAGGTTCCGCGTCTGCCCGCGTCGCCACTGCTCTTCATATTTGTGCCCTGCGCTTTGGCTCTCATTCCCACTCCTCCGTCATCATCCAACTCCCTCTCACCCATCAGGACATCGCTCATCTTAGTGGTCTCACCCGCGAAACTACCAGCCTAGAGCTTAAAAAGTTAGAAAAGGAAGGTCTCCTCACCCGGCGCAATCGTCTTCTCGTCGTCAAAAACCTCTCCCTTTTGGAAAACAAGTTCCAGCTGTGAGTCATCCTACAAAATTCCTGTAATCTCCTTAACTGATAATTTTTTTCGGCTATCCTATAACAGCATTCATAACTTCAGTCTTACCAGCCTAGCCGCTGCAATGATTAAAAAAATAATAACAATTGGAGCAGCAATTTCGCTTCTGGCAGCCAGCTCCCTGCCAGCTTTTGCAGTTGATCCTTCCGCGCAAGCTAGTTGCATGGGTCAGGAAGCAGCGGCAATTTCGCCCCCCGGGTCATCAGAAGAATTCCCCGATGGGATGCCGGGTCTAAAAGCGTTCATCGACACTATTCCCGTGCCGCCTGGAACAATCTTTAATATCATAGCCAAGCTGCACGAAGGTTCCCACGAAGCTTGTGATGAGGCTTTGGAATAACCGAAATATTGAAAGGGGTGAGTAAATTATGATGAATAAAGCAGGAGCAATCGATCATCTTAAAAAACATCAAACATACCCCGCTACCCGGGCCCAGCTTTTGGCTGAGTGCGACGGCCTGTCCGATTTTTCGCCGGAAGACAAAGCAGAATTTTCAAAAGCACTCCCAGAAGGCACATATGCCAATGCGGATATGGTAATTAAGGCTTTAGGTTGGTGAAATTAATGAAAGGGGGTGAGGCAATTGATTAAAAAATTCGCTACAATTGGAGCTGTTACGGCTTTATTTGCGGCAAGCGCATTACCAAGCTTTGCGGCTCAACCAGCTGTTCAAGGGTGTTTCGGCAGCGACATCTCTGGAGCCGCCAGATACGGCCAGACAGAACCTGCCGATTTTCAGTTTGATCCCGGCGCGGGCTGGGGAGGATTTATATCATGGGCTGCCAGCGGCCCAGGAGCCGACGGAAGCTTCGGAGTTGGTGGTGAAGTTAATGCCCACCAAGCCGGCTTAGTTCCAGACACGGTTATCCCCAATACCTGCAACCCTTAAAAACCGCCACCTCGTTAAGCGCTGGTTTATAGGTCATTATGGAGGGGTCTGTTACCTAGTTCGGGTTTTTTGTTGCCCCAATCCAAAGATGGGGGAAGATCGGGCCCAGGGTTCATTAACCCCAATCTCGCCGCGGCCTGCGACAACGGCAAGTCAAATAGTATTTCAGGTTCAACCGGAAAATCTCCAATGGGAGTCTCATAAATATTTAGGGATGCCTGAAAAAGTATACTGGCCGTACGAGCGGCGATCATTGGATGCCTCAAAATAAAAAGGGCATTCTCAAGCATGCTTGTTTGTTATAAACTTGTCTACGCTTTCCTTGGCCGCTTCGGCAGCAAGTTCCATTACCGTTAAAGCCGCCGGAACTAAAAGAAGAGGAAGAGCCAAAGCTCCTCTAATCAATTCCCAATCGACCAATCTCTTTCGGTTTTCGGAAGCCGCGGGAGCACAAAAGTCACCCTCACCGCCGTACATCAGACTCAGTTCATAGTCGGGCGGCAGAGCCATAATTAAAATTTACTCTGACATTTACAAAGAAGCAAACAGCCGCCGAATTAAGGAACATAAAACACACCTCCCGGTGAAAAAGAACCCAGCCTTTCCAGGTGCACAACAATTCTCCTCGCCATCTCCAAATCTTTGTCGGCAATAAAGACATAGAAAGGAGAGCTCGTCTCAGCCGCCCCAGCCAGTTGGTCAAAATTAATAATCTGCACCGGGCGGGGTCGGAAAAGTAGAGTCTGCGGCAAATAACTTTGGTTAAGAGTGAACAGAGGCTGATTTTCAGAAATGTACGGCAACACGGCATAAACCGCTTCAACTACCGGCGCCCGCCTGTAACCAAAAGCGGCCACAGCCAAAAACGGCGCAAAAACAAAAGCCAGGGCGAAAATTTCACCAACCATACCCAAATAGCGGCTCAGCCTGTCCACAATAAAGCTGGCCAGGACAGAAACCGAAGGGAGAATTTGAATCATATACCATTGGTGACGAGTAGCCGCCGCCGATAAGACAAGAATCGGAACCAAAAACCACAGAAAAATAAGGCTAAGTTCTGGCGGGTAGTTGCGTCGTGCAGTAGCCCAACCAAAAACTGTGATTATGGCAAAATAAAACCACGGATTTTGCGTCAACAGCAAAGCCAGATAGTACCAGGCCGAGGTTTGGGTATACCCTTCGGGAACTTCAACAACGTGACCAATACTATTAAAACCCAAGTATGTGTTCAAAAAATCTTGCCGATACTGAACATAGGCATACCAGTGCCAGGGCAGAACAAAAGCGGCAATGGTAACCACCGAGGCAAGTATGTGTTTAACTGGTATTCGCCTGCGGACGAAAAACAACTGGTGGAGAACAATAACTGCCAAAGGAGTCAGCCCCAGAAATGACCTCGTCATGACAGATGCGTCTATCGCCACGCTCCCCCAAAACAAGTAATATCCCCTCCCCTGCCGCAAGTACCGCAAGTAGTAGAAAAAAGCGATCGTTATAAAAGCACTGCCGGCCACATCGAGGCTGGCCGAAAAACTAGTGAAAACAAACAACGGAGTAGCCAACAGCAACCCGAAGGCAATCAGACCTTGGCGGACCCCTGCCAACTCTTTACTAATCCGATAGACATAAATCAACACAATTACGGCCAGAAACTTGGTCCAGAAGCGGCGTATCCAGGGATAAATGAAAGTGCGGTCGGGTGTAAGATTTTGCGACCAGTCGAACAGGTTTTTTGAGCTTATCCAGTCCGCAGCGCGAAAAAGTGGAGCGGTCATCCAAAAGTACAGAGGGGGCTTCTCCAGCCAGGGCTTGTCGTCAATTATTGGCGTCAGAAAGTTTCCGGTTTGGACCATCCGATAGCTAACTTCTTCAAACAGCAACTCATCGGTAAACATCACTCGCTGTGAGTTGATATGAATGGAGAGAGTCAGCCCGGCCAACACCAACAGAAAAAATAAGAATCGGGTGGATCGAGCCATGGTTGCCATCAATTATATCCAACATACTCGAGCTCCCCAGGGTATGATGGATATATAGTCAACAAATCCGTGTATGTATCCAGATGAACCAGGACTTACCACCGAAGAAGCCAAGCGTCTCTTAGGCCAACACGGCCCCAACTTACTGCCCGAAAAACCCCCCCCCACTCCCCTATCCATCTACCTCTCCCAGTTCAAAAATCCCCTGGTCTACGTCCTCACCATTGCCGGATTCATCACCCTTCTTCTCCAGCACTTTCCCGATTCCACATTGATATTTCTCGCGGTCTTTCTCAATTCCCTGCTTGGATTTATCCAGGAGAAAAAAGCCAATGACGCCCTATCAGCTCTCAAAAGATTCATTAGCCCCAAAACCGAAGTCATTCGCGACGGAATTCGCCAAAAAATAGACTCGGCCAATCTAGTACCGGGTGACATCGTCTTCCTCTCCCAAGGGACAAAAGTTCCCGCGGACGGCCAGCTTCTTTTTGCCAATCGGGTGTACTTTGACGAAGCCATTATCACCGGTGAAAGTGTCCCTGTAGCCAAACAGCGTTCAGACGCAGTCTTCATGGGCTCCACAGTTTCCTCAGGCCTTGCTTTAATCAAAGTCACCGCCACCGGCCAGCGCACAAAAATCGGCGGTATAGCCAACCAAATTCAACAAGTCAGAGAAGACACTCCCCTGAGGCTCCAGCTCAACCGCTTCAGCAAAAAACTCGTGTCTGTAATTTTATTTCTCACATCGTTCATATTAATAATCGGCAGTATCAGGGGAGAAAAATTAATAGATATGTTCAAAATCGCCGTCGCCCTCGCCGTGTCCAGCATCCCCGAAGGTTTGATTGTATCTATGACCGTCATCCTGGCCATCGGCATGCAAAGAATACTTAGGCGCCGGGGACTGGTTAGAAAACTCGCCTCTGCCGAAACATTAGGCGGCGTAACCACTATTTGCGTCGATAAGACAGGCACCCTCACCGAAGGCAAAATGCAGGTCGTCAAGTACATAGGAGATCAAATCAAACTGGCCCAACAGATAGTCCTGGCCAACGATCTTGACGATCCGCTCCTCATAACCGGCTTCGAATGGGGGCGAGCTACTGTCAAAGACTTTCTCCAGGAGCACCCCCGGCTCGACAGTATCCCCTTCTCGCCCCAAGACAGATTCTTCACCAGTCTCCACAAATGGGACAGCCGCCACCACATTATCTTCGTCAACGGCGCCCCCGAAGTCCTTCTCGATTGGTGCAATATCGACGATAAAACCAAAGTCGGCGTCAAAAAAGATCTTGAAGACTTAACCTCCCAAGGGTTAAGGGTCCTCGGCTTAGCTCGCAAAGTTACGTCTCTCAAAAAGGTTCAACTAACCGCCTCAGACGCTCAGCACGATTTAACCTGGGTCGGACTAATCGTCTTTACCGACCCAGTCAGACATGGCGTCAAAGAAGCCCTCCAAATCGCCCTGCAAGCCGGCATCAAACTCATCGTCATCACCGGAGATTATCCCAAAACGGCAAAATATGTTCTGTCCGAGATCAATATGCCAATCTCTGATGCCCAGATTCTCCTAGGCAGCCAGCTCGAGCGCTTGACTGTCTCTCAATTGGCCCAAAAAGTCAGATCAGTCAAGCTCTTTGCTAGAACCACCCCAGAGCAAAAGCTCAAGATAGTTGAGGCCTTAAAGAAAAACGGCGAGGTTGTCGCCATGATGGGCGATGGCGTCAACGATGCTCCGGCTCTGCACAAATCCGATATCGGCATCGTTGTCGACCAGGCTAGCGATGTCGCCAAAGAAACCGCCGACCTGGTGCTTTTGGACTCCAACTTCTCCACCGTAATAGCCGCCATCGAAGAAGGCCGAGGCATATTCGACAACATTCGAAAAATCATTCTTTACCTTCTAAGTGACGCCTTTGGTGAAATAGTCGTCGTGGTCGGCAGTATAATTTTGGGCCTGCCCTTACCCATAACGGCGGTCCAAATACTCTGGATAAATCTCATCTCCGACGGTTTCCCTTTCTTTGCCTTAACCATCGACCCCAAAAGAGCAGATATCATGCGCAAGCCCCCCAGAAATCCCCAAGAGCCGTTAATAACTGGCTGGATGTCCGGCTTGGTCGGCACTGTTAGTTTCATATCCGGCATTTCTGCTCTCTTATTCTTTATCTATATGTACAAAACCTCGGGCGACATTTTACTTGCCAGATCTATAACCTTCATCACATTAGGCACAAACTCGCTAGTTTATGTGTTTTCCACCCGAACACTTCTAACTCCCTTCTGGAAAAACCATCTTTTCGAAAATCGGTGGTTAGTTCTTGCGGTCATTGCCGGTTTCGGATTGCAAATTACGCCTTTCATCCTTCCCGGGTCTCGAGAGTTTTTTGGCGTCACCAATCCCGGCATTGTCTATTGGTTGATAGCCATATCCCTCTCCACAACCCTCTTTTTTGTAGTAGAAGGCTTCAAGTTTCTCCATTCTTCAACTCCGCGATAAACTTTATCAATTCATCCTCCACCAGCGTTGGAGCGAAAGTCGTCCTGTGCCTAATCAGAAAATACTCTGTCCTCGGGTGTGTATCAGTAATCAGTGGGAACTCCCCCAACTGATTCATCAAACTTTCCCGGTCGCCGATAATCTCCATCGGCTCCAGCTCGGTACTTACATATTCCCGGTCCGCCACCTCCAGCAGATCCTCAAAGACAATCTTGTTCTTCAAAATCCCATAAACCTTGTTCCTCTCAAGTGGTCTATCGGACCCCATCAAAAATATTCCCCCGGGGCTATCCGCCTTCTGCACCGCCAATACCTGCGGAAACACCTCCAAAAAAGTCCGAATCGCCATCGAGATATCATCCGCCCTCGCGCCATATGCATAGATCCATTGATTCACGATTCCCCCCTTATTCAAAATTCGGCGCAAATCCCGGTAGTACTCCACCGAATGCAGGACCGTAGACCCCGCAGTATTAAATGGCGGCGGCGGATCGGTGATCACAATGTCATACTTCTTCCTGGTCAAAAAAGCGTAGTTTCTCCCGTCATTAATAATTATCCGTCCTTTCTCATAACTGGTTATGTTCTCCTGGTGAAACAAATCCGCCATTTTTGGTACCGACGGTACCAGCTCCACGGCATCAGTTTCAATGCCGTGTTTCAGACTCGACCTGTATGTATTTCCCATGCCCAGCGCCACCACCAGCACCCGCCCCGGACGAGGATGCATTAGTATCGGCAGGTGCGCCATATATTTAGTCAGCCCCACCCTGTGTGTCGTGGCCACCCCGTCAATTACCAACTGCGGCTCCTCTTTTTCCCTTTTCCCCTTGGCAAAAACCGTCGCCGCTTCATCCTCCAAAAACCTGTGCGCCACCCCTTGTACCCCCGCCTCCAAAATCGGCCAATCCGTCTTAAACGGCAGCAGTCGTGCTCGCTTATAAGTCACCAGATAAATCCCCACCAAAAACAGGGCCCCCGCCGCCGCCAGAACCGGCAATTTCCCCCAGCGCTTCTTTTCCCAAGCGGCAAACAGCCATGCCAATACAAAATTAACCACAGCCAATCCCACTATCCCGGCCGAGCTCCCCACCCGGGGAATTAGCACGAAACTCGCCGCAAACCCCCCCAATATCGCCCCCGCTGTATTGCCCAGATATGCCCATCCGATTACCCTTCCCGTCGCCCCCGGCTGGTCAATTACTGACATCACCGCCGGAAACGTCAGCCCAAACAAAAGTGTCGCCGGCAGAAGTCTCATCACCAGCTCCAAATTTGCCGGCATTACCGTCTTATGCATAATAAGTACTGGTATCAGCGCCGCCGCCCCAATCCCCAGCTGCAGCAGGCCAAATCCCCCCCCCCCCCGCCCCACCCATCGTCTACAAACCGGATATACCCAAGCTCCCAGCCCCAACCCCAATAAATAAAACGCCAGAATGGAAGAAAAAGCGTAAACCATTGTCCCCATTCCAGGCGTCAACACCCGAGTCCACAATATCTGGTAGCCAATGGCCACAAACCCGGATACACCAAAACCCGCAACCCCCAACACCAGCTCCGGGGATATTTTCAGCCGGACAGCTGGAACAGCTCTTTCATTTTCAGCCTCGCTTATCTTTATCCGACCCGCCAGAACCGCCACCAGGATATTCAACCCCGCCGCCGCCGCCAGTGCCCCCCCCAGGCCCGCTAGTTCAAACAGCACAAATCCGGCCGCCAAGACTCCCGCCATCCCCCCCAAAGTGTTCACCGCATACAGCCGGCTCAGCGTAACATCCGGCAGTTTAATCTGCATCTGCAAAAACCTCACCAAAAACGGCAGCGTCGCCCCCATCAAGGTCGTCGGCACCAGAATAACCAGCGCCGTCAACGCAAATTTAATTACCAAAAGCTCCGTCGTCACACTCGACCCGTCCGAAAGCCCAAAGTATATCTGCCTGATTACTGAAAACAGCCACGGACTAAAAAGGGCCGTTACCCCCACCCCCGCCTCCAGCCAAGAATACCCCCGCAAAAGAGTTTTTGGTTTAAGCCTGTCCACTATTCCTCCAGCCGCAAAACTTCCGATAGCCAGGCCTCCCAAAAACGCTGAAATTGTCGCCGTCAGCGAATTGGTTGTACTCCCAAATATCAAGACCAGCCAGCGCCCCCAGATTATTTCATAAATCAGCCCCGCCAGCCCGGACAAGAAAAACAATCCGTATATCCGCATGCCCATTAGCCAGTCACCGTAACCGTCTTCCCCACCCACTCGCTTCCCCCTACCAATTTCAACATCAAATCCGCCACATCCGCCCGTGATATCGTATCCGTCTTGGCTATTTCCATATCCTCCCCCACTCTATACTTTCCCAATCTTGGCCCATCAGTCAAAGTCAATGGCCGTACGATCGTCCACTCCAATCCGCTCTCCCGCACCATCCGCTCCTGATTCATTTTATCGTCAATCGCCGGCTTTAGCATTTTCATCGTCTCCTCCTCCATTCCCTCCAAAAACTTCACTCCCGCCTCGGACCCGCTCATGGCATACGAACTCTGCACCACCAGTCTCCTTACCCCGTGCTTTCTCATGGCAGAAATTACATACCCCGTCCCCACCGCCATCACATTATCCTCGCCCCCCGGTTTAGGCCCCAGCGCCACAACCACCCCATCAGCCTCATCTACCGTTCTCTCCACCGCCGTCTCATCCAGCACATCTCCCTGGACTATCTGCAGCTTTGGGTCATCCATCGTCATTTTTCCTACATCCCGCACCAGCCCCACCACTTCTATCCCCTGACTCAGTGCCTGCTCCACCACCATCCTTCCTGTTCTCCCCGTTGCCCCGAATACCGATATCTTCATGCTGGCTAAATAATACCACATCAAGCGGTCATTCCCTCAAACTCTTTGTATAGTTTTGAAATCTTCGGATCAATCACCAGTCGGCAATACGAAGCGGTTTTATTGTTTTCGTAATAATCCCTATGATACCCCTCGGCCCTGTAAAAATTTTTCAGTGGTACCACTTCCGTCACTGCTCCCGTAACTTTGCTTTTTGCGCCCCTCGCCGCCTTTTCCTGCTCCTCGTCATGGTAAAAAATCGCCGACCTGTACTCCGTCCCCGCATCTGCTCCCTGCCGATTCAAACTCATAGGGTCATGCAGCTTAAAAAATACTTCCAGTAGTTGCCGATAAGAAATTATCTTCGGGTCGAATTTTATCCTTACCGCCTCTGCCGCCTCCGTCCTCTCGCTATATACCTCCTCCCAAGTTGGATTTTCAACCAGTGAATTTGCATACCCCGAAGTCACTTCACTAACTCCCTTCAATCGTCTAAAAATCGCCTCCGTACACCAAAAACACCCTCCCGCCAAAGTCGCCGTTTCCGCTTGACCTTTTCCCCCAGACATGTTTATTATTATATATGGACTACGCCAAACGCCCCCTTTGGCAATGGATTCTTCTTTACCTGGTTATCGGCGGATTAGTCTACGCCGCCATCTACTACTTCTACTTCGCCAAAAAAGGCGGCTACCCCGCCCCCCCATCCGCCCCCTCCCAAACCCAAACGCCGTCATCCTGGACTATCCCCCTCTCCACCCAAAACGACTCCGGCCAATCCGGCCAAGCCGTCATCACTGAAGAAAATGGGCAACTTCGCGTCGTCATCACCCTCACTGGCTCTCCCCCCGACTCCACCCAGCCCGCCCACATCCATCTCGGCTCCTGTCCCACCCCCGGCCAGGTTCAATATCCCTTGACCTCACTCCAAAACGGCCAATCTGAAACCGTCATCAACTCCACTTGGTCCGCCCTCAAAAGCCAGGCTATGGCCGTCAACGTCCACAAGTCCGCCTCCGAAGCCACAGTCTACGTCGCCTGCGGCAATATCTAATCCAAATAATCCTGCAGTTTTTTTCGCCTGGATGGATGTTTCAATTTCCGCAGAGCCTTGGCCTCGATCTGCCGGATCCGCTCCCGGGTCACTCCAAACTCCCTCCCCACCTCTTCCAGAGTCATAGGGTTCTTTCCATCCAGTCCAAATCGCATCCGCAAGACCCTCGCCTCCCGATCAGTAAGTGTAGACAAAACTTCCTCGATATTCTCCTTAAGCAGCTCTTTAGAGGCCGCCTCGATTGGTGTAGGTTGAGAAGTATCGGCAATGAAATCACCCAAAATCGAATCATCCTCATCCCCCACCGGCGTCTCCAAAGATGTCGTGTCCTGGGCAATTTTTAGTATTTCCCGCACCCGGTGAGCCGTCATATCCCCCATCTCATTGGCCACTTCCTCGGCCGATGGTTCCCGGCCCAGCTTCTGCATCAACTGTCTTTGCGTCCGGATCAGTTTGTTTATCGTCTCCACCATGTGCACCGGGATCCGGATAGTCCTCGCCTGGTCAGCAATCGCCCGGGTAATCGCCTGCCTAATCCACCAAGTGGCATAAGTCGAAAATTTATAGCCTTTTCTCCAGTCATATTTTTCCACCGCCCGGATCAACCCTTGGTTTCCTTCTTGGATCAAATCCAAAAGCGACAATCCCCGCATCACGTACTTCTTGGCAATGGACACCACCAATCTCAAATTGCTCTCCGTCAGCTTCTTCTTTGCCCTCCGGTCCCCCTTTTCAATCCTTTGCGCCAGGGCTATTTCCTCGGGCGATTTCAGAAGCGGTATTTTTCCAATCTCCCTCAAGTACATCCGCACCGGATCGGTAGTTACCGCCCCCTCCACTTTAGTCAATGCCTCAATCTCTTTTTCCAAATCAGCCACCGACTTTTCACTCTCCTCCAGCTCCTCCTCAGTCACCGTCTCAAACACATCCACCCCCGCATCTAGAAGTTTTGCAAACAACCGATCCAGCTCTTCAATTTTTTCCTCGGCGTCCGGATAGACTCCCAATATCTCGTCCAGAGTCAAAAAACCCTGATGCTTCCCTTTAGTTATCAGCTTATCCGCAGTCTCCGACATTTTCACCATAAAAAAAGAGCCCTCTGTCAAATCTAACCTAACTATACGCTTCTATTTATCCTTCGTCAACTCCGCCAATCTCTTTGTCAACACCATCACGTCCCCCTCCTCCGCCCCAATCTGCTCTCTAATTGCCACTTCCTCCAGTTCATCCATCGCCCGCATCCACTCTTTTTCCGACCACTCGTCTTCCAAAAACACCAACCCCTCTATCCGGCTCCTCAACTCCGCCGGCAGCTTTCTCACGTCCTTTTTCTCCTCCAATTCAGCCGCCACTCTTTTCCAAAACTCCGTCTTAAACCACTTCGCCGCCTCCCTCAATTTATCAAAAGCCTTCGCGTTCACCGCCAGCCCTACCAAGTACTCCTCCACCACCTCGCGTCGTGTCTTTTTCGCTTGCTCAATTGGCAATTGATTAGAATCTGGAAATTTGGAATTAGAAGTCTTTTCCATCTGTTTCCTCACATCTTCCTCACCCACCCCCAATACCTCCGCCAGTTTCTTGATGTAATGCGCTTTTACAATCTCGTCACTGATCTTGACCCAAATCGGCAGCAGTTCCTGCCCGATTTTCTTCTTGCCTTCCACCCTCAGACCAAATCTTTCCACCGCCGATTCAATATAAAAGTCGTACACCGGTATCGCCTCTCCCACCGCCTTCTTCCACTCCTCCGGGTTCGCGGTCGCCATCTCCCCCGGGTCTTTCACTCCCCTCAATTTCACCATTTTTATGATAAACCCCGCCTTATCCGCCACCTCTATCCCCCTTCTTGCGGCCGCATCTCCGGCAAAATCGGTGTCCAGAGCCAAAACCAATGTATCAGTCAGCCTCCGCAGCACCTCCACCTGCCTCTCGGTCAGCGCCGTTCCCCCGATCCCCACCACATTTCTTACCCCCGCCTGCCAACTGGGAATCAGGTCCATCTGTCCCTCAACCGCCACCGCCCACCCCTCTTTTTTTATTTCGCTTCTGGCCGAGTCCAGCCCATACAACAGCTCACTCTTGCGATAAATCTCCGTCTCCGGCGTATTCACGTACTTTCCTCCCGCCTTCTCATCTGCGCCAGGCATTTGTCTACCCGCAAAACCAAATATCCTTCCCCGCCCGTCTGCCAAAGGGAACATTATTCTGTTCCTAAACCTGTCATAATTTCTCCCTTCCACTACGAGCCCGGCTCTCCTCAAATCATCCATCTTAAAATCTTTTTTTTTAGTCAAATATTTCACCAAAAACTCCCATTCTTCGGGCGCGTACCCCAATCTGAAGGTCTCCAGAGAGTCTTTGTTTATTCCTCTCCCCCGTAAATACTCCAAAGCTTTCCTCCCCGCCTTATGTTTCATCAATAAGTAATGGTACGCTTCGGCCGCCAAGGTATTAATTTCAATTAGCTTATTTCTTATCTCCTCCCCCTGGCTGGGTCGATATGACGTCAGGGTTACTCCCGCCCTGCCCGCCAAAGTCAAAAGCGCCTCCCCAAACTCCATGCCCTCGATCTTTTGCAAAAAACTATATACGTCGCCCCCCTCCCCGCATCCGAAACACTTATAAATTTGCAGCTCCGGGTTGACCATAAATGATGGCGTTTTTTCCCCATGGAACGGACACAACCCCTTATAATTTCTCCCCGCCTTCTTCAACATCACATGTTCCGAAACTATCTCCACGATATCGACCTTATTTTTTACCTCTTCTACTTGATCCATATATCTTGATCCACAAATTCATCCACCTTCACTTTATCATCCACCGTCAACTTATAATCAAACCCTTCTATCCCCGGCTGACGCTTCACCAGAATCTTATACTCTCCCGCTCTTACACTCTTATACTCTATTTCCGCCCTTACCTTCTCGCCCACCGACACAATCACCCAAAATCCGATTATTTGCAATTCGCCTCTGGGTTCCACTACATACATATCGTCAGTCATCGACTGCCTTAAAGAATTTGCCGTCGCAAAATCTTCCGGCCCTGCTTTTCGCAGTACCCGGTCCCCCATCTTGACGGCTTTAACATTGTGACTGGAAGGAATTACCACCCGCACATAATTCCGATAATCTCCGCCCCAAAACACCGGCGGCAGCGGATGCCTATAGTCTCCGCCGTTTTTCCAAGTCACCGTCACTTTCTCATCCCCGCCACTCACTTCCTGGTCAATCAATCTTGTCACACAACAGTTCGCCTTATTCGCCCCCAAGTTGCTCTCCACGATATACATATAGTCGCTATTTTTATCCCATTCGTCTTCCAACCTCCCTCCCCACCCTAAACGCCCAATCGCAGTTTCTAGCTGCCCGTCTCTCATCCACACCAAGACTTGTTTCCTTCGCAGTTGCTCATTCATTAGATCAATTAGGTTAATTAGACCAATTAGGTTAATTTTCTTAACCTTCTCTATCATCTCCTTACTCACTGCGCCCAAAAAATCCCTCTTCCCGCTCGATCCCGGAAACCATCCCCATTCAGCATTTGTTTGAGCTAGTGAGTAAAAATTTTGTTCAGTCACAGTTTTTCCATAATCCTTCACCTCGATCGGCCCCAATACCTTTAATAACTGCAAAACTACCAACTGATTAACTGCCACTACTCCGTCGGCAGACGGTTCTCCCCCTTGGTCCAAAAACCAGGCCACCGTCGCCGCCGCCGAGGCAAAATCTGGATCCCAGTTACTATCCCTCAGCCACCAATTACCAATCCTGAAAGCCTCTTGTATTGGATACGGCGGCTCCACATGTCCCGCAATCTGTCCATCTGGCACGTAAATGTCCTGGATTTTTATCTCCTTTATTCCCCGCTCAGTACTAATCTTAGCGTAGCTTCCCATAAACCCCCCCGTCGCCCGCAATTCATAATTATTCTGCAGAAGCACATAATACGTCTTGCCATTTATTAAGTTCTCAATATCACCAATCACGGGCACGCCAGATATGCACCACTTAAACAGCTTGAAATCCCCGTTCATAACTCGCAACTCATTATTCATGATCCGCCTGAATACTCTTGCCCCGCTCCACCCGCACATACCAGCTATACCAACAAACAACCCCAAACTACCAAAACCTATAAACAGCACTCTCTTCATCTTCATAAATCATTCTACCCGCAATTTCCCCGCACCCGCCACTTGCACACTCCAACTTGTGCATCACAATCAACTCAGGTCTCCCCCGAGTTATTGGAGCAAATCCCGTCAACCCTCCTACCAAATCTTTCCCATGCCACCAGCTGTAATACATTCTCACCGACTCCCTCTCATCTCCCCCCACAGGCAGTTCCCCTATTACTCGTTCAGGCCGGGTAGTCAGCCATCGGTAAACTTTCGGCAAATCTTTTTCCCCCGGCAAATTTACATACTTCGTCAAATGTGTCCCTCCAATTACAGCCACTACCAGCGCCCCCAACACTCCAAAAATATTTCTCGCTTGGTACCTACTCAGCGCGAGAGCGACAATCCCGCTCCCCGCCCACCCCGCCAGCCATATCCATCTCGATGGCGTCCGAAAGGCTCCCCAGCCCGGTACCACATAATAAGCCGCCGCGTACGGCAGCGGCACCGGATACTTTCCGGCAATCTTCACCGTCCTCCCCTGCCATTTAAGTACCGGCCCCATCGCCATCACCAACCCCACAACCACTACCGCTAGCAGCCATCTATAATTTCCCTCTCCTACGGCGAAGCCGCGATCCGCAGGTGAGAATTTAGGAGAGGGATTAGAGTGAGGTATTATCAATTTGAGTAACGCCACTCCAAACAAAACGAAAAGCCCCGGACTATAAAACTTCCCCCACAAATCATCCACGCTCATCCCCCCATTCGCCGCGTCCCGAATCGTCCTCACAAATCCGTTTTCTCTGGCCACCCGTGAATACACTCCCACCACCGGCCACATCACCCCCCCCGCAACAAAAATAAAAACTAAAAAATTAAGAACAACATGTTTATTTAAAATTAAAGACCTGCCCGTCCGATAGGCGGGTTTAAAATTTAAAATTACATATATCGCTACCACGGTGGCGGCAAAATAAACAGGTAAAATTGACTCCCATGCTTGTAATCCCAACAACACCGCACCCATCAACCCTTTCCACCATCTACCCCCCTTCAACCAACTAAACATAAACCACAGACCCACTAACCACCATTGCATCGTCCAGGTGTGCAAATGCACCTGATATTCCCACCGGATTTGCGACAACCCAAACGCCACGGCCCCTACAGTCGCGCCCCATTTATTTCCGAAAAATTCCACCCAAATTTTATAGATTATTATCATCGTCGCAATCTGTCCCAAAGCCATCGCCCACCCCGACGCCACACCCGGATTTTTACTCAAAATGACAGGGATAATTCCCTCGATCGCATCCAGCCCATGTAAGTCTGAATAGGCCAAAACATCTCTATTTGGGTAATAAATATTCCCTTGGAAAAGCGTGTTTTTACACTCTCCAGGAATCCGAATACAACCCGTAATAATTTTAACCTGCCGGTTAATAACCCAGTTAATAAACCATCCGTCACTTCCAAAGTCCGCCACCCGACTCGGATTAACTATCACCGGCCACACACTCCACACCGCCACCCCCAAAACTACACCCACCGAAATAATCTTTTTAAGCCAAAAAGCCATACGGCCGCTGTCATCAAAACTATCACAAATAACTTCGGTCTAAAATCCAGCTGCGTCATCTCCACCGCCATCGCCAGTACCGCCAACATTCCCAACTTTTCTTGCCCCCCCCTCTCTCTTGCCCACTCAAACACCGCCCAAGTCAAGGGGATCATCACCGGGAATATATATCGCAAATCAGAAACGATATTCTCTACCCCCGCCGGAACAAACAAATACACCAGAAAGTTTCCTCCGGCCAAAAAAAGCAGTCTGTTTATTTTTGAATTGAAAATAAAATTTCGGACTACCACCAGTAGTCCGACCAGTGGCCACAACAAGTATTCCGATATTATGGCCTCCACAAACCTAGCCGGATAATTTGTCACAATCATCCACGATCTCTTCTCCGTCATTTTAAAGGCCGAGTCTCCCGCTGGATAAAACGGAAGACCCGTTTCCCAATAATTTCTCGCATACCAAAATCCCCCCACCAAAACCATCACCCCAATAACTACCAATAACTTTCTAAAATCTATTTTCCCAAAAACCAGTGCCGCCGCTATCAACACCCCAGCATACCCTACTCCCGAATACTTCACCCCCATCAAAAGTCCCAACACCACTCCCGCCCCCACCCAATTTTTTCTCTCCAACATCAAAAAACTCCCCGCCCAAAATACTGCCAGCCAAATATCCACAGTCTGCGTCGGTATCAACCGGACCACGCTCGGCCACAAACACACCGCCGCCGCAAACAAATTCCCGCCCAACCGTCGGCAAACCAGAAATAACACCACCCACCCCGCCACGTTATATAAGTTCAAGGGGATTCCCAACCTTATAAATCCGGCCAAAATCATCTCGCCCGCCGCGGGATAATATTCCAGCAAATTATCAAATTGTCCCCACTTCCCCTCCAATATATTTCTAGCAATCGGAATGTGATACGCCAAACTATCCCCCTCCCACGGCTCAGTGGTCACCCCATTCCACACAAAATATCCCAATACCAAGATCCAAATCCAAATAGCAGCTTTTGCCAGATATTGCACCGGCGGAAGGGGGGGGATTCGAACCCCCGGTGAGCTTTCGCCCACACACGCTCTCCAAGCGTGCCGATTAAACCGCTCTCGCACCCTTCCCCGAAATGCATTTTATCACTGTATAATCAGCCAGTGTCTAGCCAGCCATTCCCCTTTTACCCCCGCATCCCAAAAAATAAATTCCGCGCCTGGAACGAAGTGATGTTCATCCGCTACAACAACGAACGGGTCTATCATCACTCCAATCCTTTTATTCGCTTCGTGGAAAGAAAACGGGTCCAAGCTATCATCAAACTTCTCGCCCCCCTCTCCCCATCAGATCGCATATTAGCCGCCGGTTGCGGCGAAGGCTACGTCGAAAATTTCATTCCCACCGGACTCATCACCCTGGTGGATATCTCCCGCGAGGCCATTACCCGCGCCAAAATCGCCTCTACAAATCTACATCGCAAAAAGTTTCTCATAGCCGATCTCGAACGCCTCCCCATCCCCTCCAACTACTTCGATAAAATCGAGTGTTCCGAAGTCATCGAGCACGTCTATTCTCCTGCCAATCTCCTCAAAGAACTCCGCCGCGTCCTCAAGCCAGCCGGCTTCCTGGTCATCACCTTCCCCAACGAACCCCTCATCAACTCCATCAAAAAAATCCTCATCCGCTTCCGCTTATTTCACCTCTTTTTCCCCAACATCCCTCCGGACATGACCGAAGAATGGCACCTGCGCTCCTATGACCTGGTATCATTCCAAAAAGATTCTTCGCCTTACTGGAAAATATCAGCCGTCAAAGGCATCCCCTTCGATCTTCTCCCCCTGCGCTACGTCCTCAAGTGCCAAAAATCACCCTGACGGTCTTCTATACACAACTGCCGTCTCGTCCTCATATATTTTGTCCCACCCCAAATTATCCATTTCCTCCCAAAAATCCTTGATCTTTTCATCACGGCCCCCAAACACTGCCGGCAGCTTAATATTCCACACCATTCGACCCGGCTTTTTCCGCGGCCACAAAACCACTTCGACGTCATATTTATTAAATATCTCACCCAGGGTAATCTCGTCCTCCCCGATACCCAAGTACTCCCTAAACACATAGCCCGTTTCCCCAGGTTTCTCGTCCCCCACAAAATTAGACATCCGCCCGTCGATGTACACCTTTTTCTCAGGGTATTTCCAAATCAAATACCCTCCCCAGCCATAGTTAGAAAACAAGTTGCCCCGGTAATCTAGCGTCCGCAAATACTCCACCGTCCTCACCGGATAATAACCCCTTTCTCCCGTCAGCATATACTCTATCCCAAAAAGCGCTACCTCTACTCCCAAAAGGACTCCCGCCAGCCCCGCCAAAAGCCTATACACCACTCCAAACCTTTTTCCATCAGACTCCGCCCTCAGCCTCCCCACCCCCTCCGCCGCCAGAGGTACCCCCATCACTGCAAATAAGGCCATGTTCCGCAAAGAGGCCGTTCCCGCCCACGCCAAAAACGCCGCCACCGCCCACCACTCTCTGCCAATCGCCCTCCTATATCTCCACCCCAACGCCATCGCCAGCACCAAAAGCATCCAAAATGCCAGCTCCACACTCGTATACCACGGCAGCCATTCTTGTATTCCTATCCGCATCAGCTTCCCCCCCCAAATCATCTGCCTCCCCACTTCATAAGCCAATTTCCAACCGTACGGGTTAACCAAAACCGCCAGTGCCCCCAAACCCCCCGCCGCTATATCCTCAAATTCGATCTTTCTTGCCTCCAGCCATCTCCAGCCAATTACAACCGCCGCCGCCGCCAACCCCACCGGCCAGCTCCCATGCAAATTCGCCCACACCGCCATAAGTATCCCAAAAGCCCACCGCCATCTTTTCCAATTCTGTCTATCCAGCATCCGTACCACTACCGCCAAAAGTACCCAACTCAGCACCTGCGGCCTTACTCCGCTCCGTCCCCACAATACTGCCCATCCCAGTATCAATCCCGGCCATCTGTACTCTCTCCATTTTTCCGGCACTGCCGCCTCCAGGGCTAGCATAGCCAACAGCGCAAATACCGCCGCCAGCCCCGCCATACCCGCCCATTCGTACATCCAGTAAATAGCTGCATTTGTCAGCCACTCATAATCCACAAAATAGTAAGACGGCATGGAATAAGAAAACGGCTCGCTTTTTGCCAACCCTTCCGAAACGGTCATCTCCCCCAATCTCAAATGCCACCCAAAATCCGGATCTAACATGATCATCCCCCTTGCAAAAAATGCCAGCCAAACCACCACCCACAGTCCCCTACTTAACCATTTCATACGCTTTTTTCAAGAGCTCCCTTTCGTTGCTATAAGCTAAAAGCTTTAAGCTATCAGCTAGGTTCGCCCATCTCACCTCTTCCGTCTCCCACCCCGGCCCTTCTGGCAGGTCACCCACCCACTCCATCACAAAATACGTGATAAATTTCATCACCGTCTCTCCCTTATCTCTAAAAAATACTTTCAAAGTCGGCAGTTTCTTTATAATTCTTGCCTCAACCCCTCCCTCTTCTCCCACTTCCCTCAAAGCCGCTTCTTCCAAGTGCTCTCCCCCGTCTACCCAACCCTTCGGAAAACTCCACCCGGCATTCCCCCTATATCCTTGGTTCATTTTAGGTCTGCGCACCAACCACCATATCTGCCCGCCCTCCTTCTTATAGACAATCCCCCCGGCACTAAATTCCCGTTTCATCGCGGTATAATTGTACAACGGAAGGGTCGCATAGAGGCCTAGTGCGGAGGTCTTGAAAACCTCTTCCCACCTTTGGTGGGACGTGGGTTCGAATCCCACCCCTTCCGCAAACTTTATGGTATATTACTCCTAATGCCTGCCAAGTCCCCGACTGTCGCCAGAAATGATCTCCAGGAAAAAATTCTCCTCACCTGGCAAGCCCCGGTCCGTCTAGTCGCCCCCGGCAATCGCCAGATCTACACTACCGCCATAGTTATCCTGTCCTTAATCGGCATAATTTTCGCCATCGCCGGCGAATGGCTGTTCATTGCCACCTTAGCCGCCCTCTTCTTTGCCTACTATCTCTGGTCCACTATCCCCCCCGAAAACACCGAGTACTCCCTGACCACCTGGGGCATCCGGGCCCACGGCCGGCTCTATCGCTGGACAGAAATGGACCGCTGGTGGCTGGATACCAAATGGGGTAAACCCCTCCTCTCCATCGACACCCCCTTCCGGTTTCCTCCCCGCCTGCACCTCATCCTCGGGACTGCCAAGACCAAAAACCTCACCGACATCATGGGGAGTTATCTCCTCATGGAAAAGCCCGAGCCTACCCCCATGGACAAAGCCGGCACCTGGCTAGCCGCCAAATTCCCCCTCCATCCCCCCACTCAGTAACCTCAAAGTGTTAAAATTAGCCTCAACCAAGCACCCATAGTTCAACGGACAGAATAGGGCTTTGCGGAAGCTCTGATGACCGTTCGATTCGGTCTGGGTGCACCAGGCTCTTGCCCTGAACTTGCCGAAAGGGCTTGCCCTGAGTGAAATCGAAGGGTGGGGTGCAGGAGTGGCTTAACTGCCAGGTCTCGAAAACCTTGGTCCGGCTTTGCTGGAACGCGAGTTCGAATCTCGCCCCCACCGCTTTACCCTCCGAAGCCCGGGCGTTGGAGGGCAAGCTCCCTTAGCTCAATGGATAGAGTGTCGGTTTCCGGAACCGCAGATGTGCGTTCGATTCGCACAGGGAGCACATGTTAATTCGTATCCTCACTTTCTCTACCCTCCTCGCCTTTTTTATTATAAACTTTGCCCTTATCGTCGACCGTCCCCTCACCCCGTTCTATACCCACCCCTACGGCAGCGACCTCCCCAATTACTTCACCGGCGCCTCCATCCTCAAATCCGGCTTAGGCACCCGCCTCTACGATCTAGACACCCAATTTCAGTTTCAAAAAACCTTCGTCGCCGACTCCTTCAACCCTTCTTTTCTTCTCCCCTTTCGCGCCCTCCCCCCCACTGCCCTCCTCTACCTTCCCGCCTCCCACCTCCCCCCCCCCCGCGCCTTAGATGCCATCTTTGGCTTCAGTCTTCTCACCCTATCCCTCCTCATCCTTCTCGCCGTCAAAACCATCCCCCACCTCACCCTCCAATCATTATGGCTTCTCGCCCCCCTTTCCTTCCTTCCCGTTACCCTCGCCCTTCTCCGCGCCCAACCCACCATCTTTTTCCCCATCATATTTCTCCTCACCTCTTATTTCCTGAGACAGCGCAAGCCGTTTCACGCTGGACTCTCTCTCTGTCTCTTGTTACTAAAACCCCACTTTTACCCCCTTCCCTTTCTCACCCTCCTTCTTACTACTCGCCAGCCCAAGTTTCTTTTGGGATCGCTCCTCGGACTGGTCACTTTCTTCATCCTTAGTCTTCTTTTCGTCGGCCCCCAAGCTCTCCTCACCTACCCCGGCTTTCTCCAAAAAACCGAAAGCCCAAATTTTGGCTCCCATCCAGAGGCCAATATCAGCCTCCCCCCCCGCGCATCCGCCCTTCTTCTAGCTGGATTTTTCCTCCTTATCGGCGCTTCTCGCCCCCCCGCCGTCACTTCTCTTCTCCTCTCTTCCCTCGTCCTTCCCCTCACCACCGGCCACACCTACCATCACGACCTCACCCTTCTCCTCTTCCCTCTATTAGTTCTCACCCCCCACCACCCCCGCCTCACTCTTGTCCTCTTCTTTTTTTCAAATATCCTCTCCAATTCCCTTCTCTACCTCATCCCCTTCTTCCTCTTTCTCCTTTTTCCCTTTCTCCCCATCAAAAATAGTATTTTCGGGAAGTTTCTGCGAAAATACACATCGCTGGAGGATATCCCGAGCGGCTAAGGGGATGGTTTGCTAAACCATGAACGCGCAAGCGTTCGGTGGGTTCGACTCCCACATCCTCCGCCTTCATGAAATCTACCCTCGCCCGCGGCAAAGCCGCCTTTCTGGAATATTACTCCCGGCTCCACCTCGTTCCTGACCTCGAGTCTTACCTCACCGCCAAAAATCCCCCGGTTCTCCTCGTCTCTCCTCTTCATGAATCCGAAACCAAAAAGGAATTTGCCAGTCACCACCTCTCTTGGCACCCTCTCGATTGGTTCCCCCACACCATTTCTTGGCCGCCGGAAGTTAAAATCGGCACCCCGTTACCCGGATTCCAGCCAGGCTGGCTCTATTCTCTCAATCCCTCCTCTCTCCTGCCGGTCTTAGCCGTCAATCCCCAACCGGGAGACACTATTCTCGACGCCTGCGCCGCCCCCGGCGGCAAGACTCTCGCGGCAATCAACTTACTCTGGCCCAAAATCCCCCATTTAATCTCAGCCGACGCCTCCCTGCCCCGCTTCAAGCGCCTGCGTACCACCCTCAAACTATTCGGCTTTCCCCAAATTGTCACTCTCCACTCCCCCGTCCAAGCCCTTCCCTACAAACTCGCTGAACAATTTGACAAAATACTCCTGGACGCCCCTTGCAGCAGCGAAAAACACGTCTTCAATTCCAAACGCCACTTAAAAATCTGGTCCCCCAACCGTATCGCTACCCTCTCTCATCTCCAAAACCTTCTCATCACCACCCTCCTTCCCCTCCTCAAACCCGACGGTCAATTGATTTACAGCACCTGCGCCTTGTCTCCGGCCGAAAACGAAGACATTGTCGCCGCCTCTCTCGCCAAGCACCCCGAACTCACCCTAACCAAACCACCCCAAAGATACACCGATCCCCATTCTCAATTCGACCCCATGTTCATCGCTACTTTCGAAAAATCGAAATCTCTGCCGGAATCATAGTCAAGCCCGCCATCTCCCACACCAATTTATCGCCAAATACCGAGTACCACCCCCACGCTGGTTCAAATCTCGCCACCCGCACATACCCCTCATCTGCCAATCTCTTTAATATCTCCTTCTTTCTCGATTCCCTTAAGTACTTCACTTCAAAATCGCCGTTCACAATCACCACTGTCTCCGGCCAATCCTTGTTCTCCAGGTACACCTCTCTCACTTTATACTCCGGCTCATACTCCTTCTCATACTGCCCCCCGTAAAAATCACTCACTAGCACATCCGGCAACCGTTGGTAAATAGGAATGTTTTCTATCCCCACCTCGCTTCCCCTCGGGATATTTCTCCTCATCCATCCCGCCGCCGCCTCCCGCGGGTCATCGCCCATTTTTATCGCCCACCATCCCAAGCCCATCACCATCTGCCAGCAGACTATTCCCACAATTGCCCACTTCCACTTAAGCTTATTCAAAACTTCCATCGCCCCCAGCGCCAAAAAAGGCACCACCACCATCGACCTATTCCCCCCTCCCCATATCCCCATCGTCAACATGCTCACTACAAACACCACCCCCCCTATCACCAAAAACCGCCGCTTAGATTCCCCCCTGACAATCCACCATCCCCATCCCGCAATTCCCAGCGCATACATCCATCCGAATATTTGCCCCAACTCTTCCCCAAACAAAAAATTCATCCAATGTTTCCCCAAAACCAAGTTAGAGGCATCCGCCACCCTGGTTACAAATACAGATTTTAACCAGGTGTCCCACTGCCCGCCTTTCCCCATAAACACCACGTCCGGTATCCCCAAGCATATAAATATCACCACCGCAATTACCGCCCCGCCCGCCAGCTCCCTCCATCTTTTGGCCTTATCCAAAGTAAACATCCACCAGCCCGCTCCCATCAGGGCAAACAAAAAAATCATGCTGATTTTAATAGTCATCACCATCACCGCCACAACTGCCGCCCACCACCAGTTCTTCCGACTAGGATCGTCTGCATACACAAACATTCTGTAAACAAACATCAAAATCCCCGTCGCTACTGCTACATCGTATTTGTATACACTCGAAAAACCCAGCCACGCCGGAGACAACATCATAAGCCACACCCCTCCAGCAACCGCCATGTTCCCCAGCTTCAACCGCTCCTTTCCAATTCTCGCCGCCAAATACAGGCCCGCCAAGCCCCATATCCACGTACTCACCCGCAATATCATAAACATCTTCCCTTGCTCCACCAGTCCCGTCGCTGGGCTAGTTATCAGGTCAGAATTTACCACTCCCGTCACCACCCATGGACCGATCCACAACAATTCCAGCAGGTAATATCCCAGAGTCCCCCACGCCGCCCCCTCCACACTAATAGTTCCGTGTCTGACAATTGCCCGCAGCGCTTGTGTCCCATGCCACTCATCCATAAAGTAGCCAAACATCCGCCCCGGCTTGGGTATCCCCCAGCTCCCCACCCCCGCCATCAATATCAAATACACAACAAATATCGGCAGCAAAGTCCTGCGCATAAGCCAGATTATAAAGCTACCTCGCCAATACCCACCCCCACACCTTTTTCACTCCCCCTTTCCGCAAAGTCTTGACACATTCCCGCATCGTCGCTCCCGTCGTCCACACATCATCAACAAGTAAAATATTTTGAGGAACTGAAAATTTGGAATTTATGGCGAAGGCTCCCTCCATCGCCTCCAGCCTCTCTGCCCTGCTTCTTCCCGCCTGCGGCTTCGTCTCTTTAACCCTTGTCAATAAGTCTCCTACTTCCAGATTGAAATTTCTACTTAGACTTAGACTGATTACCTTGGACTGGTTAAACCCTCTTTCTCTGTTCCTCTTCGGATGCAGCGGCACCGGCACCACCTTCGGCCTCACCTCAATAAATTCCAAAAATTTGAACATTTCAAGTTTATTTAGAAATTCGAAATTAGAAATTAGAAATTCCAAAACATCAAACTGCCCACTATATTTCGCCCTCGTAATTATTTTCCTCGTAACCCCCTCATACGCCCACAAGCAAACCAGTCCCTCCATCTCCCCCTTACAATATGTATGTCTCAACCCATATCTGGAATTCCGCCCGCACACTGGGCAAATCTGTTCCTCCTCCCACATTCCCACCTCGCAATCCCGGCACACATAGCTTCCCCACCTTCCGCAATTCACACATTTTTTGGGAAAAATTAAACCTAGAAAATCCACTTACTCCAATATACCTCTCCCCTAACCCCTCTCCACAATTGTGGAGAGGGGAATAAAAGGGGTAAGGTGGCAAAAATCGCTCAACTATGCTATACTCACGACTAGTTCAGGGGATGACGGGATTCGCTGAATTAGCCCTTTGAAAACACGTCAAGCCGAGTTTGAACCATACTCGTAAAACAGGCTCAAGCACAAGTGTCAAAAAGAAACTGACACGCGTAGCCAAAGCCCTCTTTAGAGAGCCGAACTACGCTTCTCGTTATCTTTACGCTTAAGCGTGATAATGAGCATCCCAAAGCTCCTTTCTCGACTGCAGCCTGGGGTGACAACCAATCGAGATGCCCCCGCCAAGTCTGACTAACACCAAAGTGGGGAAAGACTAGTTAGTCAAAAACAACAAGCTTGTACAAACGTGTCTCAATCCTAATTCACACGGGGGTTCAACTCCCCCCATCTCCACCAAACGCTCTTTTTCACCCTCGCAGTCACGAATAATGGCTATAGGAAGAGCCAAACTAGCGGTTCCAAATCCTGAACGGTAATCATACTTGGGTCTCTCATCAAAATACATATCCGCGATGATTCTCTTGTCTTCATACTCATCACTATTCCACATCGCCAAGGGGTCTTTTAGTGTTTCCATCACTCTTCTAGAAGCGGTTCCAAACTGTTCATCGGTGTATCTCTGACCCTTATCCTTAACCTCCAATTCAGTCTTCTTAGCCATTAGCGACTTCAACTCTTTCTCGTAGTTTTCCACTAGCGTCTCATCCGATGTTCTTGCCACCCTGGCTGTCAAATTAGTTATCAAACCATCAAGCACGGCTGTCTTTCTGTCAGTCTGTACTATAACTGCCGTCTCCTCCAATTTCTTCTGTACCCATATATCCAGCAACACATCAGCAGCCAAATCAAACGCCCCTGCTGGCACTTCCTGTTTCTTAAGTAACACCGCAAAATCACCCTCCAACGTCTTCCTGGCCATAGTTTTATACCTGTACTGGCAACCCACAGACTTGCACCAATAATTCGGATACCTTTTATTCCGTCCTGTATTCCAACTGGCAGTCAAAGGCTTCCCACAACCCATACAAGCCACTATTCCTCTCGCAGGAAAGTCCAGATTGTAATCATTCCTTAGCCTAGGTTTTCTCTTTCCCCGCAATATCTCCTGAACAGTCTTGTAGGTCTCCAGTGAAATAAATCCTTCGCCTCTCCCTTCCCTCAGAGACACTCCCCAAGGTAAATATTCAACCCATCCTGTGTATAAAAGTTCAGTCAAAATATCATTCACGCCCCGTAGTGATAATTTCCTATCAATTCCATGTTGCTCATATTTGCGTAGGATGAATCTTCTGACCTCATCCAGTGTCAGTAACAATCCATCCTTGTACCCCTCAATCGCCTCTTTCAGTATTCCTGCTATTGGCTCCACTGGCATAGGCACCTTTCCATAAGCCTCCGTCTTTATGTGCTTAAGTCCAGGAGGTGAACAAAATGGCCAACATCCCATTTCCAATCTAGCCTTCATTTTCTGAATCACCTGCCTTTTATTTTGATTCCTTTCCAACTCAGCATGCGCAGCCATTACAGTCTCCACAAACTTTCCATCGGGCGTATCTTCAAACCTGAAATTAGGACTCTCAACCCTTCCATTCCTGCTGTAAATTTCCTTTTTAAGGGCAAAGTGAACCTCTGTATCCCTTGCGAACCTTTTCAGGTCATCAAAAACAACTACCACCTTCTCGGGTTCCACTAAGTACTGCTCTAAGCAAGCTAAAACTTGTTTCATTCCCGTTCTCTCAAACAAACCACCACTTTCTCCCTCGTCCCGAAACACGTCAATTGTTTGATATCCCTGACTCTTGGCATAGTTTCTGCACCTTTCCTCTTGGCTTTCCAAACCATGTCCCTCTTTAACCTGCCTATCCGAACTCACACGGCAATAAATAATCGCCTTAGTCATTTAATCCTCCCCTCTAAAGTGTCAACAATCCGCCCACACAGGGTGTACAGGAAATTTAGCACCTGCTCGACTTGCTTATCGCTCATATTTTCAGCTTTCTTGCCCAGCTTTAATCTGGCTTGTTTTATTGTGATATTTTGGGTCATTTGCCACTACAAAATTGCTTGTAATGGCGTCCGAAATTATCACTCTGACCCTTTTGGGGCTTTGCTCACCTTGCCTACGCTAGAAGTTACCAACTAAACGTAGATGCGAAACAAAGACGCTATTTTTTATCTTTTTGTTTTGATTGGATTTCTTTTATTTTGTCTAAACCAGACGCAATATTTATTGAATCTAGAAACTTCCTCAACTGGTCTCTATCCACTCTTTCTTCATTTAATTGCCAAGTCAAATGCCCATTTTCGTCACGACCTGCCTTCTGAATCAATTTTGCTCTGGATAATGCCGTTATCTTCCCCCCTATTTCAAAAGACCCAGGCCTAAGCCCACTTGCTCCAGAAATCATGGTTTGCGATATCAGCGGTTTTTCGGTCAATTCCTTCAACAACTGTAATTGGTCTCTCCGCCAACCTCGAAGCAGGGCGTAGTTATATTTCTCATTGTCATTCTGTTTAGCCATACCAAACCATGGTAGACCATAGAAGACTATAAGTCAACAGGGAAATTTTCCTATTTGCATATTAGGTTAAACTTAATTTATGTCATCCTCCCCTAAACACACCAACTCATCCTCTCAACTCAAGCAAAAGGAGTCTACTAATAAAGTTGCAGCAACATCACCCATTCCAGAACCCATCCAAGTTATATTTTTTCGAAGTATGCCGCCAACAATGAGTTCCCCTATTAACCAGGAGGGTACTAAAAGATAGCGACATTATGCTATTATTAGCCAAGGTATGAGCGACACAGGTATAAAAGAAACCGAAATCGTAGACAAAACCAAGTCTGTCACACGTGAACAGCTGTGAAATCTATCACAACAGTTGCAAAAGAAGGACAATGATGGGAAAAACACCGAATTTGAAGCTCAATATCCCGACAGGTTCTGGGGCAAAATGGGAAAAGTAAAATGGGATGTCCAGTTTACCAAAGAAGGAGCAGAAGGTAAGGGTGAAACCTTCAAAGTTGCAGAAAACGGTCAAACCACCGAAGTCAAATCAGTCGCAAGAGTCTGGATGACTCAAATGGACAACCAAGAGGGTAAGGGTAACGCTGTCTGTTATCTATTGGGTGAAAATGGCCAATGGTACAAAGAAACTGCCAACAAATACCGCTACGTCGCTGAAAAGAACGCTAATTACTGGGATTTGAAGAAACCAGAAGGAGTGGAAACAGACGAACAACAAGTGATGCTTCAGGGATTATTGGGCGAAGTTAAAGGAACCGATAAACCAGAACCCAAAGACACCCGTAATCAGACCAGAACTATTACTTTTACCCAAGTGGTGGTATCATAAGTTTATGGCTGGAGAAACAGAAACAGAAAATATTGCCCTGGAAAGCAGTGTTCGTGAGTTATCAAGTCTAAGGAAAGATGGCACAGCCCAAGCTGGTGAGAGAGCCTTAAAATTAGCCTCCGATTGCGTAGGTATCCTTTTCAAAGGAGAGCCAGAACCGCCTACTGAAGAAGGAAAATTAGCCAAAATAGCAGGAGAAGCTCGCTTTGCTGCAGGCAGAAAAGTTCAAATCTGGGGAACCGAAGGTAAGTGGAGTGTTTGGATTGATGGAAACGACACAGACAAAGCTGACCCTAACCTGGAAGAAAAGAGGCAGTTAATTCAGAAAGCATGTGACGCTGGATTAAGGAATCAATCAGGTGACGTAGCCAGTAATATTGCCGTAACAGAAGTAGCCAAGGTCAAAGTAGAAGAAGATTTATTATCTATGGCTGGAGGCCGTGACTTGTCCACACCAAGAGAAAAAGCTGATGTCATCCATCCAAGACTAGTTGAGCTGCACGCCAAAGAACAGCAAGCCAGGTATTGGACACTAACCAATAGAACAAATTTTGACGAAGTTCCTCAAGTCGTGAGAGTACACGAAACTAGAGATAAGGTTCGGGCTGCAAACTAACCAACTAACGATACATCGGCCACTTTCCGCCCTTTCCTTGGTTCTTCTGGTACCCACCATCCTTTTGCCACAGGGGATGGCATATGGTTAGCCAAAATCTCAAAATAATAAGACGTAAACAACTCTCTTCTCCTATTGTCCAGCCTACTACTCATCCAGTAAACTAGCCACGAAAACACCAAAAAACATTAAGTCCACCACCCATAAAATCTAAACATATCTAAATAGATGCTATAAGACCTATAATACTCAACAAGCGCTTGTTTTTACCAATCAATACTGACTAACAATTTTAATTCCCCCTGTCTACCATGTTTCATATAACAATATGTGTCTTAATAAACAGGGTTAAGCTGCCAATTTAGCCTCAGTTCCCGCCTCTTCTGGCTCTGATTTAGGACTGAATACCAGCGAAAGAGGTAATCCACCACTTGGTTCCAATTATTCTCCAGCATCTCCACTCTTCGCCTTCGCTTTCAGCTCAGGCTTCGAAGTGGCACAGCCACACTCCTCTATCAGACCTTTTAAACAATTGCGAAGAGTGCCCATAACGTAGCCCTTAGCGAAGTGGAACCGCAACATACTTTAAGATTTCTGTCCTGGAAGCCATATCTCTAAATTGGCTTTTGCCTAAAAGTCCGGGAGAAGATAGAATTTGGGAGTATGTTCGGAGACGACGAGATATACCTGGGCAGAATTCACCCCAAAGACGCCCAGATCCTGAAAGAGTTGACAGAACCTCGAAACTGGGACTACGGCCGATTCAAACGGGTCATGGTCGCTTTGGGAATTGTGGGAGGAGGTCAAGCGATCCCGGCTCCCAACAGGCCTGAATCGATCCATTTACAAGGATTGCGGCCTTTTGTTGATGGATTAGTAGCCAAAACGACACAAGGACAAGATGAGCACGCCCAGCCAGTTTTTGCGGATACGGAGAAAAAAAGTCTCGTCATGGGCAGGATAACTCGAGGTTCTGGTGACAGCGTGAGACTTGATGTTAAAAAGGCACCAGGAAGAGAACCCCACCAGAGATTAATCGGCAGCGTACACACCCACCCCACCGCCACAGGTAGAGAACTATCCCACGGCCTAAGCGGCCAAGACTATCGTACCCTCCTTTCCGGCCCCAACCAGCAATTCATGATGATAACTTGGGGTGATGAAAATAAACTGTTGATTCTCAAAACTTCGGCCACCCCAAACAATCTAAAACCTGCTCAGGTAAACGCTAGGGTAAAAACATGCGAGGAAGAATTCCTGCAGAGCGGTACTGCCTACTCCATGAGCAGTGTAGTCGAGTTTAATAAAACGGTCTGCACAGAGTTTGGCCTAACCATGTATATCGCGGACAAACAAAGCCGAGACCTATTCAACCGGGTAAATGTAGTCTAGAACCCCCATCTCCACCAAACTACTTCCACTCTCCTGCTCTTCTACTCTCCCGCTCTTTTATCACCTCTCTCTTCTCATACTTCCTCTTCCCCCGGGCTAATCCTAGCTCGATTTTTACCAAACCGGATTTGGTATAAATCGCCGTCGGGATCAAGGTCAGCCCGCCCGACTTCATCTTGGTTTGCAATCCCAAAATCTCTTTCTGATGCAGGAGTAATTTTCTCGTCCGCATCGAGTCGTAATTTGCATTGTCGGCGTGCTTATACGGAAAAATCTGCATCCCTGCTAACCACACTTCATGCTGTCCTCTAAATTTAGACGGCCCAATCTTCGCGTGCGCACTTCCAAATTCCACTTGTCCCAGCTTTGCCGCTTTTACTTCCGGCCCCGTAAGTTGTACTCCCGCCTCAATCCTGTCCTTAATTTCATAGTCAAAACGTGCTTTCCGGTTCTCAACTCTCATTGTAAATTAAAGTTGTATCTCCCATATCTTACTTCCTGCCAGCAAATAAATCTTGCCCCCGCCCTCATCCGCCACTATATCCGTCGCCTCTTTTGCTTGCTCTACCACATACTGTCCGTCGTATCCCCCGGTCTTTCCAATTACCACCACCCTCCCGCCCCTCTCGTCCAGCACATACAATTTCTCAGCCGCATCATCGGTGTAAATTGCGTTCCCTCCCAAATCCTCCATTCCAGTCACTTCAAACTCCTGCCCCACCCCCCGGCTGTACTTTTGAATCTTGAGCCTCGAGTCTTGAGCTTTAGTCATCACCCATATATTTCCATCGACAGTCATCCCCATCGCCTCACCATCCAAAACCTGGCCTTCCCCCAGCCAGGCGCTTTTGCTTCCAAAACCCTTGTCAGTCCCTCTATACACCCATATTTGTTGTTTCTGCCCGTCCAGCAAATAAATGTTTCCCGCCCATATCTCCATATCCACAATGCCTCCCCACTCACTGTCAGTTGGAACTTGCAGCTTAGAATTCGATGTTTGCACCACCCCCGCCTCGGTCAACACAACCGTCTTTTCTGGGTAAAAAGCTGTCAGCTTTCCCCCCTCCGCTTGCGCAATAACTTTACCGTTGTTTTGCTTCAAACTTACGGCTATCACCCGCCCCTCCTCGCTATCCAGTACCACCAGTTCCCCCTCCTCGCCCTTAACCATCCTCGCCCCCTTCATTCCTTCTCTCACCAATCCCAAGTCCACTACTTCTCGGGCTTCCACTCGCCGCACCCCCATCGCCTCTTCCCTCACTCTCTCCAGCTCACTCTCAATCTCTTCGATCCTCGCATCTTTTTCTTCTTTCACATCCAAAGCCTTTAGTCCCGAGGCCACTTCTTGCACCAGTTCCCTTGCCCTCACCGGATTTAGCTCCACCATCGCCTTGGCCTCATCAAACTTAGCTCGTATCTCAAGAATTCTCTCCTCCACTCCGCTTTGCCTTCTTTCAGTCTCCCTTCTCCATACTCCTCCCCCGCCAATGACTGCCGCCGCCAGCACCAAAAACCCCACTCCCGCCCACACCACCCTCTTCTTATTATTGCCCCCGGATCTCGAATCATAAGTCCTGATTCTCGGCATATTTCCTCCCAGCCTTTTCCACCAACTTATTCGCGACCCCTTAACATCATTCGAAACTTGAGCATTTTGATTTAACTGCTCACGAAGCGGGATCCCTCGATCCAAATTGAAAATTGAAAATTTAATTATTGCTCCCACTGCCCCCCTTCCCCTCTCTCCTCCCCTCACCACTGCCCCCAACTCCTCTGCCATCTGCTCTACACTCCTCCCTCCGCCAGCCACCGCCCGCGCCACTCCCTCTCCCACACATTCCCAAAACGGATTGTTCCCCAGTATCATCAACATTCCCTTTCCCACCTCTCCCACCAGACAGTCACCGGCCGGCAGCCACCCATCCTTTCCTTCCGTCCTTTTCACCCAAACTCGCAAGCTTCCCGCCACACACACCCTTCCTCCCACCTGGGCCACGCATCCACCCTCCCCGCCAAATTCTTCAACTACCACCCCGGCCGCCCGTTTCATTCTCTCCTCCAAACTTCCCTCACCGTGGTACAACTCCCGTACCCGAGTCAGCGCCTCACGTCCCATCTCAGCCCCTCCCGCCAGCGTCATCACCACCGTCAAATCCCCAAAGTCATGCACCTGTCCCCATATCTCCTCCCCGCCCCCTCCCAATATCTTCCCAACTTCCATTATTCCAGTATACATCCACAGCTAAAAACTTAATTCCATGGCGCCGGAGCCATTCACTTACAAAATCACCACCGCCAAAGCCACCAGCCCCACAGCCAAAGCCAAATGCAGCAAAGCCGCCATTTTCCCAAGGTTTCCTATTCTTGAATCAAAAGTCTCCGCCATCACCTTAGCCTCCATAAAAAGAACCACCCCAAACCCGCAATACATTACCATCCCTCCCACTATCAAAAATTTCATCACAAGTTCTACGCTTAAGCCTGTCAGGAATGCCTCCATCATTCCCCCCTCTCTCTCCTTATTTCCAATTCTTCGGAAAGCTCAGAAATAATCCTGATTACCTGATTCGGATACGGCACTCCCCGTCCCTCCGTCGTTTGCCCCTCCGCCGCCGTAGCCACAAACACATCACCATACCTAAATATCGACTTAAATAATCCCCCCGCCACCATCGATGGCTCTTCTATATGGTTCAGGTTGGTGTAAGACACGACCCGAGTTAAGAAATTAACAAAATCGATGTCCACCACCCGCTCATTGGTCACAATAAACACCGAGTAATACCACTTCAAAAATTCATGGATTATAAAAGCAAACACCATCAAGTACCACTGCATTTTCCCCACCAATACCACCCCCGCCGGCCAGCTTCCAAATATTCCTGTCGCCTCAAAAGCTACCGGGACGATAAGCAATATCCCCGCCCAAAACAGCCACTTTATAGTGGTGATGGGATGCGCCCGCAGCAGTAGTACTATCTCCTCGTCTTCCTGCTCATTGATAAATCTCTTTCCTGGAGCCACGCAATACGCCCCCATCATCGCCTGCCTCGGCCATTCCCCGCACTTTTCCAGCACCTGTTTTATCATCGGCTTCGGATCATACTTCTGCGCCAATTTTTCCCTTGGCCTTGGCGGCTCCTCAATCCTACCTTCTTCCATTGCTTGATAAATATCAGGCATACACCAAAAAACCTAAACTCTAAAATATCTAAACACTAAACAATTTTCTGGTTTTAAAGTTCGAATTTAGAATTTGTTTAGAATTTCGGATTTAGTGCTTAGAATTTTACTACTTTCTCTCAACATTAAACAAATATGATTTCAGGCTCAGCATTCCCGGCGCCCGCAAGTTAAACGCCCGATAAAAATTTGCCCCCGAAATCACCACTTCCCCCCGGTTTGTCCCCAACACCACCTGATTTGTCTGTCCGTTGTTTCCGTGTTTTATGGAAATACTGGATATATTTGTTACTCTCCCCCCCCACCTATCTGCCTCCACCCCCATCCTCTCCCTGCTCCACCCGTTCCCTCCCCCCGAGCAAGAGTTCGCATCCGCCGGCAAAATGCCGCT
>Ga0155660_101_pt1 | contig 52245 bp, 73 predicted proteins | sample RifCSPlowO2_01_FD_107317 | JGI IMG/M metagenome (GOLD analysis project Ga0155660, IMG submission 107317) | Candidatus Amesbacteria bacterium RIFCSPLOWO2_01_FULL_49_25 | reverse complement strand
TAGGCAGTGCCGCCGTAGGGAACCTGATTGAGATAGAGCTCTAAAATCTCATCTTTGGTATAGAGAAGTTCCACCAGACTAGAGAGGGCGAACTCGCGAACTTTGCGGCGCAGGGTTCTTTCGTCTGAGAGGAGAGCTTTTTTGACTAGCTGTTGGGTAATGGTCGAGCCGCCCTGAAGGTTTCTTTTGAAGAAAGTATTGAGGAAAGCGCGGGTGATGCCGCGAAGAGAGAAACCGGAGTGGGAATAAAAATCTTTGTCTTCGGCGGCAAGGGTGGCGTCGATGAGGTGTTTGGGAAGGGTGGAGAGCCGGACGGGGGTGCGGCGTTCGGTTTCGAATATTTCATAAATAAGAGCACCATGGCGATCCAGGAGCCGGGTGGAGGCTGGGGCGGGACGGCTGGTGAGATTTTTGGGGTTGGGGAGATCCCAGAAGAAGTAAAGAGACAGAGCAATAAAGAAACAGAGCGAAAGGGCTGTGGAGATTAGTTTCCAATTCCGGTGGATTTGCCTACGACTCAGTTTTCCAAGCTTCAACTTTCGGAACTTGGATTTTGCGGCTGGGGATTTACGCCTTGATATTTTCTTTTTGGGCATGAGTGTCTTGAATTATACATTTTGGGGTAGTATATTGAGTTTTGTTATGCCAGCCAGAAGAAAAGCGCCTGTCAGAAGAAAAGTTTCGCCGATTGGCCCGGAGCCGGTGGGAGTGACGCCGGTGGTGCAGGATACGATGGGGGTAAAAAAAGATGCTCTTGAAGGAGATAAGCTGGATCCGGGAGAGGAGAAGGTGCTGGACTGGATATTGAAGATAATCGTATTTTTTGTGCTGGGCTGGCTGGCTTTGGGAGTCCTAATGGCTATTGGGGGACTGTTTGGGATTTGGAAGTGAGGGCAGTAACCAGTTCTTCGACTATCTGGCGGTGGAGGTCTAAAAACCCCTGGTTGGTTTTTTTGTAATATTCGTCTTCGAGACGGGAGATGGAATCGGCGGGGGAAAGAGAAGGGCCAAGCTGATTGAGGTTGTTAATTTCGTCTGCGGTGAATATGCTGCGGACTCGATTCGCAAAAACTACCTCGATGAGTGGAGATAAACTGAGGACGAGTTGGGCAGCTTGGTCGGGGGTGAGGCCGGCTATCTCGAGGGGATGGGCGGCGGCTTGGATTTGGGCAGTGTAGGACGGGTCCATATTTTAATGGCCTGCGGCGGCGTGAAGCTGGGTAAGGAAAGTTTCGGTTTCAGTGCTGGGAACATTATATCTAGTTAGAAGGGACTCGACGGAGTCTCCCGGGCGAACTACGAGGGAGGTATGGGCGTGTTGTTGGACAAGGTCGACCAGGCGAATACCCCATTGATAGCCGGCGTGGCCAACATCATTTCCGGTCCAACCGGGATGGCCGAGAGCGAAAAGCTGTTGGGTGAGGCCAACGGGGCCGCCTTGAGAGCCATAAACGAGAGTGAGAGGGCCGTTCTCGCTTAAGTAATAAACCGGGCGGCCGAGAGAATCTTTTTGGGCCAGAAGATCGAGGAGATTTTCGGTGGAGGGGGCGATTTCCCAGGAGCCGGTATCCGGATTGAGGACGTAAGAAGTGCCGTCTGAAGTAGTGACGTGATTGAAATGTCCGGACTGGGTGAGGGTGACGGGGGTCTCGATGGTGTCGTCGTTGTTTAGATCGGCATACCAAAGATTGCCGGATCTTTGCATTTCCCAAGCGGGGTCTGAATCAACATTTACGGCAACCGGAAGGGCGGTGTCTGGATGGGCGGTGAATTCATCGTGAGAATAGGCCTTATCAAAGCCGTTTTGCAAATTGTTGTCGGAATCGGTAAAGACGTAATCTTGGGTGGGATTGGTCCAAACCTTGTGGTCGCCGACGGTGGTGGTGTGGAAGAGAAGAGTACTGTCCGGCCCGGTGACGGCGTCTGGCCGGCCGTCGTGATCCAGGTCGACCAGGAAGCGGGTTTGGCCTGCGGAGATATATTGGCCGGTTTGAACTCCATCGGCTACTTGGGCGGGAGTGGGAACATGACCTGGCTGCCAGGGGAGAGTTTTGGCGTTCCAGTGGCCGGAATCATCCAAAGTAAATTCCTGGGAGGCGTCGGGAGAAGTGATGGCGGCGTATTTCCAGGAGGAGGAACCGGAGTCATAGTGGAGGTTGGTGAGGCGGACATCGTGGTCAGGTCCCCGGGCGGGATCGTGAGACAGGGCGATCCATCCGGATTCAAATTGGTGACCGCTGGCAGTATTTGCGGCGTGGCTTTGACGGATGAGATCGACTGTTCCATTGTGGTCTACATCCAGGGCGACGGGAATCGGAGGATGACCGGGGACGGAAGCGGCGGCTTCGCGGCTGTCGTAGTAGACGTGCGGGTTTTGGGAGTCGGTGATGACTGATGCGGCGGCTGCGGCATCGGGAGTGTGGGTGGGGATGGGGATTTCGGTGGGGGAGGGGGTGGGGGATGGGGTATGGGTGGGACTGGTTTCTCTGGTGGGAGGTGACGCGGGTGTCGGGACATCGCGGGATGAGGATATGGGGGAAGAAGCTTCGGTTGGAGTTTCGGTGGGAGTGGGGTGGGGAGTGGCTATATCGGGAGCTTGGGCGAGTTGAGGAGAGGCCCGGTGGTCGGAAACTGATTTGGAGAAGGAGTCGGGGGTGTCTTGGACGGCTGTCCGCAAATGGCTAAGAATACCGGTGGCCAATTCTCCGGTGTGGTAGGCCAGGAGGCTGGCGGAGGTGATTTCGGTCGCGATGGCAGCAGCTTTCAGGGCTTGGTCGATCCAGTTTTTGGGGTTTTCGTAGCCCTGTTTTTGCGCATATTCTATTCCTGATTTGACTATATGTCTGGTGAAGGCGGTTGTGGCGAGGGCTCTAGCGGCGGATTCAGCTGTCTGGCCTCCTAAAGATCCCAGAATTTCTTCTGACGGGAGGGCTTTGGCTATTAATGTGGGAACAGCGATCATACTGATTCCAACGATCATGCCCAGTATCTTTGCTTCTCGATCTTTTTGGGATTCTCCGGTCCAGAGAAAACGCCAGTTTTCTACAGCCACATCTTTTAGGGCGGTTAAGGCCTCGGTGGTATTGGTGGCGCCTTTTTCTTTGATGGCGTGGTGGAGTTTCTGGGCGACGTCGTAGCCGTAGAATCCCATACCGATACCGGCTCCAAGGAGGGGATTGATGAGAGTGGACCCGGTGATGAGGCCGATTTTTCCGCCAGTTGTGGCGGTTTTGAGGTCGGCGTTGATCCTGTCGGCGAGTTTTTGGCCGGCGGTGGTTTTGAGGAAGTCATTGAGGCGGCCGGTGTGGTGGGAGAACCACTCTTGGGCCGAAGATGTAAGGCCTTTTAAGGCCGAGAGGTTGAGGTAAGCAGTGGCGTGAACATCTTCATCGCAGGCAGAGGTGTTTTGGAAGATCGCGAGCTGATCCTGGTGGTCGTTGAAGGCGGGGGTATGAGTTTTACGGTACTCACGGACCATGACTTGAAGGTCGGTAAAGTTGTCTTCGGGGGGAATGCCGCTGCCGTTATTTCCGTTCCTCTTTCTGCCATTTTTGGGTGGTTCTAAGAGGGAGTTTGCAAGTCTTAGCAGTTCTGTGGTGACGTAATCAGCAAGTTGTGGGTTGTCGGTTAGGCCGCCGGTTTTGTTTTGGCCTCTGGCGAGGGTGTTTAATTGTTGAGCGGTTTCGGTTCTGGTAAGGTTGTCGTTGGGAGCCGAGGGATCAATGACTTCGGCGACGATTTGGACAACATGTGTATATAGGCCCAGTGTGGCGGCAGTAAATCCGAGTTTGGATAGCTGTATGGCTGCGTCGGCTTTTACAAAGGGGTTGGTTTCACCAGAGTGGATCAGTCGGTACAATTGGCCATAGGATTTTTGGGGAACAGGGGGAGTTTCGGCTGACATGGGGGCATTTTAGCACACTTTCTATCCTATAGTCCAGTATGGAGACATGAGATAGTGTATATTTGAGAGGTGGAAAGTTATCGGGAGACGAACTGGTGGAAGTATTTGGAGGAGCCGATGCAGGATTTGGTGAAGGAAAGCTTTTTACTTTTGGAGCGGGAGAGGGGGAGTCGGGATGGATGGCATGACTACTCATTTGTGGTATTTCCCATGGCCAAGGCGTATGAGGGGTTTTTGAAAAAGCTGTTTTTGGATTTGAAGTTGATTAGCAGACAACAATATTTTGGCGAGCACTTTAGAATTGGGCGGGCTCTGAATCCAAATTTACCAAAGCGGTATAGATCGGGGTGGGTGTATGGAAAGTTGGTGGATTATTGCGGGAGTGAGGATCTGCCATTGACCTTGTGGGGGGTGTGGAAGAAGGCCAGAAATCAAATATTCCATTTTTTTCCGGATCATCATCAGTTTATTTCGCTGGGGCAGGCCTCTCGGTTAATAGATGAATTGGGGGGAGTGATGGAGCAGGCACTAAGGGGTTGCAGGCTGGCTTAGTCATTTTCGGGTAATATTCGTGTACAGATAAGAGGGTGCCGGGCCGGTGATGCGGCATTGTTGGAGTTGACAGAGTGTGGCATACTTAAAGGTGCCCCGAAAAAATTTGGGAGTGAAAGAATGAGCGAAGCCAATTCTGTTGAAAGATCGTTTATGAGGCAGGTGTGGGGAAGCGCGCGAAACATGGTTTTGGGCATGTCTGCGGCTTTGGCTGTGGGAGTCGTGGTTTTGGCGCTATCGGTATTGTCGGCGGTTAACCCGCTGGCGGTATCGCCGCATCAGGATGCAAATGTCGCGTCGGAGTCGGCTATAGTGGAGTACTATTTGCCATATCCGGGACTACTGCCCGACAGTCCACTGTATAAGCTGAAGGCAGTGAGGGATAAGATTGGACTGTGGATGACTTGGGATAGAGGGAAAAAGGCTGAGAAGGAACTTTTTTTGGCGGATAAACGGATAGGGGCGGCGATGGCGCTTTTGGAAGGAGGAAAGGGGGAGTTGGCAGTGGTGACAGCGACTAAGGGAGAGAAATATTTGGAGCAGGCTGTAAACAGAGCAGTTATGTTGAACAAAGAAGGGTTGGATGTGAAGAGCTTGCTTTTGCAATTGGAGAAAGCGGCGGGGAAACACGAAGAATTGATGGGGGAAATTGTGACCAGATCGGCAGGGGCAAATAAAGATATGGCGGTCGGCACTGAAGCATTAACATCGGCTCTACATGAGAAGATGGGGCAAGTGGTGTTGGAGTTGGAGTGATAGTTTTTGATGTACTAGTTAATAGTTGACGATAGTTATTTAGTGGGATAGGCTAGTTGTCGCCACTAAATATAGTGGATTGAAAATCTATGTGGTGTCCGTTTTGTGCACATCCTGAAACTTCGGTATTGGAGTCGCGGGCGGCCGAAGACGGACAGAGTTTACGCCGGAGGCGGGAATGCCAAAAGTGCCAGAAGCGGTTTACCACATGGGAACGGGTGGAGGGACCGACTGTTTTTGTCATCAAGCGCGACGGAGGCCGGGAGGCATTTGATCGAGAAAAGATTGTAAGAGGAGTGATCAAATCTTTTGACAAACGGCCGGTGTCTGTGGACCAAATCCGCCAATTGGCGGACGAGGTCGAACGGGAAGTGCGGCGCAAGGAGGCCACGGAGATATCATCCAAAGCAATTGGCAAGATGGTCCTTAAAAGATTGAAAAATATAGACAAAGTTGCCTGGATCAGATTTGCCAGTGTGTACTTTGAACTGACCGATTTAACTGAGTTTGAAAAGTTATTTGAGAAAATTTCATAATGCCTGAATTACAATTAAAAACAGTAACCAGAGCCAGGGGAAGTCCAAAGAAAGGTAATGGACATGTGACAAATGGGCGTTTGAAAACTGTGAATGTTGCTCGTCCGGAGATTAGCCGGAATTTGCTGGCAAAGCGATATCTGCAGAATAACGAGAAGACGTGGGATGATGTGGTGATGCGGGTGGCCAGGCACGCGGGGAGGAAGACTGGCAGGACGCGGGAATTTTTTGAAGCTGTTTATTCGGGAAAGTTTTTCCCATCCCGAATGGCTTATATGGGGACTCCCTATCCGTTTGCATCCAGTTGCTTTGTGTTTCCGGTGGACGATAGTCTGATGGGAATAATGGGAACTTTGACTGACGCTTGCCAAGTGCAGAAGTATGGCGGAGGGACGGGTTATAACTTTAGTCATCTTCGGCCGAAAGGAGAAGTTATTAGCACCAGTGGGGGGGAGGCGAGTGGTCCGGTATCGTTTATGGGGTTGTATCACAATGCGATGGAGGTAGTACACAGAGCGGGGAAGAAGCATGCGGCCCAAATGGGCATTTTGAACTGTGATCATCCCAATATCATGGAGTTTATTCAGTGTAAGGATAAAGAGGGGGCTTACTGGACTTTTAATATTTCAGTGGCAGTTACGGATCGGTTTATGGAAGCGGTTAAAAACAACCGGGATTGGGATCTGCAGTTTAAAGGGAAGGTGTACAAGACGATCAAGGCTCGGGATTTGTGGGAGTATATTGTGCAGCACGCTTGGCATAATGGCGACCCAGGAGTGATATTTATTGATACCGTGAATCGCAACAATTGCTACCCTGAGCCCATCGAGGCGTGTAATCCGTGCGGTGAACAGATGCTGCCGCCATATGTATCTTGTAACTTGGGCTCGATAGATTTATCCAGGTTTGCGATGGATGGTCAGGTGGACTGGAAAGGGTTGGAGGAGGTTACCCGGACGGGAGTGCGGTTTTTGGACGGGTCGGTGAGCGCGGCGTTTTGGCCTGTGGCTAAAATCCAGGAGCGGACCCGCAAGTTTAAAAACATTGGCCTGGGAGTGATGGGATGGGCGGATATGCTAATTTTATTGAATATTCCTTATGACTCAGGCGATGCCGTTGAGTTGGGAGAGAAAGTGATGAAGTTTATTAATGATGCCGCGAATGATGAGTCGCGCCGGTTGGGGGGTGGTAAGCGGAAAAATACAACCTTGACGTCGATTGCACCTACCGGATCTATTAGCTTGCTGGCCGGTTGCTCGTCGGGGATTGAGCCGGTGTTTGGTATTGTGACGATGAAGAATACGTATGTAGGGTCTTTCCGGGGGTTGCATTGGATATTCGAGGATATAGCCAAGAAACGAGGTTTTTACAGTGAGGAGATGGTAGAGAGGATTGCGAAGGAAGGATCGGTGCAAAATTTGGACGTGCCAAGTGACGTGAAGCGGCTATTTAAAACGGCGATGGAGATTGATTGGGAGTGGCATGTCAAACACCAAGCGGCTTTCCAAAAATACACTGATAATGCGGTGTCCAAGACGGTTAATTTGGCAAATAGCGCGACGGTGGAAGATGTGGATAAAGCTTACTGGATGGCTTATGAGACGGGGTGTAAGAGTATTACAGTGTACCGGGATGGTAGCCGTCAGGTACAGGTTATGGATGCCAAAGATGTGTCGAGGGAAAAATGCCCGAATTGTAACGCAATCTTATTTATGAAGGACGGAGAGCAGGTATGTGTAACGTGTGGATATAAGCCGGACAAAAGCGGGCGAGTTTCTGAGGTCAAGCCGATGGCGGATGAGGCGGCAGAGCAGACAGTGAGACGCCGACCGATGCGAGTAAATGGAGCGACTTATAGAATAGAGACGCCGATGGGGAGTGCCTTTATTACCGTGAATCACGATTCCGATGGTAATCCGTTTGAGGTGTTCGTGGTGATTGGCAAAGCCGGCTCGGAATTGACGGGAATGGCGGAGGCACTGGGACGGCTCGTGTCTAAATTTCTGAAGTTGGATGGACGGGTCGGCGGAAAAGAAAGAGTGGAGATGTTGATTGATCAGTTGTCGGGGATAGGCGGGGGGAGATCGGTGGGATTTGGGCCAAATAAAATCAGGAGTTTGCCGGATGCGGTGGCGAAAGCGCTGATGCTACATATGGGGATGGTGAGTTACCAAGTAGAGGGAAAGGACGAAAATGGGTCGGTGGTGCAGATGGCGATGCCGCTTCCCGTTAAAGTGGGAGGGAATGGATATGGGCAGGCCCCGCTTTTTTTGGCAAAGAAGGCTGATATTTGCCCTAGCTGTGGGGAAGGAACGTTGACCTTTGAAGAGGGATGCAAGAAGTGTTACTCGTGTGGATACTCGGAGTGTTGAACATGAAACATAAGACTCAAGAAGAGTTACAAAAAGAAGTCAGCAACGCTTTGGGGAAAGTGAAAGTGGGAGAGTTGTATGTCCACTACAAACACCCCGATAAATATTATGTGGTGGAGTTTGTGGGGGTTTTGGAAAATTTTGAAGAAGTTTGTGTGGGATACAGAGCTCTTTATGGGAAGGGAATTTTGTGGGTGAGGACTTTGAAAGATTTTATGGCTAAAGTGGAAGTGGAGGGGAAGAGGGTGAAGAGGTTTAGTTATGTAAAATGATAGGATGGCTGAAGAAATTGAGGTCAAGTTTGTGGATATTGATCCAGATGAGGTCAGGAGGAAATTGACCAGACTGGGTGGTAAGAGAGTGCTTGATATTTTGTATAGGAAAATGTTTTTTGACTATCCGGATTTGAGATTTGATAAGAGCAATCAATGGATCAGGTTGCGAGATGAAGGAGATAGAGTAACGATGGCTTATAAAAAATTGGAGCCGGGTAAAAAGATAGAGGAGGTGGAGGTGGAAGTAAGTGATTTTGACGGGGCAGCTGAACTATTTGGAAAGTTGGGATTTGTACAAAGTTACTATATGGAGAACAAGAGAGAAAGATACAAGTTAAACGGAGTGGAATTTGATATTGATACATATCCACTGATCGGATCGTATTTGGAAATTGAAGCATCGAGTCATGGGGATTTGGAGAGCGCGATTGAATGGTTGAGTTTAGATCCCAAAAAGAAATTGATTGGCTCGGTTAACGATGTCTATTCACTGAAAGGTATAGATTTGAGCCAGTTTTCTGTGCTAACTTTTGGGAGACAGGTAAAGAGATAACCTTGGGGGTGGTTTTTGATGTACAATCTGGGGATGGAGTTGCAGGTAGGGGTGAAGGTGTTGTTGAAGAGAAGTGATGGGAAATATTTATTGGTAAAAAGATCTAGGAAGAAATATCCAGATGTATCGGGAAGCTGGGATATTGTGGGGGGAAGAATAATTGTGGGAGAGTCTTTGATTAGTAATTTGCGGAGAGAAGTAAAGGAGGAGACGGGGTTAGAGATAAATGGGGAACCAAGATTAGTTGCGGCACAGGATATTTTACGGGTTGCTGGTAAGCATGTGGTGAGGCTGACTTATGTTGCCAGGGCGAGGGGGAAAGTAAAGTTGGACAAAGAAGAAAACGAGGGGTTTGGATGGTTTAGCCCGAAGGAGCTAAAAATATTGAAGGATGCGGATGTTTATTTAAAAGAGATTTTGGGGAAGTTAGAGCGGGCGAGTGATAGTAGAGGATAATGGGACTATTAAGATTGCTGTTTGTGAAGATAGTGAAGTTTGGGTTGCTGTATAAAAACTAATGATGAAAATATATACAAAAACTGGGGATGGGGGGATGACGGGGACGATGAGGGGGAGGATGCAAAAGTCGGATCAGTTGGCGAAGGCCATAGGGAGTATTGACGAGCTGAATAGTTGGGTGGGAATGTGCCGATATAAAACTCCACTAGAAGCTGAATTGAAGAGAATTCAGACAGATTTGTTTGTCATTGCGTCGGGGTTGGCGGGGTCGGGGAAGAAATTAAGTTATTCAGAAATTAGGCGATTGGAAAAACTTATTGATAAGTTGAGCGGTGAACTGCCGAAGCTCTCGAATTTTATTTACCCGGTGGGGGAGCTGCAGGTGGTGAGGGCCGTCTGCCGAAGGGCAGAGCGTGAAATCGTGAATCTTTCTGTAACAAATGGTAATATGGTTAACCAAAATATTTTGAAGTATATGAATCGGTTGTCAGACGCACTGTTTGTGATGGCCAGGTGGGTTAACTTTAAAAAAGACGGGGAAGAGGAGGTATGGAGGGGGTAGGAGAGGTCTGGTAAGATGGAGATATGGATGATGTACAAGTCACAGGTCAGACGCCGGGTCAAAAGGCAGCGGCTGACTTGGATGAACTGACCAAAAATCCGGTTCAGGAGGATAGTTTGGCCAACGTGGTCGAGGAATTTGAGGAAAGGAGACGGGATTTCCAGGCGGCGTATAACGCGGGAGGGTCTTTTAAGGAGAGGCTAGATATGTTTGCGAAAGAAAAATTGAAGCCACGGGAGGTACAAAAGCCGGGAGAGATGGTGGAGATCCCCACTACCCCCGAGGTGGGGAAGGAGATAGAGGGGTACATGCAAAGGGTGGAGAAGGAGGTGGAACTGGCCGGGCCGGTGATGGACGACTACACACAGCAAGTACTCTTGAAACCGGCGGCGCCGCAGACTGTTAAGGTGACTTTGCCATTGACTACGGAGGAAATAGAGGAAGGATTGCACCATAAGGTGTGGGAGGCGATTGCCTGGCTGGCGAGGTGGTGCAAACGACAGTTAGAAATGTTGGGTACCAAGCGCTAAATTATAAATATGGAATCCGGACTGATGGTTTTATTGCTGCAGCTGGTTGGCTTGATGGTGGTACTAGGGATACTGGTGTTTGTGATGGTTTTGACCGGGTATTTGCTGGTGATTTGGTACCGGCATAAAGATCGGGAAGAGCAGAGCCTGCAGACGGTGTGCCTGCAGATTGCAGTGCCGCGGGACAACGAGATAAAGATAGACGCGATGGAACAGGTGATCGCCAGCTTGTATTCGATTAAGAAGGGACCAAAAGGACCTTTCGGGTGGCTGACTTTTTTGCAGGTCCAGCCGCATATATCTTTGGAGATAGTGGGTCGGAAGGAGGATATCCGGTTTTGCATTGTTCTGCCTGAGAAACTGCGAGATTTGGTGGAGAAGCAAATTCACGGAAGCTATCCGGGGGCGGAAATTAGGGTGGTGGAGGAGCCAAACATTTTTACCAAAGAAGGCAGAGTGGAGTTCTCGTGGCTGGCTTTGCGCAACTCGGCACACTATCCGTTGCAGGTGTATAAAAACCTGGCGGTAGACCCGCTGGCGGCGGTGACCTCGGCGATGGGCAAGATGGGAGACGGGGAAGGAGTGCATTTGCAGATATTGATTTCCCCAGCAGAGGCTGCTTGGAAAAAGAAGGGCAGAATGTGGATAGGCAAAACTAAAAAATCTGAGGCGGACCCGGAGAAAGCGAGCTACAAAGTGGACGCGAAGACTTTGGAGGCGGTGGACAACAAAGTGTCTAAAAACGGGTTTATGACCACAATTCGGATTGTGGTGTGTTCCGGCGATGGTGCTTCGGCCAAGGCGCATATGGCCAATATTCGGGCGACATTTGAACAGTTTAATGGTGATTTGAACGGGCTTAAGGGTAAAAAGATTCGATTGAGGGGACATTTTATGATGGACTTTATTTACCGGTACCAGCCGGCAGTGTGGTGGGGAAACTGGACGATTTTGAACAGTGAGGAGCTGGCGACTATTTATCATTTTCCCAACAAGACGGTGGAGACGCCGCATATATTCTGGTTGAATGCCAAGCGGGCGCCGGCGCCCCAGCAAATTGCTACAGAAGGACTTTACTTGGGAAAGTCGGTGTTTAGAGGAACTACCCGGCCGGTGTATATCGGTGAGTCTGATAGGGAGCGGCATATGTATATCATCGGGCGGACGGGAACGGGAAAAACGGAATTTTTGAAAACCATGATTCTTCAAGATATCCAGGCGGGGAGAGGGGTGTGCGTGATCGATCCGCACGATTTGGCTGAAGATTTGCTGGGTTATATTCCTCCCAGCCGGGCGGAGGATGTGATCTTTTTTGAGCCTTCTGACGAAGAGCGGCCGATGGGGATGAATTTGATCGAAGCCCGGTCTGACCAGGAGAGGCATATGGCGACTAATGCGGTGATCGGGATGATGTATAAGCTGTATGATCCGCATAAGACCGGGATTATCGGGCCGAGATTTGAACATGCGATTCGAAATGCCATGCTGACGGTGATGGACGCGGTGCCCGGGGGAACTTTTATCGAGGTGGTACAGACACTACAGAGGCCGGAATTTGTGCAGGAACTGCTGCCGCGGGTGAAGGACCCGCTGGTGCGGCGGTACTGGACGGATCAGATTGCCCAGACGAGCGAGTTTCACAAGTCCGAAGTGCTGGATTACATCGTGTCTAAATTCGGGCGGTTTATTACCAACAAAACTATCAGGAATATTATCGGGCAGTCGCAATCGGCGTTTGATTTTAGAAAAGTAATGGACGAGGGGAAGATTTTGATTGTGAATTTGTCCAAAGGAAAGCTGGGGGAGGAGAACTCTAATTTCCTGGGACTGGTGATGGTGCCGCGGCTTCTGGCGGCGGCCATGAGCCGGGCGGATATACCCGAGAAGGAGCGACGGCCGTTTTATCTGTATGTGGATGAGTTTCAAAACTTTGCCACACCGGATTTTGCCACGATTTTGTCTGAGGCACGTAAGTATAAATTGAATCTGACCGTGGCCAACCAATTTACGTCGCAAATGGAGGACGAGGTAAAAAACGCGGTGTTTGGCAACGTGGGTACTTTGATTTCTTTCCGGACGGGGGTGGCAGATGCCAGTTACCTGCAGCATGAGTACACGCCGACTTTTAATGAGTCGGACCTTTTGAACATCGAGAGGTTTAATGTGTTTGTTAAAACTATCGTAAGGAACGAGCCAGTGACGCCATTTACAATGGACGTGACTAAGGACGTGGTGACGGAGAGAACCTTGCGGAATCAAAAACTGGCTGATGCTATAAAACAGCTGTCGCGACTGAAATACGGGAAGGACATACGGCTGGTGGAGAGTGAAATCGCGACGAGGAGCAAACTTTAGAGCAGGAGAGTGGAAGAGTAGAGGAGTGTAAGTTAAAATTGGACTGCTGGGCCTGTAGCTCAACGGTAGAGCGAATGTCTTATACACATTATGTTGGAGGTTCGAATCCTCCCGGGCCCACCCACCTATGGCCGAGGTTTTCCGGACATGTTACTTTTGTAATCAAAGTGGGTCTTGCAGATATTCCGAAACTAACGACGGGTTGCACCCTGAGCTTAAAGAGGAGTTTCTGGAAGAAGCGGCTGGTCGGCGGGCGGTAAAAATACAACCTGGGATATTGGGTCGGGAGATAGTTTTATGCCTGCCGTTTTTGATGGCTCCCAGCAAAGATAGGGTTTTGAAAATCCAGGAGGCGATGTGTGGGGGATTTATGGTTTACTCGTGGTGATTAGTTTGTAGTTGTGGCCGGTGTGGGAGAGAAATTTTTTGAAGTTTTCCCAACTGATTTCTAAAGTTGCGGTGTTGGTGTTGGGGTGGAACAGTAGATAGCTTTTGGTTTGGAGCTGTGAGCTGATAGCTACGGTGACTAAATGATTTTGATCGTTGATGAGGCCGAAGGGGGAGACGGAGCCGGGAGTGAGGCCTAAATTATTTTTAAGCTCGGTGTTGTTGGCAAAAGTGAGGCGAGATGGTAAATTGAGAGATTTGGCGAGGGATTTGAGATCTGCCCGCTGGGAGCATTCTAAAATATAGAGGAAGTATTTGTGGGGAGATTTCTCAGTTTTTAAGAAGAGGTTTTTGGTGTGGGCCGCTGTGGTATTTGCCCAGTATTTATCGGCCTCGCTGCAGGTGAAGACGGGAGGATGTTTGTGGAGGGTGTAGGAAATGCCGAGGGAGTTGAGGAGGGTGAAGATTTCTGGCATTTATTGTGGTTGATCTGGCTGATCCGGCTGGAGGCCTTGGGCTAGGATTTTCAGGTCTTCTTCGGTCAGTGCAAGCCGGGGTTCATTTTTAAGGGTTTGAAGAAAATCAGGTCCGTGGATTTGCAGGTGTCTGGCGGCAATTTGGAGAGTCATGGGTTTGGCTAGAAGGGGATCTATTGCCCTGAAACCTAGCCAGATATTTAGAATGTTATTCATGCTATGCTCGATTTTGTCTGGTTGCTTCATAATTTATTACAGTTCGGTGAGGCGGGTGGAGAATTGGGTAACTTCGATTTTGACGTAATCGAGATATTTTTCGGTCGAGGATTTGCGCTTATGGCCCAGAATCTGGGTTAGGAAATCGGGGTGGACACCGCTTTTGAGCTGATGGGCGGCAAAGGTGTGGCGGAGGTCGTTGACTTTGGCGTCTTTGATGCCGGCTTTTTTGAAATAACGGTCGATGGCGGTGCGGATGTTTCTGACAAGGAGGGGATGGCCGGTTTTGGTGACGAAAAGATGGTCGTTTTCGACTTGAGGTCTTATGGAGAGATAGTTTTGCAGGGCGGTTGAGGCGGTCTTGTTGAGGGGGATAATTCTTTCGGGGTTACTTTCGGCGGGGCGGATGTGCACCTCGTTTTTTTTGGTATCTTCCATACGGATATTGGCCAGCTCGCCGATTCTGATACCGGTTTGGAGAAGGAGCTCGATGATGGCGGAAATTCTGATGTCCAGTCGGGCGGCGTCCCTTAAACTTTTGTGTTCGGTCTCGGAGAGGATGCGGGGGGCTTTGATGTCGTACTTGGGGTGGGTGAGGGGAGAACTGGGGTTGTGGGAGTGGAGGCCGGAGTCGATCAGGAATTTGAAAAATGTTTTGAGGGAGTTGATCTTGCGGCTGATGCTTTTTGGGGTGTAGCCTTTGGTGGAAAGATTGGTGATAAATTCTTCCAAATGGACGGTTTGAACCGTGGTGGCCTGGGTGATGCGGCGCTCTTTGAGAAACTCGTGCAACTGGCGGAGATCGCCGTGGTAGGCGATGGTGGTGGCGGCAGACCGGCGGTGGTCTTTGAGATGGGCGATAAACTTCTCTAGGGCAGATTCGAAACTGATGGGATCTGGTATAGTGTTCACTACAGGATACTCCTTAACTTAGGAATTGTAGCCTAAAGTGTGCTAGGATGCAAGAGTGAGGCGGATCAGGGACTGGATTATTATAGGACTTGGAGTAGTGATGACAGTCCGGTTGGGGAGTAATGTGTGGCGGCTTTATAAGGCGGGGGACAGGGTGGGTGAAACAGAGGCTGAGCTGGCGCAGGCCCTGGTTGAACAGGCTGAGTTAAAGAAACAGCTGGAGTATGTGCAAACGGACGAATTTGTGGAGCGTGAGGCGAGGGAGAAGCTGGGGTTGGGTAAACCTGGGGAGGTGGTGGTCATCCTGCCTACACCGGCGGAGCTCCCTTCCGCTAAAACTTCGGAGGGGCGCCAGGCAAACTGGAGGAAGTGGTGGGAGTTGTATGTGAGGATTTAGACAACTTTCTCGGAGGGCAGTTTTGGTGGGGGTTGTTCGAAGGTTGGGGGTTGATTGTCTAAGTTGTATTTTTTTCTGATTTCGGAATACGGGACACGTATTCCTTGTTCCGAATGGATAAAGGTTGTAGGTCCTGAGTTTCTAGGCGCGCGGGCTTGGAATAAAATGTCTTTGGACACAGGTGGCTACGGCTGGATTCGAACCAGCGGTTCCTGGTTTATGATACCAGTGCTTTAACCACTAAGCTACGTAGCCATGGATAGTCCGTGGATTTCACCTAGGATTTTATAGTAAATTCGTGCTGGTTTCCGCACGCGAACTGAGAGCGTGCCATAATGTTCGTTAAAATTCGGATACTCTTTTTTGAGGGGATACTTCTTGAAGCTTGTTTTAGTGAAACTGGTGAGGGGGATTTTTGTTAAGAGCGACCAGTAATTTTTCACTTCAGTTTCTCTGGCTTTGTGAGCTTCATTAATACCGACGTAACAAGAGAGTTCCCTTATGGCTATGTCGAAGGTTTTAGTGAGCCAATTAATAAAGAACTTGATAATCATGGGATCTGAGTTACAAAGCTCGACTCTACGGTTCTTTTTGGACCCTTCAGCCCAGTATAGAGCTAAGCCGGCGATTTTGAGCTTATCTTTGGTGAATTGGCCCATTTCTTTTATACCGATTTTTTTCTCTGCTTCCAGCAGTTCAAGCCGTCTTTGTTTTTGAACAAGCGATCCAATAGTGCGGCCTTTTTCTGCACCTTTTAGAGACCTTTGTTTTAAAAATTCTTCTTGCTCAAGAGAAAGAACTACATCTCTGACCCATAAACTGGCGGTGCTTTTGGAGACGCTTAGTGATTTGGCTATGTTCTTGACGCTCTGGCCGGATTTTCGAAGCTTGACCGCTTTGTTTTTAAGGAACGATTTTGCCATGGAAAATGGTATCTATGGTTTATTGTATCACCGGTTCGTATTTCTCACAACCAACGTTTCTTAAGCTCTGCTACAGTGGTATATCATTAGACTATGAAATACAAAGTAGTGGGGTGGCTGGATTTGATTTTTGGATGCCTGGGATTGGTTCAGCAAATAGTGATGCTATTTTTTATTTATCCGAAGTTAAGTTCTCTGTATCAAGATTTTGGGGCGCAATTGCCGTTTCTGACCAGAGTATATCCGTATCTGACTGCAATTGCGGCTGTGGTTTTGGCCGGAGTCGTATACATCGGGGCCAGGCTAGTTTTTGGGAAATTACCAAACGAAAAAATGTTTAAATTGGGAGTAATCGCTTTGGCGGTGATGTTTGTGTTGGGTGGTTCTTACTTGGCCTCTTCGCTAACAAGCATTCTTTCCCCGATATACGGTTTGTCCTCAAATCTCTAGAAGTTTGCATACCCAAGAGGTTGTGTTGCGGGAATTGGATGAAATCAGAATCGTAAATTTAAAATTTTAATTTTCGTTTGGCGACTCCAGCCTTTGATTTGTGACTCGCGTTTGAGAGCGGAGGATTTGTCTGGGAGTTCTTCCGTGTAAACTATTTTAATTGGTTTGTGGGAGCGAGTGTAGGCACCACCCTTGCCGTTTTGGTGGTCGAGGAAACGTTGTCGGGGATTACTGGAGCTACCGGTGTAAAAACTGCCGTCCTGACAAAGAAGTATATAAACGAAGTACACGAGATGATTGTAAATGTTTTTGTCCTTCGGCGTCGCTTCGCTCCTTGTTGCGGGGAATACATGAAATCAGAACCTACTGTCTTTTTATAAACCAGTGCCACAGGTTTAATGGGATATTTCGTAAAGGACTACTGTAGAGAAAGTAAATGGCCAAAAAGATGATAACGACAACATTCCTAGTTTTATGATCAACATTCAATCTCTTTGCCTGATCAACAAGTTGCCAAATAGCAATCCCTAGAAGTAAAAAATTCGACAATGGTATTGCCAAAAACAAAAAGTTTGACCAGAAATTTCCTCCAGAGAAGAATCCACCAGCGGCACGTAACCCTAAAACAATTAGCAAATATCCTATCCCGAAAGATAGCAGGTAGTATGTTGCAAGAATTACCAGAGGGATAATAAATATTTTTGTCTCATTAGATGAATGATACAGGAGAACTTGTGATGGTTCAATAAAAAATGGAGGCTTTGTGGGCCTCCATTCCTACTGTGTTGCGGGGGTTGGAAGAAATCAGAACCTGGTTTATAGCTAGGTTAACAACCGTCTTAGTGCCGGTTCCTGCATAACCACATGGCTTCTGCCATAAACAGCAAAAATACTCTCTCCGTTTTTCCAATGTTCTGTTATCTTTTGCACAATATACTCGTCCCTTATTTGTCCACTTCTCCTGGACACCTGATTTATTTTTGTTTTTGTTTTTGTTGGATCACACAATCCATTTAATAGTTCGTAGTCGAACTCAACAAATTTTTGTCCAGATAATTTTGCAAAATTGTTAACTAAACTTTCTTGGCCAAGATTATCCGCATTCCACTTCAATTCTTCATTATCTTTCAATAATGAGTTTCTCACATAACTCCAAATGTCTGGCTTATTTAACAGTCTGTTCCATTGAGCCGCCATTCGGGTGAAGTAATAAGTCCAGATTTCCTCTTCGGAAAATTCCTTCCGTAGTTCAGATGTTTCTGTCAACAAATTAGGTTCAGGGGATTCATGCTCCCAACCATTTTGTGCAGCTAGAAACGCCACCAATCCTGCTTCCCCAAACTTCCTAATGGCTTCATCCTCACTGTTACTAATGGATCTTTTCCCTCCTTCAATTAAAACTACCGGTTTTTTATTACCGACAGATCCCAAAAAATCATGCCAATAGTGCTTCGTCACTTGGTGGATAGAATCTGCTGGGTTGAAAGAATGACTAGAACCCAAAAAATATAGTTGTTTGCCTTTACTGGCTATCCACACCAAATAAGGGTTTGGTTGCCTGCCCAATTTCAGATACTCTTCGTAGCTCATTATCATTCCCATTGCCTAATTTTACCATTCATTTTAGGTGTGACTTTACCACTCCCTAACCTCAAGTTATGAAGCCAAATTTTACGTGTGGTTCGACTTCGATCACCACTTCGTCGCTGCGCTCCTTGTTGCGGGGCTGGGAATCGCACCCAGACTGGAAGATTATGAGCCTTCCGTGCAGCTTTACACTACCCCGCACGTCTTTTTTTAAAGGACAGCCTCATTTTACCATTTTGGTCTAGCGTTGTGAATTGAGCAGGGATGAGGTGGAAAAGAGGCTATTGATTTTGGAGAAACGAATATATTAGTATAAATATGTGAGTAAAAAACTGCCCAAGTATTGGACTACGGTGACGCCGCTTTCGAGGACTATTACAGCGATTTTGTTTGCGGCTTTGCCACTCATTGGGTTTTTGTACGGGGTTAAGTATCAGGAGAGAGCGGATCAGAAAATTGTAGAGGCGTGCGTGAGGTAGTATCAGCTTAGACGGGGGATTAGAATCTTGTTTTAATTTGATATATTTGCTATAATTAACCTACAATTTGCAAACCCATTGATCCCGAAGGTTGGAACGGGGGAGGGGACGAAAAGTATCGTACGGAGGCGAAACCGTAAAAGTCAGCAACATGTGTCGCAGTAGCGGAGCATGTCAAGAAGAGTACAACGCAAGGTGGCACCGCTTAACTTGTAGGCCCTTGTAAATTTCTGAGTTTAGTTATTTGAACTCGGGTGTTTGCAAGGGCCTTTTATATGGGAATGTAGCTCAAGGGTAGAGCGCCCGTCTCCAAAACGGGAAATGAGGGTTCAAGTCCCTCCATTCTCACCATGAAAGAAAGAACGGTTTCATTTTCAGGATTAGTTTTGCCTCCTAGAAAGGAGGCGGTTTGGTGTGACTATGAATTTGTTTGGAGCGATAGTTAACGTAGAATCGATTCACCGGCAGGACTTGCTGGATGAGATACTTGTCAGAGCTTCTAAAAGATCAGATGAGAGGAAGTTATTGAGGGATTTTTTATTGAATAAATCTGTTGGTGGAGGAATTAGGTTTGACGAATTAAGGGAAAAAATAATGGCAACCCCGATTGAAGTTGAGGTGGATGGAAATATCAAAAATGCAGTGGTCGATTATTGCCGGAGTCAGCTGGAGAAGGTTAAAACCAGTTCAGGAGTGTCGTTGTACAGAGGGTTGGTTTTGCAAGTTGTGGAGAAGGAGGGCGATTTAAGGTGTAAGAAAGCTGCAAGTGAAATGCGAAAAGGGGCGATTTTTTCTTCAGAAAGTCTTCCGGCGAGTTTTCCAGTGGTTTTTAATAAGGCGGAAAATATTCTGATGGGAAAGTTGAGGAGTGACGTGGGAAATGAGGAATATGAAGGTTATTTTCGATCTAAAAATTTAAATTCAGAAATTTCAACCTTGACAAGGGACTTGTTTTACGGAATTAATAACTCTTTGGATAGGGAACAGCTGTTTGCTTTTGTTGGAGCAAGATATGAAATGAGAAAATTGCAAATGTCTATACCCACTAATGAAACGACATTAAAACAGAATTTGCTGGAAGCTATAAAGAGTGAAGAGCCTTTGAATTTGGTTCATATCAAATGTTTGAGATTTACCTATCCTTTTGGTAATAGATTGCAACTAGTTGATCATGTACGGAATGTCGAGGTGCCGACTAAGGATGGAGGTGTGCATCGGCCGGTTAGTGAAGTGCAATTGTTCGACCGTTTGGCCGACATCCGAAGAATTTTTGAGGAACTGGGGATAAAAGTTCGATTAAAGGTATTATTATCAGATCAAGATTTAATTGATTATTTTCCTAGAGGAGGGGATGGAGTTGTTCCGGATGCGGATCTGTTGGAAACTCAGGAGTCGCTATTTAGATATAAATTAGCAATATCTCAGCAAATGGATGGGTCAGAAGTCGAGTTTTTGCGAGAGTTTATGAGCAAGAATGGGGTTTTGAATAAGTTCGATTCTTTAAGGAGAAATCAATTGGATCAACTTCGGTCCGGGCGTTCACCTTTATCGGAAGGATTGGTGGAATCAAGAGTTGATTATCGATATGAATCTAATAAGAAGATTTTGGATACCGATCCTGGTAGGGAGTTTGCTCGAGAGAGAGTATACGCTCAATTGGCGAGCTTATTGTCTTTGGGAGTACTTGGTAGAAATGGGGTGGTGTTAATTGAGGAGGATAAGGGCGAAGAAAATAAAATTATCGGAGGAGTTGGTAAAAGTTCTTTGCCTGTCTTTTTTACTAAACTTAGAGATGCTTTATAATTGAAGATATGATTGGGAGAGTTGTGTTTTCGGGGATACAGCCGAGTGGGAATTTGCACATTGGTAATTATCTGGGGGCGATGAGGCAGTGGGCGGCGGGCCAGCAAGCAGGTCTAAATATATTTTGTATTGTTGACATGCATGCTATCACCGTACCGCAAGACCCGAATGTGTTGCGGGAGAAAACGTTGGAGGTGGCCGGGTTGGTTGTGGCGGCGGGGGTGGATCCGGAAAAATCATTGCTGTTTATCCAGTCGCATAATCCCGACCACGCCAATTTGGGATGGGCATTGAATTGCTTTCTATCTATGGGGCAGATGAACAGGATGACGCAATTTAAGGAAAAGTCCGAAAAGAAGGATTTTGTGAGTGTGGGGTTGTTTGATTATCCGGCCCTTATGGCTGCCGATATTTTGCTGTATGACACGACGGAAGTGCCTGTCGGGGAGGACCAGAGACAGCATGTTGAACTGACGAGGAATGTGGCGGAGAGGTTTAATTCCAGGTTTGGTGAGACTTTTGTGCTGCCGGTTCCGGTTATACCTAAGTCCGGAGGGAGGGTGATGAGTTTGGTTGACCCAACGAAAAAGATGAGTAAGAGCGATGCGGATTTGATGGGGGCGGTGGGATTGTTGGATGAACCGGATGCGGTGGTTAAAAAGATTAAATTGGCTACAACTGATAGCGGGACCGAAATACGGTATGATGTAAAAAAGAAACCTGGGGTAGCAAATTTAATGGGGATTTACTCCTTGGTTAAGGGTAAGAGTCTGGCCGAAGTTGAAGTGGAGTTTCAAGGCCGGCAATACGGTGAGTTTAAAACTGCGGCGGCTGATGCGGTAGTGGGTTTATTGAAACCTTTGCAGGCCAGGTACAAGGAACTGAGGAGTTCGGGGGGGCTGGAAAAGATTTTGGCAAATGGAGCGAAGAAATCATATGAACTGTCCCACAAGAAACTGATGGAGGTTTACGAGAAAGTGGGATTTGTGAGGCAATGATTACACTCGATCAATTTAAGCAGATTGAGATGCGGGTGGGGTTGGTGGTGGAGGCGGGCGAAGTAGAGAGGAGTACTAAGTTAATTAAGTTAATTGTTGACATTGGCAGTGAGTTGAGGACTATTTTTACGGCGGTGAGGCCGTTTGGATATAGTCCGGAATATTTTTTGAATAAAAAGTTTATTTTCGTGATGAATCTGGAGTACAAAAAGATCATGGGCGAAGAGTCGCAAGGGATGATTTTGGCAGTGGGAGATGATAAACCGATTTTTTTGGTGCCGGTGGAGGATGTGGCAGTTGGGAGTAAAGTAAGGTAGAATTGGGAATATATGGCGAAGTTGCCGGAACCTCTAAAAACGAATAATCATAAGAATGGTAAAAACGGAAAAAAAGGTCCGATCCGAGGGATTATGGTGCAGATGCAGTTTGATTTCCAGAAATTGATTTGGCTGGGAGTGGTGATACTCATGATGTTGTCCCTGGTGGAGCTGTGGTACAGCGGGAAAAACGCGGGCAAGGAGATTGTTTTATCCCAAGCACTGGTGGACGTTAAGGACGGCAAGGTGCAAAAGATTGACGTTTATTCGGAGAGAATGGTTTTGATTTATAAAGATGGACAGGAGCTGGTGACCCGAAAAGAAGGGAATGAGAGTCTGACTGAGATATTGGATCGGGCAAAGATTGATCCCACGATGGTGGGGTACGAGATAAAGGATCAGACCTTGGGACAGCTGGTGGCGGCTGTCTTGCCGTCAATAATCGGGACGGGGGTAGTGCTTTTGGTTTTGCTGTATATGTTTCGACAAGCTAGGGGGGCCCAGGATTCGTTGTTTTCTTTTGGACAGAGCCGGGCGAAATTGTTTGATAAAGGGAAACCATCTGTAAAGTTCGTTGATGTAGCCGGGGTGGACGAAGCGAAGAAAGAGTTGGAAGAGGTGGTGGACTTTTTGAAAAACCCGGCTAAGTATAAGGCGGTGGGAGCCAGGACACCCAAGGGAGCATTGCTGGTCGGACCATCCGGAGTGGGGAAAACGTTGTTGGCAAAGGCCGTGGCGGGGGAGGCCAATGTGCCGTTTTATTCTATGGCTGGGTCTGAATTTATGGAGATGCTGGTCGGGGTAGGGTCGGCTCGGGTAAGGGATTTGTTTGCCACGGCTAAAAAAACCGCGCCGTCCATTATTTTTATTGATGAAATTGATGCTATTGGGCGGCAGAGAGGATATGGGATTATGGGCGGGCATGATGAGCGGGAACAGACTTTAAACCAGATATTGGTGGAGATGGATGGGTTTACGCCAAATGACAACGTGGTAGTTTTGGCGGCCACGAATCGCGGAGACCTTCTGGATCCGGCACTTCTGCGCCCGGGTAGATTTGACAGACGGGTGGTCGTGGACATGCCAGATATTGAGGGCAGGAGGGCTATCTTGAGTATTTATGCCAAGAACAAGCCGTTTACCCCGGAAGTAAATTGGGAGGCGGTGGCCAAAAGGACGGTAGGTTTTTCTGGCGCTGACTTGGAAAACATGCTTAATGAGGCGGCGATTACGGCGGCCAGGGAGGACAAGAGGTTGATTGAAATGAAGGATATTGAAGAAGCGGCGACCAAAGTGAAGTTGGGGCCGCAGAAAAAGAGATTGCAGTCTGAAGAAGATCGGAAGATGACGGCGTATCACGAGATGGGACATGCTATTGTGTCTTGGGCGCAGCCGGGGATGGATCCGGTACACAGAATTTCTATAGTGTCGCGGGGGATGACCTTGGGACACACTTTGATCCCGCCGGCGGCCGACAGGGTGCATGAGACGAAGAAGAGATTGATCTCCCAAATCGCCATGATGCTGGGGGGACGGGCGGCGGAAGAACTGGTTTTCTCGGAGATGACGACCGGGGCGGCTAATGATATTGACAAAGCGACAGAAGTGGCGCGCGGGATGGTAGTGGAGTACGGAATGAGTGAGCTGGGGCCGGTTAACTATGGGCCGAGGCAGGATATGGTGGAGTGGGGAAAGGCGTTTTATGAGCCGGCACAAGTGTCCCAAGACATGCAGGCCAAAATTGACGCGGAGGTAAAGAGATTTGTGGACGAGGGATATGAGACAGCGGTCAAATTACTTAAAAAATATCGAAAGAAGCTGGACGAAGTATCTATTAGGCTGTTGGAGATTGAAAATATGGATGGGGAAGAGTTTATTAAGATAATGAATTCGTAAATTATGCATTGTAATACTTGTTTCAGGCGGGCAGACGTAGTTGGCTGGATCGATTGTTGATTGACCCAGGGTTGCTGGAGTATGCCCTGGCGACTGGGTTGGCATATGGATGTGTACGTGATGGATGTGTGATGGCTCCGGTAATTTGTGGGTTAAGGGCAGAGATAAACGACCCTGATATGTGGATAGGCAGGGGAGGGAGAGATTTTTTTCCGCTGAGAGTAAAATCAGAGTGATGAGTAAGTTGCTGATATTGGACGGGAATTCGGTGCTGCATCGGGCGTATTACGCTCTGCCGGATTGGCGGAATAGGAGCGGGGAGGCGACGGCGGGAGTGTATGGGTTTTTGTCTATGCTTTTGAAAGCTATTGAGGAATTGAAACCGACACATGCGGCGGTGGTGTTTGATTGTCCGGAACCAACTTTTCGACACACGATGTATGTGGGCTATCAGACTAATAGGGAAAAGGATAGACAAATAAGTGAAGATATTTGGGGGCAGGTGGACAAGTTGAAAATTGTTTTGGAAAAGATGGGGGTGCCCGTATATGCAATACCCAGTTTTGAGGCTGACGACGTGATTGGGACGTTAGCAAAACAGTGTAAAAAAGAAGTGATTATTATTACTGGGGATCGGGATTTGATGCAGCTGGTAAATGATCGAGTGAAGTTGTATATGCCGCAAAAGGGGCTGTCTGATGGACAGATAATAGACAGAGATAGAGTTAGAGAAAAATTGGGAGTTTGGCCGGAGCAAGTGGTGGATTACAAGGCACTGGTGGGGGATTCTTCGGACAATTATCCGGGAGTAACTGGAATAGGGCCAAAGACTGCAATTGACCTGATTTCTAATTATTCTAATTATTCTAATATTTTTAAAAACCTAGGTAAGATAAAAGAATCAGTAAGACGAAAACTAGTTGCTGGTTACGAGGGGGGAGAACTGTCTAAGAGGCTGGCGACGATCAGGACGGACGCACCGGTAACTTTGGATGTTTCTGCGTACGAAGTGCCAAGCGTTGATAAAATTGCAGAAGTTTTTAAAGAGTTGGGTTATAAATCGTTAGTTAAAAGGATGACGGGTGAGGAAATAAAAGTGGATAATCAAGGGAGTTTGTTTGAAAGGATTGAATCGTGAAAGTTGCTTTAGTCCACGACTATTTGAATGAGTACGGGGGGGCGGAGAAAGTGCTTGAGGCGCTGTCCAAGATATGGCCGGAAGCGCCGATTTACACCGCATTTACGGTACCAGGGTCGAGCGCGACTAAGGCCTTTGAGGGTAGAAAAGTTATTACTTCCTGGTTTGGGCTCTTGCCGTTTTATGAGCGGCTGTATAGTCCGCTGAGATTTTTGATCCCATGGATCTGGGGAAGCCTTGATTTTTCTGGCTATGACCTGATAATTACTTCGGCCAGCTGGTATGTAACTAAAGGATTAGGTAAAAGGTTTGGAGTTAAAGAAATTTGTTATTGCCATACCCCGCCGAGGTGGCTGTATGGATATGAGACGTCGATTAACTGGCAAAGATATTGGCCAGTGAGAGTGTATGCGTTGATAGTGGGACATTTTTTGCGAATGCATGATTTTGAACAAGCGCAAAAGGTAGATATATTCGTGGCCAATTCTAAAAATGTGGCGAGTAGGATAAGGAAGTTTTATAGGAGGGAGTGTGTGGTGATATACCCGCCGGTAGAATGTAAGAGTGTAAGAGCGGGAGGATATAAGAGAAAAGATTACTATTTGATAGTGTCGAGGATTGTGGGGGGGAAAGGGTTGGAACTAGCGATTGAGGCGGCCGGAAAATATGGCTTTGAACTTAAAATTGCGGGGGAGAGAGCAGGGTACTCTAATAAATTTCTAATTTCTAATTACTCTAATTATTCTAATATTGAGTTTTTGGGGAGGGTGAGTGAGGAAGAAAAGTATAGGTTGATGGCGGGGGCGAAGGCCTTTTTGGCGCTTGCGAAAAATGAGGATTTTGGGATAACTCCCGTTGAGGCAATGACGTGCGGAACGCCGGTAATTGCTTTTGATGGCGGGGGGTACAGAGAGACGGTGGTAAATAAAAAGACTGGATTATTGTTTGACGATTATTCCGTGGAAGGGTTGGGAAAGGCGATGAAAGACTTTAATAAACTAAAGTGGAATGAGACAGAAATTAAAAAATGGGCGGGGAGGTTTTCGGAGGAAAGATTTAAAAAAGAGATGTTGCAGTTGGTGGAAAGGAGTATGGAATGACTTTTGTCACGCACATATTAGTGGTGGCCGCTGGAGTCCAATTATTGGGGCTTGAGGGGCTGGATGCGATGTGGGCGTATGTGTTTGGGGTGGCCGTTGACTTGGATCATGCTGTAAAAGTTCCAGCGTATATTAATAGAATCGGATGGAAGAGAAAGAAACACTATAACTGGCGAACGAGTTTGCAGGAGCCGGTGTCTTTGTTGTGGGTGGTGCCGTTTTCAATAGCTGTGAGGTCGGCAGTTCCAAGTGTTTTTTTTGTGGCTCATATGACTTTGGATTATTTGGTGAGCTATGAAAAGCGGCCGTTTTGGCCGTTTAGCGGTTTTGTCACGAAGGGGATTTGGTTGGGTCGGTCTGATAAGCTTAAGGAAATAGTGGTGGCTGCAATGTTTGGATGTATAAATTTGCTCCTGTGGTCAACTTCGAAGTAGGGAAAATCTTTTTTCCGGCGGCGAAGTTTTTGCATAAGAATTTGGGGTTGACCCCGAATCAGATATCACTAATGTCATTTGGAGTAGGGGTAACAGGAGCTGGGTTGGTGTGGTTTGGGATGGTTGAGCTGGCTTTGACATTTTTGGCGGTGTCATTGGTATTAGACGGGTTGGATGGTTTGGTGGCCAGGGCTTTTGGTTTGGAGTCGAGGAGGGGGGAATGGCTAGAAGTTGTACTAGACAGATTTAGTGAGGGATTGTGGTTTGGGGCGCTGGTTTTGGGTGGATTTGCCCGGTGGAGGTGGGCGGCTTTGGCAATGGTGGCAATTTTATTGATGACTGTCTTGCGAGATAAGACTGGATTTGACCCGGGGTTTAAGCGGATTGTCTTGTTTTTGGGATATGGAATAGGGTTTGACTGGGTGCTGAAAATTATTTTTGGGGTGAATTTGTTGGGTTTTGTGGCGAATTTGGTTATTTTGGATTTGGATTTACAAAGGAGACTGGATGCGAAGTGAAATTGTAAAAATGTTGTGGTTTTTGGGAGTAGCGGGGGTGGCGAACATGGCCCCGGTGTTTGCGGCTAAGTTGTGGCCTAAATGGGATTGGCCGATAAATGGGATATTGTTTGGGAGTCATAAGACGTGGAGGGGGTTGGTGTTTGGGGTGGGTATAGCGGGGATCGTTGGGGGAGGTCTTGGAGCGTTGTCCGGATTTGGGGCATTGATGGGAGATTTGGTAAAAAGTTTTTGTAAGCGAAGAATGGGAATAGCTCCAGGCAAGTCATGGTTTCCTTGGGATCAGATTGACTGGGTGGTTGGAACGATGGTGATGAGCTGGCCCGTGGTTCGATGGACGATATGGGAGGTGGCGGCGCTGGTTTTTTTGGGGTTGGGTTTGCATTTATTAGTGAAGGTGATAGGCTATGTCATTAAAGTTAACGAGAGTTATATTTGAATTATGCCGGAGTTGCCTGAGATTGAGACGGTGAGGTTGCAACTTGAGAAAGTTCTGGTGGGACAGGTTTGTAAAGAGATTAAGATATTAAGTCATAAAGTGATTAACGGGAAGCTCGAAAGCGTAGTACATAAAAGTGTAAAAGATGTAAAGAGAATGGGAAAAGTATTGCTAATAGATTTCGGAATGGATTTATTACTTGGATTTCACTTTAAAATGACCGGACAATTAATCTATGAGCAGGAGAGTATAAGAGCAGGAGAGTATAAGAGAGTGGTGGGTGGACACCCCACCGAAGATTTTTTGAATAAAATGCCCAGTAGTCATACGAGGGTGATATTTTATTTTGATAAAGGGACGTTGTATTTTAATGACCAACGTTTGTTCGGGTGGGTGGAGATAAATCCTAAATTTGTGGAAAAGCTGGGACCGGAGCCGTTTGAGATTGACGAGAAGAAGTTTACCGAATTGGTGTCAAAATCCAAAAGACCAATTAAGCTGGTTTTGATGGATCAAGGTGTGATTTCGGGGATAGGTAACATTTATGCGAACGATGCGTTGTGGGAGGCCAAGGTCAATCCGCGGCGGGGAGTCAATACGCTGACTTCAAAGCAATATTCGGAGTTGTATAAGGGAGTTGTTAAAGTTCTTAAAGAAGGGATTAGGTATGGAGGGGCGACGGCGGCGGACGCGAAATATATTGATTTGCACGGACTGGGAGGGCATTACCAGGAGCATTTCAGAACTTATGGGCGGGAAGGGGAAGAATGTAAACGGGGGGATGGGGGAATTGTGCATAAGTTTGAGTTGGGGGGAAGGGGAACGTATTATTGCCCTAAATGTCAAGTTTAAATAAGATTAGCCTGCGAAATTTCAGAAGCTATGAGAAGGCGGATTTCCAGTTGGGGGGAAGAACGTTGGTGTTGGGGGAGAATGGGAGCGGGAAGAGTAATCTTGTCGAAGCTATATATCTACTGGCGACGGGGAAGAGTTTTAGGGCCGAGAGAGACGCTGAAATGATTAGAAATGACACCGAATTTTCAATTCTCAATTTTCAATTTCGATCAATAGATCGCGCTCCACGAGCAAATAGTTCCGAAATTTATGATGCTCAAATTACTGTAACTGATCGGAAAAGATTTGAAATAAACGGGGTTCCGAGAAGACAGGTCGATTTTGTGGGTTTGATGAGAGCTGTAATGTTTGGGCCGGGGGACATGGAATTGGTGACGGGAAGCCCATCTATCCGGCGACGATATTTGGACTTTGTGATTTCCCAAGCGGACAGGGAATACAGGAGAAGCCTGATTAGCTATGAAAAAGGGGTGAGACAGAGAAATAAACTTTTGGATTTGATCCGGGATAATTTGGCGACCAGGAACCAGTTGTATTTTTGGGACAAGCTGCTGATTAAGAATGGCGAATATATGAGCTTAAAGAGAGGCGAGTTTTTGGCGGTGACGGGGTTTGTCTATGACAAAAGTGTTATTTCTGAGTCGAGATTGGGGCAATATGAACAGGAAGAAGTGGCGGCGGGGGCGACATTGGTGGGGCCGCATAGAGACGACTTTATATTAGAGTATAAGAGCGGGAGAGCGGGAGAGTATAAGAGGGATGTAAGCAAATACGGGAGCCGGGGCGAGCAGAGAATGGCGGTATGGTGGCTGAAACAATGCGAAATGAAATATCTTGGTGGTGAGCCAGTGTTGTTACTTGATGATATATTTTCAGAGTTGGATCATAAACATCGGGGGGAGGTGGTGGAGTTTGTGAAAAAATACCCGGGGCAGGTGGTGATAACGAGTGCGGACGAGCATTTAGTGCCAGTTGAGAAAGATTGGACTATAATTCGAATGTAATCGCCGCGGTTCGATGTGCGCAAATACGTGTTCGACTGCCTGCCCCTCGACTTCGCTCGGGACGGCGTCCGGCTGCGCGCGAATTAGCGGTCACATCTGCTCCGTTGTATGAAAACATTTGCTGTCGACGATTTGAAGAAATTGTGGAGGCCGAGGGAGGATTCGGATGGGGAGGATAACGGTCAGGTGACTATTATTGGGGGGTCGAGTCTATTTCATGGCGCACCGATGTTGGCGGTCAAGGGGGCTTCGAGATTGGTGGATATGGTATTTTTTGCCAGTCCGGAACGGGATTTGGAAAAAGTGGCCAAGTTGAATTCGTTTGTGTGGGTGCCGTGGGAGGAAGTTGGGGAGTATATAAATAAGTCCGATGCTATTTTGATCGGACCGGGAATGATGAGGTATAGGAGGGAGATCGGAGATGGAGGAGGAGATGAAACAAAAGAGGTGACAGAAAATTTATTGAAAAAATTTCCTGACAAGAGGTGGGTGATTGACGGGGGCAGTTTGCAGGTGATGGATAAGGAGTGGATTCCAAAGGGAGCGATACTTACTCCGAACCGCAAGGAGTATGAGATGCTTTTTAATTTACAATTTTTAATTTCCCCTTCGACTTCGCTCAGGGCCGGCAATTTACAAACAATTTCCGAAAAATTTAACTGCGTTATTGTGTATAAAGGCCCGGTGGCGTATGTAAGTGACGGGGAGACGACTTATGAGATAACTGGAGGAAACGCCGGATTGACTAAGGGGGGGACGGGGGATGTGCTGGCGGGAGTAATTGTGGGCTTGGCGGCTAAAAATCCACCCTTATTGGCTGCTGCCGCCGGGGCTTTTTTGGTTAAAAAAACCGCAGAGAGGTTGTATGAAAAAGTGGGGTATGGATATAACGCGGATGATTTGGCCGAGGGGGTATTTCAGGCCGGTGCGTAATTAGTGTGAGTTTCTTTGAAAATCACCGAAGGTGGTTATTTGCCTCAGGGGAGAAGGATTGATGGCATGTAATTCGTGGATGTTAGCTACTCCTTTGAATACCATGGCTAGGGTGGCGTCTTCTGTGAGGGTATGTAAGTTTAGCGTGAGTGTGGGAAAGAGGTGCTTACTAAAGTTCAAGTAGGCATTGCCGGTTTCACCCTCGATGAAAGAGGGGATATTGAAAGCTAAGAGTTTTTTTTCGATGAATTTGGCTCTAGCTGACGCTTCGCCTCCGTAAGGCTTGAATAGTCTGCCTTTTGCATCGGATAGAAACATGGCACCACCGGGCGATTCGATGGTTCCACCCGCGACCGCCCGAGATACGCTTATACCACTTGCTCCCAGGAGAAGGGACACCGCGACGTGATCGGTTGCCCCGCCCTCAACGATTATGGGGATCTCGATTTCACCCCGCAGCTTGTGTACGAGTTCCGGCCAGTCGATCGCACTCCCGCTACGGACACCAGTCGTGCATCTACCACCCCCCCCGATGCCCACAAATATCCCATCCGCTCCGGCTTCTTGGGCTTTTTTGGCCTGATTAACGTCGACAATAAAACTGGTAAAGACCTCAATTTTATGGCCAAAGTATTTACGTAGCTTTTTTACGGTGTCGATCGTTCCAGTGCCTGGTTCGGGAGAATAAATTCTAAAGACACTCACTCCGGTTTTTATTAACGAATCGGCTCTTTTGAGGGCTTCTTCCTCGGATGCTTCCAGGGTGCCCATGACATTGTTTTTCCAATACTTAGCAATATCTTTCCTATCGTTTCTATCGGCAAGGAGTTCGTGTTGGGTTTCATCAAGCCACTGAAAAACTTCCTTGGCTACATCCGACTGTCTTTTGATGTCGGAAAGGAGGCCGTTTCTGGGGATTGCGGCGAGACAGTGAGAGGCGGCCATAGTGGCTATAGCGGCGGAGCTATTCCAAATGTCCGGGGACGAAGAGCCTATGAATAAGGCTCTGGCTTGTTTGCCTAGTTTGATGAAGGGCCCTTGGGCATATCTTTCTCTGCGGCTGATTCTGGGATTTTGGGATCCGGCCGGGGTGGCCCCAAGATCGCCGATGGCCAGCGATAAACCGTTGTTAATGGCGGTTTCGATGGGTTGGCAGATGATTTTGGGGGGAGCGATGAATTTTGATTGGCTGACCTTATTTAAAAAATTTAGTCGGTATGGGTGATTGAAAATTTCTAGAAAATACCTTCTGATTCTTAGCGTTTCGATCAAAATGTCCTGTGGAAGTATCTGGCTCATTTGGTAGTCGAGGTAGTCATGGGGGGTTTGGAGAAGTCCTTGGCTGGGATAGACGTCTTGGGCTTTTTTGCTGAAGGCGTACCATTTTTGTAAATATGACCCGTTTTTTTCCGATTGGGCAAGGAGTTTGGTGATGCGGCTGGTTCCATGCTCAGGGTCGAGAAGTTTAAAAAAATCTGCCTTTAGGCTTTCTAAGTTGTTGGTTTCGGGTTTGGTGGTCACGATGATACTATATGATAATAAAGGAGACTATGTACTTTGCAACTACAAACCAGGGGAAGTTAAAAGAAGCGAGCACAATCTTGGGCGTTGAGGTGGTGGGGATTCCACTTGAAATAGACGAAATACAGTCTCTGGACCCGATAGAAGTGGCGACAAAGAAAGCCCGAAGTTACTGGTCCAGCCTTAAAAAGTCATTGTTTGTTGAAGATGTGGCACTTTTTATTGACTCGATTAATGGATTACCGGGGACATACATAGACGCATTCATGAAGGCGCTTGGAAATGAAGGAATTTTAGAGGTGTTGAAAAGTGATGAGCAAAGGGATGCAACCGCGCAGACAACGATCGTTTATGTGGATGTAAAAGGGAATAATCACTTGTTTGTAGGAAGAACTATCGGTAGCATTGCTCTGAAGCCTCGGGGTGGGGGTTTCGGTTGGGATCCGATCTTCATACCCAAGGGCTCCAAAAAGACTTTTGGGGAGATGACAATGGGGGAGAAAAACAAATATTCAATGAGGTCTAAGGCGCTGAAGGAGTTTAAAAAGTGGTTGGATAAAACTGGGTACTAGAGCAAAGTTATTTGGATTCTAGACTGTCTTTGATTTGAGAGAGCCTGAGGGTGATGGTGACGACTAGGATGGTGATGACTGCTGCATAGATAAGCTGAGAAATGATGAGTGAGCCGCCGGCGGGTAAAAAGGGCTTGATAAAGTCGTTTATGAATGTCTGAACGACGGTATTCCAAGCCAGGGCGGCGACTAAACCAAATGCCGATGAGCAGAGAGTGAGCATTTGGGTGACTAGCTCGAGATGGAATTTTTTGCTGGCCATTGCTTTTTATGCCCGCCATATCGAAGATATGTCGGTCGGTATTTGCGTTGCAATTACCGTAAATTTACCGTAGAATATCCGCAACGAGGTTGCGTATATCCCTTACCTCGCTTTGTTGCTCAAATGCTTTCGCTTTCGCAAGTCGCGAGGAGCGTGATTAACGCAGCTTAGCACTCGGGCCGCGCGCTTTTTTTCCATGTACGTTCCTAAGTATACTATCACGACAGAGATTTTGAAGAACATCGGGTGGGTGGAGGCGGCTCGGGAGGTGATTAATAATGCCCCGATAGTTCCGGCGTGGGAAGCAAAATTTCGTGACGAAGCCAGGCTGAGGGCGGTGCATTACGGGACGATATTGGAGGGGAATGATTTGACGCTGGGGCAGGCGAAGCTGATTATGGATCGGGGGATGGATGACCCAAATCAAGCGAGTGAGGCGGGAGTGGTGGCCAGAGAGCGGGATGTTCAGGAAGTAATAAATTACCGGAAGGTGCTGGATTATGTAGAATCAATGCAGGAACCGGCGGGAAAGAATGAAGCTGGGCTGGCGGATTATACGAGTGAAGTGCTGCTGGCGATTCACAAATTAGTGGTGGATAAGAGTGTGGAGGTGGGGCACGCGGGGGCCTTTCGACAAGTACAAGTGGTCTTGAGAAATTCCGTGACGGGAGAAGTTGGTTTTAGGCCGCCTGCGTCTTCTGAAGTGGCGGGGTTGGTGGCGAGTTTTTTGGAATGGCTGAACAGTGGGAAAGGACGGCAGGAGCACCCGGTGATCAGAGCGGGGATAGCGCATTATGTGCTGGCGGCTGTGCACCCTTTTGTGGAAGGGAACGGGCGGGCGGCTAGGGCATTTGCGACGATGGTGCTGTATCTGGAAGGGTATGATATTAGAAGATTTTTCGCTCTGGAAGAATATTTTGATAAACATGCCGAGGAATATTTCGGAAGCCTGATGGAAGTATCCAATCAATCTGCAGTACTTTCCGAGCGGGATTTGACTCCTTGGCTAACGGTGTTTACCCGGGCTTTGTCGAGTGAATTAACTAAGATTAAAGATAAGGTAAGGGAGTTGTCCGTTGACATAAAAATTAAACATAGGATGGGGAGGCAAGTACAAATTTCTGAGCGGCAGATGAAGCTGATGGAGTATCTGCATAGCAATGGGGAAATGAGCATGCCTGAGGCTAAGAAAATATTGCCTATGGTGTCCGACGACACTATCTTGCGGGAGCTGAAGGCGCTTATTGAAAAAGGAGTGATTACCAAAAGAGGGTCAACTAAAGCGGCTAAGTATGCGCTTAAAAAGTAAGTATGGAAGCTCAACTACTATATGTGATGCTGATTTTGCCAACGTTTTTCGGTTTGTCGCTTTTGGGGGAGGGAATTTATAGAATGACACGATATGAATCCGGCTGGGTAAGTGTCGGATTGGGGTGCATTTTTTTGATGGTGGTGGTGTTTGGATACTTTTTTATGACGGGGTACGTAGAATAGAGTAGAAGAGCGTGAGAGTATAGGATAGAATTGGCACATGAGATTTGCGGAATTGGCGGAATACCTTGAGAAATTGGAGGGGACGGCGAGTAGGCTGGAAATGACGCGGATTTTGGCGGAATTGTTTTCCAGAACTAACCTGGAAGATGCCAGATTGGTGGCCTATATGACCCAGGGAAGGTTGGGGCCGGCATATAAATCGCCCGATTTTGGCATCGCGGACAAGCAGATGCTGAAAGCGCTAGGCCCGAGGGCAAACGAACTTTTTAAGAAACTCGGGGATTTGGGATTGGTGGCAGAGAAACTGAATAAGGAATCAGGAATTAGGAACCATGGGATAAAAGAGGTTTATGACAAGCTGCTTGAGATTGCCCAGGCGGGGGGGGGAGGGAGTCAGGAACTTAAGATGAAGTTAATTGGTGAATTGGTTGATCACTTGAGCGGGAAAGAGGCGAAGTATGCGGTGAAGATGATATTGGGGAAATTGCGGACGGGGTTTTCGGATATGACGGTTTTGGACAGTTTGTCTTGGATGATTGCTGGAGATAAATCTTTGAGGCAACAAATTGAGTCGATGTATAACGTGCGAGCGGATTTGGGGGAGATCGCGAGCGAAATTGTGAGGCATAAGAAACCGAGAAAGCTGGGATCGGAAATCGGGACGCCGGTGCTCATGGCTCGGGCGGAAAGGGCAAAGGACGCGGCAGAAATTTGGGAGAGAAATGGTCGTTGCGCACTAGAGTACAAACTTGATGGACTGCGAATACAGGCGCATGTCCAGAGAAATAAGATTAGTTTGTTCTCCAGGGGGTTGGAGAATGTGACTTCTATGTATCCGGACGTGGTGGAGGGGTTGGCTAAACAAATTAAGCATGACTGCATGGTGGAGGGGGAGATGATTGCTTTGGGGAAAGACGGAAGATTTTTGCCTTTTCAGGAGACAGTACAGAGAAAGAGGAAGTACCAGATTACTGAAATGGCGGGGAAAATTCCGCTGACGATTTATTTATTTGACGTATTGGCGGCAGAGAAAATGGATGTGACCAATAAAACGTATGACGAGAGGAGGAAAAGACTGGAGGAGCTGGTGATACCTGGAAAGACGGTGAGATTAATGCCGAAAAAAACAGCTGAATCAACAAAAGACATTGAGGAATTTTTTGGGAGGGCGATAGGGGATGGGTGTGAGGGGATAATTGCCAAGAAATCGGATGGGATTTACGCGGCCGGGGCGAGAAATTTTAACTGGATTAAGTATAAAAAGAGCTACGATAAGTCGACTCTGGCGGATACTATCGATGCGGTAGTGATGGGATATGACGTGGGACAGGGTAAGAGATCGGGATTTGGAATCGGAGATTTTTTGATCGGTGTGTATGATCATAAGAGCGATAAGTATTTGACTGTGGCTAAGGTGGGGACAGGGCTGACGGATGAGGAGTGGAGGGAGTTGAAAGTTAAATGTCAAAACTTAAAGGTCAAAAGCATACCGGATAACTACGCGGTGAGTAAGCAGATGGAGTGTGATTTTTGGGTGGAGCCTCGGTTGGTAGCGGAAATACGGGCGGATGAGATTACGAAATCCCCTATGCACACCTCCGGGTACGCGTTGAGATTTCCCAGATTCGAGGGCTGGAGGGAGAAGAAGCCGGAGGAGGCTACGGATATATCGGAAATAAAAAGGTTGTATACTTTATCTTATGAAGGGCGGTGATAGATAATGGCAGAAAAAACAACTAATCTATCTCCCAATTTGGCTTCGGCTCTATGCTATGCGCCGTTTTTGGGCTGGGTAGCGTCTATCGTCTTTTTGATTGTCGAGAAGAATTCGGCCGTGCGATGGAACGCGGTTCAGGCTCTGTTGCTGACGGCGGTAGTATGGGTAGGGGCGATTGTCTTTGGGGCGACGGTAATTTTGGTGTTTTTGGTTCCGCTCATTTGGATTGCGGGGTTTATACTGCAGTTGGTATTGACTGTGAAGGCGTACCAAGGAGAGACAATCAAGTTGCCGGTTTTGGCCCAATGGACCGACAAAATATTGCTTAAAGTCGGGAAGTGAGAGTATGGGGATAACCTGGGAGGAAATGCTGGGGACGCTCCGGATGTACGGAGTGAAGGATCAGCGGGTGTTGGCGGCGATGGGTGAAATTGACCGGGCGGAATTTGTGCCGAATGAATGGAGGTGGGCGGCATATGAGGATCGGCCGCTAGCAATTGGACATGGGCAGACAATAAGCCAGCCGTATACAGTTGCACGGATGTGCGAGCTTCTGACGCAAAATTTGAAATTTGAAATTCGAAATTTGAAAATATTGGAGATTGGGACGGGGAGCGGGTACCAGACGGCGATTTTGGCGAAGTTATTTGACAGGGTTTATTCAATTGACATCGTGCCTGACTTGATAGAAATGGCGAAGAGGAGTTTGGAGGAATTGGGAATTATGAATTATGAATTACGTGTTGGGGACGGGAAGAAGGGGTGGAAGGAATATGCACCATATGACGGGATAATCGTGGCGGCTGATGCGGAAGAGATACCGGAGGCTCTTATTGAGCAACTGGCGGCGGGAGGACGAATTGTTGTCCCAGTGAGAGAGAGATTGATGAGAGGAGTTAAGGGGGGCAAGGGGATGAAGTGGGAGGGGTTTGAGTACTATGTGTTCGTACCGCTCGTGTAGAATGAGGTTATGAGGGCGGTTATTGGGCTTGGAAATCCGGGGGCGGAATATGTTGCGACAAGGCATAACGCTGGGGTGATGCTGGTGGATAAGTTGGCGCAGAGGCTAAATAGTGATTATGGGTGGAGGAAGCATTATGATGCCTTGGTATTTAAGACTGAAGATTTGTGGTTGGTGAAAACAAAAAGCGTGTTTATGAATGAATCGGGAAAGTTATTGCAGGGATTGCCGGAGGGTGAACTGTGGGTGGCACATGACGATCTGGATATAAAACTGGGGGAGTATAAGATTCAGAAAGGGCGGGGGCCAATGGAACATAACGGGTTAGAATCGGTGGAAAATGCTTTGAAAACCAAAGATTTTTGGAGAATACGGATAGGGATTGATAACCGGACAGTGTCAGTGGATGGAGAGACATATGTTTTGCAAAAGTTTTTGCCGGAGGAGAGAGTAGTCTTGGAGGGGGTTTTAAATGAAATCATTGAAGCAAATTTTCGACGAGCGGGCTAAGCCCGAGACGAACAAATATGTGACGCGGGAGTGGCAGGACTATGGTTATAGGCTGGCGAAGGAGTTGGACGACGAGGCGCACAAGTCTTTGTATATAAAAATGGCTAAAAACGAAGACCGGACATTGTTGGAGCAGGCAAAAAGATTTGTGATAGATGCGAATGCCGATAACAGGGGGGCGCTGTTTATGTGGAAAGTTAAGGAACTGCGGAAGAAGTCTGGGGGTTATTGATTGAGAGTGGGTTTTGTGGAATACTTTGAGATATGAGGAGAGTGGGGGAGAAGTTTGCGATCAGGAGCAGTCTGATTGTGGGAATTGTCGGTTGGCGGCTGGTGAGAGAGATAGTTAAACTGAAGGAGTGGGATGAATGGAGAAATGTAGCATGGGCAGGAAACGGATTGCTGCTTTTGGGATGGGTGATAGGCTACTTCCTGCCGGATATTGATGACCTATTTTATGTGTATATATCGGATCCGGGAGACAAGATCGGGAATCAGGCAAAGACGCTTTTGGCCGGGGGGGATGTGAGAAGGGCGTGGGATCTATTGGTCGCGACTCGAGGGGAGAGGAAAAATTTGCCGGTGCATAACATTTTGACGGGTTTGGCGGTGGCTGTGGCCGGGGTGTGGGTGGTGAGCTCGTCCGGGAGCCCACTGGCTATGGGGGCGGTCTTAGGAGTGACAACGAGGATGTTTATCGGTGCGGTGATTGAAAAGAATTATATGAGGTGGTATTGGATATTTGCTCGGGAATTTAGCCGACGGGAGCATCAAGTAGTGATGGCGGTGTGGGGGGTGCTCTTGGGAGTTCAGATTATTGGCTTGGTACGTTAGTCATGCTGGGGCGGATATTGTTTTGGTCGTTTGTGGGAAGCGTGGCCTCGCTGGCCGGTGGAATAATTCTGGCGGTAAGGAAGCAGAAATTTACGCATCATCAGGTATTGCTTTTGACGTCGTTTGCGGCAGGAGTAATTTTGTCTACGGCGTTTTTTGATCTATTGGCGGAGGCGGTGGAGTTGGCTGGGAATCCAGCTTCTGTTTGGGGATGGGTGGTGGGTGGAATTGTGTGGCTGTTTTTGCTGGAGAAATCCTTGATTTGGTATCACCATCATCACGAGGAACATGCAGAGCATGGTAAAACGGTGCCGTGGCTTTTGACTGCGGGGGATACAATTCACAACTTTGTTGATGGAATTGTGATGGCGGGGTCTTTTTTGGTGTCTCCTGGCATGGGTGTGGTGACTAGTGTAGCGGTAGCGGTGCATGAAATTCCCCATGAGATGGCAGATTTCGGGATGTTACTTGGCCGGGGATGGAGTCCGAAGAAGACTATTTTGGTGAATGTGGCATCGGCGGCAGTGTCTGTGATTGGAGCTCTCTTGGTTTATTGGCAGAGGGATTGGATTGAGCCGTGGCTGCCCCAACTGCTGGCTTTTTCCGGGGGGAGTTTTGTGTATTTGGCCTGTTCAGATTTGATTCCGGAGATGCACCATGACCATAGGATTGATAAATGGAGTATGGTGGTCCAAGTGATGTGTTTTGGGGCTGGGCTTTTGATAGTCTGGGGATTGATACGGGCCCTTGAAGGGTGATATATTGGTGAGCGTGGCGACGATTAACCTGACAAGGTCCGATTTTGATGAAAAGACGAAGGCTAGATTGGTGATGGTGGATTTTTGGGCCGAATGGTGCGGGCCGTGCAAGATGTCTGGGCCGGTACTGGAGCAGATGTCTGATGAGTACGCGGGAAGGGTCGTAATTTCAAAAGTGGACGTCGACTCGGAGACCGAGCTGGCTTCGAAATATGGGGTAATGAGTATCCCTACGGTAATTTTATTTAGGGACGGTCAGGAGGTATCGCGGCAGATCGGGTTTGCGGGTAAAGCGGGGTATGTGAGTTTGCTTGCAAAGGCTGGCGTGGTTTAGGATGAGTGATATTTACGACGTTATCATTATTGGGAGCGGGCCGGCGGGGATGACGGCGGGGATTTATACGTCCCGGGCGAAGCTGAAGACGCTGATGATTGCGGGGGAGAAGTGGGGGGGGCAATTGATGCTTACCACTTTGGTGGAAAACTTTTCTGGTTTTGCTGAGGGAATACAAGGGCCGGATTTGATGGCTAACATGCGAAAGCAAGTGGAGAGATTTGGGGTGGAGTTTAAAGAGGAGAACGCAACGGAAGTGGATTTTGGGGTGAAACCTTTTAGAGTTAATAATTACTCAGGGCGATCAGTAATAATTGCCACGGGGGCGGAGTTTAAGTGGCTGAACCTGCCTAATGAGCAAAAATTGATTGGAAGAGGAGTATCGTCGTGTGCTACATGCGACGCGGCGTTTTTTAAGGGTAAGAAAGTAGTGGTGGTGGGGGGGGGAGATGCGGCGATGGAGGAGGCCTTGGTTTTGTCCCGGCATGCGACGGAGATTGTTATGGTGCACAGAAGAGACAGTTTCCGGGCGAGCAAAATTATGCAGGACAGGGTGTTTGCTAACCCGAAGATAAAAGTAATCTGGAATGCCGAGGTAAAAGACGTGCTGGGGGAAAATAAAGTGGAGGGAGTGGTGTTGTCTAGTGGAGAGACTTTGCAGACTGAGGGATTGTTTGTGGCGATTGGGCATAGCCCGGCGACCAAGATTTTTGAAGGCAAGGTAAATATGGGGGAAAGGGGTTATGCCCAAAGGGAAGGGGATAATTTTAGGACGATGAGCAATGTGCCGGGAGTGTTTGTGTCCGGGGACGTGCATGATTACATCTATCGTCAGGCAGTTACGGCTGCGGGTTATGGATGCGAGGCGGCGTTGGACTGTGAGAGGTGGCTGGAGGAGGAAGGTCATTGATTGTTATTTATCGTTTGTGGTATAAGAGACGGCATGGCAGGAAGAGTAAAGAGTGTAGCAGTGGAAGAGCACGAGGGTTCAGTCGTACCTATGGAACTTAAGAAGAGTTGGTTGGAAAGGGGCGCACCAGTGATGGGAATTTTGTTGGTGGCAGCGGCTTTTGCATTGGGGTCATTGTGGACTAAGGTGAAGTATTTGGAGCAGGGAGGACAGGCAAAGTCCCCCTCTGCACCCAGCGGGGTTTCGGCGGGACAGGCGGGCAATGCGGCTCCAGCACCTTCGAAATATAAAAATTTGGCCGAGGCGATGAAGGATTATGCCAAACAGGTGGGTATTGACGGAAATAAGCTGGTGAGCTGTATGAATAATGGTGAGAAAAAGAATGCGGTTCAGGCCGATTTGGATGAGGGGGGGAAACTGGGGGTGCAGGGGACACCGGCATTTTTTATAAATGGCCGACTACTAGCGGGAGCGTATCCGTATGATGAGTTTAAGAAAATAATTGACGAAGAGTTATCGGGCAAAGCCGCTTCCACGGTAACCAGGGCGAGTGTAAGTGTGGGAAATGCTTCGACCAGGGGGACAACCGGAGCCAAAATTACGGTGTTGGAATACTCGGACTTTCAGTGCCCGTTTTGCTCGAGAGCGTTTCCCACAATCCAGCAGGTGCTGAAAGACTACGGGAGTAAGGTGCTATTTGCTTATAAACATTTCCCACTGTCTTCGATTCATCCAAATGCCCAAAAAGCGGCTGAGGCGGCAGAGTGTGCGAAGGATCAGGGAAAGTTCTGGGAGTTTCATGACAAATTGTTTGAGGATCAAAATTCTTGGGCGAATGTCGCGCAAAGCTGAGATATGGAGTGGACTAACGTCAGGTATGAGTTGAGGGGGAAGCGGATTGTGGCTATAAAGGATGAGGGCGATAAGCGGTGGGTGGAGGAGGGGGAAGCTAGTTGGTGGAATAGAGCCGGGGTGATATTTGCGCAGGCAATGTTGAGAGTGCAAGATTGGCTGGAAAACAGCATGCTGTCTAAGCAGGGGGTTGGAAGATAGAGTGACTGAGGATTTTGTTGATGATAAGATGTGGCAAATAGCGGGCAACGTACATGTTTCGACAGGTCATGGTAAATAGGTATGCGGCGTGAAAGGTAGTGAAGGTAGGTTCTGGAAACATATCTGGCCTGATTATATGTAGTACGACTTGGCCGGCGAATAACAGAACAGTTTCTGCAGGCGCTTCGACGATGCCCACTGGAACGAGTGTTAAAAAAAGGCCCTGTTCGGCACAATTGGCAGCTTTTTGAACATTGTCATTTTCTGTCACAGGGGCATTTTACTATGGGTTAGTGTAGAATGAAATAATGAGAATGAATGCCAAACAGTTGAGGGTGACGAAGCCGACGGAAAGTGAGCTGGAGAAGATTGAGCGAAAGCCGATTTATTTGGTTTTGGATAATGTGCTGGATACGTATAATATCGGATCGATTTTTCGCTTGGCGGATGCGGTAGCGGCCAGAGAAGTAATACTGTGCGGGGGGACAGAGAGGCCACCCAGCTCGCGGATTCATAAGGCTGCTGTTGGGACGGAAGAATGGGTGCCTTGGCGGTACTTTGATACTGCTAGGGAGGCGATAGTTGAATTAAGAAGAGTGAGTCATGAATTATGTGTGATTGCCATAGAGCAGGATCCGAGGTCGACGAAAATTTTAAGTTTTAAACTTCAAATTTCAAATTTACAGCCGGTGGCTCTAGTGCTTGGGCATGAAACCGAGGGGATTTCTAAGGAGGTTTTGGACATGGCGGATGTGATTGTGGAAATTCCCATGTACGGGGTAAATAAAAGTTTGAATGTGCATGTGGCCGCAGCGGTTGTGGTTTACAAAATTTTGGAGGGGATGTAGTATTTTGGCATGGAGTTGCTGATTGAGAACGAGATTCTTAAACGCATCCCGGTGAGTGATGTGGGGGGAATGTTTAGAGAATTGGCGGATGAGCTAAATGTTAGATCGGCAGAAGTAAGGAGGAGGATGTGGGGAATGGTGGCTAACGGGCAGGTAGAAATAGGAGATGACTTGTCTTTGGTGTCGGGCCCGGGTGTTGAGCGGGGGAAAAATAGACGATTTGATTTTGGGTAAATCGCTGAATGTGCATGTGGCCGCGGCAGTGGTGACATATAAGCTCCTTGAAGGGATATAATCTGGCCTTTATGAAGGTGGATTGCATAAATATTTGCCACGCCGCGTGCTGTCAGGATATCGAACTTCAATTGAGACCTGACGAGTATGAAAGACTGAAGGCTAAAGGAGCGGTTTTGCGGGATAAACGAAAGGATGGGATGTATGAACTGGTGGGCCCTTGTCCTAATTTGCAAGGGGGTAGGTGCTCGGTTCACGGAACACTGGAACAGCCGCGTAATTGCAGAATTTACGCCTTTTTGGGTTATGGGTGCTTGATGCGAAGAAAAGTCAGGCCGGATTTGGTGAAACTATACCTGCAGAGGGAAAGAAAGACGATAACTTGGAGTGACGAGCTGAAATTTGCTGCGTTGGGCATGGTGGGAGGGTGGGTGAGCTTGGAAAGTTTGGTGGGCCCGGACAACATGACTCCTGATATTGATGTTTGAGCTTTACAGGGATGTGGATATGAGTTAAAATTGGCTTCGTTTTCTGGAGAGTCTAGCTCGTTGACAAAGACAGTGTTTTTATGAGTAAGGTAAGCCATTTCTTGGATTTCAAGAAGTGGTGGGAATTTTTTTGAGAGTTTGATCCTGGCTCAGGATGAACGCTGGCGGCGTGCCTTAGGCATGCAAGTGGAACGGTTCGGTGATCTCGCAAGAGGCTACCGGACAGTCGCAGACGGGTGAGTAATGATTAGGAATCTACCCTATGGTGGGGAATAGCTGGCCGAAAGGCCAATTAATACCGCATAATCCTACTTTGCGTAAAGCTTTGTAGGAAAAGGCCGTAACTGGCCGCCGATGGAGGAGCCTAATTCCTATCAGCTAGTTGGTGGGGTAATAGCCTACCAAGGCGATGACGGGTAGCTGGACTGAGAGGTCGGTCAGCCACAACTGCACTGAGATACGGGCAGTACATCTACGGATGGCAGCAACTAGGAATATTGCGCAATGGACGAAAGTCTGACGCAGCGACGCCGCGTGGAGGATGAAGGCCTTCGGGTTGTAAACTCCTTTTGACAGGGAAGCCCCTCACCTTTTTGCCAAATTTAGTAAACTAGATTTGATGTATTGGGTGTATATGCTTTGGAGTAAGGATTTTGACCAATGGTATGTTGGTTATTCTGATAATTTAAAAAAAAGATTAGAAGAACACAATAAAGGTCAAAGTTTTGCTACCAAACCATATATCCCATGGGAATTAGTTTACTGTGAGGGATACAAATCACACTTAGATGCACTAGATCGTGAAAGAAAATTGAAAAATCACGGCAAAGGAATGCAAATGTTAAAAATTAGGTTAAAAAGAAGTGTCGGTTTGTTGGCAAAAAGGTGAGGGGGACGGTACCTGTAGAATAAGCACCTGCTAACCACGTGCCAGCAGCCGCGGTAATACGTGGGGTGCGAGCGTTATCCGGATTTACTGGGCGTAAAGAGTTCGTAGGCGTCACGTAAAGTTTCGTTTGAAAGCCCGAGGCCCAACCTCGGATCCGGACGAAAAACTTACGTGATTGAGTCGGTTAGGGGGTACTGGAACTGACAGTGTAGCAGTGAAATGCGTTGATATTGTCAGGAACACCGAGGGCGAAGGCAGGTACCTGGGGCCGCACTGACGCTGAGGAACGAAAGCTAGGGGAGCGAAAGGGATTAGAGACCCCTGTAGTCCTAGCTGTAAACCATGCCCGCTTGATCCTTCCTTTTTTGGAGGGGTCGGAGCTAACGCGTGAAGCGGGCCGCCTGGGGAGTACGGCCGCAAGGTTGAAACTTAAAGGAATTGACGGGAAGGCGCACAACCAGGGGAGCATGTGGTTCAATTCGACACGAAGCGATGGACCTTACCCAGATTTGACATCCAGTACCTAATGTTCTGTAGGAAACTATGGAAAATCACGCGAAAGTGTGAAGTGCTGGACAGGTGTTGCATGGCTGTCTTCAGCTCGTGCCGTGGGGTGTCGGCTTAAGTGCCGAAACGAGCGCAACCCCTATCCCATGTTGATTACTCATGGGAGACTGCCCCGATATTTATCGGGGAGGAAGGAGGGGATGACGTCAAGTCAGCATGATCCTTATATCTGGGGCCACACACATCCTACAATGGGGTGGAACAATGGGTTGCCAAGCCGCAAGGCGGAGCTAATCCCAGCAAAACACCCCTCAGTTCAGATTGGGGGCTGAAACTCGCCCCCATGAAGATGGACTTGGTAGTAATCGCGGATCAGCAGACCGCGGTGAATACGTTCTCGCCTTTTGTACACACCGCCCATCAAGCCAGCAAAGTCGGGGGTGCCTGACGTCCCGATTTAATCGGGAAGAGGGTAAACTCGGCGATGAGGGCTAAGTTGTAACAAGGTATCCCTAGCCGAAGCTGGGGATGGATCACCTCCTTTCTAGGAGTATTTTTACCCCAGTGGTCCTTTTTGGTCGGCCACTTTAATAAACCAACCAACATTGGCAGGCTAAGTCACAAACGTCAAAGTGACTCGGCGCTGTTTTTCCCACCACTTTTTGGAACCTGAGAGAATATAAAACCCGTCTGGAGGCGGGTTTTTTGGTGGGGTACAATAAGCTTGTGGCGCTGATTTGTGCAGAGGCGGATTGTCCGGCCAAGAGGCTGAGGATGCAGAGTCGGGGATATTCCCCGATAAATGTAGATTGCGGAAAGTGCGGAAGGCGTTTTGAGTGGGTGGATTCGCCGCCGGTATGGCTTAATCCAGTATATTTGGGCATTGTGCTTAGGGCTATTGGGGTAAAGAATTGGGTAAGGAAGGAATGGGAGGCGTGGATGTTAGAATGGGGAAATGAGCAGAACAGACAGTAGAGCACGGCTTGGGTATTTGGAGGAGCAACTCCTAAAGTATAAGAAGATTTATGAGGAGAAGAAGAGGCTGTTTCGGGGGGTGAGGCATGAAGATTCTTTATCCGAGCTGAGGTACACCGAATATATGGTGTATAGGGACATGGTGGAGGGGATCGAGCGGGAGATAGCGGGGATTAAGAAAGGATTGCGTCGAGTTCTTTGAATGGTCGGATAGGGCCAAAAATGGCTTTCGAAAGTGATGCGTCGGGTTGGAAATGTTGGCCCATGATGCTAACACAGATTGGGCCGGAGCAGAATTCGGGGGGTGGGGGAAGAGCGCCTTCACGAAGGGGCGTTTGGAAATGGGTGAGGAGGGAAATGGCGACGAGGCTAAGACGGATTGATTGATTGGTCATGGTGGGCTGCCATGGAGTCGAACCATGCACTTCGTTCTTATAACAAAGCGACTTGGGGCACCTGCCCCAAAAGCTTTGATATATCGTGCCGACAGAATGGTGGGCGGACGTGGAATCGGACCACGAGCCTCATTCTTATCAGGAATGCGTTCTACCATTGAACTATCCGCCCAATGGTCGGCACGCTATCAGGAACGCGTTCTACCGCTGAACCAGCAGCCCATAGAAATCAGGAAAGCTTTCTTTGGTGGATTATATCTCAATAGCGGGTTGGAGGGTACCAGAGTGGTGGGGTGGAGCAGGGGTTGGGGAAATCGAAGCAAAGGGGAGTGCCCAAGAAGCAAGAGCGGGAGAGGGATTGAATGCAAACCATCCTTGAGTTGAGACGAGGGGTGATAATCAGGCCATAGAGAAGCGTGCCGGTGATGGCAAGGAAGATTAGTGCGGGAATAATGAGAAGGTATCTGACGATGTATTAATAGTAGGATGCTTGGTGCTAAAATGCAATTTGTATGAAATTTTTGAGGCGGAGGGCCGTTATTTTTTTGCTGATAGGGTTGGGGATGGCGGGATTTTGGTGGTGGCGAAATAGTCGGGAAAGCAGTAATGATAAAAATATGAAGGTGGCGGTGGTGGAGAGGAAGGATGTGCGAAAGACTTTGGTGATGTCGGGAAAAATTGTCGCGGGCAGGGAGGCTAGTTTGCGATTTTGTGGGGTGGGTAAGTTGGGGTACGTAAAAGTGGCGGGGGGGGACAGGATAAAGAAAGGACAAGCGGTGATGGGATTGGATGCCCGGGATGCGGCGGCGGTGGAGACGGCGGCTTATTATAGTTACGCTGCGGCGGACGCGAATGCCAAGGAGATCGAGGACCAGGTGAAGGGCCATGACAAGGATGAGACGTTTGCACAGAAAAACGATCGGGTGACGGCGCAGACGGCACGGGATAAGGCTTATGACGCTTGGCAGACGGCGGTAAGGGCGAGGCAGAACGCCAACTTGATATCGCCGATTGACGGAGTGGTGGTAAATATAACTGTGACTGTAGCTGGGGAAACAGTGGGGGTGGCAGATGGGGTGGATATAGTGGATCCCGAGTCTTTGTATTTTGAATCTGAAGTGGATGAGACGGAATTGAATTTGGTAGGTGTGGGCAAGGCAATGGAGGTGACCTTGGATGCTTATCCGGATGAAAAGCTGGAGGGGGAGATAACCAGCATAGATTTTTCGTCTCACGAGTCTGATGCGGGGGCGACGGTGTTTTCGGTGAGAGTTAAGATATTAAGTGAAGAAGATATTAAGATATTAAGAGTGGGGATGAATGGAGATGCGGCACTAACAGTGGAGGAGGCGAAGGGGGTGCTGGTGCTGCCTATCGAGGCGGTGGGGGAGGGGGAGGTGGAGCTGCCGGGGGGGCAACGGCAAAGAGTGGAGATAGGATTGGAAGGAGACGAAGAGGTGGAAATAAAGAGTGGTGTTGTCGAGGGGCAAAAAGTATGGTACCAGTAGTGGAATTTAAAAATGTCAGTCGAGTGTATGGGGACCCGGCTAGCAGTGAGAGCATGGTGAAAGCCTTGGATAGGGTGTCTTTTGAAGTCGTTAAGGGAGAATTTGTCGCTATTACCGGGCCGTCGGGATCGGGAAAGTCGACGCTTTTGCATCTGATTGGACTAATGGATCGGCAAAGCGCGGGGGAGATATTTGTGGATGGAATAAACACCAAAAATTTGAGTGACAACAAATTGGCAAAACTGCGAAATGAAAAAATAGGGCTAGTGTTTCAGCAGTTTAATTTACTGCGGGCAACACCGGCAATTGTTAATGTGGAGCTGCCGCTGGTTTATCGGGGTATTTCTGCATCCGGGCGACATGAAATAGCCAAAAATGAATTGATCAAGGTGGGTCTGGGGGATCGGCTGCAAAACAGGCCATCTCAACTTTCGGGAGGGCAACAGCAGAGGGTAGCGATTGCTAGGGCTCTGGTTACTAACCCGTCGCTTTTATTGGCGGATGAGCCGACGGGAAACTTGGATTCGAAAACCGGCGAGGAAATAATTAAATTATTTGAAGACCTGCATGAGGGTGGGGTAACTATAATATTGGTGTCACATGACCCCAACATCGCCAGGCGGGCCAAAAGGCAGGTAGTTATAAAAGACGGGAGGATAGCAAATGGACACAGTTGAACTAGTAAGGAGCGCGGCGAGAGCGATTAGGACTAATAAAACTAGGTCGGCTTTGACCACTTTGGGGATTATTATCGGGGTTGCGGCGGTAATACTTTTGGTGTCTATCGGAAACGGTCTGCAGGCTTTTGTGACGGAGGAGTTTGAATCTCTCGGGTCGAATGTGCTGCTTATCTCTCCGGGTAAAGTGAGTTTTTCCGGCGGGCCGCCAAGAAACGTGGAAGCAAAATTTGACTTTAGTGACGTCAGACAGATGGGGGATTTGGGTGACCCGATTGTCAAGGTTAGCGGAATGATATCCAAGGGGGCGACAATGAAATACCGATCTAAAACTTACTTTGGAAATTTGGCAGGAGTGGGCGAAGAATATTTGGAGTTTGGGAATGTGGAGATAGAGGCGGGAAAGTTTTTCAGCAGAAGTATGCTGGAGCGAAGTCAAATGGTGGGGGTGATTGGGCATAAGGTCTATGAGGAGTTGTTTGGGGGGGTCGGGAATCCGGTGGGAAGAGAGATTGATGTGACGGGGTCCAAGGTGGAGGTAATAGGGAAACTAAAAGAAAAGGGAGGGGGACTGGGGGGGAACAGCGATGAGAACTCGTTTGTGTTGATGCCGGTGACTACGGCCATGAAAGTGACAGGGATTAAAAAACCGGCGGCCGTGATGGTGAGGATAAGGGACGCCGATAGTGCGGCGGCGGCGAGCAGGAAAATTAAGAACTACTTTTATCGGAAAAATTTGACTGATGACGATTTTACTATTTTGGAACCTAAGGAACTATTGGAGTCTATAACCTCGTTTTTGGGGGTGGTGACGGGGGCCCTGTCTGGCATTGCGGCGATATCACTGGTTGTAGGGGGGATCGGGATTGCCAATATCATGCTGGTGTCTGTAACGGAGAGGACCAGGGAAATTGGTTTGCGCAAGGCACTGGGGGCTACAAATCGAGATATTTTGCTCCAGTTTTTGATTGAATCGATATTGCTGTCGGTGGTTGGGGGTGGGGTAGGGATTGGGATTGGGTGGGGGATATCGGCCATCTTGCGACAATTTATTGAAACGGCAGTGACAGCGGGATCGGTGATGATGGCTTTTGGGGTGTCGGCCGGGGTGGGGATAGTATCGGGGCTGGCGCCGGCGGTTCGGGCGAGCAGATTGGATCCTATAGAGGCCTTAAGGTATGAGTGAGGTAGCCACCTTGACAGAGCTTGCACGACGGGGTAATATCGGGATACCTTTTGAAGGTGGCCGATTCATGAGAACTTTGCTTTTTAATCCAAAATTTTCCTTGACAGGCTTTGCCTGATAGGGGATAGCAAGGGACTGGCAGCCTTCCGAGGGGAGGGCTTTTTTAGTTGGGCCCAGATGCCGGTTTGGGCTCGTAGCTCAGCTGGCTAGAGCACGTCATTTGCAATGACGGGGTCGAGGGTTCGAGTCCCTCCGAGTCCACCAACTGAAGGGTTGGTCCCGGTTTCCCTTTTGCGGGGAGGCCGAGACGAGCCTTTTAGTCCAGGCTTGCTTGTACTTTGAAAAGTGAAGAGAGTAAGTTAGGTAATAAGAGCCGTATCTTTTTTACGTAAAGCAGACAAAGGATGCCTAGGAGCTACGAGCCGAAGAAGGACGTATATGGCCACGATAGTCGTCGGGGAGCTGCCAAGAAGCTTTGATCCGGCGGTGTCCGAATGGGGAAACCCCTCCTTTTGGAGACTCAGCGTAAGCTGGGAGGGAACGCTTCGAACTGAAACATCTAAGTAGAAGCTGGAAAAGAAATCGAAATTATCACGGCTTTGCCGTGAGAGATTCCGTGAGTAAGCGGCGAGCGAAAGCGGAAGAGCCTAAACCCTACTTTGCTCCGTAAGGAGCTTCGAAGGGTGTTGCGGGAGGGTCGAGGGATTGAAAGAGGGTAGTCAAACCGCTTGGAATAGCGGGCCAGAGAACTGTGAAAGCCGTGTAGACGAAACCTAAATTCACTTGAGACCTGAATTCCCAAGTACCATGAAGCACACGACTTTGTGGGAATCCGGGGTGACCACACTCCAAGGCTAAATACTTGTGGCTTCCGATAGTGAACTAGTACCGTGAGGGAAAGGCGAAAAGAAGGGTTGAAAACCTAGTGAAATAGAACCTGAAATTGTCTGCTAACAAGCAGTGAGAGCCCTTCGGCTGCAAAGCCGCTCAGGGTGATCGCGTGCCTATTGAAGAATTATCCGGCGAGTTTCCGTTCTGCACGAGTCTAACCCCGCAGGTCGGGGGGAGGCGGAGAGAAATCGAGTGTTAACAGCGCGTTTAGTGCAGGATGGAAGACCCGAAACCTGGTGAGCTAACCATGAGCAGGGTGAACCCCGGTGAAAACCGGGGGGAGGCCCGTACCCTTCAGAGTTACAAATCTGTGGGATGACTTGTGGTTAGGGGTAATATGCCAATCGAACCAGGAGATAGCTGGCTCTCCCCGAAATATATATAGGTATAGCCTCTTTCCTTCGGGACTTTCAGGTAGAGCACTGGATGGGCTGTGCAGCGCAAGTTGTACTGTTCAATCAAACTCCGAATTGGAAGTTTTTGGGAAAGGGAGTCAGAACGACCCGGCTAAGCGGGCCGCTCTAAAGGGAAACAACCCAGATTGACCTCTAAGGCCTCTAAATAACAGCTAAGTGTGAAACGATGTCAAATTTCATAGACAGCCAGGAGGTTGGCTCAGAAGCAGCCATCCTTTAAAGAAAGCGTAACAGCTCACTGGTCTACTTTGAAGTCTGGCGCGGAAAATGAATCGAGGCTCAAGCTGTTTGCCGAAGAGACAGACTTGTCCCGACTTTGTCGAGGACATTTGGTAGGGGAGCGTTGAAATTGCAGTGAAGGTCAGGCGTAAGCTTGGTTGGAGCGATTTCAAGTGAGAATGCCGGAATGAGTAGCGTAAGTCCGATGAGAATTCGGACCGCCGAAACCCCAAGGGTTCCTCCGCTACATTGTTTGACGGAGGGTAAGTCGGCACCTAAGGTGAGTCCCGATTAAATCGGGGGTAGCTGATGGACGAGCCGTTTATATTCGGCTACAGGGGACGTGTCGTTATTAACTGGGGATTGAACGAGTAAGAACTTCCTAGCGTGTGCAGTGAATGCGCGTTTAGACCGTAAGATAGTTGGCCCCGCGAAATGCGGGCTGGCGTTTAATCGAGCGGGATGGGGAATCTTCTGGCAAATGTCTGGAGATAACTGGGACAGTTTTTGTTTGCGAGAAAATATTCGCAGTGAGACATGTTTCTTGCCGTACCGCAAACCGACACTGGTGGGGTGGTCGAGTAGACCAAGGCGATCGGGAGAAGGCAGTTCAAGGAACTCGGCAAAAAAGCTGGACGTAATCTAGTGAGATGTCCTTCCCGACTCAGTCGGGACGCAGCAAAAGATTACTCTGCGACTGTTTAACTAAAACACAGGTCTGTGCAAACGCGTAAGCGAACGTATACAGGCTGAGGCCTGCCCAATGCTCGTAAGTCATGGGGATGGCTGACCCCGATTTATTCGGGAGAGGCTTGAACTTAAGCTCGAGTGAATGGCGGTCTTAACTATAAGGATCCTATGGTGGAATGTGCGCTGCCATAGTGAGGCGAGAGACCTCTGTCTTTTATTCTGTTTGCCGCAGAGGGAGACAAAAATCTGACTATATGCTGGAAAGACTCAGTATCCGACAGTACCAGAAATGGTAAAAATCTGAACGGTGGAGTTAATCAGCAGGAAAGATCCTGAGAGAAATCGAAGGAAATCCTCACACACTATACGTCAGACATCCCCGATTAAATCGGGGTAAAGAGATAGTGGCGTCTGCATGGCGACATGCAGTAAAGATAAAGCAAGCGAAATTCCTTGTCGGGTAAGCGGCGGAAGCAAGCCCGACCTCGAGGCTGGACGCCTCGCGGTGTATCGTGCACCGTAAACACTGACTCATATCGGTGGAGCCTCTTGATCTTTGTATTTTATTCGGATTAAGATGGTAGTACCGAGGGAAGTCGTCCCGCTAAGCGGGATTGACCCCGTAACGACTCAAAGTCCACGTAGACTTTGGAGGCATATATGCCTAAGACGTCAGTATTTCAAGATGTTTGTTGGTACCTGTCGGGTTACGCCGACGGAGAAGGCAGCTTTTGTGTCAGTTTTTCTCCCAGAAGTAAATTGAAGACCAAACTTGAGGTAAGGCCAAGTTTTTCTGTCAGTCAAAATAGCGATCGGTCTGAGGTTCTGGAGTTATTTCAGAAAACTTTGGACTGTGGAACTATTAGGCCTGATAGGAGCGATAAGACCTTAAAGTTTGAAGTTCGGAGTTTGGGCGAGATTAACGAAAAAGTGATACCTTTCTTTGAAAAGTATCCATTAAAATCTTCTAAGTATAAAGACTTTTTGCTTTTTTCGAATATATGTCGAAAGATTGCAGGAAAACCGAGTATTAGAGAGATTATTAATCTGGCTGTGAAGATGAATACTTCTGGAAAAAGAAAATACAACACACAAAAACTTTTAAGTATTTTGCGATAAAGGTATAGTCTATCCCATTGGCGACAATGGATTTATCGATGAAGTTCCGACCCGCACGAATGGCTTAACGACAGAGTAACTGTCTTGAACTGTCACCCGGCGAAATTGAAATGGCTGTGAAGATGCGGCCTAACTCTACTAGGACAAAAAGACCCTATGGA
>Ga0155660_120_pt1 | contig 183944 bp, 194 predicted proteins | sample RifCSPlowO2_01_FD_107317 | JGI IMG/M metagenome (GOLD analysis project Ga0155660, IMG submission 107317) | Candidatus Amesbacteria bacterium RIFCSPLOWO2_01_FULL_49_25 | reverse complement strand
ACATTTAATCGTAGATACGATTACAAAAGAGGGCGTGCCGTGGCTTTTTCCAATCCCGTGGCGGCTGGGTTTTCCGCCATTTAAGGCACTGAGGGTGACAACCGGTGAGTGGGCAGAAAAAGCCCTGGTTTTCCCGGGACTGCTTGTCTTGAACGGATATTTGATTTATCAAAATTACGGGGAGTTTTTGAAGTTGGTTGGAAAATAGCTTACGGCTGGAAGCTATTGTATAATTTTGTCTATGTCTAACGACAACGAAATTCGATATTCGGGGGTTCAACGCAGCCAAGAAATAGGGAGAATCTTTGAAAACTTGCCCGACGCTCCGCAAGGAGTGAAGGATAAGTTGTTGACAAATTTATTACCTAAATGGGAAGACGACCCCAAAGCCCAAGAGGCTCTAAAGAGGGCAGTTGAAAGAATGGAAATGGGGGGAAAGACCGACTCACAAGGTCGCTACGCTTCCGCTGTTGTAAATATTACTGAACTAGTCGCTTGCCATCCCGAAAAATACCAAACTTCTGATGCACAAGATGGACAATACTCGGCTCGTAAGCTAGGGGAATTGGCAAAAACTGTGGCTCGGGCGATCAAAGAATCGAGTTCGCTTCTGGCTCATGGTCAAGAACCCAAGTCTGTAATCATGATCAGGGGGTTATTGGAAGGAGTAAGCGGCGGAGCGCGCGTCGGAAAAGTTATTGACACCATGGTTTTAACGGTTGGTTTAGTGGCCAGGTCCGTAGTTCCACCTCTTGCCGAAAAACGGATAAGCGAAGTTTCTACTAAGGGCGATGACATAACACTGCAGAAGGGCGAACAGCTGGTAGTCGGAGTGACTGTAAATCTTTAGTGACTGGGGGGAGTGTGATACTATAGATAAATGATGGGATACGGATGGGGGTGGCCGGGAATGATGAACGGGTGGAGTTGGGGTTCTATGATGAACGGGTATGGATACGGCGCTGGCTGGCTGGCGTGGTTGTGGCCACTTTTGATTTTGGATGTGGTGCTGCGGGGCGTAGCCCTGTGGCGGGCGGGCCGGAACGGGCAGAAATGGTGGTTTGTGGCACTGCTTGTGGTTAACTCGATGGGAATCTTGCCGGGAATTTACCTATTGACGCAAAAAGAGGAGAGTAAGAAAGTTAAGAAGTGAGCAAAGCCCGGTGGATTAAATTGTTGGGAGGAGCAGCGTTGGTTGTGGTGGTAGCGGCGGTGGGATTTGGACTGAGACAAAGCAAAAAAACTTCCCAACCAGGGTCTGGTAAGGAAACCTTCGGCGGAGACGGAAATTGGGAAAAACTACAGATTCCCCAGAGGCAAGCGGCTTTTTTTAACCTGGAACCGGTGATGGCGAGCAAATACGGAGTCCCGCCCCGGGGGGAATTTATATTGAAAACTCAGGCACCGGTGAGCGCCGAATTTGTAAAAAACAACCTAAAAACAACATTTGCGTCCACGGTGGCAACAGTTTCGAATACCCAGTACCGGGTGGTGCCGCAAAACCAATTGAGAACCGGGCAGACGGTAAAAATTGCGCTGGCAGTGGGAGGACTGACCGAGGGCGGTCAAACTTTTGACCGGGATTACGGCTGGGCATACCAGACGCAGGGTAAGTTCCGGGTGACGAGTATTATTCCTGCGGGTAATGCCGTGGGGGTGCCGGTGATTACGGGAATTGAAATGGTTTTCAGTCAGGACGACTTCACCGATCCGACGCCGTTTTTTTCCATCGAGCCGACGGTGCAGTTTCGAACTGAAAGGCATGGGGAAACGTGGGTGGTGGTGCCGCTATCTCCCCTGACTTACAAAACGGTATATACGGTGACACTTAAAAAGGGGGTTAATTTGTCTTCCCGGGACGACCCCGTTGCGGATGATCTGGTATTTACTTTTCAAACACAGGAGGAGCAAAAACCGCAGGAAACTCCCAGACTGGGCATGGCGGACAGCCTGGTGGAAGTAACCCCCAAAGACCTGCCGACAGTTAAAGTGTTTACGAGTAGTTGGAAGAGCGATCAAACGGTAGGGGCGGAAATTTACCAGTACCGGACAGGGGAAGATTTTGTAAAAGCAGTTTCAGAGGCGAACATGGCGCAAAGAACGTGGTACAGATATTTCGCTGAGGATAAACCGGCCGATACCGGCAAGTTGATACCCAGGGGCAAAGCGGATGTCAAACCGGGGAGTAATGAATACCTGCAATTTCTGCAGCTACCGGAGACACTGCCGGAAGGGTTTTACCTGGTTCAATGGTGGTACAACAATCACAGCAAACTGGAACAGACGTGGATCCAGTCCACAAATATTGCCGGATACGTATCTGTGGGGAGGGAACAAACACTGGTCTGGGTAAATGATCTCGCTGTCGGAGCCCCGGTAAACGGAGCCGGAGTGAAGATTGTCGGAGAAAGCGGGGGGCATTACACCAGCGCCGACGGAATAGTGGTGTTTGCTACGGGGAAGAAGTTGTTTGGTGAGGGCACGCATTTCGCCCAGATCAGTGTCGAGGGGGCAGAAAAGCTGTACCTGCCGATTTCTTCATTGGGCGGGAACGCTAAGCCGGGAGAACAGACTGTGGAAGATTTTTGGTCGTACCTGTACCATGAGAGACATTTGTATAAACCCACGGATACTGTGAATTTCTGGGGAGTGGTGAAAAACCGGGACACAGGGCAAGCGCCGGACAGCCTGAAAATAAGCTTGGTAACCCGGAACGGAGATGAGAAGACGGAAATCCTGAGCCGAACGACGGGATTGGCCAGCGACGGGACTTTTGCCGGAAGTATAACTATGACCGACCTGCCTGCCGGCTGGTATACACTGGAGGCCAAGGCGGGAGAAACGGTGGTGACAAGCGCCGGATTGGAAGTGAGGGAGTTTACCAAACCGGAAATGAAAATTGATGTGAGTTCGGATAAAAAGGTCCTTTTTGCCGGGGAAAAGATGGAATTTACAGCCCAAGTAAGCTTCTTTGACACAACGCCAGCGCGCAATATCGACTTGAACGTACATGAAGACCAAGGCGGAAAAGTCAGTAAAATTGCTTCAGACCCCAAAGGAGAAATCAAATACCAATACCAACCTCAATACTCGGGAAATTCGGCTGATTACCCCCGATACGAGAGTATTACCGTGAACCCGGCGCTGGCCCAGGAGACAACGGTAGAAGGATACGGCAGTGTATATGTTTTTGGGGCCAAAATCCTACTGGCAACCGAATCGACACAAGTTGGGGCAACGGCGAAAATGAAGGCCAGAGTAAACAGAGTGGACCTGGCTAAATTTGACTCCGGCCAGCCAAATGAAGTAAAAGGCGCGGCTGCTGTCAATAAAGAGGTGACAATATTTGTAAAAAAGACCTGGTGGGAACGGGTGGAAAACGGAACTTATTATGATTTTATAGAAAAGGTGACCCGGCCGGCATTTAATTATGTCCGGCACGAAGAATTACAGCCGGATGTAAAACTACTAACTAACAATCTGGGAGAAGCGGATTTTGAATTCGGGATGGAAAAAAACAGGGGGTATGAGGTGACGGTCAAGGCCGCAGACGATGAGGGGCGAAGTGTCGTCAGAAGGGAATATTTTTATTATTACGAGGGGGGAACGTATGACTATTCTCAGGGAGAGAAAAAAATACCGGAGTTGAAGTTGACTAAGACAGAGAACAGTTATTCCCTGGGCGAGGAAGTAAACGCGGCAGTTGAGTTGAACGGGAAACCGTATCCGGGAAACAATAAATTCCTGTTTATTACCGCTGGGCGGGGACGACAAGATTTTTATATCCAGAATGAACCGCAGTTAACCTTTACTTTCAGCACAAAGTATTTGCCGAATGCCTATATCGGAGCGGTTATTTTTACGGGGAAAGATTACCGGACGGTGGCTGCTGGATGCGATTGGGGATGGTATTGTATGTACGAGGGAAACAAATCCTGGTTCGGTCTGGAAATCCGATATAAGAAGGAAGACAGTCGATTAACGGTGGAGGCTAAGCCGGGAAAGGAAAAGTACAAACCCGGAGATAAGGCTGAAGTCACAGTCAAGGTAAGTAAGGCGGGATTACCGGCTGCCGGAGCGGAGGTAAATATGACGGCGGTGGACCAGGCACTGGCGGCGATCGGCGGGGTGGTGACTCCGGAAATCTTGGGCGGAGTTTATCGCCCGATACCAAGTCTGATGTATTACGCCTACTATAGCCATAAACCGGCTCTGCCGGACGGGGGAGGAGCGGAGAAAGGCGGAGGCGGGGGAGATTACAGGGAAATATTTAAGGATACGGCATTTTTCGGACGCACCAAAACAGACAGCGATGGAGTGGCTGTGTTTACTTTCACTGTCCCCGACAACTTGACCACCTGGCTGGTGTACACCCAGGCGGTGACGGCAGATCTATCCGCCGGCCAGACCGAGAGCCGGGTAATAGCAAGCCAGGACTTTTTTGTAACCAGCCAGTTTCCGGCCACGTATTTGGAAAAAGACCGACCGGTACTGGCGGCCAACAGTTTCGGGACGGGACTGGAGGCAAACGCTGTGACGGCGTATACCGCGAGTTTCACCCAGGGATTAATTGAAAAAAGTAAACTGTCGGGCAGCGGGAAAGCGGGAAAAGAAGTGGGGTTTGATTTTCCCCAGCTGGGAGCGGGTGAATACAAAGCGGGGGTGGCTGGTAAATCGGGTGATAAAGAAGATGGAGTGCTGCTGCCGTTTAAAGTTCTCGGGTCGCGATGGAGCCTGGATTATGCTACCAATTACCGAGTAGAGGCCGGAAAAACATTGTCCCAATGGAACTTGGCGGAAGCGGTGAAAAACAAACCGATAACAATTGTTGTGAGCGATGCGGGTAAGGGGCGGTACTATTACCAGTTAAAAAATTATTGCTGGACTTACAGCAACCGGGTGGAAAAAGCTATTTCCCGGGCAAGGGCAGACCAGATACTGACGGACAAATTTAACGATGAAAGCTGCCCGGCCGGAGAGAAAAAATTGGCTCAGTGGCAGGCGGCGGACGGGGGATTGGGGCAGGTGTGGTGGGGGGGCAGTAACTTGGAGACGACGGTGTGGGGGCTGGCAGTGGACAGCGGAAGTTTTGATGCACCGGCGCAGGAAAAAATGGCGCAATACTTTGAAAATAAAGTTAAGGAAAACAATTCCGGCACGATTCAGAAGATCCTGGGATACTGGGGATTGGGGCTCCTGGAGAAGCCAACTCTGGGTAACCTGCAGCAATTGGCCGGGAACACAGTCAGTTTTGAAGAAAAAGCGGACAGCGCCTTGGCTCTGGCTTACATCGGCGACACGACTAAGGCGCGGGGTATGTATTTTGATTTACTGGCCGACTACGGCTACTCGCTGCGGCCATATTACAGAATACAGCGCGACGGAGAAAAGATGGCAGATATAAATAAAATGGTTGAAGACACAGCGCAAATGCTGCTTTTGGGCAGTTTGGTGGAAAAATACTATAACGACGGTTTGGGGGCGTATGTCAGAGATTTTAAAGGCCAAGCAGATGATGTGGTGCTAGATTTGGCACAAATGGCTTTTGTGAATGAAGAGCTGGCGAAACTCCCAGCACAGGACACCGGCATCACGGTGGACAACGCCGGAAACAGGCAAAGTTTCACCCTAGACCGGGGGAACAGTCGGGTGATAGACGTGATGCCCCAAAATATCAACCGGTTCAGCCTGACCGTGAACAAGGGACGGGCGGAAGTAACGGCGAACTATACGCTGGGGGCAGATGGCGCGGGGCGGATACCTAAGGACAACCGGCTGTCGATCAAGAGGAGCTGGAGAAAAGCCAAAGGGAGTGGAGACAAGATTGTACCCGGAGATGTTGTGGAGATAACGATCGATGCGGACGTAAATGCGGATGGGCCCCAAGGAGAATATAACATTACGGATTACCTGCCAGCCGGACTGGTCTACTTGGACAACCCGGGAAATTACGGTCTGCAGCAGAACGGGTGGACTTGGCAAGTGGAAAATAACGTTATTAAAGCTTATTTTTATAATTCGCCTTGGTGGAAGACGTATAAAAAATCGATAGTGTACTATGCCCGGGCGGCTATGGCGGGTACTTACACAGCTGAGCCGGCTGTACTGCAATCGATTCTGGACCGGGCGGTTATTCAGACAACCAATGAGGAAACTATTAAGATCAACTTGAACTAATATGAGGAAGGAATGGCTAATAATTTTGTTGGTGATGCTCGTTGGGGCGGCTGGGGGATGGAATCATTGGCGGGGAAGAATAGCCGGAGTGCAAACGGAAAAAATCAGCCGGGTGAGGGGAATCGTTCTGCCGCACCACGAACTGGCCGGGGAAATAGTGATGAGGTCACTCGAGCGGCTGGCACAAACCCAGGATTTCTCCCATATTGTGATCTTTTCCCCCAACCATTTCCAACCGGATAGTTATACTTTTTCCACCGCGGACAAAATCAAAGACCTGCCGCTGGATACAAAGTATTTAAGGGAACTTAAAGAAATGGATGCCAACGCGGTGTGGGATCAAAAACTCCTGGAAAACGAGCACGGGGTTTTGATCCCCGCCGGTTACTTGAAGAATTACTTTCCCCGGGCGAGTTTTTTGCCGATAATTTTTTCACCTTACTTTAACCAGGAAAGGCTGGATAAAATGGCCGGTTGGCTGGCGCAGGCCATGCCGGCGGACACGTTGTTTGTGGTGAGCGTGGATTTTGCCCACGAAAAAATGGCGGAAGAGGCGGCACTAAAAAACCTGGAAACAATAGAAACAATTAAGAACCGAGATTACCAGCGACTGTTTGGTTATGGAAATGATCATTTGGACTCGCCCGCGGCAATGGGAACCTGGATGATGACTACGGAAAAATTGGAAGCAAAAAACTGGGAGACTTGGTACGATAGTCACGGGGCGATGCTAACCGATAATCCCCTGCTTAATGGAACCAGTTATGTGATAGGAGTTTTTACGGATTAAAATAGGCTGGTTTGCTTTTGACTGGAAATCAGGTCGGGGGGATAGGAGAAGTCTACGGGGATGACACGGGGGGTGTTCCAGCGGTCGGTGTACTTGATGTGTTTGTGACGTAAGCCAAAATCGTAAATATCCCGGGTAAGGGAGACGTCGGCCTCGCAGTATTTTTGGAGAAGGGCCAAACTCTTGGCATCCCCGGCTCGCCAATATTTGATGGCATTGGCGGGATCGTCGACCTTGGACTGGCCTAAAGTATCTTTGGCAATGCGGTTGAGAGAGGCGGCGTGACCTAAATTGACTTCTTTGATTTTTGTATAAATATCGAAGTGGGGGAGTTTGGAAAAATCAGCGGGGGCGTAAGGTTTTAAAACCGGAATATCAAAACCTAGGGTATTAAATCCGATAATGCGGTCGGCTTTTCTGAATAAGCTCCACATATCCGGAAGCTGGCTCTCCCAAAAGCTGGTCATCTGAGCTGAAATTTCCCGGAAATTATCATCGACCTCGCGAATGTAAACTGAAACGATGGATACCCCGAGCCGGGACGGGTCGGAATTGCCGGTCTCATCAAAAAAAGACTTGGTCTCGATGTCGAAAATTACTTCGAACATGCTGGGTTCTAGTGACTAGTGGCTAGATTCTAGATTATAAAAGCCAGCTTGACAATCCCCTATGGGGGGATTAGAATGAGAAGATGGATTCGAGAAACGGGGTGCTGCATAGGCTAAAGATTGCCAGAGGACATCTGGATAAGGTGATCCGAATGGTGCAAAACGACGATTACTGTATTGACATTTTGACCCAATCCCAAGCGGTGCAGGGACAATTGTCTGAAGTGGATGCGAAAATTTTGGAGAAACACTTGGGAAGTTGCGTGGCGGACGCGATGAAGAAGGGCGAGAATAAAAATGCGGTGGATGAAGTAGTAAAAGTTTTCAGGAGGGCACATCATGGATAAAATTGTCGTGTTAGCTAGCGCGGTGGGATTGATTGGACTTATCTATTGGTTTTTCCTGGGGAAAAAGGATGAGGGGGGGGCGGTGGCAACGGATGTAAAGATTAAAGTGGCTGGAGGATACTCCCCTGCTCTGGTGAAAATTCCGGCAGGAAAAGAAGTGACGATTACTTTGACCCGGACTGACCCAACGGACTGTTTGGAAGAGTTTGTAATTCCGGATCTGAAAATTAAAAGAAATTTAGTAATGAATAAGGACGAAGTTATTAAACTTAAGATTAGTAAGTCCGGCAAATACGAATTTCATTGCGGAATGTCTATGTATAAGGGAGCAATTGTGGCGGTATGACAAAAACTTTTCCCATAGTCGGTATGCACTGTGCCAGCTGTGCAGTGAATATCCAGAGAGCGCTGAGAAAAACTCCGGGGGTGGCGGCGGCGACAGTAAATTACGCCACGGAAAAAGCCAATGTAGAGTATGACCCGGAGGTAGTGAATGAAAGTAAAATGAACGAGGCAATAAAGGGATTGGGATATGAGTTGGTGGCGGACGAGCCACAAGTCCAAGACATGAAAAATAAAGAAATTGAAAGATGGAAGTGGAAATTTATCGTGGGAGGGGTGATCTCGGCAATCAGTATCTGGGGGAGCTTTACCGGGATGAATTGGGGGGTCCTTTTGGGTTTGGCGACGATTTCGCAGTTTGGAGTGGGGTGGGATTTTTACCGGACGACATGGGCGTCACTTAAAAACCGGTCGGCAAACATGGATACACTGATTGCTATCGGAACGAGCGTGGCATATGGATATTCGGCGGCTGTAACGCTACTGGGCGTAAAAGGCGAGCCGTATTTTGACACGTCGGTGACGATTATCGCTTTGATCGTCCTGGGTAAATGGCTGGAGGCCCGGGCGCGGGGTAAAACTTCGGAAGCGATTAAGAAACTGATGGGACTACAGCCGAAAACGGCCCGAGTTATCAGGGACGGGAAGGAGATGGAGATAGAGATAGAGAAAATAATCGTCGGGGACAAAATCAGAGTACGACCCGGGGAGAAAGTGCCAGTGGATGGAGTAGTGGAATCGGGGGAAACTAGCATAGACGAGTCGATGGTGACGGGCGAGTCAATACCGTTATACAAGCATGAAGGGGACACGGTAATCGGGGGAACACTGAATACGACGGGGACGATAATTTTTATGGCCAAAAAAGTGGGGAGCGAAACGATGCTGGCCCAGATTATTAAACTCGTTGAAGAAGCCCAGGCGTCCCGGGCGCCGATTCAGAAACTCGTGGACGTCATCTCCGGATATTTCGTGCCGGCGGTTCTCATGCTGACGGTGGCTACTTTTGCCGGATGGTATATATTTGGTCCTTCGACAGGCTCAGGACTCGCAGGAATGCTCGCAGCAATCGCAGTGCTTATTATTGCCTGCCCGTGCGCATTGGGGTTGGCGACACCGACGGCGCTTGTTGTGGGCACGGGGTTGGCGGCCCAGCATGGGATATTGGTTAAGGACGCGCAAGCACTCGAGATAGCGCACAAAATTAACCATGTGGTGTTTGATAAGACCGGCACTTTGACGGAGGGTAAGCCGGTAGTTACGGACATTAAGGGGGGCGACGAAGTTTTGAAATTGGCTGCGTCTCTGGAAGCGGGGTCGGAACACCCGCTGGCGAAGGCGATATTGGAGGCGGCGGAGAAAACGGCACTGCAACTAGCAAAGGTGGAGAAATTTGAGGGTCTAGCGGGAGAGGGAGTGAAAGGAATAATAAATAAGAAAGAGTATCGACTGGGTAAACCGCTTGATGAGACTGATGAAATAAAGAAACTGGAGAATGAAGGGAAGACGGTAGTGGTGCTGGGAACGAAAGAAAAGACGCTGGGAATAATTGCCATCGCGGATACGATTCGGGAGACGGCTAAGGATGCCGTTGCCCAACTGCAAAAGCAAAAAATTGACGTGTCGTTGATTACGGGCGACAATCCCAGAACGGCGGCGGCTATTGCCAATCAGTTGGGGGTTAAAAGATATTTTGCCCAAGTACTGCCGGCGGATAAAGAAAATGCGGTGCGGCAGCTGCAGAGCGAAGGAAAGACGGTGGCGATGGTGGGCGACGGAGTGAACGACGCGCCGGCGCTGTCTGCGGCTAATGTGGGAGTGGCAATGGCCACTGGGACGGACGTGGCTATGGAAGCGGCGGGAATAACCCTGGTGAATAAAGATTTGCGGTCGATCCCTTTGGCTTTGAAGTTATCGCGAGCGACGTTAAGAACCATAAAGACTAATCTGTTTTGGGCTTTTGCGTATAACGTAATTTTGATCCCGGCTGCGGCACTGGGTTACCTATCCCCTATTTTGGCATCGGCGGCCATGGCCACCAGTTCGATATCGGTGGTAACTAATTCTTTATTTTTGAAACGGACCAGATTATGAACCTGAAAGTTATATTAATTGGGGGACTAATAACAGTTCTCATTATTGCGGGCGCGATTGTCGTAATGTCCCGGGCTCCAAACGCGGTAAAATTGGAAAAGTCTGATAGCGGCCAGTTTTTCACCGACCATGCCAGCTATGACTGGGGAGAGATTGATTATGGCGGGGGTGTGGCTAATCATGTGTTTGAAATTAAAAATTCGGGATCCAAGCCCCTGAAACTGGCCAATGTAAAGACTTCCTGTATGTGCACGACGGCAAAGTTGATAGTTAAGTCCGGGAATAGCCCGATATTCAGAATGCATCAGGTTTCTGACTGGCAAGGGACGCTGGAACCCGGGGAAACGGCCCAACTGGAAGTAAATTTTGACCCGACGTTTCATGGACCATCGGGAACGGGGCCAATTGAAAGAATCATAAGTGTGGAAACTTCCGATCCGGCTAAATCTAATATAGAATTTAATCTGAAAGGAGTGGTAATTAAGAATGGTTAAGCGGTTGAAAATATTATCCTTAATTTTGGCCTTAGGGGCGGGGATGGCCGTGGGGGTGAAAGTATACAAGTTGTCAAAGAACGCGCCCACACCGGCGGCAACCGGGCAAGAAGAGAAAGAGTCTACGGCCACTAAAATCGACGTGGACAAATTGCGGCAGGAAGTATTGCCTTCTTCCGGATTTAAGGTGAAATTACCCTGGAAAGATATGGGGCGAAGACTGGTGGCAATCGGGGTAATTGACAGAAGTAAATTTGATAAGCTGTTTGCCGATCAAAAAGATTTGCTGCAATATTTGGAGCGGACAGATACTGAAGAAATAACTATAAACTCCCAAACTGCGCAGTTTTGGGTAGATGCGTTGTGGGCATTGGGGCTAGCTAACAAAAGCGAAGTTTTGGACAAAGGGCCAATGATGACCGGTGGCCAGGCGGGAAATTTTGCTTCAACCGGCGGATGGACTATAGGGAAAAAACCCGCCATGACTTATTATTCCAAACATGTTCTGATTCCTTTGACGATCGAGCAGCAAAGGCGAGTGCGGGAAGTGGCGGACAATATTTACCGCCCATGTTGTGGTAATAGCGCGGCTTTCCCGGACTGCAACCATGGGATGGCGGCCTTGGCTGTTGTGGAAATGATGGTAGGCCAGGGAAAAGGTGATGATGAGATTTATGATACTGTGTTGAAATTTAATTCTTTCTGGTTTACTCAGACTTATATCGACTTGGCATATTATTTCCAAAAGCATGGAACAGCTTGGAGAGAGGTTGACCCGAAGCTGTTGTTGTCCCGGGATTATAGTTCCGCGGGAGGATATACAAAGATAAGAAAGGAAATTGGAGACGTGCCGGAGTTGAGGAGTGTGGGAGGCGGGAGCTGTGGAGCCTAACGTCTTGGTGTCCGTATCATTGATTTCGGCTTTTTTGGCCGGGATAGTAGCGCTGTTTGCGCCTTGCTGCATTACTTTTTTACTGCCGGCCTATTTGGGGTCGGTATTTAAAGAGAAAAAACAAGTTATGCTGATGACTCTGGTGTTTGGGGCGGGAATTTTTGTGGTCTTAATGCCGGCGGTTTTGGGAGTGTCCTTGATTTCCAAATTTGTGTTTCGGTATCACGATCTGACTTATTACCTAGGCGGGGTGGTAATGGTGGGGGTAGGACTGCTGTCACTATTTGGAATTAAATTACCCATGCCCCATTTTGCCGCCCGGCAGCAAACGAGCGAAAGGCCGGATGTAGGATCAATTTTTACGTTGGGGGTATTTTCGGGTCTGACATCGGCGTGCTGTGCGCCGGTGCTTATCGGAATTTTGGCACTGACATTTTTGACGCCGTCTTTTTGGCTGGCAATACTCACGGGAGTGGTGTATGTCCTGGGAATGGTGGCGCCGCTTTTGATATCCGGATATTTCATTGACGCCCAGAAAATTTTTAACAAAGCGGTTTTTAACAAGCGGGTGGGAAGATTTGTGTTGACCAATCTAATTGCGGCGGGAATTTTTATTCCGGCAGGAATACTAATTTTGTATCTGACTTTTACCGGAAAATTGTCGATGGAAACGTCCCGGCATTATGCGCAAAAGATTCAAAATACGGCAGCGGCAGTCGACTCGGCTTGGAGGAAGATGTGGACACCTTTGTCGCCAGGACAGGTAGAGGGGATAAAAATGGCCCAAAGCGGCGATATCACTATTTCAGCCGAGCCTAATAATAATTTGGGGTTTGATCTCCAGTTTGACACCCACTCTACGGAGCTGGATTTTGATATCGAATCCGTGGCCATGGTGACGGATGACATTGGCACAGATTATGGGAAGGGAGTGTGGGATGGGACTGCGCCGGGGGGACACCACCGACGAGGTATCTTGAAGATTGATAAACCTATTGCGTCAGCCGCCAAAAAAGTTAGCTTGAAATTGCAAAACCTGGACGTTGTCTTGGAATGGGAGGTGGTACGATAGATATGGAACTGATAAAAGACGTACTGCCATATGCGGTTTTTTTGGTCTGTCCGGTGTTAATGATTTTTATGATGAGACATCACGGAAAAAACGAGAAGGGGGGTGAACATCATTGAAACTAGATCCAACTAGAGCGGCTAACGCTTTGGCTATTGTAGGGGCTGGATTGTATGTGGTGTGCACACTTCTTGTAGTTTCGACTCCGGTATTTTACAGGGGCGTGGCCCAAACCTGGATGCACGGATTTAACCTGTCGAACCTACCCATGCGGCAAATGACGTTTGGGGGAAGTGTGTATGGGCTGGTGACATTCACGGTTGTATCCTGGTTAACGGGATACGCGTTTGCAGCCGTCTACAATGCCTTGGGTAAAAAGTAGCCCGCCCAGTTGGCGGGCAAGTCTAGCGGGCTTGGGAATGCTGACCTTTTATTTTGGCACCCTAACAATTTTGGGTGGGGGGTGGGGTTTTGCCTGGGGACAGTTTGAACAATACTGGTGGTTAGTTGTGCCGATAATTGTCACTTTTGCGGGACAAGTATACTTGGCAAGCGGTTGGAAGATGACAACCGGTTCCGGAAGTGTTTCGGGGATGGCGATGGCCGCTTGCTGTGCGCATCATGTGGCGGAGTTTTTACCATTCTTGGGCCTGTTTACCGCCGCATCTTTTTTGATCCGCTATCAAACGCAATTTATGTTTTTGACGTTGGGGGTAAATGTGGCGGGGTTAATTTACTTATTGAAAAAATCAAGATCGGGACGCTGACAACCAAGATGATGTACTCGGCGGTGAAATCGGGTTCGCGGCCGGTGGTGATATCGTCCAGGGCCGCCCAGTCTAGAGCTAGGGTTATTAATATGAGAGTGACAAACAAAACTTTTTTCATTTGTGATGATGCTTGGATTTTTTGACTTCGGATAAGATTTCCTTTTTCAGCTTTTGGGCAAGAGATTGGATTTCGGTTTTGATATTTTTGTCGATCCGGGCCTCTAAATAATCTAAGAGGGCCTCGTCGTGAGGGGTAGAATGAAATCTCGTTAAGAAGTCTTCATGATGTATTTTGGGAAGGTGAGTAAGAATGAGGTCCAAAATCTGGTGATGAAAAGTGGCATCGATGATACCAATGAGCTCGTCGCGGCTTTCGGAGTCCAAAGGTTCAAGTTGGGGAATAATTTCCTCAATGAGAATAAGATGATCGTAAAAAATCTTGCTCATATTACGAACTCATTAGCTGAGGCGGGTTTTCTAAATTATATTCCAACGGGCCGAGGGGAACCTGATTTTGAGGGTCGTCGACAAAAAATAAGACTACAGGGCCTCTTTGTTTGCCGTCTTTGGCTTCCAAATAACCCATGACCTCAGGTGAACCGCCAAAATGCTTGCCAGTCCAGGCGGCGGGTCCTGAGTCGGCAATCACGGCGACGATGGCTTTACCGTTTTTGGGATTGACCACCACGACTTTCCGGTGTTTGTACCAATCCCGCAGATAAGGCAGGCGGGTGGACCAGTCGGGCAAATAAAGCGTCTGGACGGCGACGTAGTATTTCTCTTTTTCGATTAAGTCCGGTGTAAGTGCTAATTTGGAGGGAGCGAAATATCCCCAGGCTCCCCGACCTGGAGTAATACCAGACTTTTGGAATTGGTCATGCTGGGAAATAGAATCTCCGGGATATCTGGGCAAATGTTGTTCGGCTCCAATGAGGCCGTAGCTCCGGTTGAGACGGTTTCCCTCCAAAACTGCAGAAGCGTGGATACCATAATTGGCGTGGAGGGTTTGGGAAATATGGTTTTCCTGGTTTTCGTCAAGGGGGGAAACCTGAAGAGGCAATTGGCTTTTGAGCTGGCTTATTAAGTTATTGTGCAGGTCAAAAGGAGAGATTGACACTGACTGGGAAGCAGGTGGCAAAGCGGTCCGGAGAGAAAAATTGGGCGAGGGGCTGAGGAGAATGGTACCTGCGGCGGATCCGGCGGCCAGAAGTTTGGCGGCGTGTTTTCGAATGGACCCCGGTCGGACCCCGGCTGATTCCAAAAAAGCTACGGCGGAAGGGTGGCGAGTTTTGAGAAGTAACTCGGATTGTTGGCTCTTAAGCTTTAGGCGGGAACGAAGAAAATCGGTGTTGAGAGCAGGAGACATGACAATTTCTAATTGACCTAATTAACCTAATTGACCTAAAGCATTTTTAACTCGCTGTAAAGATTCCGGAATTCCAATAATCAACGTAGATTCTGTAATCGGTGGAGTAAATTTCGATCCCATTATAGCTACACGCATATCCATGAAATAATCGCCTGTTTTAATATTAAGACGTTCTATTTCTTTTTTAAATTCGGCGTTTAACTCGTCTGGCTTAGAGGATGTGGTTGTTTCCAACACACTAGCTATCGATGCTAAACTTCTTTTAGCCGAGGAAGTAAATAATTGAGAGTCGATATCAACGGAAGGAGAAATAAACGGTGAAGCAAGCTTTTCGAAGTCGGAGAGTTTTACCAGCCTGTCCTTAATAAGAGAAACTATTTGAGTAATTTGTGTGTCTGAAATATCACTTTTCACAAAGGCTTTCACTAATTGAGTAAGTTCTGTATCTGTTTTCTGGCGGATGTAATGGCCATTGAACCAGTTGAGTTTATCAAAATTCATTACGGGATTGGATTTTTGAAATCCACTCGGGTCGAAATATTTAACAAATTCTGCGAGAGTAAACAGTTCCCGATTGTCTTTGGGAGCCCAGCCCTGCAAGACCACAAAGTTAAGGAGGGCTTCAGGCAAATAACCATCGTCTAAAAATTGCTCCACGGAGACATTGCCCTTTCTTTTGGACAATTTGCCGCCTCCAGGGTCGAGAATGGCGGATGGATGGCCGATAGCTGGCAAATCGAAACCTAAATTTTTGAATACCAATACGTGAATTGGGGTGCTGGGGAGCCACTCTACCGAGCGGATGATATGGGTGATGCCCATGTCGTGATCGTCAACAGGCATGGCCAGGTGATAGGTGGGAAAACCGTCAGATTTGAGCAAAATGGCGGGAGGAACATCCTGAGACTTCCAAGATACGTCATGGTCTAAAATGAAATCGTGGAAGGATATGGTTTCTCCGGGAGGAATTTTGAGACGGACTGCGCCGTTTTCGGAAACAGCATGGCCGGATTGAATTAATCTTTTGGCGGCGGTTTGATAAATCTCCAGTCTGTGGGATTGAATGACGGGTTCCTCGTCCCAAATAAGCTGAAATTTTTGCAAGACACTATAAATTTTTTCGGTCGATCCTTTGACTTCGCGTTTTTGGTCGGTGTCTTCGATGCGAAGCAGGAATTGGCCGCCGGAATGCTTGGCCAGGGCGTAGGCGTAGGCGGCTGTGCGTAAACTACCGATGTGCATAGAACCTGTGGGGGAGGGGGCGAAACGGGTGCGAATCATGCTACAATTCTAGCATGGCCGGCCTGACTGAAATCAGCTACTATGGCAGAAAAGGAATAACTTACGGGGCGATAATCATGGTGATACTGATGCTAATTCCGATAACCTTGAGGATTAGCAAACAAATATACTTGAAGCTTAATCCTCCTCCCCCACCTCCCCCTACAACCGAATACGGCAAGCTGCCTCTTTTGAAGTTCCCCCAAGTGGAGGGGGTAACACCCAATACTAAGCCAATTTATAAACTAGAAACAATTACGGGCGGGTTGCCCCAATTACCCGGTGTGGGCAAGGTATACGTGGTGGGAATAAATAAGTCTCGGCTTCTGGAACTGGAAAGAGTGAAGACAAGGGTGAGATTTTTGAAATTTCATGATGAGCCAGAACGCCTGAGCGAGAATGTATTTAGATTCGCCAATTCCTCGCCCCCGACTGAATTGATAGCTGATATGGTCTCGGGAAAATTTAGTTATAAGCTTGATTTTGTGAGTGATCCAGCTAATTTTTTACCTGTTAGCTTACCAACCGTGGACCAGGCGGCGAGCGAATTGAAAGGTTTTTTGGGGAGTATGCAATCATTGTCGGAAGATTTGGCCAACGGAATTGTCAAAGGTAAATATTTGATCGCTACTGAGTCTGGAGAAATGGTGGAATCGCCATCTTACTCGGAAGCTAATATGGTGAGGATCGACCTGTTTAGAGCTGATAAGGACAAAATGGCTTTTGTAAATGGCGGAGGGAAGACTTCGACTGTAAATGCTTTGTTTTCGGGGGTGGGAGACAAGCTGGCTCGAATAGTGTCTATAAACTTTGCCTATTCGCAAATAGTGGGAGAGGATTTTGCCACATACCCCCTGAAAAGTGTGGACCAGGCATGGAGCGAGCTGACACAAGGGAAAGCCTATATTTCCAAAAATATCTCTAGCGTGACGGTTAGGAGAGTAAGCCTGGCTTATTACGAGTCCGACGATCTGCAAGCTTTTGTACAGCCGGTTTTTGTGTTTGAGGGAGACGAGGACTTTTTTGCCTATGTCCAGGCGGTGGATCCTAAGTACCTGGAGGAGTCCAAGTGAAGCTAGAGTAGGCCCAGCGAATCAATTTTTGAGTGTCGTCGAAGCGATCTGTACTTTTTAAGACCACGATGATTAAAGTGTGGCCCTGGTTTACCAAAGTGACTAGAGCTTGGCCGGCATTGTCGGTAAATCCGGTTTTTATCCCCAGGACTCCGGGGACCTTGCTTAAAAGCTCATTGACGTTGGTGAAAACATGATTTCCCGGTAAAACTGTATTTTCGGTCGCAACGATGCGGGAGAATTCTTGATTTTTCATCGCGACATCTGCCAGACGGGCCAGGTCTGAAGCGGATGAGTAGTGATTGTCCTCATCCAGGCCGGTGGGATTGATAAAATTGGTGTTGTAAAGGTGGAGGCTTTTGGCTTTGGCGTTCATGGCGGCTATGAAAGATATTCTGCCCCCGGTGAAGTTTTCTGCGAGAGTTTCGGCCGCGTCGTTGGCAGATTGGACCAACATGGCATAGAGCAATTGTTCTACGGTAAAAGTTTCCCCGGGTAAAAACCCGGCAACTTGACCATCGGTAAATGAACTGGTGACGGTTATTTGACGATTTAAGGGCAAGTTCTCCAGAACCACCAGCGCTGTCATAATTTTGGTAGTGGAAGCTGGAGGAACGGGAGTGTCGGCCTGGTTTTGGTATAAAACGGTTTGAGAATCACGGTCTAAAATGATGACGTGGCCGGCGGTGATTTGAGGCAGGGCGGAATTCAATACCGGCCGAGGAGCGGGGGCAGAGGTGGGGGCGGGGGTCGGCTGGGGACTGTCGTTATAGGTGATGGGGGAAGGTACTGGAGAAGCGGAAAAGATAAGCAATGAAAGGATCCCTATTAGTAGGGTTCCAGAGCCAATCAAGCCAAGGATAAATGCTGACTGGATCCGGATTTTTTTTATTTTTTTCTTTATCCGCTTCATGACAGTCTGAAATCTACCCGTTCCGTGTCTCGGGGGAAGAGAGAGGCTTCACGAATATTTCCCAGGTCCAAAAGTTTCATGGTGGATCGTTCCAAGCCGAACGAGAAGCCGCCATGGGGGGGCATGCCGTATTCGAAGGCCTGAAGATACATGGCAAAACCAGCTGGATCCATTCCCCGGTCAATAATAGTCTGTTTCAATTGGTCGAGATCATGGATTCTTTGTGCGCCGCTGCTAATTTCTAATCCTTTGTACAACAAGTCGTAGCTTAAGGAGTATTCGGGGTTATCTGGGTCGGGGAGAGAATAAAAAGCGCGTTTGCGGGTGGGGAAATGAGTAATGGTCACCAGATCCGATTGATGGGTTTCCTTGGCCCAGGCACAAATTTCCCGTTCATCCTCGGGCATAAGGTCCGGTTCTTTCGTATGATCGACACCGGTTCGGTCTTGGATAATTTTTTGGGCTTCGCGCATGGTAAGACGGGGAATTTTGTTGGTAACCAGACTGGGTTGGACTTCAAACTGATTCTGGGTATTTTCGATAGTTTGGGAAAAAACGGTTTCCATGGCATCCAGAAGTTCTGAAAAAGAGTCTATAAAACCAATTTCGCAGTCCATTTGGATGGACTCTACCAAGTGACGAGTGGTAACCGATGGTTCGGCCCGGTAAACATGAGTGATTATAAATACGCGTTCGAAGACCCCGACCAGCATTTGTTTGTAGAGTTGAGGACTTTGGACAAGAAAGGCCGAGTGACCAAAATAATCGACCGGCAAAACATCCGCTCCGCCTTCGGTGGCTGAGGTGGATATGGTGGGGGGGAAAATTTCTATGCAACCAATACCTTTGGCGGCTTGACGGAAATTTTCAACCAATGACGCTTGGACCTGAAAAATGGTTTGAACTTTTGGATGGCGTAAGGTAAGAGAGCGATGATCCAAAAGAGTTGGTAACTCAAGATTCAGGGTGGGGCTGCCCATGTCGAAGGGCAGCTCGGCGGATTTTGAGATGAGCTCAACTTTTTCCGCCTGAACTTCCACAGTACCCGTCGGGAGTTTGGGGTTGATTAGTTTTTCCGGACGCTTGGCAACAGTGCCGACAACATAGATAACATCTTCAGCGTGAAGCCCTTCGGCAAGCTCAGGGCGGGTTACTATTTGGAGTAACCCGGTGCGATCGCGCAAATCGATAAAGACGATCTGGCCATGATCACGCCTAGTATTGACCCAGCCTTTAACCAATACAGTCTCCCCTACCCGGGATACGGTGTCAGTAATGAGGGTTCTGGTCATAAAATTGTGGGGTTGAAGTGACTCCGATTCTACAGCTTGACAAGTTGTAAACCAAGGGTCTAAAATTAGGGCAATGTTAGGCCAATCTTTTTTTACCCCTGTGGCAGTACTTCTTAAGGACTGCTCTCATGTGCGCCAGATTTGGAGCATGTGTGGGAGGTAAGAAAGAAAGAAGTTAAATAAACTTTCAAACCTCCCGAAAAGGGAGGTTTTTTTATGTAAGGAGGTGATAGTCTAAATGGCAAATGAAACTCAACCAACAAGAACAGTTGGCGATTATGTGAAGCAAAGAGAAGCGGCTGCGGCATTAGCTGAAGAGCAAAGAAAGGCACGAGAGAAAGAAGCTAGTGCGGCTATGTCTCTTTTAGGGCCTGCGGCTGTAGGAGCACTACGCCCTGGGGTTCCATATGAGGCACAGTTTGGGCCGGCTGTTTATAAATCTCTGCGAACGTCGTAATTTGAATCCTGAGCCTGAATGTCTTTGACGATGAGCTGCAGCCTGGATTGGCCGTTCCAGGTATTGAGGTCGATTTGGTAAGTTAAGTCAACCTCACTCCCGGCCCCTCTCCTCAATTCAGGAGAGGGAGGGTTAAAGTAAATGGCTTCGAGGCCGTTTATGTTGAATTTCAGGTGCTGATTTTGTTTGCCGATGTGACGGGGGTTTGAAATGGTCACGTTTTTGGTAAGAAAGACCGGGGTGGGATTGCCGAGACCATACGGCTCAAACAATTTAAGTTGAGAATACAAGTCTAAGTTAATTTGCTCCAGCGAGATTTCACAGTCGACGCGGGGTTTTTTGATTAAGAGGTCGGGGGAGATATCGGGATTGGAGATATGGGATATTAATTCTTGGATCTGAGACGTTTCGACGGTGAAGCCGGCGGCCATGGCGTGACCGCCTACGTTGACTAGCAAATGAGAAGCTGTACGTAAATGCTCGGTGATATGAAAACCGGGTACGGACCTGGCAGAGCCTTTGGAAATGGTTGGCCTAATACTAATGGCAATAGCGGGATGGTGGTGTTTTTCGACTAGCTTGGCGGCAATCAGACCAATAATTCCCTCATCGAAAGATTCGTGTGCGGTAACTATAACGCTGGTGAGGTTTATTTGAGAAAAAGCATGCTCAACTGAAGATCGGGTCAGATCCTGGCGGGTGCGGTTGGTTTCTCCGAGCTTGTTGGCCAGACTTTCGGCTTTTTGAGGATCACGGATGCATAAGAGGCGGAGAGAGTCCAGAGCATGTTCCAGGCGACCTGCGGCGTTTAGTCTGGGTCCGATGATGAAACCGACGTGATAGGGGGTTAGGGAGTTGGAAATTAGATTGGCCTCTTTGAAGAGGGCGAGGAGTCCGGGGCGGGCGGTGCGGTTGAGCTCTTCCAGGCCAAATTTGGCGAAGCTGCGGTTGGTCCCCAAAAGGGGAACGATGTCGCAGATGGTGGCTAAGGCTACGAGTTCTAAAAGAGAGGGATTAGGTTTTAGGTCACAGGTTCTAGTGAAGTCGCGACAGAAGAACCAGGTGAGACCGGCGGCGCACGTATCTGATGAATATAAAACCTCGTTGGCGGGAGGGAGAGTGTCCGCCGGTTCGTGGTGATCGATAATGATGATGTCGCAGTCTTTATCCCGACAGTATTTAACCTGATCGAGGGCAGTAATGCCGTTGTCGACGGTGATGATTAATTTGGCCCCTTGTTCCAAACAGTGGTCTATCCCCTTTTGGGACAGGCCATAGCCTTCATCACGACGATGGGGAATATGGGGGAAAACGTTTTGGTATTGGGGATACAATGTTTCCCACAAAATGGCGGTGGCGCAGATGCCGTCCACGTCGTAGTCGCCATAAATATATATTTTGTTACCGGATTTGATATGCGATTTAATTAATTGAATTGCGGATTTAGAGTCGAATGGAGAAGAAATGTCTTTGGGATGGGCGGGGTGAAAGAATTCTTCAACGGTTTCTTTGGTCGTCAGTCCCCTATTGGCCAGAAGTTTTTGGATAATTTCAAATTCGGTCATGGTAAGATTCTAACAGTTCCTATGAATATATCCCTCAATGTTCCCGAGCAGGTATCCGAAATTCTGAATAAATTTGAGAAGGCGGGACATGAGATATATATTGTGGGCGGCTTAGTAAGAGACGTTTTGCTTAAAAAAGATCTTTATGACTGGGATTTTTCAACGAACGCAGTTCCTGATGAAATATTAAAATTATTCGGCGATGAGGCTTTTTATGATAATAAATACGGGACAGTGGGAGTAAAGAACCCCGATGGAAGATCTTATGAGATTACGACTTTTAGAACTGAGCATGGATATAGCGACAGCAGACATCCGGATAAGGTGACGTGGGGAAAAACGCTGGAAGAAGATTTGAAAAGAAGGGATTTCACGGTTAACTCCCTAGCTTTAAAGAGATTGGGAGACCAGTCGTTTGAGGTTATTGATTTACATGGCGGGTTGGAAGATTTGAAGAATAAATTGATCCGGGCTGTAGGCAACCCGGAAGAAAGATTTGAGGAAGATGCTTTGAGAATGATGAGGGCGGTGAGATTGGCGGCCCAACTTCAATTTTCAATTGAAGAAACTACGTTGAAGGCAATAAAGGCAAAGGCAAGTCAGATTCAGCATATTGCGTGGGAAAGAATACGAGATGAGTTACTTAAGATTATGGCCAGTGATTATCCGGCGGACGGGTATCTGGTACTTCGTAACTGCGGCCTGGGAGCTGTGATACTGCCTGAAGTGGAGCAAGCTTTCGGGGTTGAGCAAAAAAGTCCCGGAAGACATCATACCTATGACGTGGGAACGCACAGTGTGGAGAGTCTGCGTAACTGCCAGAGTCCGAATCCGATAACCAGATTGGCAACACTAATTCACGATGCGGGTAAAGTGAGAACTCAAAAAATATTTCCAGACGGGCGAATAACTTTTTATAACCACGAAATGGAGTCGGCTAAAATTGCTAGAACAATCGCCGACAGACTGAGATTTTCTAATGAACAGAAAGACTTGCTGGTGAGGCTGGTGAGATGGCATCAATTTACGGTGAATGAGTTCCAGACTGACGCGGCAGTGAGAAGATTTATCGTAAACGTAGGAAAAGACAATATCGACGAGATGCTAGCTCTGAGAACCGCCGATCGATTGGGGAGTGGGGCCAAAATGACCAGTTGGCGAACGGAAGAATTCAAAAAAAGAATCACACTAGTCCAGCAACAGCCTTTTTCTATACCCGATTTGAAAATTGACGGTCATGATGTGATAAGGGTTAAAAAAGTGTCGCCGGGGCCGGTGGTGGGTAAATGTTTGCAAATGGTGTTTGAGGAGGTAGTAGAGAAAAAACTGATTAACGAGAGAGAGGTATTACTGGCGCGGCTTGAGGAAATTGACGGTGATTGAGCTGGGAGTGCTGCTTATATTTTTGGGGGTGGCCGCGGGGGTGGGAACGGGAGTGATATTTTTGATAGTAGGAGAGATGCGGGGGGCGCCATTTGTAGCGACGGATAAAAGATTACTCGAAAGTATGTTTGCCGGAATAATTTTGAAGCCCCAAGATACGTTTGTCGATTTGGGCAGTGGTGATGGAAGGATTGTATTGTGGGCGGCAAAAAAATTCGGCTGCCGATCGGTAGGATATGAAATCCACCCTTGGCTGGTGTGGTGGTCGAGATGGAAAGCCCGCGAGAACAAGCTTAAGAAAGCCGAATTTAAACGAGAAGATTTTTGGAAGGCCGATATCAGCCTGGCGGATTGTGTTTTTTGTTATTTGGTGCCGAGGAGCATGGAAAGGCTGGGGTTGAAACTCGAACGGGAAGGGAAAAGGGGGATGACAGTAATTTCCCGAGCGTTTGAGATTAAGAGATGGAAAGATAAGTTGATCTTGAGAAAGGAGGTTATGGGAAAGAGGGTGTATGTGTATACAATGCCGTAATAACGGCCTGAGTTTGGGGTAAAGAGTTTAAATAGCTTTGCCGGTTACGGGCGGCTGTGTATGACAAAGGGATGGCGAGAATTGACCTGCGGCCAGTGTGAAGATCAGTTATGAGATGGAGAGAGTAAGTTTCTGTCTCAACCGGGCGCGAATTTCTGAAAACGTTTATCTGCCAATAGAATTTATTTTCTTTTGGGTTCACGGTTTTTTTCCCAAACGACTAGTAATGGCGCTGCGTTGAAGATAGACGAGTAGGTGCCAGAGACGACGCCGATGAGGAGGGCGACCACAAACCAGCGAATCGGTTCACCCCCAAACAACAGGAGCGATGTAAGGGTGAGGGTAACAGTAAGAGAAGTATTTAAAGACCGGACGAGAGTTTCGGTAAGAGAAAAGTCGACAATTTCTTCGAAGGAAGATTTGGGCATTTTGGGCAGGTTTTCGCGAATGCGATCAAATACCACAATAGTGTCGTGGACGGAAAAGCCGATTACTGTTAAAATGGCGGTGACAAAAAGGGAATCGATTTCTACATGATAAAAATGACCAAAGAGAGAAAAAATTCCCAAGACCACGAAGGCGTCGTGGATGAGGGCGAGTACTGCCGAGATGCCAAACTTCCAGGGAGAATAGGGCGGGGGGATTTTTTTGAATGACCAGGCAATATAAATAATAATAAATAATGAAGCGAGAATTATGGAAAGAAAGGCTTTTCGGGTAAGTTCTTTGCCAATAGTGGGACCGACAGTTTCGAAACGTTTTTCGGCAGCGTCTCCTAGAGCTTTTTTGAAGTTATCGTTTTGGTCCTGAGTCAATGGGGGAAGCCGCAAAAGATAAGTCTGGTCCCCTGTGGACTGGACCGAATACAGTTCTAAATTTTGATCTTTGGCTGTACTGGCAAAACTGGCTGAGGAACTAGCCTGAATTTCCAGAAGGCTGCCGCCGGTAAAGTCGATAGATAAGCGCAAGCCGTAACGAATGAGCGAGTAGATCCCGGGGAGAAGCACTAAGAGGGAAATAACGAAATAAAGCCATTTATATTTCATGAAGCTGAAGTGGTTACTTGGTTGATCGTTCATGGTTACTTAGTGTGAGAAAAATAGTCGCAGCAGCCTTCTGGTAACAGTAATCGACGTGAAGAGGGAAACCAGGATGCCCAGTATTAGGGTAACGGCGAAGCCGCGAATTGGCCCTGAACCGAACCAGAACAATATTGAGGCAGTGAGGAGAGAACTGACATTGCTGTCTCGGATGGAATTCCATGCCCGATGAAAGCCAAGCTCCATGGCTGCATGAACCGGTCGCCCCCAACGCAGTTCCTCTTTCATGCGCTCGAAAATGAGAATGTTGGCATCTACTGCCATACCAATTGAAAGGATAAATCCGGCGATTCCAGCCAGAGTGAGAGTGACGGGGACGAGTTTGAATAGAGACAAGGATATGAGAATATAAATAAGCAGGGCAAAGTTGGCCAGTAGCCCCTTGAAACCATAATTGGCGATCATGAACAACCAAATCAAAATCAGGCCAATGATGCCGGCGATTAGACTCTTGAGAATTGATTCTTGACCGAGAGTGGCCCCGATATTTTTTTGCTCGACTATTTTTATGGGAAGCGGCAGGGCGCCGGCGTTGAGCTGGATAGCCAGATTTTTGGCTGAATCGACGGTAAAGCTGCCAGAAATGATTGCTTGGCCGGCTGAGATTTCCTGCTGGACAATGGGGGCGGAAACCAGATTATTATCCAAGAAGATGGCTAGGGGCCGGCCAATATTTCTAGAGGTAATTTCGGAAAACTTTTTGGCCCCGTCGGGTGTAAATTGAATAGCTACTGCCGGTTGACCGGAGATTTGGGAAGAAGAGCCGCCAAACTGGACTTGGGCGATTTTGAGGTCGGCCCCGGTGAGATTGGTGGGGATAAAATCCGATTCGGCAGAAGGAGTGGCCGACTTGGTTTCGCGAAATTCCAACTGAGCCGTGGCGCCGAGAGTATTTATGGCCTGATTGATATCTTTGACTCCGGGAAGCTCGACTATCAGGCGAGAAACTGCCCCGACCTGGGACGTTTGAACCAGAGATTCCGATACTCCCAATAAATTGATGCGACGCTCGAGATTGTCTGCGGTAGCCTTGATGGCGCTATCTCTATCGGCCGAATCCACTTTGGAGGTGTCGGCTTCGTAAACCAGATGAGTACCGCCCTGCAAATCCAATCCAAGATGAAATTCCAAATCCCTTTGAATTGAAAGATTGAGCACGGAAAAGTTCGCAGCCGGGCGATAAAGAATTGTTGAGCCGATTTTTATCTGGGAAGGCATGAGGACCAGAACACAGATAAAAATCAGGGTGGCAAAAAAGATTGTTTGACGCATGGATCTATTTTTTAGGAAGAAGGGACATTTGTCCAACGCCGGTGAAAGTGTAGATGAGGGTGGCTTTTTGTAAGTTGATGGACACGGAGACTTGCTGGCCGCGGCGTAATCCTAAAGATCTAACTACTTTGGAGGGAATGGTAACGGCAAGGCTATTGCCGGTTAGAATTATTTTGTGGTACATGTAACAATTTTAACTCACCAGATCTTCCTCGTCGCCTGCGATCATAAATCGACCGTGGCTGAGAACATCCTGCAAAAAGGGGTCACGGCGGGAACGGCGGAATTTGAGTTCTTCGTCGGTCATGGGAGTGTAATTGATGGCTTGACCGCGCCGAGTTTCTTCGACCTTTATCAAGCTTGAGAGCTCAGACATGACGATATCGCCAACGATGAGAAAGTCCACCTCGTCCGGGTCTTTTCTTGGTATATGACGAACAAAGCGGCTACTTAAGACGCATAAGCTGACACTACCCAACTTGTGCCGATTTTTGATAATGGCGGCGCCAATGCCTGTGGTTTTGGCCACTAAACTCAAAAGATCCCGATAATAAATATAGTCGTGGCGGAACCAATAGTAGAGACGGTTGGCCCGGGGCTCTTTTTTGACCATGCCGACGGTTTCCATGCGGGCCAGTTCTCGGCGGACGGCGTTTATTTCATCTCCGGTTCTGCGGACTAAGTCACGAACGTGGTACATCTGGGAAGGATCGGACAAAAATGTTTCCAGGAGCTTGACACGGGTTTTGGAGATAAAAAGGTCTTTCAACATAACTTGAAGATATCAGAAGTATGGCAAAATGCAAGTCCTTCGACAGGCTCAGGATGAGAAGAATTGAGGACGATATGTCTTCGAGTACTAATTGTACTGAATTTGATTACCAGAGGGAACGAGTTCTATCCAAGTGACACCGCGGTTAAGCTCAACATCTTTTCCGGATTCGTCGGAGAATTTGGTACGAGCGAAAGGCGTAGCTTTAGACCACTTACCGGAGATAACTTTGCCGTCTTGAAAAATGAGCGCGCGGCCGGTGCCTGTGACTTCATAGTTCATGTGCAGGTGTTCGTCCAGAGGGCCGATTTCTTTGACGAACTGGATAACCACGTTTTTGGCCGTTAACTGAATATTTTCGTTCAGATCTATGTCTTTTTGGCCTGCTATAAAACGTAAATACTGATTTTGTGCCGAGTCAAATTTCCAAGTAACTGAATATTCTTTCTTTGATGCCCAGAAGTCGAAGCTGATTTCGGTAGTGGTGCCTTTTTGCAAGTTGTCTTCCTTGAATTTCCAGGAGACAAAATTTTTGTCCCAGGGGATCCCCTTCTCGTCGACGTTTGTCCATTTGTATTTGACGGCGGCTTTGTAGAGTTCGTCGGAGTAACAGGCCATGGTGTGCTCGTAAGCTACTTCATGATCCAGGCGGTTGGTAACGCGATGGCAGGTACGAAAATCCCCCGCCCTACCAAACTGGTCTAAGTCCCGGATTTTGTTCTTGCGGATAAAACACAGAGCCTTGGCCTGTTCGTCTACCGTGGGATCATCGCAATTCCCAGCACCGCCAACGTGATTGTAGAGGGCATCGTATTCAGGGACGATTTTGACAAAGTAAATACGGGCCGATCGCACAGGGGAAAACATGGTGCTATCGGGAGTGATGCCGCAATAAAATATGCCCATGTAGCGGGTGATGCCCCCTTCGGCGACCGCTTCGTATACGACGTCTGCGGTGGAGAGGCCGGAGGTGGGACGGGAATCGAGATGGTTTTCGATCATGACCGCCAAGGGGCGACGGGTGGACCAGATATCTTTTTCCGTCTTGGTATACATCACCCCATTTAACGGACAGCTCTCTGTTCTAGGCAGAGATGGGTCAATGCGCGGTTTTTTTACAACCGGGGAAGGAGTTGCTGAAGTTGATGAGGATGAAGGACGTAAGTTTGGGCTATAAGAAAGGATATAATAAGTTAGACCTGTTGATATAAAAAAGAGGGAGAGACCGATGAGAAGATAGAGAAGGGGCCTTTTTGACATCAGTCTATATTAATCATATTTGGAAGAATTGGCAAATGTGTGATATTGTCTGGTCATGACCAAGACAGGAACGGGGCAGGAACTACGGATTGACTTGACAAAAACAGTAATCGTGGCTATCCTGGCTTTGCTTTTGCAAGGACTTATGTATTACTACTTAACATCCGGCGGCTGGGACAATGTATTGAAATTGTTAAATAGTTTTGGTTTGGAGAGGGGGTGAGGGATGATGGCAACTTTTTATTGCGTAAAGTGCCGCACCAAAAGAGAAGATCCCAATGCCCAGTCAGTAACAATGAAGAACGGGAAGAAAGCTATGAAGGGAAAATGCCCGGTGTGCGGAACGGGGATGTACAAAATCGGCGGGTAAACTGACCGGTTTTGTTTCTTAAAGCCCCGTAATCACTCGGGGCTTTTGGTTAGAGCCCGGAAAGGTGTTTGAAAATATCATATGTGGCGCGGATGTCGGAGTCGGGTTTGTGATGATCGAGGGGGATATTTAATTTTTTACACACCCGGTTGAGATTTAGGTATTTAACTTGGGAGTCCGGATATAATTTGACGAAAGCCAGAGTGCTGACTTCAATTAAATGGTGGTGATAAAAGTAAGGCAGGTTTTCCTTTTCAAGAGCGACATTTAAAAAATCCCATTCGTTTTGAACGGCCCATCCGGCGAGAAGACAGTCGGGGGCAAATTGAGATAGTTCCTGCATAGCCTGGCGCAGGGAAATGGCGTCGGACCAGGATTTGGGGTCATAGAAATTTTTTTTCATGGCCCGAGGGTCGGCCGACTCCAGATGTTGAGGAATAATCTTGGTATAAAAAGAATTGGCGATGTTGAAGTCCGGTTGAGTGACGAGCAAGGCGGCAATTTCAATGATTTCGTGCTTTTGGGGATCCAGGCCGGTAAACTCCAGATCAATAAATAATAAAGGGCGGGAGCGAAATTCGATGGGAGACTTATCCAGTAAATAAGGCATCAGCGCAAGAAGGGAAGCATCTGAGATACGCCGGTGATGATGAAATAAAAGGCGATGAGATAGTTGAGGATTTTGGGGAACATCAAAACCAGAACGCCAAAGACAAGCGAGACCAGGCCCTGGAAGGCTGTACGATCGGCAAGAAAGGTAGAGAGCATGTTTTTAAGTATACCACTAGGGTGGTATACTTAGTGTGCCTGGAAACAGAGCGGCTACTCCGGTGTTACACCGGAGAGGAAAGTCCAGACAGCAGAAGGCAGGGTGACCGGCGCAAGCCGGTACGCGCAAGCGCTAGTGCTGCAAGGCGGCTGGATCTAACGATCCGGCTAGAGCAACAGTGACGAACCGAGGTAAAGCTCGGGTGAAACGGGCAATCCTCCCCGCTGCAATCTCCGACCCAAGTGGGACGCTTTCCCCGATACTTGAAAGCTTGAGAGCAAAGATAGATGCCGCTAAAACAGAATCTGGCTTACTCGTTTCCAGGTAATTTCTATTGGGTTAGGTTTTCGAAGTGGTGAGACGAGTAGACTTCGGTAGCAATTATCTGGATCACAAGAACTATGGGGATAGAGAGAACCGCGCCGGTTGCCCCAGCGATTTTGAAGCCGATCATAAGGGCGAGAATGCTGACTAACGGATTGACACCGGTTGTTTTTTCCATGATCTTGGGTACGAGAAGATTGTTTTCGGCTTGCTGGACCAATATATATAAAGCTAGGGTAGCTAAGGCGGTAAGGGGGTTTATAGTCAAAGCAACCATAATGGCAGGAACGGCAGAGATAGTGGGTCCGATGTTGGGGATGATTTCCAAAAGACCGGCAATGACTGCCAAGGGAACCGGAATGTCTACCCCTAAAACGACCAGACCGATATAAGTGGTAACGCCGACTGCCAGCATGAGGAGTAACTCGCCTCTGACCCATCCTCCGAGACGCCTTTCTATTTCATTTATTACCCGCTTGGCTTGATCTGGTTTGGTGTGACCCAAAAGAAACGTGAGATATCTATCCAACTTCTTGCGCTCCAGAATAAGATAAAAACTAATAAACAGAGTAGTGACCACTCCTAACAAGTTGCTGAAGAGACCGACGGCGAACTTGATGACGTTTCCAGGAAGACCGCCTAGTTGAGACAGAATCTCGCGGGTGATTTCCTGCTGATGAGTGTTGAAAAAATCCAGTTGGGAAAGCGAGGCGGGGATTAGTCTGAGCAGTCGACCTGATTGATCAGCAAGGGCGGGGATGATGAGGGCAATTAAAGATCCAATGACCCCCCAGAGAACAAAGTATACAAGCACTATGGCCAGTCCCCGAGGGAGTCTTTTCCTCTCCAGCCAATCGATGAAGGGATTGAGGGCTGACATAATGATAACGGAGACAAAGATGGTCAGGATGATGTCCGTTATTTGATACAAAAACCACAGGGAGATCAGGAGAAGGACCGTAAAGATGACTGTACGATGGGAGATTTCTATGGTCTTGGGCATTTTCAGTTTTTATTATACCAGTTCAGAATCAGCAATTGGGCAGTGGAGTACCACTGGGAGTCGGAAATATCAATCCAGTGGGCGGGAAGGTGTCTTTTGAACCAGGTGATCTGGTGACGGATAATTGAGTGTTCCCGACTTTGCCATGCGGGAATATCTGCCGTTAAATCGGGATCCTCAAGGGCTGCGCCAGAAGCTAGTCGATCGAGGATTCGCTGATCGACCAGTTTATAAAGAAAATCCCGTGGGGCGGTGAGGCCGATTTGTAAAAAGTTGAAGGTCGTAGATTGTGGGTTGTAGGTTGTGGAAGATTGGGAAATTTCAATGGCGCGGATGAGGCGGCGAGGATTTGAACGGTCGGAGATATTGAGTTGGGCGGCGCGAAAAGAATCTATTTTGTTTAAATAATTAAAGAGGTATTTAACCGATTTACCAACAAGTTTTTGGCGAAGTAGTTTATTGGGAGGGGTGCTAATTTGATCTAATTTCCGGGTGAGGGACTCGAGGTAAAGGCCTGAACCGCCCACAACGATGGGTAATTTATTCCGACTGGTAATATCTTTGATGATTAAATCGGCACATTCTTTCCAAAAAGCTACATTAAATTCATCGCCGGGATCGACGACATCGTAGAGCCAGATTTTGATGCCGTCTACGTCGTAGTATTTTAAAAACCGATCGCGCCATTTAAGCTGTGAGCTTGTAGCTTTTAGCTTATAGGGGATATCTTTGCCGTGGATCAAATTTTTGCCGGTGTAGACCTGGCGGGAATCCGCAGAAACTATTTCGCCATTTAGCTGCCTGGCCATTTCGATTCCAAATTTGGTTTTGCCGGTGGCTGTGGGGCCGCAGACGATCAAGATTTTGTTCATTTAACTGCTGGCGGAGGAATATTGCTTGAGGGCATAGGACCAAAATTTGAGGGATAAAAAGAGATAGGCGATTCCGAAGGTGAGAGAGACAGCTATTATTTGCCAGGAGAGGAGGCCCAAAAGAGTTTGGGCGGGGAAGGTGAACATCAGGCCCACTGGAATTACAAAAGTGATGAGGGAGCGCACAGGCTCGGTGAAGAGACCAACCGGGATACGCACCAGGGCGGTAAGATCGCGGTAGACCATGATGAGGTGGTCGACGGAGAGGGTGAGGATGCCGATGGCCAAAACCATGATGTGGAAGGCCGTAGCTACTAAAAGGGTATTGCCTAACATCAGGAAGAATAGCAACAATTGTGGGAAAGACGGGCGGATATAGACTGAAGTGAAATAAGAGACAACAGCCAGAAGGATGACAAGCACTCCTAAGTCTATATAATCAGGGCCGCCCAGAAGACAGCGGACCAGGGGCGGGAAGGGTTTGGCCAAAACCATGTCGAAGCCGCCGGAAATGACCAACGGGCGGAAGCGGTAGACCTCGCGAAAAAACATTTGGACGACGGTATCAACAAGAATAAAGACTAAGTAAAAGAAGAGCATTTGTTCCCAAGTGTAACCGCCGATAAGCTTGACCCCTGAACTTAAATAGTAGAGAAAGGATATAAACAGGGTATAACGGATGAATTTGCTGACAAAAAACATCAGAAAAACCGTCGGCCCGCTAATGTTTTGCTGCAGAGAATTTATAAAGTAGCGCCAGGTGACTTTAAAGATTTTCATATGCCGGAGGCGGAATAGGTTTTGAGACCCTTGGCCCAAACTTTTTTGACCAGATAATAAAGAATGGCCACCCAAAACAGACTTTGCAACAAAAAGCGGAAGGCGACCGGCCGGCCGATGGCGGAGATTAAGGGAAAATAAATTAAATACGGAAAGGGGGTGAATTGGAGAGCGGAGAAGGCCCAGCGGGGAAGAAGATCCAGGGGAAAAATTAGTCCGGTGAGCATTTCCATAAGAACCAAAACGATGAACATTAGTCCCCATGTCTGTTCGGGGGCCCAGAAGACGATGGAAATAGCGAGTTTGCCTAAAAGAAAATAGATTATAACGGCTGAAATTAAGAGTAATATGCTCATAATGCTGGGGGAAACGTAAAGAGAGGGGCGAAAAAGCAAGTAAAGAAGAGCAATTTCTCCAATTGCGAAAATGATATTTAATAATTTGCTGGACAGATCGCGGGTGAACCAGTAACGGAGGTAACCGATGGGTTTAACTAAAAAATTATTGAGAGTGCCATTACTAACTTCACCGCCGACGTTGTCATTTGAAGGGGCTGATGCGACCAGACTATTGACAAAAAGGGCCAGGAGAAGATAGGCGACCATTTGTTCGCGGGTGTAGCCAAAAACGGAAGTTTGGGAAGAAAAAATGCTGGTCCACAAAAAATAGGTCATGAGGACACGGAGGACGTTTCGCAGGCGCCAGAGGATGAAGTTTAGACGGTAGATAAACTGATTTTGCCAGTCGATGGCGAAGACAGTTAAGTATTTTCTCATGCAAAATCTTTTCCGGTGAAAACCTCCCTGATTATATCTTCGATCTGGGGTTCTTCGAGATTGATATCCGCCACCGGAAATTCTTCGAGTATCTTGGCGGCAACCTTGGGGGCGGAAGCGCGCTTGACAGAAATTACCGCTTTGGGAGACTCAAATTCTTTGAGTTCACCCAGTTTTTCCACGTCGGCCCGGGTGACGTTATTTTTGCTGAAAATGACAGTTATCAGTTTGTGATCGGCGTATTTTTTAATGATCTCGTCCAATAGCCCATCAAAAATTAGTTTGCCTTTGTCGATGATCACTACCCGGTCGCAGAGCTCTTTGACGTCGTCCATGTAGTGAGAGGTGAGGATAATGGTGGCTCGGTAACGGTGATTGTATTCCTTGATAAAATCACGCATCTTTTTCTGCATGACCACATCGAGACCAATGGTGGGTTCGTCCAGAAATAATATTTTGGGTGAGTGGATGAGAGCGGCGATGAGTTCCATTTTCATCCGCTGGCCCAGAGAGAGTTTTCGGACCTGGACTTTTAGGATATCGGCCACATCTAAAAGCTCGACGAGTTCATCCAGGGTCTTTTTATATTTGTTATCAGGAACTTCGTAGATTTCTTTATTGAGGATAAACGATTCGATAGCGGGCAAGTCCCACCAGAGTTGGTTTTTTTGGCCCATAACCAAAGAAAACTGTTTTTGGAAGGCGGGTTTTCTATCCCAGGGAGTGAAGCCTAGGACTGAGACGTGGCCGGAAGTGGGGTACAAGAGGCCGGAGAGGACTTTGAGAGTAGTGGTTTTGCCGGCGCCGTTGGGACCGATAAAACCAATCAACTCCCCTTCTCCTATCTCAAAACTGACGTTATCAACGGCCTTGACGTCATAGTATTTTCGGTGGAAAAGAGAGCGAATAGACCCTGATAATCCAGGCTCTTTTTGATGAACCTTGTAGTATTTCCTTAGGTTTTTGACTTCGATTACAGCCATGGAGTTTATTTTACCTTAGGAACTGGCGGAGGAGTAGTGGCGAAGACCGTTAGTCCAAATTCGCCGACTTAAAATTAGGAAAACTGCAGTAATGATATGAAGGTATATAAAGTCAAAGGGTTTGACGGATGAAAACAAACTTTGGGCCGGAATTACAATCACTAATGAGATGGGGATGAGGGTGGTTAAAATTCGTTTTAACATTGGTGAAAATATATCGCCAGGATAACGAGAGGCGTCGTAAAGTGACGTAAAAACATGGTGGATGTTGTTTAAACGTTCGACATACAACGTGCAAGCTACTGTTGCGAAGTACATCCCATATATTAATGCCGTTGAAACAACCGCCAACCAAAAAAATTGGATTATGAAGATTGGGGAAGGAAACATCCCAAGAATTTTAAATCCATATAATGTGAATCCTATCCCCGTAAACAAAGACGGAATAATCGAAAAGCCAAACTGTCTTGAGGAAACCATAAACTGACTATCAATTGGTTTGGTAAGAATCATATCGAGCATTCCCTCGGAGATATATTTTGGAATAAGAGAGAAGCTTTGGAAAAGCCAACCCCAGACAGGAATAACCATAATTCGGAAAAAACCTAGAACAACGAGCATTTGGCCCTTTGACCAACTGCCCAAAACCTGAGTGAAGTTTATGAGAACTAACATGAACAGCAAATCCATTGCTGACCAGGTAAAATCAATAATCATCCAAGTGATAAAGTTGGAACGATATTCCATTTCCCGCATCCAAGATAGACTAATGAATTTAAAAAAAAGAGAAATGTATTTCCTCATAGCACTATCCCCCTACTGACGAGTAATATCTGATGGCCTTGTGCCAAAATTTTGAGGCTAGGAAATAAAGCATAATCATCCAAGCTGAGGAAAGTATGAGAGGTGTCAAGAATTCCGTAACGTTCCCCAGAAGGACTTGGGCAGGAAAGTAGAACCAATAATAAAAGGGTGTGTGTCTGGCAAGATTTTGCCACCAGGAGGGAAATAGATATAGGGGGAGCCAGGCACCACCAAAAATCCCTTCAGCCATCCACTTGAAGTGAACTAAGGCTTTTGATTGATCTATCCAAAAAGCAGGAATACTGATAATCCAAGCTAGGAAAAAACGCTGTAGAAAGGCTATTGCCAAAAACAAGACGACGATTATTAAATTGGCTGGTAACAGCTTTGGATATTCCAGAGATTTAATTAAGGGCCAAATAACGAGCATGCTGGGAAGCAAATACATGAGGCCGGCCAATCTCCAAGTAGCCTCTCTGGGCAAAAGGTGCCAAAAAAATGAGAATGGTTTGAGCAGACTGGGACTAATTTTTCCGTCCTTGATGTCATCAATTAAATTATCTTCAAAATGAATTGATGATAATCGAGAGATAAACAAATTTATGACAAAGTAAAGAACCAACTGGCTATATTGGGAATGGGTTAGCCTGCCAGATGTTTTTAAATAATCTGATAAATTGAGCATGACAACCAGAGGTATAAATTCCAGAATAAACCAAACAAAAGCTTCTGGTCTGTAGTTCAAGGCCTGCTGCCACTCGGCGGTAAAAAAAGCTAAATATTTGCGCATGGGGAGATTTTATAGCTATCAACTCGAGTTTACGAGGGATAGTGATGGTTATACGACAAAAACGGTCCCGACTGAGTCGGGATCGTTTTGGAGACGACATTGGATGTCATTTCACGGCTTTTTTGAGGGTCTTGCCGGGAGTGAAGCGAGCGGCTCTGTGGCCTTTGACCACTTTGCGCTCTTTGGTATTGGGGATGATCACCGGTTTGTCCTTGACGTGGACTACTTTGAAAGTGCCGAAACCGGATAAGACGACTTTTTCGCCTTTACTCAATGCTTTTTTGACTTCTTCGATAAAAGTTTCGACGGACTCCCGGGCGGCTTTCTTGGTCAAATGGGCTTTCTTTGCCACCAATTCAAACATTTGTTGTTTGGTCACTTACTATCACCCCCTTTCAAATGTTCCATATCTAAGCCCAAAATAAAACGACGCGAAGTAAATGTCAAGAAGCAATGGGCTATTTGGCTTTGGTTATGTCTGTGGCGCGCACTTCCCTAATGGCGGTGACTCTAATTTGGCCAACATACTGGGCCTCTTTTTCCAACTTTTCCCGAATCCTGGCTACCAAGACTACCAATTCCGAGTCGGAAATTGTTTCCGGTTTGACAATAACTCGCACGTCGCGGCCGGCTTGGAAGGCAAAGGTCTCGGCCACGCCGGGGAAAGACTTGCCGATTTCTTCTATCTTTTGAAGGCGTTGAACGTAAATGTCATGGGACTCGTAACGGGCACCCGGACGGGAACCGGAGATGGCGTCTGCCACCCAGACGATGCGAGAAACCATGGAGGAGAAAGGTTTGTCCTCGTGATGTTCGGCGACGGCGTTGATTACCAAATCCGGCAGATTGTATTTCTTCAATAACTGGACGCCTAATTGGACATGCGTCCCTTCTTCGTCGGTAACTACTTTGCCGATGTCGTGAAGAAGACACCCCAGCCTGACTTGTTGAATCAGATCGTCTGACAGAACTAGTTCGTGGGCGATCTGGACCCCGATTTTGGTTTCCTCGATTGTGTGGATGCCTAGGTTTTGGCCGTAGGAGAAACGAAAGCGGTAGCGGCCGATGGTTTTGATCAATTCGGGATCGAGGTTGAATACACCACAGGCGGAGCAGATTTTGCGGCCCTCATCTACTAAAATAGTGTCCAGGTGTTTTTGGGTCTGGGAAACAACTTCTTCGATACGGGTGGGAGTAATGCGAGCGTCTTTGATGAGAAATTCTAAACTTCTCCTGGCTACTTCGCGACGCAGTGAATCGAATGAAGATAAACGAATGGTATTGCCTTCTTCTATTTCAATCTCTACGCCGGTGGCTCTCTCGAAGGCCGCGATGTTTCTGCCGCCTTGGCCGATAATCCCACCCTTCACCGATTCATTGGGCAGTGTGATAGTGGATACCGTATATTCGGCGGTGTAATCGGTCGCGCCATGAAGCATAGCCCCGACTAGGATGTCCTGGGCCAGTTCGTTGGCCCGAGATTTGAGATCCTGGCGGGTGGCTTCGATGAGCTTGGCGAGGTCTTCGGCAAAGTACTTTTGCGCCAGTTCTAAAAGTGACTCTTTATCTAGATCGCCCGGAAGTGACGAGGAAGAGGCCATATTTAAACTCTAGAGTTAACATAACTTAATTATATCTCTTTTTGACAACTTTAGCTATAGTGTCCCAGGAGAAGCCCCGATACTGCAGATAGCTGGTAGCTTTTAGCTTAAAGTCGTTAGCTGAAAGTTTTGACCACATTTTTTGTTTTTTTTCGAGGGCTTTTGTGGCCAGAGAGACTTCGTCCAGGGAGCTAGATTCTAGGTTAGAAGTTGCGGTATCTATGCCTTTTTGCTTTAGTTCATGGGACAACAGGCGGGCGCCGCGAGGGCGAGTGCGGGAGCGGGATTCGATATACCACTTGGCAAATTCTTCATCATTAATTAACTTGGCCTTTTCTAATTTGGCGATAGTTTGATTAATTAAAGCGGCATCCGAGGTCTTTCGGCGCAAAAAATTGATGACTTCTTGTTTGCTATGCGGACGAAGGGAAAGAATTTTCAGCGCACTGTCTAATAAGTTCACGGGGTTATTTTACTCTTCTTCAATTTCCCCGACTTGTTTGGGGAGGGGGATTTTGGCGGTTTTGACTGTTTTCCAAATGGCGTCTTCGAGCTGTTTGGTAATTTTGTGATTTTCTTTGAGAAAAGTCCTGGCGGCTTCGCGACCCTGGCCTACAATAGTGTCGGCAAAGTAAATGAAGGATCCTTTTTTGGTGAGTACCCCCAGCTCCAGTCCCACATCTATGAGACCACCCTCTTTGGAAATGCCGCCGTCGTTTAAAATATCAAACTCGGCTACTCTGAAGGGTGGGGCGACTTTGTTTTTGACGATTCGGGCGCGGTGGCGGGAACCAATTACTAAATCACCATCTTTGAGAGTCTCGATCTTTCTGGTATCAATGCGCACCGAGGAATAAAACTTGAGGGCCATGCCCCCGGGGGTGGTCTCGGGATTGCCAAACATGACCCCAATCTTCATCCGGAGCTGATTGGTAAAAATGACGACGGATTTGCTCTTGGAAATGGCACCGGTGATTTTCCGCAAGGCCTGGGACATAAGCCGGGCCTGGACACCCATGACTGAATCACCCATTTCACCCTCTATTTCCGCCCGAGGAACGAGCGCAGCTACAGAATCGATAACGATAACGTCGATGGCTCCGGAACGAATGAGGGTTTCAACAATTTCTAATGCCTGCTCGCCGGTATCGGGCTGGGAAATATATAAGTTGTCCAGATCGACGCCGATAGCTGCAGCCCGAGCCGGGTCCAGGGCGTGCTCGGCGTCGATAAAAGCGGCAGTGCCGCCGGCACGCTGAGCCTCGGCGATACAATGAAGAGCGACGGTAGTTTTGCCGGAAGCTTCGGGGCCGTAAATTTCGGTGATGCGGCCGCGGGGAAAACCGCCTATCCCCAAGGCCACATCGATAGCTACAGAACCCGTAGAGATGACATCGACGGTGAGTTTTTCGCTCTTTTCACCCAGCTTCATAATTGACCCCTTACCAAACTGTTTCTCGATCTGTTCCATGGCGATCTTGATCGCCTGTAGTTTTTGATCCGCGGCCATAACTGTCACAAATATACTAACCTAGAGCCAAAAAGCAAGAGTTAAATCGTGAGCCGCGGGGTGGGGGTGGGAATTAGATTCTGGGTTTCCTGATAGATATCCTGGCCTACTTCTTGATAAAAGGAGATGTTATTTGAGACTCTAGAAAATATTTGAACGACCAGATAGACGTTTAATCCGAGAAGGATGAGGGCAAAGGCGGCGCCGAAAATTTGGCGGGACGGGCGGGTAAGGGTAACCCAAGTATCAGAGGCGAGATCGTGCCAGGCGCGATGGCCGGGGTCGATAAGAATCCAGATGAAACCGGCGTTGAGAAATACCCCAGAGATAGTGTAGCCTACAAAATTTCTAAATAAAGCCCGGGGGAATTTTATCGTTTTACCGGAGGAGTCGACTACAGATAGCCCGGTTATCAGCTTGCCTATGGAGCCGCCAATGGCGGAAGTAAGAAAGGTATTGAGGAGGGTTAGGATGAAACTGCCAAATATGACGATCATTACAAAAGACAAAAGGGCGTCCATAACAGAAGGAATATCGAATGCGGATGAAAGTTTTAGGAGGAAGATAAGGGGAAGAGAAGAGAAAATGAAAACGTCGATTAGGCCGGCGGTAAGACGCAAGATAATAGGGGCCGGTTTCATAATGACTTCTCCTCTGTTTCCATTTCTTTAACAAATAAATTCCAGTTGGAAAAGTTGAAAACTGTAAAAATGGCCTGAAGGAGCAGGTTGAGATGTATAAAAATGAGAAAGAGAAGAACTATGGCTACTAAGTTGGGAGGACTTGGCCAATGAAAGCCATTTTTGAAAGAGGGAGTCAGGAGTAAATAGGCTGGGAGGCCGAGAAACAGACCCATGATGAGGGTGCCTAGGCAGCCGACCGAACAGCCGACTGACCGGTCCACAATCCCCATGGTTAGTGTGGGGAAGAACTTATGATACGCGAAGTTGAGACCGGTTTTCCAAGCTGCCCAGGGGGAGAAATTTTTGAGGACGATCAGCCGTTCGGCGTAGATATTGGTGAATCCGAGAAGAATCATAAAAAACAAGAAAGACAGGACCAAGGCAACTAGGAACACTGCAATGACTAATTGCGAAAGGCTATCTTTTAAAACTAATGCGGCTGAACCCAGAGAAAGGAGGACAAGAACTCCGGCTAAAGCGATGAGAGAGACCAAAATGCCGTAGATAATCAGACTTTTGAGCGAGGTTAAGCCGGAGGGGGAAGTGGAAACCAGATTGACCGACTGGTCGGAGTCGGCTTGGTGCAATGCGGAGATGAGAGCGGCTTTGGCCCAAGCGCGAATAATCAACCCCACCGTGAACCCAATTGTTAACAGAAGAATTAATCCGATAGCCAAAATCAGCCAAATGGATAAGGGAACGCTTTTGAACCAGTCGGCAATGGCGTTTGTTGCCATACCCAGAACTTGACTGGCTGGTTCGGAGGTGTCGGGGAGAGGTCGGGAGTTGATGAGTTCTTTAAAATCTGACGAGCTGAAGCCTGCACCTCCCCCACTGCCGCCACTCCCACCAAAAATGGCCAGAATCAGGCCATAAACCCAGAGCCATTTATTTTTCCAGCTTAACTGCCAGGATCTCTTGAGAATCCGGCTGTAATCGACAGAGGACATATCAAACCTTTATTACCAGAGTACCGGCGATTTTGTCGTGCCAGGTTTGCTTTTTCGCGTCCCAAATAGCCCACAGATAGCCCAGTAAAAACACGACACTGGATAAAATCTTGCCCACTACTTCGCGAAGAAACGCGGTAACGTAGTTCGGCTGAGAGCCGTCGGTTTTGACCACTTTGATACCCAGTGCCATTTTGCCCGGGGTCTGGCCGCGACTGCCGATAAAATACACGTAATAGGCGAGACCGATGAGGGCGGAAAGAAGGGATCTGCCGGTTTGACCGGCAGTTGAGGATTTGGCAAATAAGAGGACGAGGACGGCGTTGACTGCGGCTAAGATGAGGCCATCGACAAGAGCGGCGAGAAACCGCCTACCGACGCTGGCGTAGTTGGGTTCCATTACCGTAGTTTATAGTTTATTTGGCGGGGCGAGTCAATGATTTGGACCAGGAGAGGGAATAGAAGACAAACAGGGCAATATTGAGAAGGGTAATAAGGGCAGACGAACCGAGGAAAGTGACGGCAGAAATAACGAGGGGCAAGACGGCAGCGTGAACCGAAACTTTCAGACAGGCGGCAAAACTTAAAGATCGATGGGAAATGCGCCCTAAAAGGGCGAGAATAACTGACCAAAGAAAAATCAGGGCGAAGTTAAAGAGCGTGTAAGAGAGAACGGCTACAAAGGCGAAAAACAGCAGACCAGCTAGAGCGGCCAGCCAGACTGCGAAGAGGCGGCGGGAAATCCAGGCGGATAACTCTTCGCGATTGTAGGAAAAATCCCCCAGCTCGGAGAGCGGCAGATCGGAGAGATTGCCGTCGGGCGATTTGACATAAAGACGGTCACGGGAAATCACGAACCCGGAAGTGTAGTCGGCAAGCGACTGGGCTGAACCCGTGGTCGTGTCAATTATAAAAATGGACTCGGGAGTGGCAAATTTATACGGCTCGTTGGGGACTACTGAAGCTTGGCCTTGGGAAACGGTTAAGGAAAACTCGGGAAAATGTTCCTGTATAATCCGCGGCAGTTGGGGGGTGTAGTAGGTGAGAGAAAATGTCAAAAATATTAAGGGGATGAGGGTAAAAAACAAGAGATATTTAAGCCAATACCAAATTGATTGAGGAATCGTTTTTTTGACGATAACTTCCGGATACTTGGGGTCACGAAGGCTAATTATTGTTTCACGAAATGTGGATATCATAACTAAAAGTCGGGGCGGGCAGAATTGAACTGCCTCTACACGCACCCCATGCGCGCGTTCTACCGTCAAACTCCGCCCCGGCGAAGCTATTTTAGCAGAGTTGAAGTTGATTTAACTCAGGTGAGCTTTGAGACTTTGCCAATAACTAATCAGAAGGGGGTGCATGGGTTGCATTTCTAATGTAAAGTCACCAGAATCGGTCACCTCAACCTCTCCTATCTGATAGCAGCCACGGCAAGTGATCTTCAACCCCTCGGGGAGATTACCTTTACTGTTGAGGAATCTTTCCAAATTGCATCCTGTTTCTTTGCAGCCTGAAAAAGTTACTGTCATGTTGTTAGCGTTTGGGGGATTGTTTCTGGCGACGGGCTTTGCCGCCTGTCCCTACCATGCGGCGCTGGCGGGTGCGGGAATCGCGGGTTAACAGCCCTTCTTTACGAAGAGGTAACTTATAATCGGCTTTGATTTGGACTAGTGCCCGGGATACGGCCAAGACGGTGGCATCCAGTTGGCCGGTAAACCCCCCGCCATGGGCTGAAACCAGCGCGTTGTATTTGGAAACTTTGACGGTGGAAAAGGGCAAACTGAGACGGGATATGGCAGAGGGATTTTTTTGGAAGTAGTCAACGGCGGGGCGACCGTTGACCAGAATCTGACCAGAGCCGGAAACAAAGCGGACGGCCGCGGTGGATTCTTTGCGGCGACCTATGGCTGAAGCGTAAATTTTAGGCTTGTTTGAAGTGTTTGACATAGGGGTGCTCTGAACCCGGATAGATATGTAAATGTTTGAGGAGGCGATCCTGGAGCTTGTTTTTGGGCAACATGCCGGATATGGCGTGGATAATAATGCGGTCGGGGTGGTGCTGGCGAACATAAGACAGGGGGAAAACCGTCATTCCACCCGGATAGCCGGAGTGGCGGCGGTAAAGTTTTTGGGTCTCTTTGCGGCCGGTAACTTTTACCGAGCTCGCATTTATAACTACCACGTGGTCGGCCATATCCAGGTGGCGGGAAAATGAAGTCTTAGATTTGCCCATGAGGAGAGAGGCGGCGTGGGTAGCCAGCCGGCCGAGAACTGCATCCTTGGCGTCGATGAGATGCCAGGAGCGGGTGATCTGGGATGACTTGGGGGCAAATGTTTTCATTTCTTTGGAGAAGATTTCTTGCTTGAGGATTTGGACTTGGGGTTTGGTTTTTGGGATACTTGCTTGGGAGAAACCAGTTCCATACGAACCATGGTGGCGTTATCGCCTGATCTGATGCCCATTCTGATGAGGCGTAAATAACCCCCGGCTCGGGTCTTAAACCTGGGGGCGATATCGTGAACCAGTTTGTAGACTAATTCTTTGTCGGTAATAACCGATTCGATCAGACGAATGTCGTTTAGGGTGGCTCGACGGGCTTTGGTAATGAGGTTTTCAATTAAATCCCTGGCGGCTTTGGCTTTGGCTTCTGTAGTTTCGATAGCTTCGGAACGAATAAGAGCCCCTGCCAATCCTTTGAGAAGGGCCAGGCGCTGATCGGTGTCACGAGATAATTTGCGACCAAAGATAGAATGAGGCATGCTGCATTAGATTAGTTCAAAACCTTTGTCTTTAAGAGCTAAATCAATAATTTTTACCGACTTGGAGCCAAGATTTTTGACTTTGGCCAGTTCTGAGCGAGGAGTGGCCAAGAGTTGAGAGACCGTTTCCAGGCCGGCTTTTTGTAAAGCATTGGCGATACGAGTCGGCAGATCCAGCTCCTCTATCGATAACGCAGGGCTGGAGCTGGGCTGTTTCGAATCTGAGAAAGGACCTGGCGGAGGAATAACGGAATCGGGGTTGGAGAGGACAGTAAAATAATCTACTAAAGTAAGCGATGCCTGCTTAAGGGCCTGGGAGGGGGAGATTGTGCCATCCGTGGTAATGTCTAAAATCAGTTTGTCGAAGTTGGTGACACGGCCGACGCGGGTAGCTTCGACGGAAAAATTCACGATGGTGACAGGAGTAAAAGAAGCGTCGAGAGGAATCATGCCGATAGTTGTAACCTGGCGATCCTCGGCGGGAGAGTATCCAAGCCCAGTTTCTACGGTGGCTTCTAATTCTAGTTTGGCTGATTTGTCTGAAAGATGGGCCAAAACCAACTCTGGATTGGCAATGGTGACTGATGGGGGAGTTTGAAAATCGCCGGCTGTAACAGTACCCGGACCTTTGGCGGAAATGGTGATTCGAACTGGTTCAGACCCGGTATAAGTTAGGCGGACAAGTTTGAGGTTTAACACCAATTGAACGACGTCCTCCTGAACCCCGGGGAGGGTAGCAAATTGATGATTAGCACCGGGGATGGAAGCGGTAGTAATGGCGGCACCGGGGATGGATGTAAAGAGAACACGACGAAGCGAATTGCCCAAGGTATGCCCAAATCCTTGGGGAAGAGGCTCTATCACGTATTGGGCCGAGCGGGGAGAAGCGGCTTGTGATTGGATAGTAAATTGGGTGGCGATCATTTTTGGGTAAGGAATTGTAGATTTAACGCGAATAAAATTCAACAATCGGCTGCTCATTGACAGGTGTGTCTATCTGAGAGCGAACTGGAAAGGACAAAACTTTGCCCGTTTCGGCCTGCCTTTCTAGCCAGGCAGGAGGAACAATCTTACTATCGGACATCCGGACGGCTACGGCAGGTATTTTTTTGGCCTTGGTATCAAGAGTAATCAAATCCCCAACCTGGACTTGGTATGAGGGGCTTTTGACCACTTTGTCACCTACCAAGACGTGTCCATGAGACACGAGTTGCCTGGACATGGCCCTGGTTGGGGCTAGACCCAAGCGATAGACAACGTTGTCTAATCTGGTCTCGAGGAGGCGCAGGAGTACCTCACCGGTTTTGCCGGGAACTTTAGCGGCAAAACCAAAGTACCGACTAAACTGTCTTTCCATTATACCATAAAGCCGCTTAGTTTTCTGCTTTTCTCTGAGCTGTGTGCCAAATTCCGAACTACGTCTCCGGGCACCTTTAGGTCCGTGCTGACCCGGGGCCTGGGATGAGCGACGGAGTTTATTGCCTTTGCCGAATAAATCTAAACCTTCCCTTCGGGATAGTCTGTTTTTGGGACCAATATAGCGCGCCATATCAGCTTACCATTTGAAATGGGCAAAAGCCTTATTGGCTTCGGCCATTCTGTGAGTATCTAACTTTTTCTTGACGGCAGCTCCGGTACTTCCGGCGGCGTCTAAAACTTCCGCGGCAAGCTTATTGGAGTATGAATGATATTCTGAATTGGGGCGGTTGCGAGCGGCGGTAATTAGCCAACGAATAGCAAGTGAGTCTCTGCGGCCGGCTCTGACAGGGGAAGGTACTTGATAGGCGGCTCCCCCGATGCGTCTGGCCCGGACTTCCATTTGAGGGGAAATGTTTTCGATAGCTTTTAAAAGTTGGGGTAACGGGTCGAGGCCTGTTTTGGATTTTATGATATCCATCATGTCGTAAACGGCTTTGATGGTGACGGTTTTTTTGCCGCTATACATGGAGCGATTGATGAGTTGACTTACCAGATGGTGATGATAGACAGGGTCAGGTAAGAGTGATTTTTTGGGGGCTGGTTTACTGCGCATATTTTTAAGAGGCGGCGGCGACTTTGGGTCCGGAAATAGATTTAGTGCCGTAACGAGAGCGGCCTTGGCGACGGTTTTCGACGCCGGCTGCATCGAACTTGCCTCTGACAATATGGTATTTGACTCCGGGCAAATCTTTGACCCGGCCTCCCCGAACAAGAACTATGCCGTGCTCAGCCAGGTTGTGGCCAATTCCTGGGATGTAAGCTGTAACCTCGGTTCTATTGGAAAGCCTAACCCGGGCGATTTTACGTAAAGCCGAATTTGGTTTTTTGGGAGTCATGGTTTTGACCACTGTGATAACCCCTCTTTTGAGGGGGTTCATATTGGAAATGAAACGGCGGTCTTTGGAATTGAAAGAGCGGCGAAGAGCCGTGGCTCGAATCTTGTTGGGACGGGGGCGACGCCCGAATCTGACTAATTGGTTGATTGTAGGCATGAGACAATTATATCTTATATATCTTACTTAATAATGGCCGCCCGCTCCGGGCTGGTGGGAATGAGACGACCGATAATCACATTTTCTTTAAGACCCATTAAGGGATCGATGCGGCCTTCTAGCGCGGCGTCGGCTAACTGGGAGGTAGTTTCGATAAACGAGGCGGCTGATAGCCAAGAACTTGTTTTGAGGGCTGCACGAGTTATCCCCAGGATGACAATTTGAGCGGTAGCCGGTTCACCTCCGGCGGCTAAAACGCGAGTGTTTTCGCTTTCAAAAATCACACGGTCAACGATGTCACCGGGTAAAAGAGTAGTGTCGCCTTGGGAAATAATTCTTACCCTATCGCTCATTTTTCTGACTATGACCTCGAAATGCTTATCGTGAATGGGGACACCCTGGGATTCGTAAACAGATTGGATTTCTTCAATTAGATACTCCTGGGCGCCACGCAGTCCGCGAACTTCCAAGACTTCTTTAATATCCAAGGAACCCGCGGCCAATTGAGTGCCGACTGAAATGAGGTCGCCATCGGAAACGCGAAGCTCAGCGGTCAGGGGAATGAGATACTCCCGTTCCTCTACCGGCTTGACGGTGGTGTTTCTAAGGCGGACTTTGTAGCCGCTGTCGGTCTCAATGATTTCTACTTTTCCGGAAATTTCAGTTAGGGGGGAGACAAATTTTGGAGTGCGGGCTTCGAACAATTCCTCGATGCGGGGCAAGCCTTGGGTAACGTCTACGGCGCCGGCCGATTTGGCGTAAGTTTTGCCATGGAGGGTCATTTGCGTGCCAGGTTCGCCGATGCTTTGAGCGGCAACGACGCCTGCGGGGTCGCCAATTTTGGATAAAGACATGGTAGAGAGGCTGAGGCCATAACAGTGTGAACAGAGTCCGTATTTGGAATTGCACGTAAGGGGAGTTCGAACGACCACTTCAGAAATTTCATCTTTGTCAAAAAGGGAGAGATGGTTCTCCAAAATCATTTCTCCTTGCCTGACGATGACTTTTTTGGATTTGGGAGAGGTAACATCTTGAGCGAGGATTCGACCAAAGATTCGGTTTTTGAAAACCTTTGATCGACGACCGTGACGAGAAATTGTGAGGCCTGAGGTAGTACCACAGTCTTCCTGACGAATTATCGCATCGTGGGCGACGTCTACCAAACGACGGGTGAGGTAGCCTGCGTCGGCAGTTCTAATGGCTGTGTCAGACAAACCCTTGCGTTCGCCACGAGCTGCAGTAACGTATTCAAAAGTGGAAAACCCTTGGCGGTAATTACTTTTGATGGGCAGGTCGACGATACGGCCTAAGGGATCGACGACAAGCCCGCGCATGGCAGAGAGCTGTTTTACCTGCTCGCGAGAGGCTTTGGTGGCTCCAGTATCTACAATCTGGCGAATGGGATTGTGCTCATCGAGAAGAGACCAGGTGATATCGGCTAACTTTTCAGTGGTTTCTAACCACACGCCCTGAGACAAGCGGCGTTTTTCTTCCAGAGTGATGAGACCCATGGAGTAATTTTGCTCAATTTCAGCGATTTGAGACTGGGCGGCCGCTACTATGCCGTCTTTTTGGGAGGAAATTATGCAGTCTGTAACACTAACCGACAAACCGGAGAGTGTGCCGGCCCAGAAGCCTAATGATTTGATGTCATCAATGAGCTGAGTGATTACTCCGACATCCTGAGCGTAGATTTGGAAGGCTTTATGAAAGAGCTGAGTAATGGTGGAGCGACGAACCGGTTCGTTGACATAGCGCAAAGGTTGGGGAAGAATGTTGTTGAAAATGAGTCGACCAACGGTAGTATCAATAATTTGACCATTAAGGGGGAACTTAATAGCTTGGCGGAGTTTGAGATGTCCAGTATGATAGGCGAGAACCGCTTCGTCGTAAGAAGAGAAAGCGCTGGGATAAGCTGGAGATCGGGAGTCAACTGAAGTAAGGAAATAGTTGCCGAGGGCCATTTCTTTGGTAGAGGGAATGGAAATAGGGGTACCATCGGCAGGTTTTCGGAGGTTATGCTGAGGAAGCATGAGGGATTCGACCTCGGTTATGGCTTGGGAACTTAGGGGGACATGAACGGCCATTTGGTCGCCATCAAAATCGGCGTTGAATCCCGAGCAAATACAAGGGTGGATTCTAATGGCCGACCCTTCGATAAGGAGAGGGTAGAAAGCTTGAATAGATAGCTTGTGCAGAGTGGGAGCGCGGTTTAACAGGACCGGGTGATTTCGGGTAATCTCCTCAAGAATATCGAAGACTTCGGGGGGGCGAGATTCCAGGAGATTTTTGGCGGATTTGACGTTTGGAGCCAAGCCTCTAACGATTAACTGGCGCAAGACAAAAGGTTTGAACATTTCCAGGGCCATGTCCTTGGGCAAGCCGCACTGGTGAAGTTTGAGTTCAGGTCCGACGACGATAACAGAGCGGCCAGAGTAATCGACGCGCTTGCCAAGCAGGTTTTGGCGGAATCTGCCTTGTTTGCCCCGCAGCATATCGGATAAGGATTTGGTATGAGCACCAATGGGAAGACGGTTGGTCCGTGAGGTGCGTTGACTAGAATCAATGAGAGCATCTACCGCTTCCTGGAGCATGCGTTTCTCATTTCGTAAAATAATTTCAGGGGCACCGAGGTCCATGAGATGTTTGAGACGGTTATTACGATTTATGACCCGACGATAGAGGTCGTTGAGATCGGAGGTGGCAAAGCGACCACCAGACAATTGGACCATTGGCCGGAGATCCGGAGGAATGACCGGGAGAATGCGCATAACCATCCAGGCGGGGTTGACTCCGGCTCTTTTTAGCCCATCAACGACTCGGAGACGTTTGGTGGCTTTGATGTGACGTTGTCCTGTAGCAGATGCTACTTCCTGACGAAGAGCGGCGGCGAGACTGCCCAAATCCAAATTAGAGATAACTTGCAAAATCGCTTCGGCTCCCATGGCCACTTCTAAGAAGTCGACGGCTTGATACTCGGAAAGTTTTAGGTGTTCGTCTTCGGTTAAAATACTAGTGACATGGAGAGTGCTGACAATATTTACCAGACGGTCATAAAGGCTACCTAAATTGGCAATTTCTGAAGCCTCTGCCTCCCGGCTGGACTGGATAAGGGCCTTGAATTTGAGACTGGCTTGTTCGAGAGCTAAGGCTTTGGCATCATCGGAGGGAAAGTTTTGGCTTTTGATCTGGGAAATTTGCTGATTAAGGGAGTTGTCTAGATCGCGAACTTTCTCCTGTGTGTCCGATTTAATAACGGCAGTTTTTTGGGTTAAATCTTTTTTCAACTTGTCAATGGCCGCAGTTTGAGATTTGATATCGATAGAAGTGACGATATATTGAGCAAAATAAATGACTGATTCGAGGGCTTTAGGAGAAACGTCGAGGAGAAGGCTTAAGCGGCTGGGGGCACCCTTGAAATACCAAACGTGAGCGACCGGACAGGCTAAGGAAATATGACCCATTCTTTCCCGACGAACGCGGGAGTGAGTAACTTCTACACCACACTTATCGCAAATGATACCTTTGTAGCGAATTCGTTTATACTTACCGCAATAACATTCCCAATCTTTGACTGGGCCAAAGATGCGTTCATCAAAAAGGCCGTCTTTTTCGGGCCGCAGGGTGCGGTAGTTAATTGTTTCCGGCTTGGTAATCTCGCCGTGCGACCAGAGTTTTATGGCATCCGGGGAAGCCAGTTTAATCTGAAGACTGTTAAAGTCGTATATGTTTTTGAATGAATCGAGATGATCGGTTGGGGTTTTAGTCATCTGAAACTGGTAGAGGGGTAGAGCTGATAACGGCATCGTCGGCTGGGGCGGAGGGAGGGGGGGTAAGTGGGTCATCTGCAGGTTTGACCTGTATTCCTAGTGGAGTAACCTGCAATCCAAGGGATTGGAGTTCCTTGACTAAGACATTAAAAGACTCCGGTACAGATGAGGTGGGAATATCGATACCTTTGACGATGGCTTCGAAGGCTTTGGCCCTGCCTACAACATCGTCTGACTTTATGGTGAGCATTTCCTGGAGAGTGTGGGCCGCTTTATGAGACTCCAGAGCCCAAACTTCCATTTCCCCCAGGCGTTGTCCACCCATTTGGGCTTTGCCCCCTAACGGCTGTTGAGTGACCAGTGAGTAAGGTCCGGTAGAGCGGGCGTGGGTCTTGTCCTCTACCATGTGGTGCAACTTGAGGATATAACCGATACCTACCACGGTCGGTTCCTCGTAGGGTAAACCGGTTTGGCCGTCGGTAAGGATAACTTTTCCAGATACGGGAAGACCGGCCTTTTTCATTTCGCTCGCGATTTGGTCTTCGGTGGTGGTTTCGAATACGGGAAAAGCACTTTTTTGTCCAGTCTTTTTAAGTGCCCAGCCCAAGCGAGCCTCGAGGAGCTGGCCTAAGTTCATACGGGCCAGGACTGATAGGGGAGAAATAATAATATCTACAGGGGTGCCATCCGGTAGATAGGGCATATCGCAGACCGGGACGATTTTGGAGATAACGCCTTTGTTTCCGTGGCGACCAGCCAATTTATCCCCGACGCTAATTTTCCTAATCTGAGCTACTTTGACTATTACCCGAATGTTGGTACCGGGAGGAAGCTCGTCGCCGACGTCGCGGCTTAGGACTTGGACATCGACAACGATTCCCCTTTCCCCGTGAGGCATTCGCAGTGAAGTGTCTCTGACATCGCGCGCTTTTTCACCAAATATGGCACGGAGCAAACGTTCCTCGGCAGACAGCTCCGTCTCGCCTTTGGGAGCTATTTTTCCAACCAAAATATCGTTTGGTCCAACCTCCGATCCGACGGTAACTATGCCTTGATGATCGAGGTTGGCGAGAAAAGTCTCTCCGATATTGGGGATGTCTCGGGTGAGTTCCTCTGGCCCGAGTTTGGTGTCTACAATATCGGCCTCGTACTCTTCGATATGGATCGAAGTAAGGACATCTTCTCTGACTAAGCGTTCGGAAATAACAATGGCGTCTTCGTAACCCAGGCCATTATAGGAGGCGTAAGCTATGATGAGGTTTTGGCCGAGGGCCAATTCTCCGTCTTGGGAGGCGGGGCCATCGATGAGAAGCTGACCCAGAGATACTTTTTGTCCCATGGAAACCGTCGGATGTTGATTGAAGCAAGAACTTTGGGAAGTACGTTTAAACTTGGTCAGATAGTAGGTTTCGACATCACCTTTAAGGACAATGTTTTCTGTATTGGCGGGTGGTGTGACAGGCTTAGAATCGAGTTTAACAGCTATCTTGGTAGCGTCGACGAAAGTAACCACTCCAGAATGCCGGGCGTAAACTGACCAGCCCATAGCCGCGGCGATTTCTTGCTCCATACCCGTACCCACTATCGGGCTTTGAGGCTTTAAAAGAGGGACGGCTTGGGTCTGCATGTTGGCTCCCATTAAAGCCCGGTTGGCGGCGTCGTTGGCCAAAAAGGGAATGAGGGAAGCTGAGGTGCCAACAATTTGGCGAGAAGCGGCGTCTACAAAGTCTACTTCTCTTATTGGGCCTTCTGTAAAAGTACCCTGATAGCGTACGGGGACCCAGATGTCTAGTATCCGACCTGTCAAATCTGTTTTGAGGTTACCGTGGGTGATGTGATAATTCGCCTCGTCATCGGCAGTGAGATAAACGATCTCGTCCGTTATTTGTGATTCTGACTTATGGTGGACAACTTTTCGATATGGCACTTCCAGGAAGCCAAATTTGTTGACCCGGGCACCGAGAGCCAGGTACGTCACCAAACCGATATTGGCGCCTTCCGGGGATCTAACGGGGTCGATGCGACCGTATTGACTGGAATTGACGTCGCGGATACTAAATGAAGCTCTCTCGCGAGTAATTCCGCCTCGCCCCATGACGGTGAGTCGGCGCAAATGGTCAATTTCGGAAAGGGGATTGGTTTGCTCCAATATCTGAGAAAGCTGGGAGCTCCTAAAGAATTCATTGATGGCGGCAATGACGGGACGGGCATTAACAAGGAGTGTCGGAGCAACTAGTTCCTCAGTGGAAACCAGGCTCATTTTTTCTTTAATGGCCCTTTCGAGACGCAAAAGGCCATCCCGAAAGGCGGTTTGGCACACCAGTTCTCCCACACAGCGGACACGGCGATTGCCCAAGTGATCGATGTCGTCGATCCGACCTTTGCCATTTTGTAGTCCAATGAGGTAAATGACCGTGGAAATCAGATCGTCGCGGGTGAGAACCAGCTGATCAGAGTTTAGTTCCAAACGCCCGTTTAGTTTATAACGACCGACCTGACCCAAATCATAGCGGCGGGGGTTGAAAAATAAGTCATAAATCAGACGTTGGGCGTTTTCTAAAACCACAGGTTCCCCGGGACGCATTTTTTTGTAGACTTCAATCAAAGCCTCCTCAGTGGTTTTAGTGAGGTCTTTGGCGAGGGTACTTTCGAGATAGTGATGATCGGGGTCGGAGTCGACAACAGAAAAAGTTTCCCGGAGTTTGGTCATATCAGACAAGCCGACGGCTTTGAGTAAGACGGTGACCAAAAATTTCCGGCGGCGATCGATACGCACGGAGATAACATCACCGCGGGAGATCTCAAACTCCAGCCAAGTGCCGCGAATCGGGCGAAGTTCAGCAGTGTGAAGCATTCTTCCAGAGGCGGCGTCGAGGTCCGCGCCAAAGTAAACGCCCGGGGAACGAACGATTTGATTGATAACTACCCTTTCTACACCGTTGACTATGAAGGTTCCCCGGTCGGTCATTTGAGGGATATCGCCCAGGAAAACTTCGCCGAGGCTGGTCTTTTGAGTTTGTTTATTGAGTAACTTTACTTTGACACGAAGAGGGATGGAATAAGTAAGGCCTTTTTGAAGAGCACCTTGAGGAGTGAGAGAGGGCTTGTCCAAAGAGTGGTCGGAAAATTCCAGCAGCCAATTTTTGCCGGTAAAGTCCTCTACTGGGGTAATCTCGGAAACGGCATCTTTAATGCCTGTTTCTAAAAACCACTTCCAGGAGTCCAATTGGATAGAGTTTAGATTAAGGGGAGGCAGTTGACCAGATGGTTTACCCCAGTATTGGCGTACAGAATGCATTGGTAGTATTTGAAACCTTAGGGACGCAAAAAAGCTAGGCGACCAGTGGCCGTCTAACCGAAAAAGTTAGTTTCTTATATCAGGGTTTGAGGTATTTGTCAATATTGGTTTGGTGCTCGTCAATAGTGGCGGCGTAACGGGTGACACCGTCGGTACCGGTGAGATAGTACCAGTAATCGCTGTATTGAGGGTGAAGCACGGAAGTAATTGCGGCCAGACCGGGATTGGCGATGGGAGCGGGAGGCAAACCGGGGGCAAGATAGGTGTTGTAAGGCGAAGGATATTTTGTGTCAAATATGGGTTCCCAAAATTTGAAATTTGAAATGCGTTCGCTTTGCGAGTAAATCTTGAAATTATCTGTATCTTGAGCGTATTGAACTGTGGCATCGACTTGAAGCGGCCAACCGGAGAGATAGCGTTTGAGCAAGATTCCGGCAATGGTGGGGCGATCGGCGTCAAGACGGGCCTCGCGCTCGACAAGGGAGGACAAGATGAGAGTCTGAGAGCCAGAAAGGCTGGGTAGTTCCCGGCCAAAAGGGATGGGGTAGGTTTGGTCTGGATAAACTTGGGTTTTTTTAAAAAAATTTGCTTCTAGTATGGCAATAATTTGAAAAACATCGGCTGAGGGCGGGATGAGATAAGTATCAGGGAAAAGACGGCCTTCCAGGGTGGCTGTTTGTTCCAAAAAATCGGCCAGGGGAAACATCGGTAAAGTATTTTTGAGACGAAGACCAATTTGTTCCCGACGCCAACCTTCCGGGAAAGTAACCCAAATGTCATTTGGCCCGGAAATGAGAGAGTTAATTAGAGTCGGGAGGTTGAAACCGGGAGAAAGATTATAGGAACCGGGGCGGATCTTTTGGTCCAGACCGGTAAATTTGAGATAAAACTTGGCTACAAGGGGAGACTTGATAAGGCGGTTGCGGTAAAGATTTGAGACGGTATCTGCGGCTGATTGGGAAAGCGGGACTATAAATTCGACTTGGGAGTCGGAATTCGGAGAGACCGGACCGAGTTGAGACATCCACCAAAAATAGGCAGTGAGAAATCCTGCTGAGGCCAATGAGATGGACAGAATAAATACAATTAGGGGCTTGTTCACACTTCCTCGAATAAGGCGCGGCGAAACTTTTTGCTCGAGTCGTCTTTGATAAAAATCCGCCCACACTTTTTACAGGTGACTTTGGACTGGCCGTTTTGGGTATCGACCTTGCCGGTGGAAAGGTCCGTGCCGCAACCTACACATCTCCCCTGGGAAAGAAGCCAAGCTTGGACCGGAGCGATGACGTTTTTGAACACTAGGGCCAATTTACAGTTTTTGGGGGTGAGAGTCAAGCCAGCTCTGCAAGATTATGGCGGCGGAGACGGAATGCTCCTTCTGTTTGCGCCTTTTTTGAGTGGTGTGCTGTAGATGGACGCGGGCATCATAAGAGGAAAGGGTCTCGTCGACAATTTCTAGTTTCGAATTTCTAATTTCTAAAGAATTAATAAAATTTTCAAAGGCTTTTTTGAGGCTTTTATCCGGGCGGCCGATGATTATTGTATCTATGTGGCGCTTATCGACTAACTTGTTAATTAATTTAAAGGCGCGGCTCGCGGGGAGGGTTGTGAGCGGCTCGGCCAGAGGCCCGGCGGCCACGGCCACACCGATATGTTTGATCCCATAATCCAGGCCCAAAAAACTCATGCATCTAGTTTACCAGCTCGGCCGTCGCTACGAAGCGGCGCCAGTAAGTGCCTAGAGGGACGCAGGTGATGAGGGTGAGCTGTTTTTGGGAATAATTTTGGGCTAGGACAGTAATATTGTCAGGTTTTACCGTCTGGGTATTTTTGACGACGTAATGAAAGACGGTTTGAGAATAAGTTACGTAAATGTCATCGCCGACTTTGATTTTTGGCAGAGGGTTAAAGATGGTTAAGGGATTTCGGGGATTGTAAAAGATCGGCAGAGAAGAATGACCGAAGACCACACTGTTTCCGAAAGCCCCCGGTAAGGCGGTGCCCGGATAATGAATTGGGCCGGTTTTTAGATCGGTGTCATTAATTCGGACGGAGAGGGAATCGATTTTCAGAGAGGGTAGGGAAAGAGAGAAGTCTGAAACCGGAGACGCCGAAGGAGAGGAAATTTGGGGGGAGGCTGTGAACCAACTGGCGGCCTGGGTAAGATCAGGGCCGTAAGGCAATATAGTTAATTTTGGCCTAGAGGCTGAAACCGCAGTAGGATCTATGAGCCGGGAGCGAATGTCAAACCAAAGAGAAAATTGAGAAGCGATTATGGGAAGGAGGACGGATATCATGATCCCGAATCCGATCGTAAGAAGAAAGAGGGAGAGGACCCGGCTGGTCATTGGGGACTAACCGAAACTGATATATGGGAAGGTAACCGCGGTAATACGAGGAGAAGCTTTGGAAGGGGGGGGCTAAATATGACATCCACATGTGAAACTCCAGGTAAGCTTTCTAAATATGTACTGGCGACTGGCAGGGATTTACCGGATACCGCTTGGGCAATTTGAGCTGAATCAAAACGGGGAAGGAGCGATGCTTTGGCCTGGGTTTGGATGGTGGCTTTGGTGGCAGAAGCCTTAAGCACAGAGAAGGTAAACTCAGGATCACCGCTAAATTCATAGCCTTCGGGAATCTGACTTTGAATTTGGCCTTTAACTAGAGCAAAAATGTCTGAACGGGAGACGGCTGTGGCGGAGGCACTCAAGGAAAGAGAGAGAGTGAGAGAGTCGGCGGCGTCACCTAATTTGTGGTCGAAGCTTTCGGTGGGGGTTTCTGTTTGGAGAGTCTCGGCGAGGAGAAGCTGATCGGGGGAGAGCTGGGAAGATAATTTGTCTTTGAGAGAGCTGTTGAGAGAAGAAGATAGTTGGGAGCGAAGTGACGAAATGTCATTTTTATCCACAGCCGCTACGGTGCGGCTGGAGCCGCCAGAAAATGCCGTTTCGTTGAGAGCTGAGATTTGAGTAACGGCAAAAGATGCGACTCGAAACGTGGTGCCGGCAGTGAGATTTGAATCTGAGCCAATTTGGGCGGCGGTGATTTTGGCAGGGGCTTTGCCTACCAGTAAATTTCCGGCGCTGCCACTGGCTGAGGCAACCGTGACGGACTCCATTAGGAGAAACTTGAGTCCGGAAGGAGTATTTATGGTGGTGCCGGCAGGAAAGGTTTTGGGGGTATCGAGAGCGTTGGAGATGGTAACTGAACCGGTGGCCTTGTCTCCAACCAGCAGCGTCCCGGTAGTATTGGTGGTCTGACTCCCGTCGACTGAAGCCGAAAGCTGAAGACTGGGAAGGATGGAGTTTTCCAGATCGGCAGAAGGACTGGCGGCATCGGCTACAAATTCAAACTGGGTGGTGAGGGTGCGGGGAGTTACCTGGAGCACAATTTTTGACTTGGGAAGATACCAGTATGCCAGGCCAAGACCGCCCAGGATGAGAATAAGGAAGAGAGAAACTAGGACTGGTCCCGGTGAAAAGGAAACTCTGGGAAATTTGAGTTTGAAATTCGGCAGGGGGGGGAGCTTGTTGCGCACAGGGGACGCTTCGGCGGGTGGATACGGATGAGGGCGGGGAGGCTGGGGTAAGGGTGCGGGTGAAGGGGGGTGGCTGGGAGGATAAAAACCTAAGTCGGCGGACGGGGGTTCGACGGGGGCGGTTTCTTCTTGGTCAGGCAGCAAGCCGCTGGCTTTGGCCACTTCTGCCCCCCCAGATAGGGCTATAGCTCTGACAGTAAAATCCGGAGGGAGGACTTCGATTTTGGGAAAGTGAAGAAATGGTAGACGATTTTGGGGGGCTTGCCAGGGATGAGTTAAAAGCTGTTGCTTAATGTTTTCCAAATGAAGGCCGGAGTCGTAAAGCAGCATGCGCGAGGGAAACATGTCGATGTGAGTAAATCGGGATAAGCCTTCCAGGACATCAGCCGCGGGATGGGGACTTCTGGAGACTTCGTGAATGCCAATTATTTTGCCCAGACGGACCAGCGTCACTTCGACAAAATTGGACCAGAAGCCCAGGCAGATGGCCGTGGGAGGAACGCCCTCGGAATGGGCCAGAAATCTAACCACGGCTTCGGGGGTAACGACGTAACCCACGGGGCGGAGAGAAAGCTTTTGAGAAATTATTTTTAAAAATTGCAGACGGGAAGGGCTGATTTTGTCAGCCTCTATCCAGTCGGGCGGGAGGCCGAAGATTACTTTGTCCGGGCTTATTTTACCCTGAGGATCGAGCTTGGAGAGACAGTCGGTAAGAGAGGCGTCTGAGGCGGTCACGAGACTATCGGGGGTGGCGTCGTCCCAGTCGGAGCTGGCACCGACGGAGAGAACTTGGGTTTTGTCGTTGATTACCGACCAAACGGCACTCTTGACGACGCCGTGCGATATTTCCAAAGCAAGAAAGTATTCGCGGGAGGTAGCCTTATGACTATCTTCTTTTTTCTGCTTGAGAAATGGCAGGTGAAAGTTGGGCATAGATACGTCTGATGCCGGAACCGGCAGACTCTTCTTTGGTTATCTTAATACCTCCAATCTCGGCTGTCGAATTGACGTGGGGCCCGCCACAAAGTTCCTGGGAAAAATCGCCTATCTGATAAACTGAAGTAACATCAGGATAACGTTCGGGAAAGAAGGCCAGAACTCCATCGGCCAAGGCCTGGGATTTGGGCAAAACGCGCTTGGTTACGGGGATGTCCTCGATTATTTTTTGATTGACTAAGGTTTCGATTTTTTCTATTTCGTCAGCCGATAATTTTGAGGAATGGGAGAAATCGAAGCGCAGTCTAGCGCTGGTGATATTGCTACCCTTCTGCTGGACGTGGGGGCCTAATACTTGGCGCAGGGCGGCGTGCAGGAGATGGGTGGCGGTATGATATTTGGTCGTAATTTCTGACTGGTCCTGTAATCCGCCCCGGAACATGCCTTTACTGGCGGTGCGAGAGAGGTCCTGATGCAATTCTCCCATTTTTGTAATTGCTTTTTCGATATCTTCTTTAACAAGATTCGCTTTTACCCAATCATTAACTACGTTCATGGAGTAATCCGGGGGTAACCCGTACGACGCCGATCCATAAAAAACTGCTGTTCCTGCTGCAATGCTAGGTAACGACTGGAATGATCCAACCTTCGTGAGAAATGTGTCAGTGTCAATTTTCAATGGCCCCAAATTATGATCGAGGAGAAAACGTGCATCATCATTATTATTAAGGGGGTATTTTTTGGGATACTTGGAAATAAACTCAGGTAAATTTCTTTTGAGAGTGTCGGTAAATTTTATTAGCTCAAAATTTACCACATTAGAAATGTTTTCGTGATGTTCGTGCAATTCGGGATAGAACCGAGACATTACTTCTATAATTGAGTTGACTATGGTTTTTGCAGCTGTTTCAGAACTAATCCCCAGCTCTGCAAGTTGGTAAGCAGCTCTGCGGAGTAATCTTCTCAAAACGTAACCCTGTTCTTTATTTGAAGGTTGAACACCGTCGGAAATAATAAATACAGCAGCTCTGAGGTGATCGGCAATGATGCGAAATGGTCTTTCGTGCTCTTCGTAACTTTTACCTACAACTCTTTCAATAGATTTAATTATTGGTTGCCAGAGGTCGGTAAGATAATTGTCGTCAAAACCATTGAGAACTGCAGAAGTTCGTTCCAGGCCCATGCCGGTATCGACGTTGGGCTGGGGCAATTTTTCGAATTTGCCATCCGCCGTTTTGTTGTATTGCATAAACACGTCATTCCAAATTTCACAAAACCGACCGCAATTGTCTCCTGGTTGACAATTAGGTCCACATGGTTTCTGAGTAGTGTCGTAGTACATCTCCGTATCAGGACCACAAGGTCCGGTCTGGCCCGCTGGGCCCCACCAGTTATCTTTTTTGCCGAAAAAATAAATACGATCCCGGGGAATACCAACCTCTTTCCAAATTGCCGCCGATTCTTCATCTTTGGAAGCATCGGCGTCGCCGGCAAAGCAACTGATATACAGACGGTGCGGATCGATATTTAGCTCTTGCGTCAGAAATTCATACGACCAACTAATGGCTTCTTTTTTAAAGTAATCGCCCAGAGACCAATTGCCTAACATTTCAAAGAATGTGTGATGGAAAGTATCCCCTACTTCATCAATATCATCGGTGCGAAGACATTTTTGATAGTCTACCAGACGCTTACCCAAAGGATGGGGTTGGCCCAGTAGATAGGGTACGAGCGGGTGCATGCCGGCGGTAGTGAACAACACGGTGGGGTCGTTTTCGGGGACGAGGGGGGCAGAGGGAATGATTTTGTGTCCCCTCCTCTCAAAAAACTCCAGATACTTCTGTCTTATTTCGTTAGCTGAAATCATTTCATCATTTTATCTGCTGTATTATACTTTAAGCAAATGAGGCTCTGGATCATTATTGTATTGTTAACTTCCGGATTGGCACTTTTATTTACTCCAATTCCTTATATTATCCAAGAGCAAGTTCTTTGCCAACCTTGCGATCCTACTGTCCCCCGCTCTCAATGTCCTAAGTGTCCACAAAAGGGAGATATAGAATGGAAACCATCGCTGGTTCGCATGATTTGGGGTCGACTATCTAAATTTGACCAAAAAGGCGAGGTGGAACTTACACCTACCAATGGTAAAAAGAGTTGCAACTACAATGGAGTCGTCTATAAAGATGGAGATGGGTTTGAAGCCGGAGACGGCTGTAATGTTTGTTCGTGTGATGATGGACGTGTGCCCTGTACGTTAATAGCTTGTTAATAAAGATATCAGATACTTCTATTCTGAGGCGGGATTTTTGCAATTTATCAACGATCGTTAAAATATTGCAAAGGGCTACGAAGAATGAAGGGGGATGCCGGAGCGGCGGAAGAAGTGACGGACGCGGCTCATGCGGGACTCGGGGATGACTCGATCGGGAGTGGAGTCGATAATTTCGTCCTGGGTCTTGTCCACTAAATCTTTGACTTCGGTAAAAAATTCGTTGACGGCAGTAATTGGTTTGGCGGCGGTATTAGAAAGTGTCTGTGTGTTGTCCAATATCCGATTTAGGCGTTTGAGGGTTAAGCGGAATTCATGGAGAATATGGAATATTTGAATGGAGGCAAAAGTGACCAATAGGGTAAGAGTGGTAATGACGAGAGTGAGTAAAAATTGAACAAAGAGAGGCATGGTGAGGAAAAGGTTAAATCGTTTAGTTGCCGGTTGTCAAGATAACACTCCTGGTCAGAGTAGTGCTCTTTCCGGATTTGCCGGAAGCGGTAATGGTGATTAAGTTTTCCCCAAGAACCAAGGGGATGCGGAAAGAGAAATGTCCACCGTTGTCTAAAGAGATTAGCTGGTTGTTTACGTAGAGAGCGGCTTCGGGGTCGGTAAGGCCCGTGACTTCCATGTTGTCTGAAGTAGTTGATGTAAGGTCGGCCGGCGCGGTGATAGTTAGACTGGGCGGACCGGTTAGGAGGCGATATTGATAGATTAAATACGCTCCAAACAAGAAAAAGACACATACCAGAGCTGCAATGACTGTGGTTTTTGGGGTCCAGAAGTTGGGTTTTTGGGCGGGCTGGGCTAGGCCCCGAGGAACGATGTGGCCAGCGGATGTCTCGATAAAATCCCGACGAAAGACGGCCAGAATTGTTTCGGGTTTGAGATCCAAAATCTTAGCATAATTTCTGATGAAACCGCGAGCGACGGTTGATGGAAGGCGCGAATAGTCATCGGCTTCAATGGAGAGTAAAAAATTGGGGCGGATTTTAGTGATGCGGGAGATATCCTCGATTTCGAGTTTTTTTGCCAGTCTAGCTGATTGCAATATCTGTCCGGCAGTTTTCATACGACACCTATTGTTCGACTGATTGCTGGGAGAGGAAGGAGTCGACGTCGGTAATTAGAATATCGCGGGGCTTGGCGCCATCGGTGGGGCCGATGACACCGGCCTGGTGGAGTTCGTCAAGTATTCGAGCGGCCCGGGCGTAACCGATACTAAGTTTGCGCTGTAAAAATGAGGCGGAAGCGTTTTGGTGTTGGACAATAAGACGAAAGGCATCTGCAAACAATGCGTCGCGGTCTTCACCATTGGGAGAAATAAAAGCCGATCCTTTGGAAGAGCCCATTCGACCTCCGGCTCGGCTGGTAATGGGCATGGTAGTTACTTCTTCAGTGTAGTGGGGCGCAACGCCTTGTTTTTTGAGATAGTCGATGAGCTGATGGATTTCTTTGTCAGATATAAATGCTCCCTGAATGCGAATGGGTTTCGCTTGGTCCGGCGGAACGTAAAGCATGTCTCCTTTGCCTAAAAGTTTTTCGGCGCCGGGGCTGTCGATGATCACCCGAGAGTCGATCATGGATGAGACCGCAAAAGCAATACGGGTGGGGATATTGGCTTTGATCAGGCCGGTAATTACGTCGACCGAGGGGCGCTGAGTGGCAATAATCAAGTGGATACCAGTAGCCCTAGCCATCTGGGCGATTCTGGTAATGGCGTCTTCCACCTCGACTGGGGCAAACAGCATGATATCGGCGAGCTCGTCTACAAAAATCATAATGTAAGGCAAGGCTTGAAAGCCGGAAAGCTCATTGTAGGCTTCCAGATTTCTGACACCGACTTCGGCAAACAGCTTGTAACGACGATCCATTTCGGACATGGCCCATTTGAGAGCCGAGAGAACTTTGTCCGGTTCGACTATGACCGGAGTCAACAAATGGGGAATGCCGTTGAAGCCGGTAAGTTCCACGCGTTTGGGATCGATCATAATAAGATTGAGCTCCTGAGGGCTAGTGCGAAACAGAAGCGAAGCTATAAAAGCATTTATGCAAACCGATTTGCCGGATCCGGTGCTGCCGGCTATTAAGATATGGGGCATGCGGGCGATATCCCCAACTATGGGAGATCCGGAAACGTCCAGGCCTAAGGCCACGGCAATTTTGCTTTTGTGATGCTTGAGGGCGTCTGATTCTAATATTTTTCGAAGGGAGACAAACTCTGGAGCACGATTGGGTAATTCTATGCCGACTAGAGAGCGGCCAGGAATGGGGGCCTCGATACGGATTTGGCCGGTGGGGGCGGCAAGAGCCAGCGCAAGGTCTGATCCCAGAGCCGAAATTTTGGAGAGTTTGGTACCTATGGCTACTTCCAGGGCGTATTGGGTCACGGCCGGGCCATAATTAATCTCTATCACTTTGGCGGTAATACCAAAGGCCTCGAGGGTTTTTTCAATAATGGCGGCGTTGGTCCGGGGATCGCCTCGATCGGCTTTGCCAGAGATACTTTCGGATAAAAGCGAGAGGGGGGGATAATGCCAGGGCTGGTCGGCGGCGCCTGCGGGGGTAGTGGGCTGGGGTCGGTTGCTAGCCTGGGGAAGTTTGAGCTGTTTGGGAGATTCCTTACCGGGTAATACGGCAGGAGCGTTTACCATGCCACCAATTTTGGGGACTTTTTCGAGGGACCTTTCAGCTGTTTTAAAACGGGAGGCCAATGAAAAAAGCGCACGGAATAGGCTAATTACCCAATTGAGCGCTTCTTCGAAGGGGACATTGAACATGACGATGAAGCCGATGCCGAGGCCGGCGAGTAAGAAGAGCGCCGTACCGGCCGGAGAAAGAAGGGTAGACGAATTTTGCCAGAGCAGCAGCCCAAGGCCTCCGGTATGAACTAAGCCCATTAATGAGATCAAGATGATCAGGCTGCCAAGAAGGGTGTTGGGTTCGGCGAGTGAAGATTTGATTTTGGTGAGCATTAGGCCACCAATTAAAAAAGGGAACGGCAGAAAAAAAGATGTAAAAAGGCCGAAATTTTCAACCAGAAAGTTATTAAGGCGAAGTAAGGGAAGACTGCCTTTGGTAAATGAAATCCAAATGATTCCCGATATGGCAAAAAGAACAATGGCGGTGGCTGAGTAAATTGTAGATTGCTTGAGCCGGACTTGAAACTTCTTACGGCCGAGCAGAGACCGGTGCTTGCGCATGGGGTGATTATACCTCAATAACTACGGGCAGAATCATGGGGCGACGACGGGTGCGATCGAAGAAGAAACGTTCTAAAACGTCGACTAATATCTGACGGGTATGACGATCGGAGTCAATATGTCCCTTGGGTTTCCCAAATGCCGACTTGGCTTGGGAGATGGCCTCTTTGAGAATATTGCCGTTGTATTTGTCGAAAACAAATCCGCGGCTGATAAGTTCGAGGTCGATGAGCTTGCCTGTATTGTTTTGGTCGACCTGAGCGACGGCTACGACTATCCCCTCCTCCGCTAAATGCTGACGATCACGAAGAACGACGTGGCCGACGTCTCCAATTCCCAGGCCGTCTACCATGACATTTTTGATATCGGTGAGGGGGCCAAGTTTTACACCAGTGGAAGAGACTTCCAGAGTTTGATTGTAGGAAGGTAAGAGGATTTTATCCGGGGAAAAACCCATGGTTTGAGCCAGGAGTGAGTACTGAACCATATGGCGATAAGTTCCGCCGATAGGCAGGAGATATTTGGGGTGGGTAAGGGTCATCATTAAAAGCAGGTCTTGGCGGGAACCGTGACCGGAGACATGCAGATCGTCGGTGATATTTGAATAGATGACGGTGGCTCCAAGTCGGGAGAGAGTATCGATGAGTGACTGCACCGCAGATTCACTGCCGGGAATGTAATCCGAGGAAAAAACGACTTTATCTCCTGGAAGGATTTTGACGTCCTTATTGTCCTCGGTGGCCAGACGTTCCAGAGCCGAGCCGGCTTGAGCCTGGGAGCCGGCAACCAGCAGACAAACGTTTTTGGGGGGAAGCTTTTTGACGTCTTTGGGTTCGATAATAATCGATGAGGGAAGCTGGAGATAACCCAGACGGGAGGCGACAGAAATATTGCGACTTATGGATTTGCCCAAGATACAAACGCGGCGGCCGTGGCGAAGGGCGGCTTCGGCGGCTTGGCGCCAGCGACTAATGTTGCTGCCCATAGTGGTGACGATAAATTTTCCCTGACAATGAGAAATTTCCCGCTCAAACATTTCCTCAAGTGATTTTTCCGATGGGGTGTACCCGCGCCGCTCGCTGCCAAGTGAATCTGACAAGAGAAGGTCTATGCCTGAGTTTCCGGCGGCGGCAATCCGACCCACATCCGAGGGAACACCGTCTACGGGGGTAAAATCAAATTTGAAGTCGCTGCCGTGGTAGATAGTGTTTTGGGGAGTTTTGATTATCAAATTTGTGGCGTCGGGGATTGAGTGAGTTACGCGCACTGATTCGACGGTAAACTGGCCTAAACGTATGGGCTCTCCAGGAATAAGTATTTGGACCTGCTTGGGTATGCCTTGATATTCCGCCAGCTTTTCCATGATCAAATTTGCAGTTAGTTTGCTGCCATATATGGGAATGTTGCCGATTTGGGGAAGAATATAGGGCAGAGCTCCGGTGTGGTCCTCGTGGCCGTGAGTAATTACCAGGCCGCGGATTTTTCCCAAGCGGGGGCGCAGGTAAGATACGTCGGGAATAAGGATGTCTACTCCAAGCATTTCTTCGGAAGGAAAGCCCATGCCGCAGTCGACTATTAAAATATCCTGGCCGTATTCGTAAACGAACATGTTGGATGTTACCCGGCCGAAGCCGCCGAGAGATAAAATACGCAGTATCTCGCCGGGTGGGTTTTTTTGCTGGAATTTCATATCAAAACAGACTGGCCTGGAGTGGTTGAGAAGGCTGGGATTGTAAATCTTTGGGAGGAGAGGCGGGGTCGAGCAGGTTCTTTAGTTTATTAAAGTCCTGTTTGAATTCATTCAAGGTGCCTGTGCCTCTGAGGGCGGCGGCGGGATGGTACATGGGAAAAATTATAAACTTATTTCCCTGGAAAGTGACAAAACGAGGCTGGCCGTGGACACGAGAGATGGTCACGCCGGGAATAAATTTGGCCATACTGAATCGGCCGAGAGTGCAAATAATTTTGGGTTGAATAACATTAATTTGGCGGTCAAGCCAGTCGCGGCAAGTTTCTATTTCAATGTCGTTTGGATCGCGGTTGTCCGGCGGGCGAAATTTGACGATATTGGTTATAAAAACTTCTTCCGGCTGGATGCTGGTGGTTTCGGTGAGAGTCTTGCGCATTAATTGCCCGGATTGACCGACGAAAGGCCGACCAGTGGAGTCTTCCACTTGGCCAGGAGCCTCGCCGATAAACATAATCTGGGCGTCGGGGTGACCTTCGCCTGGAACGGCGTGAGTGGCGTTTCGGGCGATGTCCAAGCCTTGGAAACTTTTAATCTCTTGGGCAATTTTATTTAGTTCCTCAATTTTTTGCTGGGTGGTCATTTGAGTCTGGTGATTAACCCGTTTTTCTGCTCTTCCACTAATACCTGTTCAAGAGGAGTGTTGGTGTAAACGAGTTCTTGGCCTAGATTGTTGAACTTGACAATCAAGCTCCGGTGATGGCCGTTGTCGTGAAACTCGGGCAATATGTTTTTAGCAACTAAAGCAGATTTGACGGAATCCAAATCGGGAACTAAAAATTCAACGTGTTCCAATCCGACGACACCGGTCCCGACTTTGGATGGTCTGGGTTCGAGTATCTCCAAAAAATTGGTTTGGCTGAAACCTGGCAGAGTGATCGGGGTGATGAGCTTTCCGGTACAGATTCTGCGATTATTGAGGTTGACATATTGGGCACTTGAGAGCATTTTCAAGAGCTGGGGGAGTTGAGCATCATAGTCGGCCGAATCGGCGACCTTAATCGCCAAGTGATCAGCTGACTGGGGATGGTCAAGATCGTGCGACTCCAGAAATTGGCTAAGAGATTGGGTGTAGTTGTTGGCGGCTGATTGAATGGAGTCGAGATTAAATAGCATGCGCAGAATTGATGGAAAAATCTTTAAGTTCTTGGGCTATCAGGTCGACTAGACTGGGAGTAATATGCTCGAGACGCAGTGCTGGAGCACGAGTTTGGATTTGTCGTTCCATAAGCTGGAGGGCGCTCGCGCGGAGGGCGAATTTCCGGTCGGACCCGGCTTTTGGTCCATGGTTGGCCTTGTGACGCTTCCGGTCTCCGTGGATTCTAGTCTTGAGCCCGACGTAACCGTCTGGAGAAATGCAGGAGTCGGCATAGGCGACTATTTGACGACCGGGATCGGCGGAATGCAAATTTTGGGAAGCCTTGGCAAAACCCACCCAGCCGGCAAGATATGCCGCTCGCTGTGAGACCCCTAGTTCAGAGATAATCCGGGGTGTGGCGAGATGTTCATCGGAGCCATACCGCTGAACCACATCACTTTGGACCGACTGCCAGTAAGCTGTTCCCTGCGGCTGCCAAAGATCTGGGAAATAATCCAAGTCGAATTTAACCATAGCGCCCATGTCATGAAGGCCGGCGGCGGTGATCCTGTCTCCGGATTCAACATCGGGTGTAAAAACAGAATCATGAGTAATCAGGTAGACGAGAGCGGCCACACGGAGCTGGTGGAGGATAAGATGTGGCGGCAAATGGTATTTTTCGTAGGCTTCGGCGAAAGTCATGTGGTTTTAGTAGGTGGGGAGGAATTGTTTGATATTGTTTCCCGTGACTTGTATTTGGCTGGTGTGGCCTTCGACCAGGAGTTTAGCGGTTTTTCTAACTATGCCTTCGATGGTCCGCTCGAGAGTACGAATGCCGGAGTCAAACCCTAGGGGGCGGGTGATTTTGGGCCAGACCGATTCGTCGATAACCAGAGCATTTGGGGGTAATCCGGCGTTTTTTATGGTCCGAGGCAAGACATAATTTTTGGCAATCATAATTTTTTCCTCATCAGTGTAAGAGGGCATCATCAGCGGCTCGAGCCGGTCCATAACTGCGGTGGCGATGTTGGCCGTATTGTTGGATGTAGTTATAAAAAGAGCTTGAGACAGGTCAAACGGGTAATCGATGTAATGATCGACGAATGTCGAATTTTGGTTGGGGTCCAAGAGTTCCACTAGGACACCCATTATTTCCCCTTGGGCTGATGGGGCTACTCTATCGATCTCATCTAATAAGATAACCGGGTTTTTGGATCCGGCGCGCTGGAGGTTCTTTATGATCTGGCCCGGCTCGGCTTCGGGATGGACACGAGATTGGCCGCGAAGATCGAGGGCGGAACTCATGCCGCCGAAGGGGATACGGACAAATCTGCGCTCCAGGGTGGCGGCGATACTTTCCGCCAGAGTCGTCTTACCGGTTCCGACCAGGCCTACCAAAAGTAAAATAGGGGCGTGGTAGCCGGACTTATTTTTTTGGTTGAGAATAAGAACGGACATATATTCTAAAATGCGCTGTTTGAGGTCTTCAAGGCCGTAATGGTGCGAGTCTAAAACTTGGCGGGCGTGCTGGAGATCTAAGTTATCTTGGGTGGTAAATACCCATGGTAGGCGAGTTATCCAGTCGATGTAACGAGAAATTTCCTCAAACTCCACGCTGTAGCTTCCATGTTGAGCCTGGCGGGAAAGCTGGCTGATCATGGCGTTGACTTTGGAACGCAAGTCAGCTGGGAGATCGGCCGAATCGACCTGAGTCTGTAATTTTTGAATATCTGAAGTTAAGGAGTCGGTCACGGCCTTATGATATCACTAAAAGCGGCGGCTCCCCACCGAGGGGCGACGGCGGTCGGGACCCCTGCTAGAAAGCGGGGCGGAGAAAGGGCCGGAGGAACGGGGGGGGTGAGCTTTTACTATGGGGCTACCTGATTCGTCGAAAAGCATGCTGAGGGCGATTTTGCCCTGGGGATCGACCTCGGTGACCCAGACCCGGACCACTTGACCAACATGGACCATTTGATTGGGATCGGAGACAAAGCCCTGGGCCATTTGAGAAACGTGGACCAGGCCGTCTTTACCGGGAAGGATAGTGACGAAAGCGCCAAAGGGCTGGATTCGGGCGACTGTGCCTTCATAAATTTCCCCGGCTGCGACTTCTTTGGTCATGGCTTGAAGATAGGAGAGAACGTGGCCCACTCCCGCCGAATCAGTGCCGGAGACAAAAACAGAGCCGTCATCCCTAACGTCGATATCGGTCTGGGTATCGGCCATGAGTTTTTTGATGTTTTTGCCACCCGGACCGATGAGCTCGCCAATTTTGTCCACGGGGATGGTTGCGGTGCTAATTTTGGGGGCATATGATGATAACTCGGGTCTGGAATGGGGTAGAACCTTGAGCATCGCGTCGAGGATCTGCAGCCGGGCGGTTTTGGCACGCTCCAGCGCGCCTTTGCAAATGTCGAGGGTGAGTCCCGGGACTTTAACATCCAGCTGGATGGCGGTGATGCCCTTGGTTGTGCCGGCGACTTTGAAATCCATGTCGGTGTAGTGATCCTCTAAACCGATGATGTCGGTTAATAGTTTGTAGCTGTTAGCTTTTAGGGGGTAGTCGTCGGGCGTGACCAAGCCTGTGGAGATGCCGGCAACCGGGGCCAAAATGGGAACACCGGCGTCCATCAGAGACAAAGTTGAGCCGCAAGTGGAGGCCATGCTGGTCGAGCCATTGGAACTTAAAATCTCGGAGACAAGGCGGATGGCATAAGGGAACTGAGTTTCGGGAGGAATAACCGGAGCCAAGGCACGTTCGGCCAGAGCACCGTGACCGATTTCCCGACGTTTGGGGGCGCCGACTCGACCTGTCTCACCAGTGGAGAAAGGGGGGAAATTATAATGGTGAATGTAGCGCTTAATGGCTTCGCCTTCGGCTGATTCCAAAGTCTGACTAAGAGAGGGGGCGCCAAGCGTTGACACAGTCAGGGCTTGGGTTTGGCCGCGCTGGAAAATGGCCGAGCCATGAACACGCGGGAGAACCCCGACTTCGACGTGCAGAGGACGGATCTCATCTAACTTCCGGCCGTCAGGACGGAGAGATTTCTCCAGCAAATTGCGGCGAATGGTCTTTTTTATTTGAGCTTCAATAATAGCCGGGACGTCTTTTTTTTGTTTTTCATCCAGATTTTCAGATACAGAAGCGATGATGGATTCCACGCTACTGCCTTCCTTGAGACTGGCTGAGGTGATAAATTCGTCGATGAGTTTTTGGGCAGACGACTCTACTTGAGAAACCAATGACGGGTCGAGCTGTTTTTCTTTAACCGGGAGTTTGGTTTTTCCAACTTCGGCGACCAGTTCATTGATGCAAGATACAATTTTTTTGTTCTCGGAGAGGCCTTGGGTGATCCCGGCTATGACTTGATCTTCGGGGATTTGGTTGGCGCCGGCCTCGATCATGGGTATTAAATCAGAAGTGCTGGAAACTACTAAATCAAGGTCGACTCCTTCGCGATTGCCGTTTTGGGGATTGGTGATTATTTGGCCGTCGGTAAGGCCGATTCTTACGGCTCCCACCGGCCCCGACCAGGGAACCGGAGAAGCGGCGATTGCGGCAGAGACGGCATTTATTCCCAGAACGTCGGTGTCGTTGTCGATGTCGGTTGCCAAAACCATGACGATGACCTGGACTTCATTTCTAAACCAAGCCGGAAAAAGGGGGCGAATGGACCGATCGATGAGACGGGAAGATAGGGCTTCCTCATCGGTATTTCGCTCACGCTTAATCCAACGGCTGCCTTTGATGCGTCCGCCTGAATAAAGGCGTTCCTGATATTCAACGGACAGGGGGAAGTGATCCTTTTTGTTGTCCTCCGACCCGACGGTTACGGCGGCTAAGACGACGGAATCTCCATAGCGAGCGAGGACCGCACTGGCGGCTTGCTCGGCCACTCGACCGACTTCGAAACTCAATGTCCGACCGGAAATATTTACTGATTTGGTAACAATTTTCATCCTAATCCCGAAGCTCTTCCAGAAGTCTGAAGAGAGAACTGCACGCTCTTCGCACCTCTTGAACAGCTTCGATATATTGATATTTTAACTTATAAAACTAGAAATTTCTAGTTGGGATTATTTTAACCCAAGCTTTTTTGTTAAGGCCTGGTAGCGTTTGAGGTCTTTCTTTTGAATGTAGTGCAGGAGACGACGGCGTTTGGAAACCATACTGATCAGACCCCTTCGGGAATGATTGTCTTTTTTGTGCTGTTTTAAATGCTCGGTTAATTTGTTGATCTTTTCGGTAAGCAAGGCCACCTGGACTTCGGGCGAGCCGGTGTCCCCCTTGGCTTGGGCGAATTGTTCAATGATATTTTGTTTGGAGGAAGTATCGAGAGCCATAAAAAACATTAAAATAACAAGAGATAGGGCGAAAGTGAGAGCAGCAATCTGTCAAACTTTCGTTAGTTTCTCTTGAATTGGTTGCATTATAGCACAGGTATTTATTGCAACATGGGGCCGCGATAGACTTTGGGGGCCATCCAGTCGTCAGGAGGACCTTTGATCTCGGCTACGGACTCGGCAGTACCGGGAGAAGCGGGAATCGAGCCTGAGGGAAAGTCGGCGGCCGAGATTTGATCGGCGTGACGGCGGGCGCCAGATTTTATGAGTCTGGCGGCGGTTTCAAAAGCCGAAGCGGAAATTTCGGGGTGCTGGAAATTTTGAGTAGCCCGTTCAAGACCGGCCAAAAGGTTGGTGGCGGCGTCGGCGGGCAGGGGGAGAGATAAAGATTCAATGAGATAGACTACTAACTCCGACAGAGAGAGTGCCAGGGGATCATAAACCTGATGGGGAGTGTAATTTTGAGCCGGTAAATTACGGGTCAGAGAGACCATTTTTTCCGAGGCTCGAAAGGCTTCTTTGCCTTGTTCATAGATATGGCCTAAATCGGTCAAGCTGTCCACATCGACAAGCATGATGGCGTCGGCGTGGTGAGAGCCGGAAATAAATTTGAGCCGCCGGTGATCGAGTGTGGGGGCGGATTGTTTGGGGGTGACAACTAAACGGAGTTCTCCGGCCTCAATGTTGTAGGTGACTTTGTCCACGTGCTCAGTCTGCTCGGGAAAAGCAATTATCAGGTCACGGCCTCCGAACATTGAGGTGACAGTATCGATGCCGATGAGACGATTAAATTCGACAATGATGGGGTCGGGGCAAGCGACAAGGGTGGACTTACCGACGGCATCGAAACTGAGTTTGAGAGCGAGGATGGCGGATACGGCATCGTAGGAAGGATGAGCGGGTAAAAGCAGGGCCACAGATTGAGAAGAGGACAAAAGAGAGCGAATAGAGGAAACATCCGGCCGAGCCATATATTCTATAGGTTACTGGAGGGCTATTATACTGTCGCCAATTTTAAAGTCAAGATATGGGCTGAAGACGGCCCCAAATTCCTGTTGGGATTTGGCAACTATAAGATCGTTTTTACCGGATTTGAGAGATTTAATTCGAGTTTCGCCGATGATAGAATCCCCGCGGAGAAGACGGATTTTGTGGCTTTTTGAAATTTCGCCTTCTAGGACGCGAAGTCCCGCCACCCTATCTTGACCTATTTTGAATTCGGCAATAATTTGGGCCTGGGCCAGGAAGACCTCGACAGTGACTTTGGTAAGCTGGTTAAGCTCGTCAAGAAGCTCGTAAATAATTTTGTGAGAATATATCCGGATACGCTCAATTTCGGCTAATTTGGCGACCGATGAGGGGACTTTGACGTTGAAGGCAAAAATCGAAGCCGAACCGGTTTTGGCAAATTCCACGTCGGATTCACCGACATCTCCGGTACCGGAAGAAAGAACAGAGACGGCGGGAGGGAGAGAAGAGGCGATAGCCTCGAGGGAACCGGCGGTGTCAGTTTTAAGGATGAGGTTGAATTTTTTGTCGTTAGTGGTGTTTGGGGGCGCTTCACTGGGCTTGGGGTGACTGGGGACACTAGGAGCACTGGCTAGAATTGATCCAACCTCAGGAACGGCGCTCAGACCCAATATTTCGACCGGTTGGCTCGGAAGCGCAGATTTGAGTAACTCGCCATCAGGTCCGGTGAGGGCGCGGGCCTTGCCGACGGGTTCACCCGAGTACAACTGGCTACCAAGATGCAGTGTGCCGTTTTTGACAATGACCGTGGCCAGAAGTCCTTTTTGGGAATCAAGATGAGTCTCTAGAACAACCGCCTGAAGAGGAGAGTCGGGATCGGCTTGGGGAGGGTGGAGCTCGGAGAGAAGAGAAATAATTTCTAAAAGGTCAGGGATGCCGGAGCCGGTTTTGGCGGAAATGGGGACACAAGGGACAGGGCCGCCGAAATCTTCGACGACGACCCCAATGTCTGTGAGCTGAGTTTTAACTTTATCGAGATTGGCCGAGGGGAGATCCGATTTATTAATGGCGACAATGAAGGGGATTTGGGCCTGGTTGATGTATTCAACGGACTGCTTGGTTTGGGGCATAACTCCGTCATCGGCGGCGACAACAAGAACGGCAATATCGGCGATTTGACTGCCGCGGGAGCGCATGGCAGAAAAGGCGGCGTGGCCGGGGGTATCGATAAATGTTAGCTTTCGGCTGTTAGCAGTTAGCTGGAAAGAACGGATGGTTTGGGTGATTCCCCCCGCCTCACGAGAGGCAATACTGGTCTGGCGTAAAAAGTCCAAAAGAGTGGTTTTGCCATGATCGACATGGCCCAAGATTACAACAATTGGGGGTCTGGTCTGCAACATATTTTTTAAATGGCCGAATAAATCTATTGGTCATTGATGGCTGGCGACTTGTCATCGGTAGATGAGCTGTCTTCTTTGCGTTCGGATGTTCCCTTTTCTGGTCTGATATCAATGTGAAGGTTGACGAGGCGGCCAGCAAGTTTGGCATTTTGACCCTCGCGACCGATAGCCAAAGACAATTGGTCGGCGGGGGCCGTGACCTCAGCGACTGCTTTTTTGGAATCTATGGCGACTTGCAAGTTGGAGGCAGGGGCCAGGCTTGTGGCGACAAACCTTTCCAAGTCTTCACTGAATTGAATGACATCGATTTTTTCACCATTGAGTTCGGAAATGACGGCCTGGACGCGGACTCCTTTTTGGCCGACGCAGGAGCCAACTGGATCGACGCCGGACTGATGGGAATAAACTGCAATTTTGGTGCGGGAACCAGGATCGCGCGATATGGCTTTGACTTCTACGCTTCCTGAGTTAACCTCGGGAACTTCGCGGCGGAAAAGCTCACGAATAAGACCTGTGTCGGCACGGGAGACGACGACTTCGCGACCGCGAGCGCTATCACGGATGCTGTGGAGAAGGAAAGTGAGACGCTGGTTGGGGTGGTAATCTTCGGAATGAACTTGTTGGTCACGCGGCATAACGGCTTCAATCCGGCCATGTTTTCCGGTGTCGATCTCGACGATAACATCGCCGCCCAAGACTCTTAAGATAGTCCCATTGATGAGAGTGGACAGACGCTTTTCGCATTCGGCAACAATATTTGATTTTTCGGCTTCACGGACTTTTTGGTAGATGACTTGTTTGGCGGTCATGGCGGCGATACGGCCAAAACCCGGAGGAGTGATGTCCAGGCGGGGGGCTCCGGGAACGGGCCGGACTTTGGCAATGCCGTCTTCTTCATAAGACTCACCTGGAAGAGAATGGATCCGGGCTTCACCGGAAGCGGGATCTAGGTCTATTTCGTAGACGTAATCTTCTTTAAATGAGTCGGGGTGATCTTTTTTGAAGGCGGCGAGAATGGCCTGCTGGATAGCGTCGACTACTACCTGGGGGTCTAAATTGCGCTCGTGGGCTACTTGATTTAGAGCCGAGGCGAACTCTGTGCGGGCAATAGTTGGTTTGGCCATAATAAGGCGATTATATCAGCTTCTCTCGAATTCTTCTAGAAGCTGGCGCTGTCTTCTGGAAATATTGGGGGGCAGGGTTATTTTGAGACGGATGTAGAAGTCGCCGCGGTCATCGTTTCTGACTGAGTGCAAGCGGGGGGCTCCGCGGCCGGTTAAACGAACGGTTGACCCAGGTTGAGTCCCGGGGCGAATTTTGAGGCGGAGATTGCCGTCTAAGGTATTGACGTCGGTCTCACCACCCAAAATGGCCATGATAAATGAGATTTCGTGGTCGATATACACGTCGTCAGCATCGCGTTTGAATTGAGAGTGGGGTTCGACCTCAAAAGTAACGTCAAAATTGGAAAAGCGCAGGTGAGTTCCGGTATCGGTACCGGCCGGGATTTTGATGGAATGTTTTTTACCATCAATAGAGACGGTTTCGGTGCCGCCCTTGATGGCGGTCATAAAAGGAACTCGCAAAGAATAATGGGGTTTGGCGGGACCCCGGCGGCCAAAAGGAGAAGAAGTGCCGAAAAACTGCTCAAAGATCTCGAAAGGATCGGAAAACCCTCCCAAATCTCCAAATGGGTTTTCTCCTCCCGAAGAATAATAATATTGAAATGGCCCTTGCTGACGAAAGCCACCAAATCCACCTGGACCACCAGCCGTAGAATCGAAGGCGGAGTGGCCGAATTGATCGTAACTACCTTTCTTTTTGGGGTCGGAAAGGACTTGGTAGGCTTCGTTTATTTCTTTAAATTTGCTTTCCGCTTCGGGAGATTTGTTGCGGTCCGGGTGCCATTCTAACGCCAGCTTTCTGTAAGCCGATTTAAGTTCAGCTGGAGTAGCGTTTTTGGAAACGCCTAAAATATCATAATAGTCACGCTTAGCAGCCATTTCACTGGCAATTGTACCCCTGGAGTGCTAAAGATGCCAGGGCCTATATGTCTTGGCCAACTTTTTGATGGGGAGTGTTGGTGAAGTTGAATTATGTTACTGCTTGTATGTTAGAATAACTATAGGATGAGGTAGTGAACCCACGGATAAATGCATCCGAGACAAGTGTTTGGCCTCATTTTTTGCCCTTTGACAATCCGAGGAAGAAAAGCCGTAGTGATTTGCGGCTTGGACAGACTTTTTTAGAGATAATTTTTTGCCCCAAGCGGCAGAAACGAAGGCATCAGAAATTTGGTGCTTTGGTGTCTGTCGCCTGGGCAAGCATCTTTTGGGTTGTCTTTTTAAAAAAAGAGACAAAATCTAAACCCAAAGATGGGGCGATAAGAGGTAAGAATGAAAAAGATAGAAGCGGTGTTTTGGCTTGTTTTTGGGGTTTTTATGTGTGGTGTAGCGTCGGTGGCCTTGGTGCTGGCAGTTTGGGATGTCGCGAAAGTTGGTGCGTCTACAATTCGGAATGACGTTCCTCTCGATCCTGGATTCAATCTGCGGGTTTACGAAAGTGAGCTTAATGGCATGGGTGACCTTGATGGTGAATGGGTTGTGTACAACTACAGTAACGGGCAATTTATCGCTCGAGACAAAGTTGGAAGCACAATTCCTTTAACCGTCACTGTTCACTCTTATGCCGAGTTTGACGTAAACCCCCTGCAGAACAGAGTTAGCTATGTGGAAGGATCAATTCTCGGCGATCCCGCTGAGTTTTGGAGCTATCCAGCAGCTAATGGATTGATTCTCCAGGCCGGTGGCGTGTTCACGCAGAGTATGACGAATGTTCAAGGATTGCCGATTGGCACATTGAATGACAGAGTGAAGAAAATTCGTGTGCCCACGTCGTGCAGTACACTTGAAGTCACTGAGACTCCGACTCCTACTTCTACTAACACCCCCACCCCGACGGCGACGCCGACAGAGACTGCGTATCCTGCTCCCTCCGACACCCCTACTTTTACTGAAACCCCCTCCCCTACCCCGACTGTGACGAGTACCCCCCGCCCGACCCATCATGAGCTGTATCTCCCCCTAGTCAGTCGATGATTGACATTTGGAAAACCGGACTTGCCCCCGGTTTTCCCCTTTGGGGACTCGAGAAGACTGTCCGTAGCTGATGCTATGTGGAAAATTTTATTTTATTCAGAAATAGCGAATAAAAAATAAAAAACCACAAATGCCCCCAGCCCCACTTCCTCGGATTGTTTTCTTGATATGTCTTTACTTGAGCGAAAAATTAACATCTGGACACTAACCCTTGCTGGATTGGCCGTGTATTTGGCGGGCCGGCTTATGTGGGGGGGTATGATCGTGGCGACAATGAGAGATCTGGTCATCGCGGGATTCGCGATAGTGACTGTTTTGATCTCAGCCCAAGCCTTTTTCTTTCTATATCTGATTTTGTATGCCTGGAACGAGCCGGATACAATTGAGAAAAACAAGTCGCCCAAGAGGCTAATTGAACCTAGATTTTCGTTTACAGCTTTACTTCCTGCCCGGCACGAGGAAGCGGTAATCGGGGAGACGATAGCTGCCATTGCTAATATCGACTATCCCGAGGAGATGAAGGAGCTACTGGTTCTGGTTCGGGGAGACGATAGGGAGACACTTGAGGCGGCGCAAAGAGTCATGGACACTTTGGGTCGGGAAAATATTAAATTGGTAGTGGTCAATGATACACCGGTCAATAAACCCAATCAACTGAACTGGGGTTTGTACCGCGCCAAAAACGAAGTGGTAGCGATATTTGACGCTGAAGACCAGCCGCACCCGGACATTTATAAAATCGTGAACACGGTGATGGTCCGTGAAGGCACAGACGTTGTGCAGTCCGGGGTGCAGCTTGTAAACTACCGGTCGAGCTGGTTTGCGGCTTTTAATGTTCTGGAGTACTACTTCTGGTTCAAGTCGGCATTGCATTTTTTTGCTAGACAGGGGGTAGTGCCTTTGGGGGGAAATACGGTATTTTTCAAGCGGGTGTGGTTGAACAGGGCCGGGGGGTGGGACGAGAAGTGTCTGACTGAGGACGCGGAAATCGGCATTCGACTTTCGAAAATGGGGGCGAGGATCGCCGTTGTATACGACGAAGAACACGCGACGGCGGAAGAGACCCCGGTGACGCTTTCGGCCCTGGTGCGACAACGGACGAGGTGGAATATGGGGTTTTTGCAGGTACTAGGGAGGGGGGAATGGAAAGGCTTGCCTAAATGGAACCAGAGAATCTTGACCGGGTATTTGCTGGTGCTGCCGGAGATACTGGTGGGGGTGTTACTTGTGGCCCCGATACTTGCCTGGGCAGGAGCAGTCTATGGGCTGGGTATCCCATTAGCGATGTTTTCCTATGTGCCGTTAGGACTTTTGATAATGCAACTGGTGGTAGCCGTTACTGGGATGTGGCAGTTCACGCGAGATTACAAATTGATCTTTCCGTGGTGGATGGGGCCGATGCTAGTTGCCGGGTTTTGGCCGTACATAGTGATATTGGCCATTGGAGCATTGAGGGCAGTATGGCGATTGGTGGTAGGCAACCTGATGTGGGAAAAGACGACTCATGTCAACGCCCACCGGGTGGATGGCTTGGGGTATGCTGGAGTAAGATATGGGGAGATGGGTTGAGGGATTGATAATGGCCGCGGTGATAATCGGGGCGGGGGTGGTGCACGGGCATAATATGTTTAACTTCCCCTACTACGAGAATGACGAGGGAGTGTATGTGGCACAGGCCTGGGCCGCGGGCAATTTGAGCCGGTTATCGCCATATACATATTGGTATGACCATGCACCGGCGGGGTGGTTACTTATTGCACTGTGGCAAAAAATAAGTGGGGGGGGATTTACTTTTGGAATGTCGGTCAATTCGGGACGGGTTCTGATGTGGGGGCTGCATGTGGCGACGGCGGTGTTGTTGTATCTAGTCGCCAAAAAAGCGGCTGGAAGTAGGTTGGGGGGGGTGGTAGCGGTAATTTGGTTTAGCCTATCGCCGCTGGCCATTTATTATCAGAGGCGGGTACTTTTGGACAATGTTGCGACTTTTTGGGTAATGTTGGCGGTGTGGATTTTGACGCGGGAAAAACTGAAGTTATGGACGGCTGCGGCGGCTGCGGCTACCTTTGGAATTGCCGTGCTGTCAAAAGAAGTGGCAATTTTTTTTGTGCCGGCGTTTTCTTATCTCGTTTGGAACAGAGCCGGAAAAAACAGGTCGTTTATAATGACGGTAAGTTTTTCGGTGTGCGGATTGGTAATCGGCTTGTATTTTTTGCTGGCTTTACTTAAGGGAGAGTTTTGGCCGCGGGGGTTTGGAGGAGAGGTCATGGAGCGGGTAAGTATGGTGGATACATTTAGAGAGCAAATGAGCCGGGGAGTGGACTTTCCTTTTTGGGATAGAAGGAGCTTGTTTTACAGTGCTTGGAAGACATGGGAAACAAAAGACCCGATATGGACGTGGGGCGGTACTATAAGTTTGATTGCTGGTGGAGTGCTGGCAATAAGGGTCAAAAAACTGCGAGTTCCAGCTATATTTGGGTGGAGCTTTGCGGCGTTTCTGTTGACTTCTCGATTGATCATTGATTTTTATATCCTGCCGATGATCCCTTTTGTGGCGTGGTGTTTTGGGGCAGTGGCTGGCTGGGCAGGGGAAAAGCTGAAGAATATGACTAGACTACGAGCGATATGGGTGGCCGAAGTGGCCGGACTGTCACTACTAGTTCTGGGGGGGCAGGATATCGGGCAATTTAGGCGGGACGAGAATTTTGCCCACCGACAAGCCGTGGAGTATGCCAAAGCCAATTTTCCAATTGAGAGCGTGATCGTGGCTGATTCGTCCATTTATTTGGACTTGAAGTTAGCCAGATTTGAGAGTGATCCGCCTTTGCTTAATACTCATTGGTCCTGGAAAGTGGAGAAGGATCCGGGGATTTACGGCAAGAGGCTGAATAACGATTGGCGAAACGTGGATTACATCTTAGTTAGCCATGAAACACTGAAGCTGGTGCGGCAGTTTGGAGCGGAATTTATTAAGGCGATCTTGGATAACTCGGTTCATGAGGCAATATGGATTAACGGGAGCACGGCTTATTTGGACCGGACGAAGTACATCAGCACCAACGGGGACTGGATGGGGGTAAACCGGGTCAAAGACGACATATCGATCGTGTTGGACCAGACGTGGAAAGATTACAAAGAGAGATTTGTCCATGACTATGGCATGGTCGTGGATCCGGCGACTGGGCAGACGACTTCGGAGGGCCAGGCTTATGCCATGCTACGAGCAGTGTGGATGGGAGACAAAAAAGCTTTTGACGGAGTCTGGGGCTGGACGCGCGATCACCTGCAACACAGGTCGGACGATAAGTTGCTGTCTTGGCTGTGGAAGGGAGATCAACTTATGGACTTCGCCACGGCAACCGATGCCGATTTGGATGCCGCTTTAGCCTTGGTGTTGGCCAACAAAAAATGGGGAGAAGAAAAATATTTGGAGGAAGCTAAAAGAATTATGGCCTATATATTGGCAAAAGAGGTGGTAAGAATCGATGGGCGGCTCTATTTAACCTCGGGGTCGGGGGCGAAAGAAGGGGCGGGATATTTGGTGAATCCGTCGTATTTTTCGCCGGCGCATTACCGAACGTTTGCCGAGGTCGACCCCGAGCACCCTTGGATGACCTTGGTTCAGGACACGTACTGGTTGGTGGAACAAATTTCTACCAGGACGGAGAACAAAACGGGGCTGGTGCCAAACTGGATATGGGTCGATGAGAAGACCGGGCAAGTGGCCTCGGCAGGAAAATTTCGAGAAGGCGCGGACGATTACGGCTTTGACGCGTTCAGGCTGTATTTCCGAGTGGCCCTAGATAGGGCGTGGTTTAGCTCGGAGGAGGCTTTGAAATTGCTTTCTGAGGCGAGTCGGTTTTTGGCATCTGAGTGGAAAGCGGGGGGGCGGTTGGCAGCGGTTTATGGTCTGGACGGGACGGCCAGGACCGAATATGCCAGCCTGGCAAATAGCATGGGGGCGATGGCAGTTTTTTTGTCAACTAGGCCTGAGTTGGCTGAGGAAATGTATGAGGTACTTTTGGAGAAAAAAGAGCTGGAAGAGCTGACAGGCTGGTGGGGAGACATGAATAACTACTACGATCAAAACTGGGCGTGGCTGGGGTATGCGCTGCACAACCGAAGGTTGAATAAATAGCTTTGGGAATGCTGGCTGGGGCCTTGATATACTCGCTGGCTGTGTAGGGCGGTCGACAGGAGAGTTGGAGTTTGGTACAATCTGGTGAAGCTTCGGGCTTATTTTTTATGGCTGCGAGTGATATTAAGACTACTAATAGAATTGTGCCGTTGGATCGGGTGCGAAATATTGGGATTATTGCCCATATTGACGCGGGAAAGACGACGACGAGCGAGCGGATTTTGTATTACACGGGGAAGAGCTACAAGATAGGCGATATCGATGAGGGGAGCACTCAAATGGATTGGATGGAACAGGAGAAAGAGAGAGGAATTACAATAGTATCGGCGGCCACGACGACTTTCTGGACGGTTACCGATCCCAACTCTCCTGTCCCCCAGGACTCCTACCGGATCAATCTTATCGATACCCCGGGGCACGTGGATTTCACAGCGGAGGTGGAGAGATCTTTGCGGGTTTTGGACGGGGCGGTGACTGTTTTGGATGCGGAAGAGACGGTACAGTCACAAACGGAGACGGTGTGGCGGCAGGCGGATAAATATAATGTTCCCCGGATTATTTTTGTGAATAAAAACGACAAATTGGGAGCTAATTTTGAAGGAACGGTAAAAGCCATAATCGAGCGATTAGGAGCGAACCCTGCTGTAATGGCATACCCTATCGGGGCGGAACAGACCTTTAAGGGAGTGGTTCTGCTTTTGGAGAAAAAAGCCCTGGTTTGGCCGGGCGATGAAACGGGGGCGAAGTACGCTGAGGAGGAAGTCCCGGCGGATATGAAAGAGGTTGTAGAAAAATGGCGGAACAAATTGATTGAGCAGATTTGTGAGACTGATGATGTACTTTTGGAAAAGTTCTTGGCGGGAGAAGAACCGGATATTAAAGAACTGAAGACGGCTTTAAGAAGGGCGGTAATAGCCTATAAACTGGTTCCAGTTTATGCCGGGGCGTCCCTGCGCAATAAAGGAGTTCAGCCGATGCTGGACGCGGTTGTGGAGTACTTGCCGTCCCCAGTGGACGTGGATCACGTAAGAGGGACGGATGTGCATACCGGGGGGGAGATAACGAGAAAGACTGTAAACGAAGAGAAGTTTGCGGGATTGGCATTTAAGATTCAGACGGATCCGCATGTGGGCCGGTTGACTTATGTCCGGATCTACTCTGGAAAACTTTCGGCCGGACAGCCGGTATGGAACGCTTCGAAACAAAAAGAGGAACGGATTTCGCGAATGCTTTTGATGCACGCCAACAAACGGGAGGAGATTGATGCGGCGTATGCTGGAGAAATTGTGGCGCTGGTGGGGTTGAAAGAGACCTCGACGGGCAACACTTTGTGTGATAAGAATGCTCAGATACTACTGGAAACAATAACTTTTCCGGAGCCGGTGATTTCGCTGGCCATAGAACCTAAGACTAAATCGGATCAGGAAAAGATGGGGTACGCCCTGAGCAAACTTTCCGATGAGGATCCCACTTTCAGGATTAAATCTAACCAAGAAACGGGGCAGACGATTATTTCGGGAATGGGAGAGTTGCATTTGGAGATCATCGTGGACCGGATGAAGCGGGAGTTTGGAGTAGAAGTTAACACGGGAGCGCCACAGGTGGCCTACAAAGAAACGGTTAAAAGTACGGCGGAGGGAGAGGGTAAATATATCCGGCAATCAGGAGGCCGCGGTCAATACGGACATTGTTTCATAAAAATCGAACCCCAGCCTAGGGGGGCAGGGTATGAGTTTGTGGACGCTATCAGAGGCGGGGCTATTCCGTCTGAATTTATCCCGCCTATTGAAAAAGGGATTAAGGATGCGATGGAGAACGGTGTCTTGGCCGGGTTTCCGACAGTGGATGTGCAAATTACTCTGTATGACGGAACTTACCATGATGTAGATTCCTCGGAAATGGCTTTTAAGATTGCCGGATCGCTGGCTTTTCAACATGCAGCCAAACATGCGGATGCCTGCCTGATTGAACCGGTAATGAAGGTGGAAGTGTCTACGCCGGATGATTTTATGGGAGATGTTATTGGAGACTTGTCGTCAAAAAGGGCGCAAATATTGGGGACTGACAAAAGAGGGCATCTGACGATTGTAAATGCTTACGTACCTCTGGCCGAGTTGTCTGGATACGCGACTAAACTGCGGTCTTTGACTCAAGGCCGAGCGTCTTACTATATGGAGCCGTCGCATTATGAAGAAGTGCCTAAAAATATCGCCGAAGGCATAATCGCCAAGAGCGGCAAGGCCCAATCGGCGGCGTAGATGGTCGTGTTCAAGCGAGATCGGAGGGGTAGACGAGAACAAGACTGCCGTTTTCTAATTTACCAATCACCGCGTAATTATCACCCCTGCTAATCCAGAGTTGCATTTGCTCCAGTGAGAGATTTTCTAAACGAACTTCACCTTGGGGAATACGAACTACAGCCCATTTTTCGGGTGGTATCACCGGAGAGCCCGCTCCGCACCCAAACCCGGGACCTTCGATTTTAGACATAAAAAAAGAGCCTCACGGCTCTTGCAGCTAAATAATTTTTTTGACCAGGTGTCATAATGGCCCCTGGGAAAATAGATTAGTAGATTGAACTCCCCCTTGCAATGGGAAATTCGATCCATTAGAATTCATACCGCAATATGGCGACATTTCAACGCACTAAACCGCACGTCAACATCGGAACTATTGGTCATGTAGATCACGGGAAAACGACTTTGACTTCGGCCATAACTATGGTTTTGGCCAAAAAGGGAATGGCGACGGCCAAAAAATACGAAGAAATTGATTCGGCCCCAGAAGAGAGAGCCCGCGGGGTAACTATTAACCTTTCGCATCAGGAATACGAAACCGAAAAAAGGCATTATGCGCATATTGATGCTCCAGGACATGCGGATTACATCAAGAACATGATTACGGGTGCGGCGCAGATGGACGGAGCAATTCTTGTTGTGTCGGCGGCCGATGGACCGATGCCGCAAACTAGAGAGCATATTCTTTTGGCTAAACAAGTAAACGTGCCGGCGATTGTAGTTTTTCTGAACAAGTGCGACATGGTGGATGATGAGTCTCTGCTGGATCTAGTAGAAATGGAAGTCCGGGAGCTGCTGACTAAATACGGTTATAAAGGAGACGATGTGCCGATTATTCGCGGGTCGGCTTTAAAAGCTACGGAGGGCGACGCTAAATATGAAGAGAAAATTGTGGAGCTAATGAAAGCCGTGGATGAGCATGTACCTACTCCGGTACGGGAATTGGACAAGCCGTTTTTGATGCCGGTCGAGGACGTCTTTTCGATCAAAGGACGAGGAACTGTAGTTACGGGAAGAATCGAACGGGGTGTGGTGAAGATCAATGACACGATTGAAATAGTCGGTCTGAAAGAGACTAAGTCGACGGTGGTAACGGGAGTGGAAATGTTTAGAAAACAGCTGGACGAGGGGCAAGCCGGGGACAATGTGGGAGTACTACTTCGGGGGATTGAGAAAGATCAGGTAGAGAGAGGCCAGGTTTTGGCCAAGCCGGGTTCGATTACCCCGCATACTCAATTTGACGCAGAGATTTATGTCTTGAAGAAGGAGGAAGGTGGACGGCATACTTCGTTCTTCTCCGGTTACAGACCTCAGTTTTATATAAGAACGACAGATGTGACCGGTGAAATTAGTCTGCCTGAAGGGGTGGAAATGGTTATGCCGGGAGACAATGCCAATATCAAGGTTAAACTGATCGCCCCAGTAGCAATGGAAGAAGGACTGAGGTTTGCTATCCGCGAAGGCGGAAAGACTGTCGGGGCGGGAGTAGTGACCAAAATTATAAGTTAGTACTAAGTGCTAAGTACTAAAGATTGCACTTTCATATGGCAAAGGGAAGACTAAGAGTCAGATTAAAGTCGTTTGACCACAGAGTGATCGATGATGCGGCGGCTAAGATTGTGGAGACGGCGGTTTCGACGGGGGCCAAAGTGATTGGCCCAATCCCGATGCCAACAGATAGAAGAATGATGGTGGTAAATACTTCGCCGCATGTGGATAAAAACGCCCGCGAACATTTTGAGATGCTGGTTCATAAGAGGCTAATTGATATTGTCGACCCGACACCCAAAACTATTGAGGGACTGTCCAATCTAGACCTGCCGGCGGGGGTAGATATTGAGGTGAAGATGTAATATGTTAGACACTAATAAACTTTCAATTGGGTAAATTGAGATATTACTGGGTTCTATATATAACGCCGTAGTTCTGCCGGAGACAGGGCTTAACGCCAAAGAGCTTCAGGCGGTCAGGAGAACCAGGGAATTAATAAGAAGAGTTGGGGGGCTGACATCTAAGGATTTTCAAGCGATGACAAGAGCGGCAAATTGTGGAATGAGAAAAGAGATGGTATAATCGCCTCAACTGTGAGCAGAGAGAATTGCCAAATTAGTGCTCCGGTACCGTAGAGTTGGCTGCATAAGTTTTTATGAGCGCCGGACGGGCGCTTTTTTTTCGATAGAAATGAATACAATTTTTGCCAAAAAAGTCGTGATGGTCGGAAAGTTTACCCCGGAGAGAACCCGGGTAGGGGTAACCGTACTCAAAGCGCTGCCGATGAAAGTTTTGGATTTGAGAACTAAAGAAAAGCATGGATACGACGCCGTACGCACTGAAGTCAAAAACCAAAAATCAAAAGTCAAAGTAAGGGAAATCAGGACGGATGAAAAGATGGAGCTGGGGATGGAGATTAAGTTGGGGGAGGTGTTGAAAGTTGGAGATGTAGTAAGGGTGACCGGAATTAGTAAGGGAAAAGGGTTTGCGGGAGCGGTAAAAAGACACGGTTTTGCTGGCGGGCCGAGAACTCACGGCCAATCGGATCGGGAGAGAGCGCCAGGGTCAAGCGGATCCACAACCACACCGGGGAGGGTTTATAAAGGCAAGCGCCGGGCTGGACACATGGGAAATGCAAGGGTAACTGTGAAGGGCTTAAGAGTCTTGGAAGTGGATGGAGAGAAGGGTTTGTTTTCGTTAGTCGGGGCCGTACCAGGGCCGAGGACCGGAATGGTTGAGGTAAATAGAATATGACGACAGCACAAAGCTACAATTTGAAAGGAGAAAGGCAGGAAAAATTGAACTTGCCAAAGGAGCAGTTTGGGGTAAATGCCTCCCCTAGCCTTCTGGCCCAGGCGGTGCGGATATTTTTGAGCAATCAGAGACGAGCTGCGGCTAAAACCAAGACCCGAGCCGAAGTGGCCAAGACCACGGCCAAAATGTACAAACAAAAGGGAACAGGAAGGGCCAGACACGGGTCTTACGCTGCACCGATTTTTGTAGGGGGAGGAGTCGCTCATGGACCTAGCGGGGAGCAGAATTACCGAATGGAATTGCCAAAACACTTGAAAAGAAAGGCTTTGGCTGGGGCATTGACAGAGAAGGCCAAAGCGGGAGAATTAACTATCTTGACGGGGGGAGAAAAGGCTCAGGGTAAATCCAAAGAGGCTCAAAAATGGATTGAGGCCGCTGGTCTTTCGGGGAAAAGGTTAATAGTAACCGTAAGCAGTGATCAGGAAAAAATCACCAGAGGATTTAGAAACTTGGAAAAAACGAGGGTGGTAAATATAAATAATCTGAATCCTTACGTGGTGATGACTCATCAGCACATGGTGATTACATTGGAAGCTTTAAAGGCTTTAAAATAACTATGCAGACGATAATCAGACCAATAATTAGTGAAAAGAGCTTGAGAGAGGCGGCCTTTAAAAAATACACCTTTGAGGTAAATCCTCAAGCTAACAAAACGGAGATAAAGGGGGCTGTGGAGAGATTGTTTGGAGTGAAAGTGATAAGCGTCAAAACCAGCATAGTTCCAGGAAAAAAATATCGAATGGGGAAAAAGCGGCAATGGGGACAAAAGAGTGATCGGAAAAAGGCCATCGTGGCTGTAAAACCCGATCAGAAAATAGAATTATTTGAGAGCGGGAGTAAATGATTATGGGGCTAAAAGTATACAGACCCACATCGCCCGGCTCTAGATTTAGTTCTGTACCAGATTATTCAGAACTGGATAGCAAGCGGCCGCATAAAAAACTGGTCTTCATATTGCCCAAAAGATCGGGAAGAAACTCGACCGGGAAAGTAACCGTCAGACATCAGGGAGGCCGAGAGAAAAGATTTTACAGAGAAATTGACTGGAAGCGAAATAAAAGGAATATCGCGGGGATTGTGGAAACTTTGGAATATGACCCCAACCGATCGGCAAATATTGCTCTGATCAAATACGAAGATGGAGAAAGACGATACATTTTGTCTCCGGACAACGTGACTGTGGGGACTAAGATAATGGCCTCGGAGAATGCACCTCTGACTTCGGGGAATGCCTTGCCGCTTAAGGCCATACCAGTGGGAACTTTGATTCACGCCGTGGAAATATTCCCGGGAAAAGGAGCTCAAGTGGCCAGAGGCGCGGGAGTGGCGGCGGTAGTTACAGGTTTTGAAGAGTCACACGCTCTGATAAAATTGCCGTCGGGGGAAATCAAACGGTTTAACCCCGAGTCTTACGCCACGGTGGGACAGGTCGGCAATACTGACTGGAAAAACGTCCAATGGGGTAAAGCAGGAAGAAAGAGACATTTGGGGATCCGGCCAACTGTTCGGGGAACGGCTCAGAATCCAAGAAGCCATCCACACGGGGGTGGAGAAGGCAGATCCGGTGAGGGGATGAATCCAAAGACACCATGGGGCAAACCTGCTAGAGGCAAAAAGACTAGAAGCAAATTTAAATTTTCGAATTATTTATTAGTACAAAGGAGAAAATAATGGCAAGATCGAGCAAAAAAGGGCCATACGTTGACGTCAAGTTGATGGCCAAAGTGCAAAAGATGAAAGACGCGGGGGAGAAAAAGCCGATAAAAACGTGGGCTCGAGCGAGTCAAATACCGCCTGAGTTTGTGGGATACACTTTCCAGGTGCACACGGGTAATAAGTTTGCGGATGTGTATGTAAGCGAGCCGATGGTGGGACATCGCCTGGGCGAATTTGCCCCAACCCGGGTATTTCGAGGCCATGGAGCAATTGTTAAACGCACTATGGAGAAAACTTAAGACTATGACCAAGGACGAACTAAATCCCAAAAAAATTACTGCACGGGCGAGTTTTGTGCATAACAGCCCGAGAAAACTCAGACTGGTATTGGATGCGGTGAGGGGAATGAGACCTGTGGAAGCAGTGGCCCGTTTAAAGCTACTGCCACAAAGGGCGGCTAAACCTATTCTGGCGGTATTTAACCAGGCAGTCGGCAATGCCAAGAATAACTTCTCCATATCTCCTGCGAATTTACAAGTGCAATCCGCGCAAATTATGGAAGGACCAAGGATTGGAAAAAAGGCCGACGTGCATGCCCATGGGGCCAGATTTGACAGAGGAGTGAGAAGGAAGAGATTGGCGCATATTGTTATTAATTTAATTGAAGAAAAAAATGGGACAAAAAGTTAATCCGGTGGGCTTTAGAATACCGCTTTCCCCGACAGAGGAATGGAAATCGCGGTGGTTTACTACAAACTCTGTCAAATATAGGAAATACTTGGCTGAGGATGTTAAGTTAAGAACGGCATTGTTAAAAAGACTGGAGATGGCGGGTGTGGCGAGAGTTGAAATTGAGAGATCCTTAAAAAGCATGAGGGTGGTAATTTATGTGACCCGCCCCGGGGTAGTGATTGGGAGGGGTGGTTCGGGATTGGATGATTTGAAAAAATATATTTATCAAGTTTTGGGGTATAAGCTGGGAGACAAAAATGCTCCCAAGATCGAGATGCCGGTCGAGGAAATAAAAATCCCTGATTTGTGGGCATATTTGGTGGCCAAGCGAATTGCAGAACAAATAGAAAAGCGGCTGCCGCCGAGAAGAGTAGCGAACAAGGCTATGGAGAGAGTAATTCAGGCGGGAGGAAAGGGAGTGAAAGTGCTGTTGGCCGGGAGAATTAACGGGGCGGAGATTTCTAGAAGAGAACCATATCATATCGGGTCGATCCCTCTGCAAACATTGCGGGCGGATATTGATTATGCCCAGGTACCGGCTTTGACTAGGTCGGGATATGTGGGAGTTAAAGTGTGGATATACAGAGGAGAAAAAGCATGATGCAACCAAAGAGACAAAAATACAGAAAACAATTTAGGGGACAAATGCCGGGTAATGCCGGGCGGGGAGCGAAGTTGGAGTTTGGTGAATATGGCCTGAAGGCTATGGATAGGGGCTGGATGTCCGCCAGACAAATTGAGGCGGCAAGAAAGGCAATTACCCATCACACCCAGCGGGGAGGGAAAGTTTGGATTCGAGTATTTCCAGATAAGCCGGTCACGAAAAAGGCTCCGGGCACCAGAATGGGGTCGGGAAAAGGAGATATTCATGAATATGTAACGGTAGTGAGGCCGGGGTTAATACTATTTGAACTTGCCGGGGTGGGCCGGTCAATAGCTCAAACAGCATTCGATCGTGCGGGGGCAAAATTGCCTTTTAAAGTCAGGATGGTAGAAAAGGAGTGATATGGCCGAACGTAAACCCCAAATAAAATTGTCGGAGATGGCGGTTGAAGAGTTGCGGAGTCTGGCCAGGGAGATGAAAAATGAAATAGAAAAAACCAGGCTGGGGACGGCCGTGAAAAAAACGAAGAATACCCGGGTGTTTTTTAATTTGAGAAAGAAGCTGGCGAGAGTGTTAACTGAAATAAAGATAAAAATGAGGTAAAATCGCTATATGAAGACTTTAACAGGAATTGTTACGGCAGACAAAAACTTGGTGACGGTGACGGTGAGTGTACACCGGCTGTTTACACACCCGTTGTACCATAAACGGATTAGAAGAAACAAAAAGTATCAAGTTCATAACGAAATAGGAGCAAAAAAGGGAGATTTAGTAAAGATGGTCCAAGTCAGACCAATATCTAGGAATAAATATTTTAAAGTTACGGAAGTCATCAAGAAACATGCTGCAGCTTAGATCGATATTAACACCGGCCGATAACTGCGGAGCCAAGAAACTACGGCTCATTGGTATCCCGGGAGCGTGGAAAAGAAAGTTCGCTTATTTGGGCGATATTGTGACGGCTGTGGTGGATCAGGCCGATCCAAATGGAGTGGTAAAGGACTCGGAAATAGTGAAGGCGGTGGTGGTAAGAGTGCGGAAGGAGCAAAAACGCAAGGATGGAAGCTATATCAGGTTTGACGGCAATGCGGCAGTGATAATAGATCCGAAAACCCTCGAGCCTCGGGGGACGAGGATATTTGGACCGGTGGCCAGGGAAGTAAAAGATAAAGGGTTTAATAAAATTGCCAGCCTGGCGACGGAGGTGCTATGAAAATCAGAAAAGGCGACTTGGTAAAAATTACCGCGGGGAAAGATAAAGGACGGGAGGGAAAAGTGGAAAGGGTATTTTCGCGAGAGAGTCGAGTGTTGGTACCGGGGGTGAATCAATATAAAAAACACATTAAACCCCAGGGAGAAGGAAGGCCGGGTGACATTGTGACTTTAAGCCGGCCGATGCCCATGGGAAATGTAGCTCTGATCTGCCCAAAATGTAAACAGGTAACACGCGTGGGGTATCAAGTTACCGGTGAGAAGAAAGTGAGAATATGCAGAAAATGCATGAATCTAATATGAATTTGAAACAGCATTATCAAGAAAAGGTGGTGCCCAAACTCATGGAAGAGTTTGGAGTAAAAAATAGATTGGCTGTGCCAGGAGTGAAACGAGTGGTGGTAAATATTGGCCTAAAAGAGGCGGCAAATGACAAGGGTGTATTGGACAAGGCCGGTAGTCAATTGGCGGTAATTACCGGACAGAAACCAAAAGTAACCAGGGCAAAAAAATCCATTGCGAATTTTAAGTTGAGAGAAGGGTCTCCTGTAGGACTTACAGTAACCATGAGGGGGAAAAGAATGCGCGATTTTATGACTAAACTGTTTAATATTGTGCTACCTAAAGTGCGTGACTTTCATGGCGTGTCGGATATTTCTTTTGACAGAAACGGCAATTATACGCTGGGGCTGACAGAGCAAATCGTATTTCCCGAAATTGATTATTCCAAGATAGATAAGATAAGAGGTCTGGAAGTTTCGTTTGTAATCCAAAGCGGGGATGCTAAAATTTCCAAGCGTCTTTTGAAATTATTGGGACTGCCTTTCAAAAAGGAGCACTAAATTTGTGGCTAAAACATCTAAAATAGTAAAACAACAAAAGGGTTATTTAAAGTATCCGGTACAATACCGAAACCGGTGCCAGCTGTGCGGCCGACCCAGAGGGTATATGCGAATGTTTGGGTTGTGCCGGCTTTGTTTTAGAGAACTGGTTCACCGGGGGGAATTGCCGGGAGTTAAAAAAGCATCATGGTGAACGATCATTTATCAGACTTAATTTCACGGATACGAAACGGTTATAGGGCCGGTAAGAGGGTTCTGGAAGCTAATTTGACCAGGCCTAGTCTGCAGGTGGCAAAGATTTTGGTGGAAGAGGGATATTTGGAAAAGATCGAGGAAAGTGAAGGGAAGTTGATACTGAGCTTGAAATATAATGGTAAGAAGCCGGCTTTGATGGGAATCCGAAGAGTGAGCAAGCCTGGGGCGAGGATATATCGAGGGGCAAGAGAATTGCCAAGAGTTTTTGGGGCATTGGGGAAAAATATACTCACTACGCCCAAAGGGATAATGATCGATAAAAAAGCCCGGAAGGAAAATGTGGGCGGGGAAATTATAGCCCAAGTTTGGTAAATATATGTCAAGAATAGCTAAAAAACCAATCGAAATACCTGAAAACGTAAGTGTAACCGTAACGGAAAGCATGGTGACGATTAAAGGGCCGAAGGGGGAGCTAAGATTTAACAGCCCGGTGGTGGTGCAAGTTGATGGCAAACTGGTAAAAGTCGGCGGAGGAGACCAAATGGCTGGAATGGCCAGGACGATGATCGCCAATTCGGTGAGAGGAGTGGCTGAAGAGTGGACCAAAACTCTGGAGCTATCAGGTACCGGCTTCAGAGCGGCGACGACAGGCAAACAGTTAAATCTGGCTTTGGGGTATTCTCACCCGGTAGTGGTCGAGGCGGGGGAGGGAGTTGTGTTTGAAGTAAAAGAGAACAAAATTACGGTTCGAGGAGCGGATAAGACGAGGGTGGGAGAGATGGCGGCAAAAATCAGGTCTTTGAGGCCGGCTGATGTATATAAGCACAAAGGATTTAAATACGAAGGAGAAAAATTAATTAAAAAGGCCGGAAAGGCGGCTAAGGCTGGAGGAACAGCCTCCAAGTAAATATGGAAAGATTGAGACTGGTAGCGAGAAAATCTAACAAATACATTTATGCACAACTTGTCGACCTGACGGGGAAAACTTTGTCTGGGGTTAAGGCGAGAGATGGGGAAAGCGCGGGTACTGCTATTGCTAAAAAAGCTCGCGAGGCAAATATTAAACAAGTCGCATTTGACAGAGGATCTTATAAGTATCATGGCCAGATAAAAAAATTAGCTGAGGCGGCCAGGAAGGGGGGTTTGGACTTTTAATACCATGAGACCGGATATGCCAAGGGAAGTAAAGGAATTTGAGGAAAAAGTGGTGCAAGTGAACCGGGTAAGTAAAAAAACCAAAGGCGGGAACAGGATTAGTTTTTCAGTTTTGGTGGTGGTGGGAGACAAAAAGGGCCGGGTGGGAGTGGGTCTGGGGAAAGCGAAAGACGTAGCTTCGGCCGTAAAAAAAGCGACAAGTTTTGCCCAGAGACATCTGATTACGGTTCCCATGAAGGGGACTACGATTCCTCATGAGATGGAAATAAAATTGGGAGCATCGAGAATTATAATGAAACCCGCTCCGGAGGGATCAGGCGTAATCGCTGGCGGAGCAGTAAGGGCGGTGGTGGATGCAGCGGGGATTCGGGACGTAGTGGCCAAGATTCTGGGATCGGCCAACAAGGCGAATAATGTTTATGCTACATTGGAGGCGCTGAAGAGACTAAAACAATTAACCTAATTTCTAATGGACTTATTTAAATTACCAAAACTGACAACGAGGCCCAAAAAGAGAGTGGGCAGGGGTATTGGGTCCGGAAAAGGGGGGCACACAGCTGGACGGGGGACGAAAGGGCAGAAGGCCCGGGAAGATGTGGCGCTTACTTTTGAAGGGACCAAAGTAAAAAAATCATTTATAAAAAAGACGCCGTTTTTGCGAGGGAGAGGCAAATTTAAGGCCTGGGAGCAGAAGGCAATGGTATTTAACCTGAAAGATCTGGTGGGGTGGCCAGCCAACAAGGCCGTAAATTTGGAAAATTTAGTAAAGGAGGGGTGGGTAAGGAGAGGGGTCAAAAGAATTAAGATATTGGGTGACGGGGAAATAAACCGGGCATTAGTAGTGGGCGTCGAAGTATCGAAGCAGGCGAGGGAGAAGATTGGGGTTGCGGGTGGTAAGATTGAAAGTCATGGATAAGGTGTTGGCTTTTTGGCGACAAGTGTGGAGTGCACGGGATTTACGTAAAAAAATATTATTTACGGCGGGAATTCTGCTGATATATCGGGTCTTGGCCCATATCCCGGTGGCCGGGGTGGACCGAGCGGCTTTGAAGGAGTTGTTTTCCGGCAGTCAGCTATTGGGTCTTTTGGATATTTTCTCCGGGGGCACTTTGGCCAATTTTTCGCTGGTGGCACTGGGGTTAGGCCCTTATATAAATGCTTCGATTATCATGCAACTTTTGTCGGTAATATTTCCCAAGCTGGAAGAACTGCAAAAAGAGGGGGAATATGGACGAGAACTAGTGAATCAGTACACCAGACTGCTCACCGTGCCGATTGCTATTTTGCAAGGATTGGGAATGTATTTTTTACTGCATAATCAGAAAGTCATTGGAAGTTTGACTCCTTTGCAGATGCTGGGGCTTCTGACAACAATCACCGCCGGGACGGTCCTTACGGTGTGGATAGGAGAGCTGGTGACCGAATATGGTATCGGAAACGGCATCTCCCTTCTTATTTTTGCCGGCATTGTGGGGAGACTGCCAGTAGTACTGTCGCAAACCGCAGTGACTTTGGAGACTTTGAACGTGGGTAATTTGGTAGTTTATGCGGCCTTGAGCCTAGTAGTGATTGCGGCGGTGGTGTTTATGAATGAAGCGTCGCGAAATATCCCGGTTCAGTACGCTAGACGGGTGAAGGGGGGTCGGGAGTATGGCGGGCAAACGACTCACTTACCTTTGAGAATCAACCAAGCGGGGGTGATACCCATAATCTTTGCGGTATCGCTGGTGCTGCTGCCGTCGATGTTGGGAAGTTTTTTGCAAGGATCGGGGAATGAAGGAATTGCCAATATAGCCGGAAAGGTCGTGGCGGTGATGAACCCCGCTGGATGGGTATATAGCGGGGTGTATTTTGCATTGGTGGTGGGGTTTACGTATTTTTATACGGCGGTGGTGTTTAATCCAGAAAAAATTGCCGATGACCTAAAAAAATACGGCGGATTTATACCAGGAATTAGGCCAGGGGCGGCCACGGCGACTTATTTGAATAATGTTTTAAATCGAATCACCTTAGTGGGGGCAGTGTTTTTGGGGTTGGTGGCGGTATTGCCTAATGTGATGCAATCGGTTTTTAATATCCCGACTCTGTCTATGGGGGGCACTGGATTGTTGATTGTGGTGAGTGTGGTTTTGGAAACCACAAAATCATTACAATCGCAGTTACTGCTGAGAAGTTACGAGGGGTTTTTGAGATGAACATAATTTTGTTGGGACCCCAAGGGTCGGGAAAGGGAACTCAGGCGGAGATGCTGGTCAAAAAATATGGCATGAATTATGTAGAAATGGGAAACATTTTGAGAAGTATTGCCGCCTCGGATAACCAATATGCGGGCGTGGTCAAAAAAACTATTGATAAAGGAGATATGGTCGAGGATGAATATGTGAGACTTATAGCCTGGGATCACATAAATAAACAAGACAAAGAGAAGGGGTTTTTGTTCGACGGATACCCGAGGTCACTGCCACAATATGAACATTTACAGGACATGCTGAGAAAATTTGGGAAAAAAATTGACCGGCTCATTTATTTAAATATCTCTCAAGAAGAATCGGTCAGGAGGCTTTCGGCGAGAAGAATTTGTAAAAAGTGCGGAGAAATTTATAATTTGATAACAAATCCCCCGGTGACTGCTGGAGAGTGTGATAAGTGTAAAGGTGAGTTGATCCAAAGAGAGGATGATCAGCCGGAGGCTATTAGACATAGACTGCAGTTGTTTAGCGAACGAACGGAGCCGATTTTGGAAAGAGCGAGGCAGGAAAACATTTTGATGGAAATAAATGGTGAAAGACCGATTGAACAAATATATGAGGAGATAGTAAGCAGGATATGGACAAGATGACAATAAAGACTGCAAGAGAGATCGAGATAATGAGGGAAGGAGGAAAAATGCTGGCTAAGATCAGAGACGATGCTGTCAGAGCCGTTTGTCCGGGCATGACGACGGCTCAGCTAGATGGAATAATTGACAAGGCGATTGAGAGAACTGGCGGTATGCCGTCATTTAAGATGGTGAAAGGATATCACCATGCAACCTGCATTAATGTTAATGAAGTCGTAGTTCATGGAATTCCCGGGTCGTATAAGATAAAAGACGGCGACAAGGTGGGGATAGATTTGGGATTGTTTTATAAAGGGTTCCATACCGACACCTCGGTAACTGTAACAGTAAACAGTGACAGATATGATAAGTTTTTACAGGCGGGAAGGGATGCTTTGCAGCTGGCGATTGCCCAAGCAAAAGGGGGAAAGCGGATCGCAGATATATCCGGCGCGATGCAGTTGGCCGTGGAGAGGGCGGGATATTCTGTTGTGCGGGCGTTGACTGGACATGGAATTGGAAGAGAGTTACATGAAGAGCCGGCCGTGCCATGTTTTGTGACGGGAAAATATCATCACTCGCCAAAGATTGAGGCGGGAATGGTACTGGCTATTGAGGTGATGTACAACGAAGGCGGTTTTGAAGTGGCATATAAAAACGACGATGGTTGGACAATAGTCACTACCGATGGTAAAATATCTGGGCTATTTGAAGAGACGGTGGCCGTAACACGCGCCGGTCCCGTAGTACTTACCAAAACTTGATGAGTAATACTGCAGTATTTGAGTCCTCGGGGGTTGTGGTGGAAAATTTGCCAAACACTATTTTTCGGGTAAAAATTACTGCTAGCCAAAAGCCAGAGCTGGTAAACAGCGTCGTGCTGTGCACTCTGTCTGGAAAAATGCGAATCAACTGGGTAAGGCTGCTCCCTGGCGACAAGGTAAAATGCGACGTACCAGCATTGGACCTGGCTAAGGGACGAATCACTTATAAACTAAAATGAAAGTTCAAGCCAGTATCAAGACCCGCTGTCGAAATTGCCGGATTATTCGGAGGAAGGGGACGTTATATGTGATCTGCACCAACCCCAAACACAAACAGCGTCAAGGATAATATGCCAAGAATTGCCGGAATTGATATTCCAGAGAAAAAGAGAGTAGACGTTGGGTTGACTTACATCTATGGGGTAGGGCGAGTAAATGTGAATCCGATTTTAACCAAAGCCAGGGTAGACCCGGCCAAAAGGACGCAGGACCTGACCGCGGAGGAAATTTCTCGATTACAAAAGGCACTGGAGACGGTGAAAGTTGAGGGAGATTTGAGAAAAGAAGTCGGGCAAAATGTGGCTCGCTTGAAAGAAATTGGCAGTTACCGAGGTTTACGACATGCCAGGGGGCTCCCATCTCGCGGCCAGAGGACGCGGACAAACGCCCGGACAAAGAGGGGTAAAAGAGTAACAATTGGAGCGTTGAAGAAAGAGGCGATGGCTAAGACCGAGGCTGTTAAGACTGAAAAAGAAAAGAAGGAGAAATAAGTGTATGGCAGACGGTAAAATATATATTACGGCGACTTTTAACAACACCCTGGTGACAGTGACTGATAACGCCGGAAACACACTGGCTTGGGGGTCGGCAGGAGCTTCGGGTTTTAAGGGGGCCAGAAGAGCCACACCGTTTGCGGCAACCACCGCCGTAGAGGCCACGGCACGCAAGGCGCTGGCTGCGGGCATTAAGGAAGTGGAAGTGTATTTGAAAGGACCAGGGTCGGGGAGGGAAGCGGGTCTGCGAGCGATAAAAGCCGCTGGAATGAGAATGAGTTTGATTGCAGATGTGACGCCCATGCCCCACAACGGACCGCGGGCACAAAAAAGGCGGCGGGTTTAGTTGGTGAGTTGCTTAGTTCATGGTTCACAGCATTTTGGTTCCGGAAGAATGGCGAGACTGGGAATTGATTGATTCCGGGGGAGGACAGAAATTGGAGAGGTGGGGACAGTATGTCATGGCTAGACCGGATCCAAGAGTTATTTGGGGGAAAGGTGATGCGAAGACATGGAAAAATGCGGATGCGGTTTTTGAAGACAGCGGGTGGAAACTTAGAACTCCCCTACCCGCAAATTGGGTAATTTCGTACGATAAGATGAAGTTTCGTTTGAAGGCGACGGATTTTAAGCATACGGGGGTGTTTGCGGAACAAGCTGTTAATTGGAGCTGGTTAGGACAACAGCAGGCAAAAAGCGTCTTAAATTTATTTGCGTACACGGGAGGGGCGACGATGGCCGCGGCGCTGGCTGGAGCGCACGTGACGCATGTGGATAGTTCCCGACCAGCGCTAATGTGGGCTTCGGAAAACACCAAGCTGTCGGGAATTTCGAAGGAGAGAATCCGGTGGATTCAGGATGATGCGCTGAAGTTTGTAAAAAGAGAAATCAGGCGGGGGGTGAAATATGACGGGATAATTATGGATCCGCCCAGGTTTGGGCGGGGAGTATCTGGTGAAGTATGGAAACTGGAAGAAAAGCTGCCGGAATTGACTTGGGCTTGTAAAGAAATCCTGTCCTCTACCCCGCTGTTTTTCCTAATCAACGCGTATACGGCAGACTTATCAAGTATCGCTTTGGGGAATTTGCTGGCGGATGTGATGGGGAAAGAAGTGGAATTTGGAGAGTTGGGGCTCAAAGAAAGTTCTAAGGGGCGAATTTTGCCCGCGGGAATTTTTGCAAGGTGGAGTGTAATTCAGGCGTAAAGACGCCTGGCTCAAGCGATGGCAATCTTTTTAAGGAGAGGGTTTACTTTATGCGACTACGAACAAAATCAATTTTCCCGATCGGTGTGCCGGCACCACTTTTGCCGGCAAAATCCTTGTAATCTTTGTCGAAATGATAAAGGGCAAGGGTATTGATATCCAGTCCAAATGGGGCAGTTATTCCAGGAAAATCGGGGGTGTATCTAGCAACGTTTGAAATTCTGACCTCGTCCAAAGTTCCAGCAAACGAGGCTACTAGGCCGTTGCCAACTCCGACTACAAACGGATCACTGGAAGGGCAAATTCCGGCTAAGGTCAAAACTTGGGGGGATCGCTTGCCGTCTAAGAACAGGGTGTATTGGCCGTCGTTTTGTATGGCTATTGCGGCATGGTGCCAGGAGGTTATCTGCTCGCTTGTGAGAGACGGTGTAAAGATAACTATTGAATTCTGCTGACAAGTTCCAGTTTCTGTCCTCTCGTTGATAAAAGACTGCAAAGTCATGCCGTATCCGCTTGTATTGTCCGAATAGCTACTGACTAGAAGCTGCAATGATGGCTGATCGGATCCGCCGCTTAGGTAGGAAAAAAGAAACTTGCTCGGGAAGGCGGCGGCGGATGGCTTAAACATTATCTCGGCGGTATATCCCAACTGAGGGTTAAAATTGTCGCTTTGAAACTGTATGTAAATCGGACTTTCAGAGATAGGTATATTCTGAACGCCATTGTCCAGCTTTGCGGCAAAACCCCAATTCGGGGGATTACTGGGCCGAGTAGCCTTGGAGCTTAGATTTGTGTTTAGTTTTATAACGATGAGCGACAAAACAAGTGTTGCTACAAGAAGAAACAATGAAGGAAACCTTGCCAGTCTGCGGGTCGCTTTTGCCGTCACAATGTAAGTGTAAACATTATTACGCTAATTTACAACTTCGCCTTCTTCGGGTTTATCTTTTTTGGGTTCCTCCGTTGCTGGCCCTCCTTCGCCCTGCGGGGCTTCGGAAGGGTTCGCATTCTGCGAATACATCGCTGTGCCCAAGGCCTGAAGGGAATCCATGAGGTCTTTGGTTTTGGCTTCCAGGTCCTCTTTGGTGCCGGTTTCCAGAATATCTTTGAGGGCTTTTATTTTCTCCTCGACGGGCTTTTTGAGATCATCCGGAGCTTTGTCACTAGCGTCTTTTAAGGTTTTTTCGGCGGTAAAGATTAAACTATCGGCTTGATTTCTAGCTTCTATCTTGGCTTTTTTTTCAGTATCTTCTGATGCATGCATCTCGGCTTCCTTGCGCATGCGCTCGATCTCTTTTTCATCCAGATTGGTGGAATTGGTAATGGTGATGTGTTGGGTTTTGTTGGTAGCTTTGTCCTTGGCGGATACTTTTAAAATACCGGAAGCGTCGATATCAAATGAGACTTCAATTTGGGGAATGCCGCGAGGTGAGGGAGGAATTCCGTCTAGAATAAACCGGCCGAGGGTTTTATTGTCCGCGGCCATGGGGCGTTCTCCTTGAAGAACGTGGATTTCGACTGATGTTTGAGAATCAGAAGCGGTAGAAAACACTTGCGACTTGGAAGTGGGGATAGTGGTATTTCTTTCGATAAGGGGAGTCATAACTCCACCCAGGGTTTCCAAGCCGAGAGTGAGGGGGGTGACGTCTAGTAAGACGACGTCCTTGACGTCGCCCGTGAGCACACCACCTTGAATAGCGGCTCCGACGGCGACGACTTCATCTGGATTGACGCTCCGATTGGGATCTTTACCGAAGAAGGACTTGACCGTCTCGATGACTTTGGGCATTCTGGTCATGCCGCCAACCAGCACTACTTCGTCGATATCTTTGATATTTTTTTTGGCGTCTTTGAGGCAAGCTTTGACGGGCTGGGTGGTTTTTTGGACAAGGTCGTCGACGATAGACTCGAGCTTGGCTCGGGTGAGTTTGAGAGAGAGATGGAGGGGGGCGCCGTCTTTTTGAGTTATGTAAGGCTGGTTGATCTCGACTTCGGTGGTTGAGCTGAGCTCGATCTTGGCTTTTTCGGCTGCGTCGCGGATGCGCTGCAAGGCTTGAGAGTCTTTCTTGAGATCGACCCCGTGATCTTTTTTAAACTCCTCAACTATCCAATCCATAATTTTTTGGTCAAAATCGTCGCCACCAAGATGGGTGTCCCCGTTGGTGGCTTTGACTTCAAAAACGCCGTCGCCCAGTTCTAAAATGGAAATGTCGAAAGTGCCTCCGCCTAAATCATAGACGGCTACGGTGTGGGCGTTTTTCTTATCCAGGCCATAGGCAAGGGCCGCGGCAGTGGGTTCGTTGATGATACGTTCAACTTTGAGACCGGCGATTTCCCCAGCTTGTTTAGTTGCCTGGCGCTGTGAATCATCAAAATATGCCGGAACAGTTATAACCGCTCTACTTATTGAGCCCCCCAGGTAAGCTTCGGCATGGGCTTTCATGGTTTGGAGAACTTTGGCTGAAATTTCTTGGGGAGTGTAGGTTTTGCCTTCCACTTCCACACAGGCCATGTTGTCTTTGCCGGGAATTATTTTGTAGGGCACCATATCTATGGTGCGTTTGACTTCGGGGTCGGAGAACTTACGGCCCATCAAGCGCTTAATGGAGTAGATGGTGTTTTTGGGATTTAAGATCATTTGCCGTTTAGCGACGTCGCCTACCAAATTTTTGACGGGTTCCACTACACTGGGGGTGACGTTTCGACCGGTGTCTGCGGCGAGAATGACTTTGGGATTACCGCCTTCCATGACGGCCACGCAAGAATTGGTAGTACCAAGATCGATGCCAATTATTTTGCTCATACTTTTTTGTAGACCTTCACTCTGGCTGGACGAATAATAAATTTGTCGATTTTGTAGCCGGCGGAGGTTACTTCGACTATGGTATTATCGGGCTCTCCTGGCAAAGTTTCAAGACATTCATGAAATTGGTGATTAAATGAATCGCCGGGGGCGGGTAAAATCTCCTGAACGTTTTCAGAAGAAAGTACGTCGCGAAATTGACTAACTGCCATTTTAATGCCGGAATCTTGAGAATGCTGAGCGGCCAGTTTTAAGATATCCAAGACCGGAATTAGTTTGGCCAAAAGATTCATATTGGCGAATTGGACGAAATCCTTTTTATCGGCCTCGACTCGTTTGACCAGATTTTGATAGTCAGCCAATGCCCGCTTCCAGTTTTCGTCCAGTGAAGATATTTGATCCTGGAGAGACTTGATGAGGACTTGATGATTGTCGTCGGCGATGGTTTTTTTGCTTTTCATATCACCAACTGGCGGTTAGTTCATTGACGAGGTTGGAAAAGTAGCGCAAAGTGGGGATGATGTAAGGAAAATTGAGGCGGCAGGGCCCGATGACGGCAATGGTACCACGGTTTTTGGACCCGGTATTGAAATAGGTGAAGGCCATGCCAACAGGCTCAAAATACGGCCAGCCGAGTTCGGCTCCAAAGACAATGTGGACGGGATCCGGTCCGTAGGTGCGCTGAAAAAATAATTGACGGAGACGCTGCTGCTCGTCCAAAAAGGTCAAGACGGTGCGAGTGACGTCGATGTCGAAAAATTCGGGCATGCTAAGAATATTGGCCACACCGGAGTAGTAAATATCGCCGTCGTCCGTGGCGACGATAGAGAGAGATTTGGTCTTGGCGGCTAAGGCCTGAGAAGTTTGGCGCATCAACTTATCGAAGTCCAAACGGGCGTCCCAGACTTGCTCTTTGGTAGAAACTTCGTCTGCCAACGACAACTTTTTTTCCTGCATGAGATGGTCGATGTAGAAACGCAGGGCAAGGGGGGTGGGAATTCGGCCGGCGGAGGTATGGGGCTGGCGCAAAAATCCCATTTGAGTGAGATCCACCATCTCATTTCTAATGGTGGCCGGAGACACCCCGAGGTTGTATTTTTTCTCCAGTTGTTCCGAGGAAACCGGGTCTGCGGTGGTAATGTATTCGTCTACGACTGATTTAAGAATTTGGTTTTGGCGAGGAGTCAAATTCATTTAGCAGAAGGTTAGCATGAGTGCTAACCGTTGTCAAGCGAGTGAAGTGTGGGTAAAATCCAGAGGTGGACAAAAATCAAAATAACTGGTGGAATATGGCGGGCTTGGTGGCCTTGGCTTTATTTTTGCCGGTACTACTTCGGGGGGTGAATTACCTGCAAAGAATGTGGGTGGGGGCGGAGGGAAGATTGGCGGCGATTACTGTGGACGGGGAAAGACCGATTGGACCTCTGCCACGACCGTGGCGGGCGATAGCACAAGGGGGAGAAGACCTAAATACTTTCCTGGATGGAAATGAAGAAAAAGTTAAAGCTTTGGGGGTGGAGTATATTCGGATAGATCATATTTATGACAGGTTTGACGTGGTAAGCGGGGATGGTAATGGTGTGAAGTTAGATTGGTCGCGACTTGACAGGCTGGTGGACAAAATCGCGACTGCTGGGGCGAAACCGTTTTTTTCTCTATCGTACATGCCGGCAGAGATCGCTTCCGGTGACGAGGTATCTGAACCGAGGGACTGGGGTAAATGGCAGGAAATAGTCCAAAAAACAATTGAGTACTATAGCGGAGAAAAAGGGCTGGAGGGAGTGTATTATGAGGTATGGAACGAACCGGATTTGTTTGGAAAGTGGACAATAGGAAGAAGAAAAGACTATAACAGGCTGTATTATTATTCCGCGCTGGGAGCAAGCCAGGCTAAGGGGGTTAAAGATTTTAAGTTGGGGGGCCCGGCGACTACTGAGCTGTATAAAAACTGGGTAGACGAATTTTTGCCTTATGTCTTAGAAAAAAGGTTGAGGCTGGATTTTTTATCCTGGCATAGATACGATAGCGATGAGGGTAAATACATTGCCGATATGGATAATGCAGATTATTGGCTGGAAAGACATCCTTACTTTTCCAAGGTGGAAAAAATAATTTCGGAGACGGGAATATCGTCTGAGCCGGGAGGGAAAAATGACACCAGGACAGGTGCGGCCCATCTAATCTTAGTGGCCAGGGATTTGATGTCCCGAGTCAAATACGGATTTAACTTTTCGCTGACTGGGAAGTGGGGAATGTTGGGTAAGCCACGAGAACAAGCATTGGCGATGCTAGCAAAACTGGAAGGAAACAGGTTGCCCCTGACCGGGGAAGGGACGTGGGTGAAGGCTATTGCGGCTGGCGATGACAGTCGAGTGCAGGTGATAGTGGTTAACTATGACCCTAAAGAACGACACAGTGAAGTTGTGCCGGTGAGCTTTGTAAATCTAAAAAATCAACGATTTATTATGAAAGAGACGTTTTTGTCGGGGGAGAGCAGGCAAGAAGAGGTGGCGACCAATGGGGCAGTGTGGCAAAAGGAGATTCCCATGACGCCCAACAGCGCGGTGCTTTTGGAGTTGAGCGCTATGCCTGAAGGATTGTAAGGAAGGCTTCTTGGGGGATGTCGATTCTGCCGAAGCGTTTCATGCGAGCTTTACCCTTTTTTTGTTTTTTGAGAAGTTTGTCTTTTCGAGTCTGGTCGCCGCCGGACATTTTGGCCAGGACATCTTTTCTAAAAGCTTTGATGTCCGCCCTGGCCAGGATATGGCCGCCGATAGCGGCTTGGATGCTTATTTCAAATTGAGAACGAGGGATGATGTTTTTGAGGCGTTCAACAAGACCCTTGGCGATATAGGGAGACTGGGAACGAGGAACTATTTGGGAGAGGGCGTCAATTTTGTCTTTGGCCACCAGAACGTCAAGTTTGACTAAATCTGCGGCTTGGTGGCCGGAGAGTTCGTAATCGAGTGTGGCAAACCCTTGAGAAACGCTTTTGAGAGAGTCGTGAAAGCCCCGGATGAGTTCAACTAAGGGGAGGGAATAAGACAGTTGAACTAAGTTTCCCAAGTAGGATATATCGGTGAGAAAACCGCGATGGTCTTGGCAAAGCTGCATCACGGCGCCCAAATAAGACTGGGGAAGAAATATCGAGGTTTGGATCATGGGCTCTCTGATTTCTTTAATTTGGGACGGGTCCGGGAGATCAAGTGCCTTGTTGATGGTTAATAGTTCATCGGTGGTTGTCAAAATTTGATATGAGACGGAGGGGGCGGCGGCGATAAGATTCAGACCAAACTCGCGTTCGAGGCGTTCCTGGACAATGTCTGCATGAAGAAGTCCCAGAAGACCGAGCCGGAAACCGTTACCCAAGGCCGGGGAAAATTCCGGAGTATAAGTAAATGAGCTGTCCTGGAGGCGGAGTTTGGAAAGGGCTGTCCTAAAATTATTGATATCGGCGCCGTCGATTGGGTAAAAACTGACAAAGACGACGGGTTTTAGGGATAGATAGCCTGGAAGAGCGGTTACTTGGCCTTGCAGGCCGGCAGGCTGGTTACTTTGTTGATCGTTCACCGTTAAGGTGTCGCCGACCTGAATTTGCGATAGATCTTTGAGATTGGTGACGACGTAGCCGACTTCGCCAGCGGAGAGGTGGCCAGTAGAGGTTTTGGCGGGGGAAAAAACGCCGATTTCGAGGGCAGATGCGAAACTTTCGGTGCCTAATAAAAATAACTTGTCGTTAGTTTTGATTTGACCGTCGACTACTCTAACCCAGGCAATTACACCTAAATGGGAGTCGAAGTTGGAATTGAAGACGAGGGCTCGAGTAGCTTCCAGCTGGTAGCTGGTAGAAGGAGGAGGGATGCGATTTATAATCTCTTGCAGTAATTCCTGAACACCCATGCCTGTTTTGGCGGAAATTAATAAAGGCGAATCGAAACCCAGGATGTCTAGAATTTGTTTTTTTGCGCCTTCGATATCTGCGGTGACGATGTCAATTTTGTTGATGACAGGAATAATCGTAAGCCCGAGTTTTTTGGCGTGATTGTAATGAGCCAAGGTTTGGGCTTGGATGCCTTGGGTGGCATCGACCAAGAGGACTGCTCCTTCGCAAGCGGAGAGTGAGCGGTTGACTTCGTAAGAAAAATCGACGTGACCGGGGGTGTCGATCAAATTTAGGGTATAGGTTATGGATTCTAGGTGGTAGAGCATGCGGACGGGGGCGAGTTTGATGGTAATCCCCCGCTCTCTTTCGATGGGATTGCTGTCTAAAATCTGGTCTTGCATCTGGCGCTTGGTGACGGTGCCGGTGATTTCCAGCATTCGATCGGCCAGAGTGGACTTGCCATGGTCCACATGAGCGATTATTGCAAAGTTCCGGATGGCGTTCATGGTTTTTTCTTGAACCTATTTTTGTCTCTTTGACTGTACTTTTTCATTACCCTAGCAAAATACTTGTCTATGTCTATTCCCAGTGAGTTGGCTAGACAAGCTAAGGTAAAAATAACATCTCCAATCTCGTCTCCTAGATTGGAGGATTTTTCCGTCGACTTTTTCTTTTTGGGACCAAATTGATGGTTAATTTCCCGAGCCACTTCCCCAGTCTCTTCGACTAGTCTGGCAAGGATTTCTAAAGGTTTGGAATACCCTTCAGTATATTGGTTCACCCATTCGTCCACTTGTTTTTGTACAGATCTCATTGACATGGCACGATTTTAACACCCGGGAGATCAGCCAAAGATTCAGGTTGTCGGGCCATTGTTAATTCTGGTCCGGGGCGGGGAGAATTACGGGTTCGGAGGGAGCGGGCGGAGGAGAAGTAAATAATAACCTGCGCCAAGACCAGACACGTTTAACTAAGCCAAAAAAAGTATCCAATTCTTGAATATGAAATAGTCGGGAAAGTAGAAGATAGACTCCCATGCCAATGGCACTGGTGATAACCGTGAGACCAATTAAGGGAAGGGTGCGGGTAGTGTCGAAGACAAACTGGTCGAGAAGCCGCATGGGTAACCAGAGAAACAGACCGGAGATGAAGCTGATAAATATCATTTTGAAGAGCGACTTGAACACAATGCTTTCTAAAGGCCGGGGGGTACCAAGCCGCTTTTCTATGATGAAGGAGAGGGTGAGGGACTCGAGAATGGCTGTCGTAGTAATGGCAAAAGCGATGCCCAATATACCCGCTTGAAATTGTTTGACCATGACTATTCCCACGACGGCGTTAAATAAGGCCGCTACTAGGCCAACTACTAGAGGAGTACGGGTGTCGTGAAGGGCATAAAACCCACGAACAACCAGTTGGATGACGGCGGAGAAGGTGGCCGAGATGGCTAGAATCGCCAGAGTTTTGCCGGTCAGAAGAGTTGCAGACCAAGGGAAGGTGCTGGCGCCAAATACAATTCGGACAATGGGAATGCGCAATATGATAAATAGAACACTAATAGGCAAGGAAAGGAAAGCTACTTGAAGAACGGAGGCGGCTAAAGTGGAGCGAAAAGTATCCATGTCTTTTAGAGAAGATTGGCGGGAAAGAGTGGGGAGTGCGGCTTGACCGATGGTCACACCAAAAACTGAAGAGGGTATGGCGTAGAGAAGGCGGGCGACGTTGAGTAGGGATAATGATCCGGAAGTAAGAAGTGAGGTGAGGACGACGGCGATAAATTGTTCGATTTGATCTATACCGAGGGCTAGCGCTCGGGGAGGAAATAAACGAATAATTTCTTTAACTTTGGGGTGGGAAACGTCTATGATGGGCTTGAATTTAAAGCCAAGACTTACGGCCAGAGGCAACTGAATGAGCATGTGTAAAAAGGCGCCAATAACGACGCCAATCGCTGGTCCCAAAATACCCAAGGTGGGAGAAAGGAAAATCGTACCGATGACGATACCCAGATTGTAAGCGACCGGAGCCAGGGCGGGTATCAAAAAGCGCTGATGAGATTGAATCATTCCGGTGAGAAACCCAGAAATCGAGAAAAATAGCTGGGCGACAAGCATGGTACGTAGGAGCGAGCTCATGATGGAAATTTGACTGAGATTAAATCCCGGGGCAATAAGTCGGGAAAGGGGGGTAGCAAAAACAAAGATGACTCCCGATATGAAAGTAAAAATAAGGAGGATGAGGTTAAGAGAACTGGCGGCTACTCGCCAGGCTTCTTTTTCATCGGATGACAGGAGGTTGGTAAAAACCGGGATGAAAGCGGCCGAGAGCGATCCAATAATCAATAACTGAAAAATGGTATCCGGAATGACAAAAGCCGCGTAATAGACGTCCAGTAAATAGGCATTTGAGCCAAAGAAATAGGAAATGAGCAGGCGGGTTTTGATAAGGCCGATCAAATGAGATAGTCCGTAAATGATCATGATCACTGAGGCGGCAGAGAGAATGTCGTTTTGACGACGGGTGAGAAGGGAAGCCCCGTTTTGAAGAAGTCGACGCATGTGTGATATTATATGGCCGGTATGCCAATCACTAAAGGAGCAATTAGAAAGCTAAGAGCCGACAAAAGAAAGGCTGGAGTAAACAACCGAACGAGGCGAGTGTATAGGGGGGCAGTGACGGTAATGCGCAAAAAACCATCGGCAAAAAATCTGACGGCGGTTTTTTCGCAATTGGATAGAGCGGCCAAAAAAAAGATCATTAGCAAAAATAAGGCTTCAAGGCTAAAATCTAGATTGTCCAGGTTTCTGGCTAAAAAGAAGAAGTAGGTTTGGTATACTGGATACATGTCTGCCCGACCCAGATCTATTAATTTGGTGCCGTCGTCGGAATTTGATGCCGGTTGGTGGGGAGGCGTGCTTAAATGGGCGCTAACTACCGGGAGGTATATAGTCATTTTGACGGAGATGGTGGTGATTGCGGCCTTTTTGTCCAGGTTTGTTTTGGACCAAAATATTTCCGACTTACAGGACAATGTTCGAGAAAAGAGGAATGTTTTGGAGGCGTTTTCCTCCCAGGAAAAAACATTTAGAAATACCCAGGTGAGACTAGCGGTAGCCAAAGAGCTGGTGGATTCAGAAATGCCGATATTGGAAGTTTTGAGCGAGTTAGATAAATCGGCGGCTGCAGACGTTCAATTTTCATCGATAAGAATTTCGCGCGAGGAAATCGCTGTCACGGGGACGGCATTTAGTGAAAATGGTTTGCGGACCCTGATAACAGCAAACCGAGACAGTGAATTTTGGAAGGAAGTGGAACTAACTGATGTTAAAGCCCAGGGTGATGGCAATATTAGTTTTAGCTTAATATTAAAAGTGTAGTTATGGCAGTAGATTATAGAAGCAGTTTGGCCAGATACAGAAGATATCTGCAAACAGTGCAGAATAAGCCATTGTGGCAAGAAAGTTTATACTTGATATTATCACTGCTTCTGGTTATGGTGTTGGTCATTTGGGCCCTGAGGCCAACTTTGGTGACGATTGCAAAACTACTGGCCGAGCGGAAACAGTATTTAGAGCTGGAGAAAAGAATGGACGAGAAAATTGAACTTATTCGGGAAGCCCAGAATGTATACCTCCAGGTGCAAGACCGGCTCGAGGTATTAAATATGGCTGTTCCGAAAACGGCAGATTGGAGCGGTGTGGCGACGGGGGTACAACAGTCGGCAACTGATAGCGGGCTCGTAACTAAAAGCTTTGGCGTAAATTTGGGAAAAGACGTTGAGTTCTCTATGGCGACGTCTGGCGCCTATGATGGGATAAAAAGATTTATAACCGGCCTGGGTAAGAGCTCGAGAATAATCGATATTAAATCATTATCTATTGATAAACAGGTAGGAGGAGAGTTAACCTTAAGCTTGCAAGGAGCGGCTGTTTACATGCCGGAAAATTAGAATGGCGTTAAAGAAAACAGAAAGAGAATTGATTTTTCTAATTACCTCGACTTTGATTACGGTGGTCGTGTGGGTGGGGTTGGAAGTATATCGGGTATATACCAAAAGCCTGCCTCCTGATGGAATAGACAGTTATTTGAGTCCATTAGAGCCGGATCTAAACGTAGAGGTGCTGGATAGGCTAGAAAAAAAACAGCAATGAAAAGGCCTGAATTAAAACTGCCTACAATATTGGGAATTTTGGTGGTGGCTTTGGGGATGGTGTCGGGCTTAGTTTTGCTGAGATCTCCACTGGGGTTGATATCGAAAGCTGCAGAGGAGGAAGTCCCGAGAGAAGTCCGGGTTACAAATCAGACGGATAATTCTTTGACGATTTCTTGGATTACCCAGGAAGCCGCCTCGGGGTATGTGCAGTACGGAGAAGCCGAAGCGGCAATGGATCTGACAATATCCGATGACCGAGATCAGGAGAAGGGCGAGGTAGGCAAATACTTTAGCCATTACGTGACGGTGAGGGGGCTGAAACCGGAACAGGGGTATATATTCAAGATCGGTTCGGGAAGCAAGCTATTTGGACAAGGTGAAGGGGCGTATGAAACAAGGACGGGGGTGGTGATAGGCGATACACCAACGGCAGATGTGGCTTATGGCCAAGTCATCGGGTCCGGAGGTGATCCGGCAGAGGGGGCGATAGTTTACTTGAACCTAGCGGGGGGATCGGGGGCGTCGGCTTTGGTTAAACCGAGCGGGGCATGGGTAATTTCCCTGGCGACCATGAGGAAAGAGGACTTGAGTGCCTACCTTGAATATGACCGGGAAGAAGAGATTGAGGAACTAAACGTGACTGGCGGGGGAGAAACGGCGCAGGCCAAGGTTAAAACCGGGGGAGACAGCCCGGTCCCAGTAATTACTTTGGGGGGGACTTATGATTTTACCCAAGAGACAGCGACACTTACACCTGAGGCTGGGGAAGAGATATCGTCTAAGTTTAGCCAGGAATCGTTAGTTGAGAGCGAACAGACGGAAGCAGAACTCCAAGTGTTGTCGCCTAAATTAGGGGAGCAAATAAACTCTGCCCGCCCGGTAATTATCGGGAAGGCTCCGAAAGGGTCGAAAGTAACGATCGAAGTTAACTCGACGGCGAAGGTGGTTACGGTAATAAACGCTGACAGCTCAGGAGATTTTGTATTCGAGGTGCCTAACAATCTGGAGCCAGGAAAGCATCAGGTAACTGTATCCACGATCATAGATGGGGTATTGCAAACTGTCACAAGAGAGTTTGTAGTGTATGCCGCCGAGGACGGAGTGCCGGCATTTTCGGCTACGCCTTCGGGAGAATTGACCATAACGCCCACGCTTAAACCATCCCCGACTGCAGTTCCCACGGTGGCGGTGACGTCTACACCGGCTCCGACCGCAGCCGCTGCCACTCCAACTGCCATTCCTACCGAAGCTTTCAAAGTAGCGATGCCGGCAACAGACGAGGGGGTGCCGGTGTCAGGAAACCAGGAGTGGACGTGGTGGTGGCTGGTTTTGGGAGGGGTAATGCTGGCGGGGGGAGGGTATTTGTATAGCAGAAACGGTAAACGTCCCGTAAAATAAGGCGGTGAAGAAAAGAGTAATCAGAGTTGGATTGGATTTTGACGGGGTAGTGGCGTACAACCCGTTCAGAGTAATCAGAGCGCCGATAAAGTGGTTTAAACGAGAAGTGCTGGGTATTCACAAGTTGACTTTTTTTGTGCCGAAAAATTGGTGGCAAAGGATATTGTGGTCGGTGGTGCATGAATCGAGTGTATTCCCGGCAAAGGGAGTCGATTTACTGCGGGAAATGGCGAAGAGGGATGACATGGAGTTTCATTTAGTTACTGCAAGATATGGGTTTTTGAAAGATAATTTGGAGAATTGGCTGGATAAATATCGGGTACGCAATTTGTTTAAATCCATAAATATTAACGAGGACCAGGAACAGCCGCATGTATATAAGCTGGAAGTTATTGAGAGACTTAAGTTGGATTACTATGTCGAAGATAATTTAGATATAGTTACGTTTGTTGTTGAAAAAACAAGGGCTAAAATCTTTTGGATTTATAATTTCATGGATAAAAGACATGAATATCCTTTTAAATTTTTGTATTTAGGTGCGGCGTTAGAAGCGATAGGGCTGTGAATATTTTGTTTTCGGTAACTTATTACACTCCATACGTATCAGGGCTGACAATTTATGTCAAAAGATTGGCAGAAGAGTTGGTGAAAAGAGACCATAAGGTTGCGGCCTTGTGCATGCGACACGATAAAAGTTTGCCGGAAATAGAAGATTTTAATGGCGTAGAAGTTGCCAGAGCCAAACCTCTGTTGAAACTCAGCAAAGGGTTCTTGTCGATTGATTGGATAGCTAAATCCTGGCGGGAAACGAGAGGGGCTGACGTGGTGATAATAAATCTTCCTCAAGCCGAGGGGTGGATAACAGCACTCATGGCAAAGAAAGTGATTGTTGTTTATCACTGTGAAATAGTTTTGCAAAATAAAATCTTGCAAAAAGTGTTGGAATTTATGAACTGGATATCGCTTTTGAAGGCAAGCATTATTGTTACTTATACCGAAGATTACGCAAAGAATAGCAGGCTTTTGCGGGGATTTGAAAACAAAACGAAATATATTTATCCCCCAATCCCCTACCCTACGACCGGTAAATTAAAATTAAATAAGCCGAAGGGTGAAATTTGGATAGGAGTTGCCGCCCGTTTAGCACAAGAAAAGGGAATCGAGTATTTGTTAGGGGCGCTGCCACTTTTGAAAAACTGCAAAATTATTATTGCCGGACCAGAAAATCCAGTCGGTGAAGAAAAGTATAAGGAAAAAATTATGAAATTGGTTGAAAAGTACGAAAACCGGATAAGGTTTTTGGGGACAATAGATCCGGAAGACATGGGAGGATTTTATAAGATGTTAGACGTATTGGCGCTGTCGTCGGTGAATTCAACTGAAGCTTTTGGAATGGTGCAGGTGGAGGCGATGATGTGTGGCGTGCCGGTGGTGGCATCGGATTTGCCGGGAGTAAGAGTGCCGATATTAAAAACCGGAATGGGTAAACTGGCAAAGCCAAGTGATAGTAAGTCTCTGGCTGAGGCCATAGAATGGGCTGTTGATAATAGAGATAGGTTGAGAGAAAAAAGGATATTGGCCATAAAAGAATTTAATGTTAAAGAGATAATGAAAAAATGGGAAAGATTACTGGAATGAAGTTCAGATGGAACCGTGTGCCCTACTACATTTCCGTGGTACTTAAATTGTGGGGCCGCGTAAATTTAGCTAAAAATGAAGTTATCGTAAATGGTCTGCGGTTGAAGTTCGCGCAGATTGGAGATTTGCTGGAGATAAAAGAGGTTGTTTTAGACCGTGAGTACGAAAACGAAAAAGTGGGTTTGGAGGATTCAGATAAAATTGTGGTGGATGTGGGAGCAGGGGTGGGAGACTTTGCAATCATGGCAGCAATGAGATTGCCAAAGGCAAAGATTTTGGCCTTTGAGCCCGATGAACAACGACGGTTGTTTCTATTGGCTAATATTGGTCTAAACGGTGTGAAGAATGTCACTGTTGTTGATCAACCTGCGCTATCGTTAAAACAAATTGTTCGGGGAGGAAAAACAGTCGATTTCTTGAAGGTAGATTGTGAGGGGTGTGAGTATAGGATATTTGGAAACCAACAGTGGAGGTATTTGAATAAGATTAGAAAGATCGCTATGGAGCTACATTTAAATAGGGGAAATGATCAGCAATTAATTGAAAGGTTAATAAATGCCGGGTGGAAGGTGGAAACGTCCTTGAATAGGGGCGTCCTTGAATTGCGGCATGTATATGCCAAAAAAGAGTGAGGAGGTCTTAGGTAATGCAAAGGGATATTTATCAATATAAAAACGATCCTGAATCCAGCCACAGACAGATGGCGCGACTAGTGAATGAGAGGCGAGGAAAAAAGGTTTTAGATGCGGGATGCGGGGGAGGTTTTTTGGGCAGAGCTATTGGGAAGAATGGAGTGAAAATATGGGGATTGGATAAAGATACTAACTGGAAAAACAGTCGATGGTTGTCGACATATAAATATGTCTTATGGGAAGATTTAGAGAGGAAGGGCTGGGAAAAAGAATTGAAAAATGAAGAATTTGATGGAATTGTGGCCGCTGATGTACTGGAACATTTGGACAACCCGGAGAAAGTTGTGAAGAAACTTTGGAAGAAGGTAAGAAAAGGGGGGTGGATGTTGGTGTCGCTGCCGAACTGCGAGTTTTGGCCGGTATGGCTAGTGAGACGATTGTGGCCGGATTTTAAAATGTCCCGCGGCCCGTTGGATAGAACCCATAAACATTTTTACGGCCGCCTAGAGGCAGAAAAGATGCTAAATGGGGCGAATGCTGTAAAACTGGTGGCGGCCACTCCCCCACCTTTTGGATTGGTAGACCGAATGTTTGGACAAGGGAAACCGATGTTTTGGATATATAATTTCTTCGCAGTTTTGGCCAGGAAATGGCCAAGAAGAATGGCCTACCAGCTAATTTTTGAGGTGACATGAAAAAAATTGAGATATTTATAGTGGTTCTGTTGACGTGTGGGGTATTGTTGGGAATGTTTCCCAAAATCTTAGTTGACCCTTTTTATTACTTCGCGGCGGATGTGAGTGAGCTGTATTTTCCGTGGTGGGTCTATTTAAACCAATCGGTGCGAACGCAAACATATCCTCCAATTCGCAATCCGTATTGGTTTATGGGGTCAATGCCGTTCGCTTCATTGGAGAATGGATCTTTTTATCCTCCATATATCCTGGCGCAGTTGTTTTTTGACGCTAAGGGAGATTTGGATTCGGCTTTTTTGTGGTTGCTGGGAATGCAAATGGCACACTACTTGCTGGCTGCAGTGGCGATGTATATTTTGATGAGAGATGGTCTAAAACTTCACAAAATATCGAGTGTGTTTGCCGGGGTGGTATATGCGACCAGCGGCGCTTTTATTGGCAGATTAGTGCATATTCCGGTTATTCTTTTATTGGCATGGCTGCCTCTGCTGTTTTGGGCCTATTTTAGGTTTGTTCGAGACAAGAAAGTTGTCTGGGCGATTCTTTCGTCATTCATTCTGGCTATGATAACAATAGCCGGGCATCACCAAATAAGCTATTACATTTATGGATATTTTTTGTTGGGGATTGTTTATTTCACTATTAAAGAAACGCACCAGAGGAGATTATTCTTCCTTTATTCTATGGCGATTTTTCTTTTGACCGGATTGTTAACAGCTCCGAAAGTGCTTCTTTCAATTGAATTATCAAAACAAATTGTCCGAACGGTGGCTGAAATGTCCGTAAAGAGTTTATACAACTCTATTCACCCCTTGTATTATTTGACGTTGATAGTCCCCTATCTCTTTGGACGTCACGCTGTGGGATATTGGGGATCTGATTACCCGTGGGGTAACTGGGACACGTTTATTTATGTAGGCATAGTCCCACTTTTTTTTCTGCTGGTGTCGTTGATTTGGAAAAATCGGTCACTGCTGGGATTTATGATTTTAGGATTGGGAGCTAGTGTCCTACTTTCAATGGGTCGATTTTCTAAATTGTCTGCAGTTCTTAACTCGAATATGCCATTTGCCGAGAATTTATCATTGGTATCCCGACATTTAGATATACTCCACTTTTTTTTAACAAGCCTGATGGGAATCGGTGTGCATGCTGTTTTGACATATCCGAAAGGAAAACTTGTCCGCTTTTTGGGAGTTGCTGGTGTGTTGATAGTGGGGACGTTTTTGTGGTGGCTCAAACCTAGTGTGCTTTCGATGCTTCAGCCTGTGGGTAGGGGGCCGACGTCTGCGGAGGCGGTTGGGTTTGCAATGACAAGTCTGGCGCTAGCTAAGAAGCTATTTATTGTAAGTGCGGCTGGAGTAGTTTTGTATATTCTGACTAGATGGAGAGTGATTTGGTTTTTGTTGTTTATAATATTTGCGACAGATATTTCTAAGATAAGTAGGGACTTTAACCCAATAGAAGCCGCTCCAGGGAAGCCTAGTGTTTATTTTGGAGATACGGCGGATATTTCACTAATCCGTATTGATCCGGGTATCTTTAGAATCAACAATTTAGGTCCGAGGAATATTGGGATGGTTCAAAACGTTGAATCGACTTATGGATATCACACGGTGGAAACTGAAGCTTATCATGATATCGTATATTTTATCGATTTTAAAAATAGAGCACTTCTTAACTTATTAAATATCAAATACTTTCTTTCTGGTGAAAGTCTAGTGGACCAAGACAAGCTTACTTACATGGGGGGAAACGTATGGAGAAATGATTCCGCTCTGGAGAGAGTAACTTATGTCCCTGGTTATCAGATTAAGGGTAAGGGTGAAATCATACAATCCATTCTCTTGCCTGATTTTTTACCTCGAAAAACAGTTCTTTTAGATCGATATGACGTTCTATCGAAGAATCTCTCGATTTATAGAGCAGTAGGGACAGCTGATGCCAGCGTGAAGATTGATTCCTACTCTCCAGAAAAAACTGTTGTTTCGTTTTTTTCGGATCAACCAGGATTTCTTCTGTATAGCGAAATGCAATATCCGGGGTGGTATGCGGTGGTGGATGGAAAAAAACAAGATCTGCTTAAAGCTGATCTGTCTGTTTATGCGCTGCCTATAGAGAAAGGTAAACATACTGTGGAGTTTATATATCGTTCGAAGCCGTTGATGTATGGGGGTTGGATTTCTGCTTCAACGATATTAATTCTTGGGATTCTGTTTCTTTCTCCGAGATTCCGTTTGTTTATCAAAACTCCTAGAGTTTAGGGTGTTGGGAAGATTTTTTGAAAATTATGACTTTGGGGTGGTCGTAGACAGTGAAGGTTTCGTCGGCGTAATCATCGACAAAACTCAACCCGGGCAGAGGACAATTCTGGATTTGATATGAGACGGCACCGTAGGAAATATTGGGCGGAGTGAGACAAAGATTAAGGCCGGGAATGGGGAGGTTGGGACGGGAGGTAAACTGAACAACCGGACTGAACCCCAATTTTCCGGAAAAGAGATCCGCATAAAATTTCGATGCAGCCGGATATCGGTCGGGGGCGGAGGAAATTGAGCCGAAGAGGCGATTGCTGGACATGATAATGTAGTCTGTCTGAGCCAGACGGGCGGACATGTCTTGCCATTTTTCCGGCGTGTCCTGGCCATAAAGAGGATATTCTAATAAGCGAAATTCTGTTGGGTATCCTATGGGAAGGCAGTCGTCCCAATGGTCGCAGGAGAGAGTACTGCCGGAGGGGACGTTTTGGTAAATCCACTTACTGGCGGCCAATCGGCTATGAGGGCGAGTATAAATGGAGACAAAAGCCAAGGGCCAAACCAAAGTTAGTGCAAGGACAAGAATGAGTAAGATTTTGCTGATTTTTAGAATTTTAAATAACACGGCCCCAGCGGTAACTGCCAAAAAAGGGTATATGGGATAAAGATAGCGCATAGGTTGGGCGAACTGAGTACTTTGATAGAAAAATAGGCCAATTACCCAAAGGATGACCAAGTAAACATATCCATGGCGACGGTGATTGACAAGTACGTATGGCAGAGAGATTAAGCTGAGAAGCCCGAGGGGCAGACCCAAACCCCAATAAAGCAGATTGGAAAGGGAATACCAAACGGGCCTGGTGTGCAGCCATTGGACTGCGGGAGGAAAATAAGAGTCGGCGCCACTGAGAGAGTCGAGCTCTTTCCAATTTTGCAAGACCTTGGGGTTAAACTGAAGGCCGGTAAAAAGGTAAGGATAAAACACGCGCAAAGTAATCGCTGTTGTGAGAACGAAAATGAATCCCAGAATAATGGTGTTTATTTTTTGACCGGGTTTGAAAAAATTAATTAGCAGACCCAAAGCGATGACGGGCAAGAACAAGGCCGAGGAAATTTTGGCGGCCAGGGTGAGGCCAAAAGCTATACCTAATAGAGGACTGTTTATTAGTAATAAATATAATGAGAGAGTGAGGAAAAATACGGCATAGGGGTCGACGGCGAAGAAATGAGAAAGCTGAATAGGGAGGACAGACAGGGCATACATTAAAGCTGAAATCAAAGATAACGCAGTATTTTTAAATAAGCGGCTAGAAATGAGAAAAACCAGGACGATAGTTCCAGTATCGATAACGGCAGATGCGGCCCGACCAACCAGTGTCAGTTGACTATAATCGGCCCGATGTAATAGTTGGGATAAATACCTGACAAAGATTGCTGGATATGTGCCATAGACATAGAAGCCGAAGCCTATGTTGTGGGGGTTGAGAAGTGAGCGCGAGGTGTCGAAATATTCGGAGATAGTTTTGGGCCAAGACATGGCGCTGACAACCATGGTCAAAAACCTTTCATCGGGGTGGAGATGGTAGTTTTGGTCCCAGTTGCGGCCAACCGAGCGGAGAGTAAAACCCAAAAAAATAATGCACAGCAGGGCAAGGCGTTGAGACAGAGTCATAATATTTAGTTTACAAACAAGCCGAAATCTTGCGAAAAATTTACATATTTACCATTCTGGTCCGCTTGCTCGAATTTTTCCTTGAAAACCTCGGGCATGGTCATTACATAAATGTACTTTTCATTTCTATTAAAATTGTTTAAATAGTCGTCGTGGTACCGAGTGTCTATTGAGAGGACTTTGTCTGATGATTTGAAGAAATACACTCGTTCAAAAACAAAGCCGGGGAATGAGGCGACGTGAATGTGACGACCGAGGTATTGATTATTAATGATATCTGCTAATTGTACGTATTGACTGTTATATTCATTTCGGGCCGCTCTATTGAATGACGAGAGGTTTTCAAGTGAGTAGCGGCCTATTAGTAATGCTCCAATGAAAATTGAGGCCATTTTAATTACGAGATGCCTGGGTTTGGTGATAAGGCTGAAGGCCGCACTCATTGTGAGAGCAAACAAGGGATAAGAAATATGGAAGCGATGAAAACCGGGTGGTGAAATAGCGAGCGCCATGGTGGTAAATGATAGTGACATTGACAAGATGATGATCGAGTAACCGGGCGACTTTATTGATTTGATGAGTATTATTAATCCTCCTATTATTGATAATGCAAGTGATGTGGGATTCAAAAAACTGAGAGACCCGAAATTGTATCCTCCGGCTCCCCCAATGTTGTTTTGAACTAGAGATTTGACTGATAATTTAAAATTTGAAACGTAAAGAGATATTCGCTCTTTTAGATTAATCTTTTCATCTTTGTGAGATGACCATGATCCTCCGACCAGCGCTACTTGAGAAGTTCGCGAAGTGAATAAGTTTTCAAATTTATACGCGTGAGTGAAAAAGGGAAGTATTATAGTTATAAATCCGGTCAGTGATAAAGAGAGGTAGACTGCTTTCTTTTGGATTGATTTGGAGTTGGTAAGTAAAGGTACAATAAAAAGCAAGGGAATTGATATGTAGGATGAGTAGTAAAAAAGAAAGCAGAGACCACATACAATACCCAGGCGAAGAAAATCGGTATAGCGGGGAGCCTTGATGGAGCGGATCGATAAGTATAGAAATACCGTGAACACAGCGATACTGGAAATATAAGGGACGCCTAAAGTTTCAAGATAAAGCGAGGGAAAGAAAAGCCCGTATAATAAAACAGATATTATGGCGATTGAATCAGAGAATAATTCCCGAGATATTTTGTAAAGAAAGAGAGAAACCAAAAACGAATATGGCAAATTTGAAATCTTTATTCCCATGATGGTGTGTCCGAAAATGCTCAAAAAGAACTTTTGAATAATATAAAGCGGGGCAGGAAATTGCGAGATCAGAACGGTTTTATCTTGGGGAAAACCAGAAAAAAAGTTTGATTTAATGAAATCTGTAGTCGATGAGACGTAGGCAAGAATAGTGTCGTCTGTGTGCAGGCGAGTTGGCGAAAATAGCAAGAAAAGAATGGTTGGGGGAATGAGGGCTATGATTATGGGCACGAAGAAAGTCCGTAGCCTGAATGAAGGTGGGAACTTTTGACTGAATATACCGGGAAGTAAAATCAGTATGACAGAACTTAGCCAGGTGACTATCAGAATAGGATGATACTTATCTAAATAAATCATATAAGAGGTATATAGGCTTAAGAAGACGGCTGAAGTAATAGAAAGTAAGTGAATATTTTTCATGAGCCTGAACAGGATTTAGAGACAGAATAAATGGAGGCCTTGGAAGCCTCGTTTCTGTAAATTGGAGTGAACTGGTTTTTCCAGAGGTCCCAGTTGGGGTGGATGAAGCCCTCAGGAGAATCCAGAAGCTCGACATAGGAAATGTTGTAGAGATGCAGGAGACGACAGGCGGCCTGCCGGGTGGGGGCGGCGTAAATGGCCACAGCAAGTTTTTCCCGGGTACCGGCGTTGTAGCCAAAAGACCAGGTAAAATAAGAGTAGCCGTTGAACACTTTGCGGCCGGCAAGGGAGGCGGAATGATAGAACCAATAACTATTGAGAACGATGGAGTTGGGTGAAGTATAACGAGCAAAGAAATAGGCTTCAGGATTGGAGGAGACGTCGTTTAAATAGCCAAGAGAATCGTTTTTGACGGGAAAGAAATCGACGATACCGCCTAGGGTGAGGGGGAAAATGAGAAGAAGTGCGGGAAGTTTGAAGAACCAGTTGCGGGATGAAAGAAAAAAGGCCAAGAGATGGGCCGTAAACATCTGACCAATGATGAGGAAAAAGTTGAAAAACTTGTGATTGTTGATCAGATCCGGAGATAGTTGCCAGTAATTTGGGATCAGAAAAATAATAATCAGGGGCGGAAGAAGGATCCATGAACGACGGGGCGCAATAACAGCCCCGAGGGGAATTAAAAATAAATGCAAACCGATGTTGTACAGCCAGAATTTAGCTAGGGCGGAGGTGGTGGGGGGATCTGGAGTAAGAAAGCCGATATGTTTGAGCAGCGTGGGGGGAACCAGAGATGAAAAGGAATAGAGATAGAGCCAGGGCAGGACCCCGAAAATTGAGATGGCCATGGGTAAACGAAGACGGGGACGGAAAAGAAAAAACCAGCCCGCAAATATAAGGCCAATGGCAAATGCAGCTTGATTTAGGAGAAGAAGAGATCCCAAGATAAAGCCGGTAAGAAGGGAAAAGCGACGGGAAGGAATATATAAAATGTAAATCAAAAATAAAAGAAGGGCGAAGGAAAAAGCTAAATGGCGCTGGTTGGTGTAGATATTTAAATTCCAAAAAGCGGTTATCAGACTACCATTCCAAGGACCAAAAGAGGGAAAGTGTGATAATGATTTGAGATTTATGATTGATGATTTAAGAGCAAAGTTATTGATTTTTAGATAGTCCAGCCAAGAGAAAGAGCCATTGAAAAGAAAGAACAAGACAGAGAGGATGGCGGCTAGACGACGGGAAAAGAGCGAGTAACTGAAACGATAGATAAGAAGCAGGAGGAAGGCAAGACCAGTAGCGCTCATTAAATTTAAAGCCCAGTCGAGGCGGACTCCCCAACTCTCCAAAAGGGCGACTAAAAAATAAAAAAAGTAGTGATAACGGATAGGCTCGCCTGGGTAAAGGGGGTGTTGTGGGGGAAGGTTGGACCCAAAGGAAAATGAACGGATGAGGGGGATGTGCTCACCAAAGTCACTCCAAGCCTTGGCGGAAATCATTATTTGATTTGTCTGAGGAGAGTAGGAAAAAGTGTGCCACATAAGCCAGAAGGAGAAGGCGAAACTCGCCGATATTAGGGCTATGGCGGGTAAGGACGACAAAATTCGCATGAGATGAATTATAATCCGTTTGTGGGACAAGATTTGCCGAGTATACTTTGGTGGTGGTTGGTAGTGGCGGGTGTGGGACTTAGTGTGTGGCCAGTGGTGAGAATAATATTTAAGTCTTGGTTTGACCGAGGATATTTTGCTACGAAGGCGGCGGGAATAGGGGTAGTAACCTTTGGAGTGTGGATTATTTCCAGCTGGAAGCTGGCCGAGTTTGGACAACAATTAATTTGGGTGGTTTTGGCGGCATTGGCAATCCTGTCCTGGTGGAAAATAAAAAAATCTAAAGAGGAGATAGACTGGGCGGTGGTTTTGAAGGAAGAGTTGTTTTTTGGAGCGGCATTAATTTTTTGGTCGTGGGTAAAGGCTTATGAACCGACGATAAACGGGTTGGAAAAGTTTATGGATTATGGTTTCACCCAATCGATTATGAAAACGAGATTTTTTCCGCCTGGGGATATGTGGTTCTCGGGCGAGTCAATAAATTATTACTACTTTGGGCATTTGGCAATGGCCGTTCTGACGAAAATATCAAATTTGCAGTTGGCTTATACGTTTAACCTGATGCTGACCACGTTGTTTGCTTTGTGCCTGACTATGAGCTTTGGGATCGGCTACCAACTTTTGGCAAAATCTTCAAGAAAAGTAAAGTTATGGGGGGCGGCACTTATAGCATTTTTGGTAACATTGGGCGGAAATTTGCAAACGATTTATGCCCTGACTAGCGGATATAACGGCGAGGAGACGCCGCCGCCGTTTTGGGAAATTAAATTTGATCCCAATGGCTGGAAAAACTATTGGTATCCCAATGCCACGAGATTTATTCCATACACGATTCATGAGTTTCCCAGCTACTCGTTTGTAGTATCGGATGTACATGGGCATGTTTTGGATATTCCATTTTTACTGTTGGCAATTGCACTTTTAATTAACATGTTTGGGGTGAATAACGAGGACAAGACGTGGCACCAAAGGGCCATTTTTGGATGGGTGGCGGGGATAATGTTTATGACTAGTGCGCTGGATGGACCAATATACATGGCTCTTTTTGTCTTGATGTATGTATTTTTCAGCAATCCCAAATTATCGATAAACAGGGCGTGGATTGAACAAGCGGCGAAAGACGTGGGACTGGCAATAGTTGTGTTTGTGATAACTGTGCTGCCGTTCATGTTGAGCTTCAAGCCTTTTGTGTCGGGAGTAGCTGTAAATTGCCCGCCGGAAAGTCTCGCAAATTCCAAGATTGGTCCGCTTGTGTTTGAAGAGGTGGAAAAGTGCCAGAGGTCGCCGGTGTGGATGATGTTGGTATTGTGGGGACTGTTTTTGTGGGGGGGAATTTGGTATGTATTTGCCAGGGACAAAAATCCCGTGACGAAGAAAATGTTTTACTTGTGGTCTGCGTTTTGCCTGGGGTTAATCTTATTTGCGGAATTTTTTTATTTTAAAGACATATATCCTCTGCATTTTCGCAGCAATACCATGTTTAAGCTGGGTTACCAAGTGTTTATTTTGATGTCGATAGTAACGGGGTACACGATAGTCAAGTATTTCGAGTATCAGGAAAAAAAGTTGAAGTTTGCTTTTTGGGTGGGAGTGATTCCGATGCTGGTATTGGTATCGATATATCCATGGTTTTCGGTGAGAAGTTATTTTGGGGGACTTAAGACGTATCAGGGCCTGTATGGACTGAAATGGCTGGACGAGAGATACCCAAATACGCGAGCGGCTATTGACTGGTTTAAGAAAAATGTCGACGATCGCGACCAACCGGTAATAGTTGAGGCGAGCGGGGACAGCTATACGGATTTTGACGCTATTTCTACATTCAGCGGCTTGCCGACTGTTGCCGGGTGGGTGGTTCACGAGTGGCTATGGCGGGGCAGTTATGACCCGATTGCGAAAAGAGGCGAGGAGGTAAGAGGCATTTACGAGTCGGAAGATGTGGAAAAAAGCCGAGAGGTGTTGTCCAAATACAATGTAAAATATATTGTGGTGGGCGATTTTGAAAGACAGAAGTACCCGCTGTTAAATGAAAGCAGTATAGAAAAATTGGGTGAGGAGGTGTTTGTGAGCGGGACGACAAAAATTTACAAGGTCAGTTGAGAAGATCAGCAACGTAGCGGGAAATTGATTGGGGGTCGTTGGGTAGTGGCGTCAGCACCCACTGGTTTAAGTACTTACCAGAGACCGGGGGGTGATAGAGCTGGTCTGGGGTGGAAAGGGTATGAGATTTTAAATTAAACTTTCTGGCGGACATGGCTAGTTTGGTCAGGGCGAAATAGTGATCGGGGGCAATATCCGTCTGAATTTTTTGGATAATGAGATCATAGAGGCGGCGATAAAGGGCGGGGTCCGGGCGGGAAAGAAGTTTGTCTTTAATGGCCTGGATCACCTGGGCTTGACGTTGGGAGCGGGCAAAGTCGGTGCCTTCTTCTGAGTCCCCAGAGTGACGCGATCGTACAAATTTAAGGGCTATGTTTCCATCCATATGTTGCTGTCCTTTGGCAAAAGTAATGGTTTCATAACGGCATTTGTATTCAGGGTCGCCGGCACAGAGATCGTCTTCTTTCCCGGCTATGGGGTACTGAGTATCGGTAAACGAACGCTCTACCTGAACGTCAATTCCTCCCAGGTAGTCGACTACCTGGGAAAAAGTAGCAAAGTCGAAGACGACAACAAAATCCACCGACTGGTCAATAATCTCAGAAACGGCGGATTTGGCCAGGATCAAACCGCCGGAATCGCCCGCTTTTTCCCGTCCATAGTGGAAAGCGGTGTTGATTTTGGCTTGGAGAGAGGGAACCCAAAGGTCGCGAGGAATGGATAAGAGAACCGGAGATGAGGAGGGGGAAATCGAAGCGAAAATAATGGTGTCGGTCAGATCAGGACTTTCGTGAGAGCCACCGCCGATACCCAGAATCAGAAAGTTGGTTCGACCCGAGTGGGACGGGAGGGAGGAAGAGGAGGCCGAAGTTATAAATCTTATGATGCTGCTTACGGGCTGACGGAGAAAAAACCAGCCGAAGCCAACAACCAGCAGAAGGATAACCAGAAAGACAACCCGCAATAATTGGACCTGGGAGAGTAGGCGGCGTTTAAATTTGTTAAACTTTTCGGACATGGATACTTTGGGAGGATTGAACCCCGGACAAAAAAAGGCCGTAACCTTTGAAGGCGGACCCCTGCTTATTTTAGCAGGAGCGGGAAGCGGGAAGACAAGAGTCTTGACACACAGGGTCGCCTGGCTGATTGAAAAGGGCGCAAAACCTGAAGAAATACTGCTCTTAACGTTTACAAATAAGGCGGCGGGGGAGATGATAAAGCGAGTAACAGCCTTACTTCACCCCTTCGGTTACTCTCAGGGATATATGGGGCAAGGGGGAACATTTCACAGTTTTTCGGCTAAAGCACTGAGAAGATATGCCGATGAGGCGGGACTAGACCCCAACTTTGTAATTTTTGACGAAGCGGATCAATTGGACACGGTAAGGCAAGCTATGACAGCTGTCGGAGTAGATGTTAAGGCTATTAGGCCGGGAAGTGTACTGGGGGCGATATCTGATGCTAAAAACGAACTTATCGGTCCGACTGAATACGCAAGTTTTGCTCGAGGAAATTTTTCGGTGACGGTGGCTCGAGTGTACCTGGCTTATCAACAGCTTCTGCGAAAGTATAAGGCTTTGGATTTTGATGATTTATTGGGAGAAATGGTGAAGCTAATAAAAAGTAATTCGGAAGTAAGAGAGAAATTGCAAGAAAGATTTAAGTATGTTTTGGTGGATGAGTACCAAGATACCAACAAAGCCCAGTATGAAATCACTAAGACTCTAGCCCAAAAATATAAAAATCTAACGGCTGTGGGGGATGCGGCCCAGGCGATTTATTCGTGGAGGGGGGCAAATTACCGAAACCTACTGGCTTTGAGAGGAGATTTTCTTGATCTGACCATTTTGAACCTGGAGCAAAATTATAGATCTACGCAAATAATATTGGACGCGGCCAAAAGTGTAGTTTCCAAAAATAAAAACCATCCGATTTTGGATCTGTGGACGGTAAGGGAGGGCGGAGAGAAAATAATAATTTACGAAGCGGAAAGTGAGTTGGAGGAGGCGGGTTTTATCGTTGCTCAGCTGCTCAGCTGCTCACTTTTGCAGTCATTTAGATATTCTGATTACGCTGTTTTATACCGGACTAATGCGCAGTCACGGGTGCTGGAGGAAGCGTTTTTACATGCAGGTATCCCCTATTCACTGGTGGGAGGGGTGAGGTTTTATGAGAGAAAGGAGATAAAGGATGTGTTGGCATATTTGCGCTTAGTCTTGAATCCGGAGGACGAAGTGGCCAAGAAGAGAGCCGAAAAGAATGGGAAGGGGAGGTTGCAAAAATTACTAATTTTTAATATCGAATTTCTAAATAAAAAATCTTTGGAAGTATTGGATGAAGTGTTGAAAGTGACTGGGTATTTGGAGCAGTTTGATGAACTGAACGAGGAAGATGCAGTAAGGCTCGAAAACATTAAAGAATTGAGGAGCGTGGCCCAGGAATTCCCAGAGTTAGTGCATTTTTTAGAAAATGTGGCACTAACAGAGCGGGAGAGTAGAAGAGCTGGAGAGTATAAGAATGGAGCAGTAACTCTAATGACGTTACATGCGGCTAAGGGACTGGAGTTTAGACATGTGTTTATGGTGGGGATGGAAGAAGGGTTATTCCCCCACTCCCGCTCTCTTATGGATTCGGAACAAATGGAGGAGGAGAGGCGCTTGGCGTATGTGGGAATGACCCGGGCGATGGATAAGCTGTATCTGACGTATGCACGGAGACGATTGTTTTTCGGATCGCGGTCGAATAATCCGGTGTCCAGATTCTTGGGCGATATTCCGGAGAAATTAATAGAAGTTAACCAAGAAATTAAAAAGGTTAAGAGATTAAGTTTGGAACAAAATTGGGGATTCGATGAGGAAGGTAACTGGAAGTGGAGACCGGATTAGTTTGTTAAAATAGGCTATGACTTATTTGGTGGGAGGTACTCCGCGAGCGGGGAAAACTGCCTTGAAAAAATTGTTGTTGGGAAAGTATGGAATCCCTGGGTTTTGTACTGACTATCTAAGAGACGCGTTGGGACACGAAGCTCCGAAGTTTGGAATAAAAAAAGGAATGAGTGATATTGAAAAATCAGAAATTTTGTGGCCGTTTTTTAAAGGAATCCTGAATCAGAGAATAAAATACTATAAGGACGACCTTCTGGTTGAGGGAACTAATTTTTTGCCAAGATATTTGAGTGAATATAAAGAAAAAAATGATATAAAAATGGTTTTTTTGGGATACGCGGACTTAGACCCGGAGGAAAAATTGAAACAAATTAGAAACAACCCAGGCGCTGAGGGTGAGTGGACTAGCGATATGAGTGATTCGGAGTTAAGGGACTTGGTCGATGAATTTATCAAAATTAGTAAATATTATGAGTCAGAATGTGCGAAGTACGGAATTAAGTATTTTGACACTTCTAAGAATTTTGAAGATGTTATAAAGCAGGCAGCTGATTACCTGACTGGTAAGTAGACATGGACAAAGAAGAATGGAATAAAGGGGCGGGGCACCCGATGCAATCATTTGAGTGGGGAGAGTTTAGGGAGAAGATGGGAAATAAAGTGTCAAGAATAATTGGCGAGAAGCAATATCAAATAATTTGGAGTAAATTGCCTTTGGGATTTTGGTTCGGATATTGTCCGATGAGCGAGATGCCCAGTGAAGCAGATTTAAAGAAATTCGAAGGAGGCATCGGTGTAAGATTTGAGCCGAATGAGATGAAAGGAACGAAAATACCGGAAAGACTGGTGCTGGGAAGGCATTTGTTTAAGCCGAAGACATATTGGATAGATTTGACGAAGAGTGAAGAAGACTTGCTGAAAAATATGACCAGTAAGTGCAGATATAATATTCGACTGGCAGAAAAACACGGCGTGACAGTCGAAGAAGACAGTCTAAGCCTAAGTGAATATTTGAGATTGATGTTTGGGAAAACTTCTAAACGGCAGAAAATTTATGCCCATTCAGAAAATTATCATCGGGAGCTAGTCAAACTGGATTTCGTGCATTTGTTTAAGGCTGAATATAAAGATAAAGTTATAGCTAGCTGGGTGATTTTCGCCTGGAAAGACTTTATTTATTACGCGTATGGGGCGTTTGATGATGAATATAAATATCTGATGGCGCCAGTGTTGGGATTGTGGGAAATAATAAAGTGGGCAAAAAAAGAGGGATATAAAACAATGGATTTGTGGGGAGCGGAAGAAGGAAAAGGGTTCAGCCGGTTTAAGGAGCAGTTTGGCCCACAGTTGGTGGAAATGGCGGGGACTTATGATTTGCCGATCAATGAGCCTTGGTATATGTTTTTCAGAATTGCAGAGTGGGTGAGATGGAAGGCGTTGAGGGCTTTTTCTTAACTAGATCGACGAAACCGTAACTTCGCCTCTGCTAGACGCTCATCGAGTTCGGCGCCTCTCATTCTCAATTGCCGTATCGAGGGTATTTTGCGATTATCAGGCGAAGGGGTAAAAATATACTCTTTCTTTTGGTTATCAAAATCCAGATCGGCTTCAAAAGCTATATCGCCGAGTGATAAAGTAATATTCTTGATGCTAATGCGTTGACCCCCCAGTTCCAAGGGAATTCTAATCCCCCCCTTTGGCAAATGGCCATTGTTGGCGTTAATCTGGATGTTAATAGAGGTGAGTAATCCTTTCTCCTCTTCGTTCAGGTAAATTTTTTCTGGTGCAACTTCTCCACCCATTTGCAATTGGGTTGATTATGACACGTCACAGAGGATTTTAAAGTCACAAATTCGACAAAGCTGTGAACCGGAACAATGAAAATCTGATTTTGAGATCTGGTCGGCGTAGGAAAAGATTTGCTGCTTGGCTTCTTCCAGTTGGGCGATAGTGCGGGCGGTGGAAACTTTCTTTTGCTGGTCAAAAAAGTAAAGGCTGAGAATGACGTCCGCTGGGCGACGATTAAAGGCGGGTTCGCGTAGGAGTGTGGCCACGAGAGCATAGAAAGAAAGTTGGAGATCTTTATCGACGTCCTTTTGGGTAGGGACGGTGGTACTGGTTTTGTAGTCAATGATTTCAATTTTGCCGTCGGGCAGTAAATCGACACGATCTATTTTGCCGCCGATTTTAAGATTTGGCGAAAGAGGGACTGTGAATGGCTCTTCGAGTTTGATGGGAAGACGTTTGGGGTCGAAATTATTTTTGAGATACTCGGTTAGATAACGCTCGCCTTTTTTGAAATATTCCTGCTCGTGTTTTTTGTTTAAATATCCTTCTGAAGACCAATTCTTTTTAAGGAGATCGATGATGTTGGATTGTTCCCCTTCGCCCTGCGAGCTGCGGAGGGATAAATAAAAATCTTTAAGGGTGGCATGGATAGTGTTGCCGAAAGAGGAAGCGGCTGAAGGGGGGGTGGGGATTTTCAAAATATATTTGGCTTTGTAGTGTAAGGGGCAGTCGAGAAATGTCTGGATTTGAGAATAACTTAAATAGCTTATAGCTGACATCTTAGAGCTTTTAGGAGTTATTACTTCTGACTTTTGCCAGTCAAGAATCGAGAGCTGGAGAGCGGGAGAGCTGGAGAGTGTAAGAATTTGGTCGCCGAGAGTCTCGGTGATGAATGGGGAGAGCTTTTTGGTGCGTTTGCCCTCGCCGTAGAAATCCGAAGCGGTTAAGAATAATTTATCTTTGGCCCGAGTGAGGCCGACGTAAAAGAGACGGCGTTCTTCCTGCAAGTGAAAGTCTCCTTCCGGCAGAATTTCCTTTATGAGCGCATCGGGGACGGGAATGGGTTCGGAGCGGGAACGAGAAGGAAAACGGTCGACGACCAGATTAATCAAAAAGACAACTGGGAATTCCAGGCCCTTGGCGGAATGAACCGTTAAAATATTGACAGCGTCGTTTTGACCCCAATCGATTTCAGCGGACAAGGGAGATTCGCCTATATCCGAGGAGAGATTGAGCCAGTCGACGACGGAGCGGACTGAAGCATCGGAATTCTGGGTTTCGAAGGACTTTAATTTATTAAAAAACTTCATGATGTTTTGGGCTTTGATTTCGTCGATAGGAGCCTTGTAATCGAGAATGGCTTTAAGAAGCCCGGATTTTTCCAAAAAATCGTAAAGAATCTGGCCGGCGGTTTCTTTGGGAACAAGATGTAAGTGGCGGTTGATTAACTCAACAAGCGGCTTAACTGAGGTAAGTTCGGATTGCTCGCAGGCTGTGAATAATGACAAATCTTGTTTTCTGGCAAGATTGGTGATAACGGCCAAATCGCGGGGGGGAACAGAAAAAAAATCCATGGCCAAGACGCGATAAAAAGAGGCGTTATCCTCGAAGTTGTAAAGAATCTTGAGATAGGCAATCAGGTCTTTGATTTCGGGCTGATGAAAAAGACGGCCGGGGCCTAAAAACTGATGGGGAACGCCATGACGGGAAAGGGCCCGGATGAAAGGTTCGGCGTGGGCGTTGGCGCGGACAAGAATGGCGATGTCTTTGAAAGTTATTTTGTTTTTTGGTCCTTCGACTTCGCTCAGGACTTGCTCATTAATTCGCTTCGCGACGAGTTCGGCTTCGTTTTCAACGCGGTCGGAGTGAAGAAGTTCGATTTTATCGCCTTTGATTTTGCGAACAGATATTAGTTTCTTATCAATCCTTTCTTTTATTTCGAGACGATCGGGGTTGTTGTTTTGGATCAGAGTGTATGCCCTATCTAGAATCTCCTGGGTTGAGCGATAGTTTTGGGTGAGGGTAATTAATTTGGCGTTGGGGTAAGTCTGTCTAAATTGGATAACATTAGAAACCGCCGCGCCGCGCCAGCGATAGATGGCCTGGTCGTCGTCCGCAACAACCGTGAGGTTGGCGTTGGGAGCCGCCAGAAGGTTGATGAGCTGGTTTTGGGCGTAATTGGTATCTTGAAATTCGTCTACTAAAACATATTTAAATTTTTGTTGATAAAGCTGAAGAACGTTGGGGCGGTCGCGGAAGAGTTTGAGAGAATATGAAATTAAATCAGAAAAGTCCAATGCACCTTCTTTGACTTTCAGGTCGGAATAATCGAAATAAAGCCGAGCTAGTTCTTGATAGTTCGGGTCTTGATTTTTTGACCAGGATAAATATTGGGAGGGATTGATGTCTTCGTCTGCCAGTCGGCTGAAATGCTGGAGAATGGCAGATAGAAATTTTGTGGGATTACCCAAGGGGCGATAATAATCGAGTTGAAAATCAAAAAGATGATTTTTAAGCAGAGAAATCGCGTCTGCCCCGGTTAATAACTTGTAGCTTGTGTCCAGGCCAATGTTTAAGCCTTCGGCACGCAGGATTTGATCACAGAAAGAGTGGAAGGTGCTGATCCACATCTGAGTGTAGCCGTAGGGCAGGGCGGAGTCGACGCGCTCCTCCATCTCCAAAGCGGCTTTTTCGGTGAAGGTCAGACAGAGAATTTCTGAGGTTAGAGCAAGGCCCTGGGAAATTAACCACTTGACTCGCTCGGTAATGGCCGTGGTTTTGCCGGTTCCAGCGCCGGCGATGATCAAAAGCGGTCCGGATTTGTGGGTCACGGTCTCGAGCTGTTGTTTGTTGAGTTTTTTGGCTTCGGACATGTCCCAATAATACCTCACCCCTAACCCCTCTCCTAAATTCAGGAGAGGGGGAATAAAAGAAGTAGGGTAAAATTTGTCTATGCGGATATGCGGATTGGATGAGGTTGGACGCGGTTGTCTTGCGGGACCGCTGGTGGCCGCGGCAGTTGTGTTAAATAAACACAATTTGTCTTTGAAGGACAGCAAGAAATTAACACCAAAACAGAGGCGGAAACTTTATAACCGGATGAAACGGGCGAAAATGGAGTTCGCTGTCGAATCTATTTCCGCAAGACAGATTAATAACCGGGGAATGGCGTGGGCAAACAAACAGATATTTAAAAATCTTATTAATCGAATCGAGGCGGACAGGTATATCGTCGACGGGAGTTTGAAGATTAGAAATGCCAAAAGCCTGATAAAAGCGGATGGAAAAATAAAGTGCGTGATGGCTGCGTCGATAGTAGCAAAGGTAGAGAGGGATAGATTAATGACCCGCCTACATAAAGAGTTCCCAAAATACGGATGGAAGTCCAACGTGGGTTACGGCACCAAATATCATATCCAGGCAATTAAGGAACACGGTATGAGCAGGTATCACCGGAGTGTGTTTGTGACAACGGCATTAAGAGATAAAGTGACAATATGAAAGGATACCTACCACTCGCTAACGCTTGTGGATCCTTTCATATATCTGCGCTGCGCTTGCTATGGACCATATCGCTGTTGTGAACCCAAAACTTAACTTAATTGAGAAAATTTTGAATGGGCAAAAGAAAATTGAGTCAAGGTGGTTAAAAAATAAATCTGCGCCGTGGGATAAAATAAAAGTCGGAGAGAAAAAATATTTTAAAGATGCTGGAAAACCAATCACGGCGATGGCCGAGGCTGAAAAAGTGATGGAAACGACGGATATGAAGAAGGCAATCGGGCTGTTTGGGTCGGGGGAATGGGCTAAAGGTAAAAATTATTGCGTTTTAATATGGATGAAGAACCCAAGAAGAATCGCGCCCTTTAAAATTAACAAATCAGGTTTCGGCTCCGCCACTGCGTGGTTGGTTGTGGAAGATATTAATAAGGTCAAGATTATCTAAGCTAGTTTGCCAGGTTTGCGTTTTTATATTTGGGGTCTAGAGTTACTTCTTTGCCAAACCACTCTGGGGGTGAGAATGAGTCAGCCTCTTGCTCGGAATGAAACTCCACTTCGGCTAAGGCGAGTCCTTTATGATGGCCTGAAAAAACATCCAGTTCAATAATTAATTCCCTGTAAGGAATTTTGTATCGGGTTTTCTCTATTCTTTTCCCTTGGGTTTGTGGCCATAAATTGTCGAATTCTTCATGGGGAATAAACTCTTCTATCTCCTCTCGGTATCCGGATGGATATGACCTTTTGTGGGTTCTTAAATAATTTGATCCCATTTTTCTAATCCTTAGCTCGTCCCCTGCTGGAGAGGCTAAGTAGCCTTGCAGGATGTCGGTTTTCTCTAAACTTTCCAAGTCCGGTAATGTTTTGACTAAAAATTTCTTTTCAATTTCGAGACGCTTTGTAAATAGGGCTTCTCCCTGTCCCGTCAACATATCTTCCATTTCCTCTAGAATCGTGGCTAGTCTGAGATTTAGGACTTCTTGGTTTTCATTGGGATTTTCTCTTATTGAGGAGAGTTCTAATTGGATATTTTTATAGCTTTTTTGAGTACTACCGTCGGCAATATTTGTAACGTAAGAGAGAAACTTCTCAATAAAACTGACGCATATTGTCTTTATTTCTTTTACGGTAGATGGTGGTTTTGATTTGAGTTTCCCTATCTCGAAAATTATTTCACGTACCTCTGGATGGTCGCCCTTTGATAAAAGTATGTAGTTAAAGACCTCGTAAAAGGCTAGCCCGACAAAATAGCCTGTGGCTCCGGCAGATATCCCGGTCTTGAGTTGACTGCCACAAGAATTGAGAAGAGAGAGTGATCTTTTGTAAAATTTTTCGGCGGCTTCGTGCTGTCCCGTCAACATAGAATCGTTCATATCGTACTTTGTTGCCCCTGAAAAAACGTCGTATATCATCTTAAGAACTATTAGAGTTCCGAAGATTCCCGAAATCATTGGAATAACTGCAAACTGTTTACCCCATGCGGATATGGGCAAGAATAAGTTGGGATTAAGAGCTACAACAGTCATGAGAGAAAGAAACACGAGTGAGGTCATAAAGGATCGATAGAGATCAACTGTTAATTCGTTGCCAAAGGGCTCAAATTTCATCTTGATATTGGATAGTGAAACAGCAAACCAGGCAGTTCCCGAAACCATGGTAATAGGGATAAGCACGCTCACTAATATGCTGGTGTCCAGAAAGAGTAGTGCGGGAATAGATATCAAGCCGTAAATTAAACTTTCCAATAATCCTTTGGAATATTTATTCTTAAGGGAATCTTCGGCTGCAGCAAGTTCTACTGCATTTAGATCTATTTTTAAGAACCGCCTGAAGAGAATCTTACGAAAATACTTTTCCAACATGTTTCGATTATGGCATTCACGGAGAGGTCGGGCAAGGACAGGCTAATAATCCGAGGTTGGTCTTGCCGCGGCATGGCTGGCTGTGGAAGATATTAATTTAATCAGGGTTCCACAAAATTAGAGTTTTTGAGCCACGGGTCGTAGCAGTCGTCATAAAAGTTTCGTTCCCAGGTGTGATTTTTGAGTTCGGACATGAGCTGGTCTGATAATCTACGGCCATCGGAGACGGAAGTGTTTTCTATGGCGTACTTGACTTTGCGAATGCCGGGAATGGTTGTTGATATTTCCGGCCAGGATAAAATATATCGGAGGGCTAATTCCGGCAGGGTTTTGGCTTCTGATCTGAGAATGTTTTTTAATCTGTCAGTCCGGACTATTAATTCTGGAAGACGATCAGGAGAAAAATAGTTACGACGGAAGTCACCATCCGCAAATCTGGTGTCAACCGCCAGAGTTCCAGTTAGTCCCCCTTCGTCCAGGGGGACACGAGCTATGAGGCCGATATTATTTTTTCTAGCATATGGCAGAAATTTTTCAGTGGGTTTTTGATGAAAGATGTTGAAGATAAATTGAATTGTAGAAATCAGACCGGTGTCTATGGCTTTGAAACAATTTGAGGGTTGATAGTCGTTTATGGAAATGCCCCAGTAGCGGACTTTGCCGGATTTGATAATTTTTTGGATAGTTTTTTTCCAACCGTCTTCGTCTACAAAATCGTCTTGCCAGACATGAAATTGAACCAAATCTAGATGATCCACCCCGAGACTTCTTAATGAGTCATCGACACATTTTTCAATCCAGTCGTTCGGGAAAACTTTTGAAATGGGAATGTTTTTAAACGCCGGCCACTTCATGTTTTTGCCGGGAACTTTGGTCGCGATAACTAATTGATCACGCCTGCCGGAGTCTTTCAGGAATTTGCCGATAAGTTCTTCAGATGGGTGCCTGTCTGGCTGAGAATTCGAGTATCCGTATACCCAGGCGGTATCAATAAAATTGCCGCCGAGTTCCACGAATTTGTGTAGTGCTTTGAGGCTTTCGTCTAGGTCCGAGCCGACCCAACAGCCGGGATCATTGGCTAACTGCCACGTGCCCATGCCCACTTCCGAAACTTTTAAACCCGTTTTGCCAAGGGTCCGGTATTTCATGTTAATTCTTTGAAGTAATCAATTCGCCCTTCGCCGGGCACGTAATAATTGGGGATTTCACTTACTTTTTTGTAACCATTCTTTTCGTAAAACTTTCTCGCGGGGATATATGAATCAATATCGCAGGTGAGAACATGAATATATCGCCCTCCCCTTTCTTTAACAAGTTCTTCCATTTTGCGAAGTAACTCTGATGCAATTCCTTGATTACGATAGTTTTTGTGGACCGCAATATAGTCAGAGTCCATTTCGTACCCTCCGCTGCCGTATTTATTTTCCCTGACACCGATTGCCCCAATAATTTTTCCCCTATCTTCGACATACCAATACTTGTGATTTTTATTTCTCAAACTATCAAGAGATGCCTGCTTAACCATGTCTTTTTCGTTTGGAGCCCAGGTTTGTTCGAAAGCATTAGGGCCTGTTAAGAAATCTCCGACCTCAATTGCTGTTGCCTTGTCTTTTAACTCATTTATTTCAAAATTCATATTTGGCTTTCGGATATTTTAGCCTAACTCGAGAAAGTATGGGGTGAAGGTTGGGTCGGGAGAGGAGGGATTTTGGATGAGAATTTTACCTTGGGTCGGAAAGAGGAGGGCGCGGGCGAGGGTGGAGTCTTGGCAGACGGTTAGTAATGCCAATGTCTCAACTTGGGTCATGTGGTCCTTGGCGAGGCGAGAGGCTTTTTGATATCGGTCTATAGATTCCTGAGATTGATAAATTTCCTGGGCAAGGCCTCGGGGGGTAAGAAAGTGGTTGGTGTGGACGAAATGATTACCGGATGATTGCTCAACTTCCTGATATTGAGGGGAGACGGCAATGTTTAACAGTTCGTCGTCTTGGATCAGGAAGTGGTTATAACCGGAAGCATGGGGAGTTTGGGATAGTAGTTGTTTGGCTTGGGCAAGTGAGCGGCATTCTAAAACGGCCCGAGCGACAAAATTACGGGGAACACCGATTTGGGAGTGGGGATGGAGATTATCAATACACTGAACAAGGCCCCAATTGTTGATACTCACCGACGTGCCAATAAGCTGGTGTTTGTAGTGCAACCCAAGAATAGTTGTGTTCCCTATTTTGGCTTTGAGGATGTATAAATCGTCTGAGGTTTCGCCGTCGCTACCTGAATCTTCGTTGTGGGCGACAACCGGCTGATTGTCCAGGTGAGTAAAAACGGTGGTGCAATGACTTAATTCGGAGCAGTTAAGAAGAAAAAAGTCCGCAAATGAAACTCTGGCGGCCTGGGCCATGCTTTGGGCCTCGACCAATATTTCAGGAAAGGCTTTTTGGGCGGCTTGGATATAGGGATCCACGGGGAGGATTTTAAGTTTTTTGACCCGCCGGCTAATTTCTGAGCGAAACGTTTGGCCTAAAAAATGACCCAGTTCGGCGTGGGAACCATAAAATTCCAGATACAAAAACGGGTGATTCATTTGTTCTTTCTATCCTGAAAGTGCTGACGATTATCGGTATATTGAATAAGTTCCCAGTTATCTACTACACCTACTCCACAATATAGATCGGAGTTTTCGTCGACGTCGATTAATAAGTGGTGTTGGACATGGTTGACCAGGTCGGGATTTCGGGCAACTTTTTCTGGGTCTTCCCAAAACAGCACCCCCTCATCGGAAGTTGTTTTAAGTTCTCCGGAATAACCAATTGCCAAGAAAATATGGTTGACGTTGATAAAACCTTTGTCCAGCACAACACCTGTAAAAACGCCCTTATACCGTAATTCCTTTATAGAAAGCCCTGTTTCTTCTTGAAATTCTCTACGGGCTGATTCTTCTATCGTCTCACCTGGTTCTACCTTGCCTCCAATGCCGGAAATTTTTCCAGGGAAAATCTGTTTAGTGGTGGACCGTTTCAAAAACAAAACTTTGTCACCATCTTTGAGAAAGATCAAGACAAAAGGGCTCACTTTAAATTTGGTTAAATCAAGATTCACGACTTACTTTTAAGGTATTTTAATCGAAGTTTAGGGGGAAATCTCTCGATGGCGTAGCGGAGCGTAGTGCGGGGTAACAGCCCAAGATGAGAGTCTAAGAAATTGGTGAGAACTTTCTGACTGCAGCGTTTGCCGACTTCTCTGAGAAGCCAGCCGACGGCTTTGTGGATCAAATCTTCTTTGTCGTGTAATAGCATTTCGGCGATTTTGAGTGTTGGCTTGGGATCGCCTTTGTAAATAAATGCGAATGTGGACAGAATGGCGATGCGGCGTTCCCAAAGAGATTTTGATTTAGCCAGTTTGAATAAAATATTTAATGGTTTATCTAAAAGGTATTCACCAACGATATTCGGGGCGGAGATATCAACCAGGTCCCAATTGTTGATGTTTTTGGTATTTGCCAGGTAAAAGCCATAAATATTTTTGCGGTCTTGGACGCCTGATTTGGCAAAACGGTTGACCAAGATTGCCAAAGCGATGGTGCGCTCTTCGTGGATTTTTGAGTTAAGAAGTAATTGGATATCTGAAAGGGGTAAATCTTTGTACTTGCGAGAGATGGTTCGTGACTGGGGGACCATTAAACCCAGGAAAATATCCCCTTCGCCGTATTCCCCCGGGCCAGTTTTGAAAAACCGAGATAAAATTTTTGCCTTGGCGGGGTTGGCTAGACGGCGGATGTCTTTTTTTAAATCACTTAGCATTTTTCACTACTTCATAGCGAAGTTCAATTAATCGATTGCTGACTTTATCGACGTCTAAAAGCTTAAGATTCAGATCGAACTTTTCCGGGTTGAATAGGGGTATGCCTGCGCCAATCAAAACTGGTTCGATGCAAACTATCACTTCGTTTATCAGGTTTAACTTGGCAAATGAGCTGTTTAGAATTGATCCGCCTGTAAGGACGGCGCTAGAAAAACCCTGAGATTGGACATTTTCCAGGGCTTTGTGGGGTGATGAAGCCAATTCAAACTGATCTCCTACATCATAATTTTCATTCGAGGAAACGATTACAACTTTTATTCCCTTAATATCCTCAAGGTATTGTTTATCCCAAGTTTTAACGACTTGATGAGTCCTCCGACCCCAAATCATACACCCATGCTTTCTGATACATGTAAGCCAAGCGGTCCAACTATCGTGAGAGATAAAATCCTCCTCGTCATTTTCTCTGGCTATCATGTTATTCAGTGACATGGCCATGTAGAGGGTGACTTTCATTTGTATTCGGGATACATAAGTCCTTGTAAATTTGTGGAAGTGTATTTTTCGAAATCGAAATCAATGTTGAAAATTGATTTGAGGAAAATTTTGACGATATAGGCGTTGCCTAGCTGATTGGGGTGATAAAAATCTACATCTCCAGCCTTAAGCCCGGCAACCTCATTGCCGGAGGAAACGAAGGTGTAGAACTTCTTAAGGTCAAACTGTTTAGTTTCTGCAAATAAATCTATTAATTGACCGTTTGGGATTTTAATTTGAAAAAGTGTTTGATAATAGCCGGATTCGTATTTTGAACTTATGTAGTTATTGCCTGGGCACAAGTCTGACGAAAGGGCGATATAAGAATTGGGGAAAGAACTGACAACTTTTTGGATATTTGTCTGATATTCGTTGACAGAAAACTTATCGAAACGATCATTGTCTCCAGCAACGTAAACAACCAGATTTGGGTCGGACGGAATAAGGCCTTTGGCCTGCAAGTTTTTGATGTCCCCAGTTGTTGAGCCGTCAAAACCATAGTTGAAACAGCGGATACCCCAGGAAGGAATTTTCCAGTCTGTGTATTGGGACTCGAGTTCTTGTTTGAGAGCATATTCAAATATTTCTCTCCAATTCGGGTGGACCCATTCGGCGGAGGTTATGGAGTCGCCAATGAAAAAGATTTTATATTGCTGACCGGATTCGATAGTTATTTTTAAGTCACGAATAGGATTCATTTGTTCTAATCGGCTTTGATAAATAACGGCGCGGTGAATTTTGTGACAAAGCCGATACGAGAATAGAATCGGTTGGGATAGGTTCCTTCCTCGGTGGCAAGACAGTGAACTGCGTTGCCGGCATTTGTTGATTCCTGAACACAAAATAGGGTTGCGGCTTTACCAAAGCCTTCGCCGCGGACAGAACGGAGTGATCCAACATTAGAAATATATCCGATACCAAAGTAATTATTTAGTGTAGAAACTGCCACGGGTTTGTTTTCTTTATAAACCAGATAATAGTTTAATCTGCCAGAGCTTGCGTGCTTGAACCAGGCGGATTTGGCAATTTTGAGATATTCTCCAAGTTCCCCATATGGATTCTGCGGGTCGTTTTTTTGGTAACAGGTGTTGAATGTCTCGAGAAAGATCTCTAAGTCCGTTTCTGATGAAACTTTTTTGACGGAATCAAAATAAGTTTGGTCGATAGGACGGTTGTCATAAAACATCCAAGAGTCCTCGTTAATTTCTTTGAATTCTTTGTTTTCAAGAAAGTTTATTAAAGGTTCCAAGTCTTTTCTGCCTTCAAAATAAATAGCGGGTTTGCGACCTAGTTTGCTGAACGAATTTTCTACTTGGGCTAACTGGTTGGGGTTTAGTAACGAATCGACGAGGGCTAAATTCCAGAATGGAGATGGGTCGGTTTGGCAAAAGCTAATTGAGGCGAAACCTAGATCGACAAGCTGATCGTACATAATTCCGTTTTGAAGCTGTAAATATTTCTGAAGAAACTCGAAATTGGTCATGAATTTTCCGGCTCTGACAATTGGTGTGTGTGACTAAGTTTTTGGCCTAAAAGAGTTGTGGAGGAGGTGACTTGGGACATTTGATTGAAGGCGTTGGTGAGGTGGCGGTTTAAAACGCTCATGTTTTCGGTGACTCTGTCGTAATCTTTTTGAGCGGCGCGAAGAGCCTGTAAAATGGCCCTGGACTTGGCTTCGAGTTCTTTGCCTTGAAGGGATTGAAGGAGAACTTGAAGGTGGGCGTAAAGGGTATTGGGGGAGACCGGATAAACCCGTAGAGATCGGGAATAGTTGGTGAGTTCGCGATTGCTGGCGACTTCGTAATAGACAGATTCCGAGGGAATATACATGAGGGCAAAGTCCATAGTTCCCTCTTCCGGCAAGATGTATTTTTTGGCAATGTCACTAATATGCTTTTTTATGTCGGCGACTACAAAGTCGCCCAGGGGAAATTTGGAATCGATGCACAAAAGACCAGCGTCGGTTTTTAAAACGGCGTCCACTTTGACGCCGGATTTGAAGGAATATTGGAGGTGAAAAGCGTTTTTGGGGAAAGTAGATCCAATCATCTGGCCCAAGACTTCCTCTCCCAACCCACCCCGAAGCTTGGGGCTGGCTAAAAAATCCTGGAGGGACTTTATGCCACGGCCGACTTCGGACATTTCGCCCAGAGAGTGCTGGACATCGGCCATGAGACGGGTGGAGCTGTCCAGAGACGATTGGACAGATTGAAGCCATTGGTATAACCCCTGATCTCCAGAACGATTTTGGGTCAGCCAGCGGCGAATAAGCCAGAGGCTAATTGCAAAGCTGAGAAGAATTATTGATAAGATGGTTAGGAGCTGTAATGACACATAGACATTATATATCTAACCGAAGATGGACGACTCTTATAATAGGAACGGGGTTTTGGGTAATTTTGACGATATTTGTTTTAAATACCCCACCGGATAAGTGGTGGGTGGAAGTGATAGCCAATAGTTTGCTGTTTTTGGGAATGATATTTGTGGCGAGCTGGGCATGGGGGACTAGGAAATGGGGGATTGTCACTGCCGTGGGGCTGTGGAGCCTTGTCATAATGAGACGGTTGGACATATTGGATTGGATAACTTTCGGATTGTGGCTGGCAATTTTGGGGTTGATAAGTTTGTTTAATTAAAGTACTATTTGCGCGTGCAAATATCGAAAAGGAGTATAAATGATACTTTGGAAAAACAAGTGCGGGGAATGTGGTACCAGCTGATTGCCGACACAAAAACGAGCGGCGAAGCCCAGTTGGTTTTTGACGAACTGCTTACAGAAACAGAGACGACGGCCATCAGCAAGAGAGTGGCGGTGGCTTACTGGTTGTCCAAAAAAAGAAGTTATGAAAATATCAAACAAAACTTGAAAGTATCCAGTGCGACTATTGCCAGCGTCCAGCAAGGGATGGACAGAGCGGGGTGGAAGCTGGCACTGAGAAGGGTAATGGCTGACGAATGGGCGACGAAGTGGAACGGGAAGATAAAGGACTGGCTCAAAAGGTAAATTGTCCGCTTCGGTAAATGATTTTTTGGATTCCGTCTGCAAGATGAGCGGTGACGGTGCGGTCGGTTGTCGAGATAATGTCGGTATGGACGACAGAATTGTTGAAACCCATTTTTTCCCACTTAGCTTTGGATACCTTTGCGGGATTTGCCGTATAGGAATCGTGGTAAGCGGACCCTAGGGCGATGTGGGTGTTGCCGTAAGGCCCGGATATATTTTCGTCGAAAAGAGTTTCGGCCATGAATTTGTCGATACGGGAAAGACGTCTGTCGGTTAAAGAAAATTCACCAATTTTATCCGCATTTTTGGTGGCGATCATTTCTTTTAAGACAGAATAGTTTTTGGAGGCGGAGCTTTTGATTACAAGCCCATCCTGAAAATCCAATTTGATACCTTCGATAAGACTTCCGTAGCGATATAAGGGCTGGTTAAATTCGATGTGGCCTGTTGTCCCCCGCCAATCGGGAGAGATAAAAACCTCAAAACTAGGAATGTTTCTGCCGCCACCGCCCAGCCATTTGCGACCTGGGCCGATTTTGACCCTGAGATCGACTCTGACGCCTTTGATATGCAACTTGTCGATCTTTAGGGCATTGAGCTTAGTGCGAAGCCGATCGTTTTCTTGGAAAACCTGGCGCCACTTGGCAATGGGATCGGGCTCGTCCAAAAAACAGGCTTTGACAATCTGGGCCCAGTAATCCGCGGGGGATAGACTTGCCTCCTTGGCCATGGCGGGAGTGCCGTAGAGAGCCAGTGTCCAGGTAAATTTACCGGCGTTTTCTTTGGCGTCGCGCCAGTCTTTGACCGGCTTGAAGGCAATGTTTCGAGTCATTATTTTTTTGGGATCGATACCTTCCAATTCGTGTTTGTCTGATTCGGAAATGATGGCGATGGAGTGGTCAATTTCGTCAATCAGGCCACGCATGTAATGGCTTGGGAAAAATTTGAGTTGGTTTTTATTGGCTAGTTGATAATATTCCCGGGAGACGTCGTCCGGCTCGTAGGTGGTAAGGGGAATGGCGCCGGAGCGAAGAACCTGGTTGCGAAGCTCCACGTAGAGAGGCTTGGCGCATTCGCTGACAATGAGGCGAACTACTTCACCTTTTTTGACGCCGGAACCGGAGTTGAGAGCAAAATTGACTAATACTTGGGCGTATTTTTGCAAGATTTTCGCTGGAGGAGCGTAGGGATTTGCCATGGCGGGAGTATAGCATGTATAATTGAGGTGGTGAACGTAAATATTGTTGCCATGAGCATGATGATGACCTGTTGAAGCGGGGCATTGTCGTGTTAGGCCCCGCTAAGGCGGGGTTTTTTAGTTGTATGAAACAAATAATCACTATTACCACAGACTTTGGGGACGGGTTTGCCACAAGTCAACTAAAAGTGATTGTGGCGGGCTTGGGTTATGATGGTTATTTAGTGGAAAACCACGATGTGGAGCCGTTTTCGATAATTGAGGGGGCATATGGGATATGGCAGTTAGTCAAGTTTTGCTCGCCAGGGACGGTGCACTTGGGAGTTGTAGACCCGGGAGTGGGGTCGGAGCGGGCGGGAATTATAATAAAAACTAGAAACTTCTGGTTTGTGGGACCGGATAATGGGCTGTTGTATCCCGCGGCAGTTGCGGATGGAATTGAAAGAATTTGGAAAGTTATAGATTTTGAAAATGTTTCAAATACTTTCCATGGACGAGATATATTTATTAAAGAGGCGGTTTATTTGGCGTTGGGCGAGAAACCAAGAGGAGAAGAGATTGAAGAGATTAAGAAATTAAGATTTCAAGAAGGACAAGTAATTCACATCGATCATTACGGAAACGCTAAAATTTGGGGGGGGGAGACGTTCGGATTGCCGGTAGTCAAAACTTTTTCGGATGTGCCAGAGGGCAGTCCGTTGATTTTTAATGGCAGTAGCGACCTACTTGAGCTGGTGGTGAATCTCGGCAGCGCGCAGGAGAGATTTGGATTAAAATTGGGGCAGGTCATAAGTGAACTATGAACACCAAAAAGTATTACATCACCACTACGATCCCGTACGTTAACTCGGAGCCGCACGTCGGGTTCGCATTGGAGATAGTCCAAGCGGATGTGCTGGCTAGATACCACAGACTGTTGGGGGAAGAGGTGTTTCACAATTTCGGCGCGGACGAGCACGGGTTAAAGATATATCGTAAGGCGCTGGAATTGGGGAAAGGTCCGCAGGAATATTGCGATGAGTACGCGGCCAAGTTTGATGCTTTAAAACAAACTCTAAATCTAGATTACGATAATTTTATAAGAACCACTGATCCAAAACATATTGCGGCGGCACAGGAGTTTTGGCGAAGATGTTTAGCGAGCGGAGATGTATACAAAAAAAATTACAAAATTAAATATTGCGTGGGATGTGAACTAGAAAAGACAGGTTCAGAGCTGAAAGACGGGAAGTGCGAGTTTCATCCAAACCTGGATTTGGAAATATATGAGGAGGAGAACTATTTCTTCAGATTTTCTAAATACCAGAAACCGCTTTTGGAATTTTATGAAAAGAACCTAGATTTTGTAATACCGGAGGGAAAATACAACGAAATAAAGGAATTTGTGAAACGGGGCCTGGAGGATTTCAGCATATCGAGACTTAAGAAAAAAATGCCATGGGGCGTGGATATTCCAGACGATCTAGACCAGGTAATGTATGTGTGGTTTGATGCCCTGGTGAACTATATTTCCGCATTGGGTTGGCCGGAAGATGATAAAAAGTTTAAGGAGTTTTGGCCGGGGATCCAGACAGCTGGAAAAGACAACCTGCGCCAACAAACGGCCATTTGGCAGGCTATGCTCCTGTCCGCAGGATTACCAAATACAAAACAGGTGTTTATTCATGGATTCATAACGGTTAACGGGCAGAAAATTTCAAAAAGTGCGGGCACTGCGATTGCCCCAAATGAGATTACGGATAAATACGGCACGGATGCTTTGCGTTATTATGTGCTGGCTAAAATCCATCCGTGGGAGGATTCTGATTTTACGTGGCAAAAATTCAATGAAACGTACAATGCGGATCTGGCTAATGGGCTGGGAAATCTTGTTGCGCGCGTCGCAAAACTGGCAGAAAAAGTTGCACAGTTTGACCCTTCGACAAGCTCAGGGCAAGTAGCTGAACAAAATAAATTTTTGGATGAATTTAGGTTTGATGAGGCGTTAAGATTAATTTGGGAGCGGATTTCGGAACTGGATAAACAGATTGAGAAGGACCAGCCGTGGAAACTGGAGCAGGATAAGTTAGAAAGCGTGTTGAAAAACTACGTTGACACAATCAGGAAAATCGTGACTGGTTTGCAGCCGTTTTTGCCGGAAACGGCGGAGAAGATTTTGAAACAGTTTGCCGGACCGAAAATAAAAGCTGAAGCACCGCTGTTTCCGAGGATTCGATGATTGATGCGCACTGCCATTTGTATGAGATTTCGGAGGAGGAGTGGAAAGATTCCGGACTGGAGGCGATGATATGTGTGGGGGCGGATTTGGAAACAAGTAGAAAAGCAGTAGAGCTGGCGGAGAAGCACTCGGAAGTTTACGCTACTGTAGGAGTTCATCCTGAAGCAAGCCTCAAGCCACAAGCACCAAGTCTCAATGAATTACTTAAACTGACAAAACACAAGAAAGTGGTTGCAGTAGGAGAGACTGGTTTGGAGACGGGGAGTGAGGAGGAAATAAAATTGTTTAAATTTAATATAGATTTGGCTAGGGAGACGAAGTTGCCGTTGGTCGTGCATTGCAGAGACCAGTTTGAGAAGATTTTTGAGGTTTTGGATTACGATAAGGTCCAGATGCATTGCTTTACGGGTAACGAAGAGCAGATGAGAGAATGTGTGAAGAGGGGGTGGTATGTAAGCTTTGGGGGGATATTAACATTTAAAAAAAGTGAACATTTGAGAGAGGTGGCAAGGTTGGTTCCGGAAGATAAAATGCTGATCGAGACTGATGCCCCGTATTTGGCGCCAGAACCGTGGCGGGGGAAGCGTAATACGCCGAAAAATGTTAAAATTGTAGCCGAAGCGCTGGCCGGAATAAGAGGCACTTCAATTAATCGAATTGAGGGAGTAACTACAAGAAATACCAAATCGCTGTTTAATTTATGACTAGGAAAAGATTTTTGGAGATATTGCCAGGGTTTATCACTTGGAACGTGATTTTATTTTTGTTTTGGGGCGGGTATTTTATCCCGGTGGCAACAGCTTATTTTATTTTGGCTTTTGATATCTTTTGGGTATACAAAGGACTGACGGTAACGATAACGGTTTTGATGACGCATTTTAAAATGCTGGCGGCCGAACACCTGGATTGGCTGAGAGAGGCCAAGGGCTTTTTGGATTGGAAGAGAGTAAAACACGTAATAATTATTTTAATAGCCAATGAACCGGCGGAAGTTTACAGAAAGACACTGGAAGCTTTGGCCAAACAGTCAATGCCGCTGAATCAGCTGGCGGTGGTGATGGCAACAGAAGGCAGATACCCGAACGGAGAAAAAGAATGCGAGAAATTGAGGGCAGAGTTGGGGAGTAAATTTGGCGAATATTTGATAACGATGCACCCGGCTAATATTGTAGGAGAAATAAAGGGCAAGTCTTCTAACGAAGCCTGGGCAGCCAGAGAAGCAAAAAGGATTTTGATTGATGAAAAGGGATGGGACATCCAATACATGACTGTGACCTCAAACGATGCGGACGCAAGGCTGCATCCGCAATACTTTGCCTGTCTGACATTTAAATTTTTGGACGATCCACACCGCTACGAGAGATTTTGGCAGCCGGTAGTTATGTTTTACAATAACATTTGGAGATTACCGGCGGCTACCCGGGTGGTAAATACTTTTGCGACAATTTGGGTAATGGGGCTGCAGTCCAGAAAAGACAGATTGGTGAGTTTTTCCTGTTATTCGGCTTCTTTCAGGCTTATTTTGGAAGTGGGATATTGGGATACGGATGTCATACCGGAGGATTATAGAATATTTTTTAAGGCCTTCTTTAAGCTGGAAGGTAGGGTGGAAGCTGAGCCGATTTTCCTGCCGTCTTTTCAGGACGCCGCGGAATCGACAACGACTTGGAAAACGTTCGTTAATGACTACAAACAGAAACAGAGGTGGGCTTGGGGAGTTTCGGATATTCCAACTTTTATCGAAATGTTTATCAACAATCCCAAAGGGTCTTGGATAAACAAGATGGTGAGACTGTTGAGGGTGATCGAGGATCACCTGCTGTGGCCGATTAATTGGTTTGTGATAACGGCTGGCGCGACTATTTCGACACTGGTAAATCCCAAATTCGCCCGGACTTCAGTAGGGTTTATGCTACCAAGAATTTCATCCGTAATTTTGTCGATTACTTTACTATTTTTAGTAATACTGTTTGTCATCGACTCAAAGAGAAAGCCGCCCAGACCTAAGGATGTGGCTTTTTGGAGGGCATGGCTAATACCGTTCGAGTTCGCGCTGATGCCGGTGGTGGGTTTTTTCTTTGGAGCATTGCCTGGGCTGGATGCCCATACCAGATTGATGTTGGGAAGGTATATCGAGTACAGAGTAACGGAAAAGGTAGGTTGAATTGACTTAAGACGGGAAATATTTAAGAATTGACGTATGGTCAAGTCGTGGGCCGGGTGGGTGCATAGGAATCAATTTATAGTGATGGTGCTTCTGGTGACCCTGGTTTTGAGAATTCCGAGTTTGTTTGAACCATATTGGTACGGAGATGAAGGGATTTATTTGACTGTGGGGGCGGCAATAAATTCCGGAAGGGTTTTGTACAGAGATATATATGATAATAAACCGCCCTTGTTGTACCTGACGGCCGCTCTGGCCAGGGGCGAACAATATTGGTTTAAACTCATTGCCGGCATATGGAGTTTGACCACGGTGGCAGTTTTTTATAAACTGGCGGGAAAGATTTGGGGAAATGGACAAACCAAAAAGGCGGCGGTTTTGATATTTGCGCTACTCACCACACTGCCGGTGTGGGAGGGTAATATTGCCAATGCTGAACTGTTTTTTCTGCTGCCTACGGTGACGGCAGGGTTGTTGTTGTGGAATGAAAAGGAAATTGGGAAAATATTTGCGGGGGGAGTGGTACTGGGAATGGGGGCTTTGTGGAAAGCGCCAGTTTTAGCGGAAGCTGTAGTGTGGATATTTGTGTGGCTGGGACAAGCTTGGCGAAAAGAATTGACTATGGAAAAATTGGTAGTGAGGTGCGTGTCTTTGGGAGTTGGGGCGCTAGTGCCCTTGATTGCAAGTTGGGTGGCGTTAACCAAATTTGGAGCGGGGGAGGCATATGTGAGTGCGGCCTGGATGCAAAACTTGCCTTACCTTAGCTCCTGGCAAATGGGGACGGGATTAGGATTGTTTTCGGTAAAGGGGCGATTGGCGGCAACAGCAGCTGTAAGCTTGCTGGCAGTGTGGCTAAATGGCGGAATATTGGCTTTGTGGGGATTGTGGACCATATTTGCCGCCACTCTGTCCGGCAGACCGTACCCGCACTATCTATTACAAGCCGCCGGGGCGACGGCTCTGGCTATTACTTCTTTGGGTTGGGGAAGCCGAAGAGAAAGACTGGTGGGCGGAGGGGTGATAACGCTGTTGGTAGGCACTATATTGATGTTTAAGTTTTGGACTTACCCGACAGCCGGATATTATGTAAATTTTTTGGAATGGACACTGGGCCAAAAGAGCCAGGAGCAATATTTTGAATGGTTTGGGGGAGGGGTAAATAGAAATTACGAAATAGCCAGGGTGATTATGTCTGGAAGCCGGGCCCAGGATAGAATATTTGTATGGGGAGATGAGCCCATGATTTATGCCCTGGCAAAAAGGTTGCCCGAGGGGAAGTATACCGTAGCGTATCATATTAAGTTTTACGGGGTTGAGGCTGAAACAATGCAAGCGCTCACGGCGTCTCCTCCCCGATATATTGTAGAGACATCTGATATGGCCGGGCTGCCCGGGCTGGAAAGTCTGGTTAATTCCAGATACAAACTGGAGAAAGAAGTGGGGGGGGCAAATATATACAGGCGGGTTTTGAGCTTGAGTCTAAAAGATTAAAGCGTGAGTTACAAGTATAATGGAGGGAGTGGATAAGCCTAGACTTTTGAGTTATATCGTGAGTACAGCGGGGGTGATGACTGGGGTGGGGGTGTTATTGGTGTGGGGAAACGGGCTGCCAAGCCAAGTGCCGCTGTGGTATAGCCGGCCGTGGGGCGAGGAACAACTGGCCGAGGCAGGGTGGTTGTGGATCATTCCAGGTATCACTGCGGTAATTGGGTTTGCTGGCGGATGGCTGGAACGAAGAATTAAGGACAAGGTTTTGGCTATCATGGTTCTGGGAAGTGTAACCGCGACTCAGGTGATCTTGACTGTCGGATTACTCAGAATTATCTATTTGATTTCGTGAACGAACTGTTTTTCTGGCCGTTTGTGAGCGGAGCATTGCTATCGACCCTGGGGTGTATTTGGGTGATAAAGAATGGACAAAGATGGAAAATAGTGGATGACCCTAGGACCCACAGGCACCCCAAAGTTGTTCATGAAAGAGCGGTGCCTAGGGGTGGAGGGATACCGATTTTTCTGGCATTGATGTCTGTTTTTTTGTTTTGGGGATTTGAATGGAAATCGATAGGCATAGTCTTGGGTGGAGGGCTTTTGATGATGGTGGGGTATCTGGATGATAGATTTGAAGAAAGGCTGTCTCCTTATCTGAGACTGGTTTTAAATGGAGTTGCGGCTTTGTTGGCTGTCGGGGCCGGGGTGGGGATATTTTATATAACAAATCCACTGGGGGGAGTCATAAATTTAAGCTGGCCGCTATCGATCTTGTTTTCTCTGGTATGGCTGGTGCTGATGCAAAACATAATAGGGTGGAGTAGTGGAGTAGATGGCCAGATGCCGGGCTTTGTGGTAATTGCCGCGTTGACCATGGCGGCGATCGGGATAAAGTTCGGGGAAGATTCAAGCCAGGTGCCACTACTGATACTGTCCGGCGTCACTGCGGGGGCATATTTGGGGTTCTTGCCGTGGAATTGGTACCCACAAAAGATAATGCCAGGGTATGGCGGAAAAAGTCTAGCCGGATATTTATTGGGGGTTATGGCGATCATGGCTTCGGGTAAGGTGGGGGCGATGGTAATAGTTTTGGGAATACCGATAATCGACGCACTGATAGTAGTTGTTAAGAGAATTTCCGAAGGCCGGTCCCCGGTTTGGGGAGGATTTGAACACTTGCACCATCTGCTGCTTAAAAGAGGGTGGGGGAAAAGGCGGATAGCAGTTTTCTATTGGGGGGCGTCGGCGATTTTGGCTATAGCTGCATTGCAATTGAACAGTACGCAGAAGTGGTTTACAATGGCGATTATTACCGGAGTAGCGGGAGGGGGGATTTTGTGGTTGCACTATTTTTCAATATTCTTAAAACAGCGAGACCGAGACAGTGGGTAAAAAATCTCACTCTGTACGCAGCGCTGGTGTTTTCGGGAAATATTTATTCTGTCCAGACCTGGTGGACAAATTTCGGGAGAGTGACCGAGGCAATAGGGGCCTTTACCGTGTTGGCATCGGCGATTTATTTTTTGAACGATATTATTGATATCGAGGCTGATCAGGCTCACCCGTTTAAAAAAAGGCGGCCGATTGCTTCGGGAAAGATTCCGCTGTGGCTGGCGTGGACGATATTTACTGGCGGATCGCTAGTGGGCTTGGGGTGGGCGAAAAGTATTTCCGGTTTGTATTTTTGGGCAGTGCTGGGATACTGGCTGATGCAGATTTTGTATTCATTGTGGCTCAAAAATGTAGAGGTAGTAGACGTATTAGTGATTGCGTTTGGTTTTTTCTTGAGAGTGTTTGCCGGAGCTTTGGTGATCGACGGTCACTTATCAATCTGGTTTTTGTTATGTGTAATTTCGGTGTCGGTGTTTCTGGCGGTGGGAAAAAGACGGGCAGAGATGGCGATTCTTACCGAGCAAGGCGCGGCATTGCATAGAAAAGTGATGGGGAAATATACGGTAAATATTTTGGATGCGTACTTGGCGATGTTTGCTACGGCTGCGTTTCTGTCCTGGGCTTTATATACATTTAACTTTTATGAACAAGCTGACTGGCAAAGCGTGCCTTTGACTCTGGCCCAGACGTCGAGGACACTGACTATAAATAAATGGCTGATGGCAACAATCCCGGTGGTCATTTTTGGAATAATGAGATATATCAGAATTATCTATGACGGAGCCAGGGCGGAAACACCGGAAAGGGTAATTTTGTCTGATTTTCCGCTTTTGGTTTCAGTGGCGACTTGGGGGTTTATGGTGGTGACTGTGCTGTACTGGCTGCCGAAATAAAGCTTTATTTCTTGGCTGCGTATTGAGAAGAGATCCAGCCGGAAGAGGTGCTTTCAAGTTTGACTTGAATTTGGTACCAATCTGAGGAGGCTGAGAGAAGAGGATATTTTTCTCCTGGCTTGATTTGTCCGATTTCGGATTTGTTTAGACCGGGACCAGATCGAACGCGTAAAAATCCGGTGGGTGTATCGAGAACGGTAACAAAAGAGTCGGGAGACTCCAGACTGGCAGAGGCGGTAGCAAGTACGGGCGAAGGCCGAGGGAAAAGATCCAATTTGGCCAGGGGTGATTCCTTGAGCTTGGCGCTGACGGCTAGTTTGTATCCAGTGACGGCTTTGACATAAATAACCCGGGATGAGTACCCGGGAGCGGAGATGACAATCTTACGATCTCCAGGGGCGATATCGGCGAGACTAAGGGGGGTAAACCCCTGGGGTTGATCGTCAACCGTAACCGAAGCGGAGACGGGGTAGGAAGTAACAATACTTAGAGATGTCTTGCCGGTGGATTGGGGCAACAGGGAAACAGTTTCGCCGGCAGTTAGGGAATCTGAATCGCCAAAATCCCGCTTGATGACTGTGTATGTTTGAGGAGTGAGCTGGATTTTGGTCTGGTAGGCGGAAATGGCGGATGAAGTGGAATCGGGAATAAGCTTAATCGTAACTTCTCCTGCGGGTAGGACCTTGTCGATGGGGGTGTTGCCAACTAGCTGATTATTGATAAATACCTGAGAAGGCGGAGTGGATTCCACTTTGAGCCCGGCGTCTGCCTGAATGGCGTGGTAATAGCGGTAAATACCAAAGCTTCCGGCAATAAGAAGGCCGGAAATAACTAAGATTATGGCGATAACTTTTTTGTTTAATTCCATGGCAAGAGTATATCATTTTGGGCTATAATTGGCAGGTTGACCTGGTGCCGAAGTGGAAACGGAGGTGTCTGCAAAACACCCATGCAGGGGTTCGATTCCCCTCCAGGTCTCAGGGTATGAATGTGTTATTAATAATATTGGTTGGAGGTTTGATCGGTTTTTTGGCGAGTCGGTGGCTATGGGGGAAGTCTGAAGGAAAACGAGGAAGGGTGCCTAACCTGAGATTTAAACTCCGAAAGAAAACCGTAGCGATGCACCATTGGCCGATCGCTTTGATTTTGGCTGTTGGTTGGGTAATGAAATTTGGTTTTGACGGAATATTTGGAGTGCTGGTTGGATCTGCGCTGCAAGGTTTGACATATCGGGACAAGTTCAAGTTTTGGAGTTAAATCCCCTATTTCGGATTATCTTCGGTTTGAGTTGACTTTTGGACGGCTATAGGATATACTGCAGGGCAGTTCTCCCGCAGTGTGGAGAATTTTTTTTATGGCTAAAAGAATAAGAAAGTTTGCATTGGGCTGGGCAGAAAGGGTTCTAAAGAGGGTTCAGACTCCCCTACCCTTGAAGGAGGCTGCCTGGAGATTGATCAGGTTTTTGGCGTTGTGCGGAAAGAGTAACCCGATCAGCTTTGCCGTAAGACCAGTTTTGGCTCATAAGCGGCTGAGGGCTAGCTTGGGAATGAGCCTGGTGGTTATGGTTGTATCGGCAGCTATTTGGAGTCCTTCACCTTGGGCGGCTGATGACTCGGGGGGGAGACTGGATATGGTGGTAGTCCCAGAGGGAGAAGTAAGGCTGAAAACCGACGAGGCTGTACAAAGCCCGCTGGCTGTTTATAGGGTATCTCAAGGATTCGGGTGGTCTCATTCGGGGTTGGATATGGCTGCGGAATCCGGGACGCCTGTAAGACCCCTCATGACAGGGGTGGTAACGGAAGCAAAAAGGAGCTGGCTGGGATACGGAAATATGGTGAAGATAAAACACGAAGGAGAGTACGAGTCCCTGTATGCCCATCTCTCGGAGATCGGTGTGTCTGTGGGCCAGTATGTGGGCATGGGAACGGTTTTGGGGAAGGCTGGATCGACCGGCCGGTCCAGCGGGCCACATCTGCATTTGGAAATTTACGAAGGAGGAAAACCGGTAAACCCGGCGAGCATTTTGGGGATTTAAAGGTAGGATTTGATTTTGGAAACGACGGTTTCCAGGTCGACGTCGGTTTTGAGAAGACAATCTATGGCCCCGATGGAAAGAGCTATATCGCGCTGGTGATCCAAATTGGTAATAACCAGTACGGGGGTGTCTTTAAGTTCCGAGTCGAGTTTTATTTGCTCCAGGAAGTCGAAGCCGTTTTGGCCGCCAGGAAGCATGATATCCAGGACGACTAGGTTTGGGCGAAGAGATTTGATTTGGTTTAAGCCCGTGGATACAGAATCGGAGGCGACAACTTTAAATCCTTCCTGAGAAAGGCGGTCCTGATAAGTGTTTTGGAGTTGGACATCGTCTTCGACAACTAGAATAGTGGCTGGTGAGTTCATGAGAGAGGCAATGTAACTACAAAGACGGTCCCATGACCGGGATGGGAAGTAAAATCAATCTGACCATGATAGTGATCGATTATGGTTTTGGTCAGATAGAGACCCAGACCGCTCCCGGGCTCGTTGGGGTTAATGTTACTCGCTCGGAAAAGCTTAGTAAATACCTGGTGATGCTGTGATGGGGGGATGCCAGGGCCAGTGTCGGTGACGGTAATAATAATTGAGGGAGGTTTGATTTGAATTTGGAGATGGATGCGGCCGCCGGCGGGTGTATATTTGACGGAATTGGAAAGCAGGTTTTGCAAAACAGTGCGCAAGACTTTGGGATCAATCCGAACGGGAACAGTTGGAAAGTCGGTCGAGTACTGGATGTGTTTGGGGTGAAGCTGGGGCTGGAATTCGGATGAGAGGCGGTCGATTTCGGTTTTTAGGTCGACAGTCTGGGGCTCAAAGACATAGCGGCCTAATTCGAGGCGGGAAAGGTCCAAAAGAGAATTGACGAGATCGATCAGCGTTTGGGTGGAGTGGGTAATGTAGCTGAGATGGGTACTTTGCTTGGAGGTAAGGGGGTCTTGGGAAATTATTTCCGAGCTCCACTTGATTGAACTTAAGGGAGTGCGCAGTTGATGGGCGGCTATTGATAAAAATTCGGTTTTGACTTGATCTACTTGCTTAAGAGCGGCTATTTGCTCACGGATGGTTTCCAACATAATCTGGATACCAACATAAACTTCGGTAAATTCGTCGTCTGTTTCCGGGATGGGAACGTCTTTGGAAAAATCGCCAACGCTGGCGCTGGCTAAAACGGGAAGCAGGGGCGCGAGTTTGTCTGAAATGGTGCTCATGAATTTAGCCAAGCGATGGCTTGGTCTTTGGAATCAAAATAACGGACACGGTCTTCCTTGCCGGTGGCCTTGACGACCAGGTTGACCAAATGTTTCATAAAACGGTTGCCGCCAAAAATAGCGATCTTGTCCAATTTTATGTCCTGAATAATGCCGCTGGCTATGCGCCGGGCGTTTGAGTCGGCTTTGCCGATGCCGGTTAGGTCACTAAGTATTTTGATGGGGCGAGGGAGGACTGAAAGCTGAGAGGCAAGTTTGAAAGTTTGGTCGCGGAGATCTTGAGTGGTGGCTGCGTCTTGATCACCCTCGATAACATGGTGAATAAATCCGTCGTCACCCAAGAAGACCTGGTTGGGCATTTGGGTTATTGTATACCCATCATAATGTAATTTGCATGCGTATTAACGCATTTCGATGGGTATATATCCATTGCCCATTCATAAACTCGATATGATGGCTATAGCACTTGCTCAATGGCTGATAGCAATTGAGGGAGGTGGGTGAAACCGGAGTCGGAATTGAGGTGGCCGCCGTTTTTGATAACTATAAATTCGGCGCTTAATTTGGAGGCGAAATCATGAGCGATGTCCATGGGGACATAGGGGTCGTTGTCGCCGGCAAAACAAATAAATTTAGGGCAGTTTGATTTGACTTTGGACCAGTCGATTGGTGCTTTCACAAATGGGAGATTTAGCGATTTAACTGGCTCGCGGACCGGCAAATCCTGGGCGAAGCCGGCGGCAAAAAAGCAGGCGCGGAGGAGGGCTTTTGCGTTTTGCAAATAAAGACATGTGGCCAGGCAAGACATGGAGTGGGCGACGATTGTTACATCGCCACCTAGATCGCCTACCGACTCCCCTATCGCCCGGATCCAATTGTCGGGGGTTTGGTCTTTGGGTAGCTGGGGACGAAGAGTCCGATGACCCAGTTTTTCCAACTCCCCGGCCAACCAGGGGAACCAGTTCCCTTCCGGGCTGCCCATGGTGCCATGAAGGATGAGAAAATTCATTTGTATTCCTGCAATTTTTTGAGAATTTCTTTGCGCAAGTAGAGTTTGTCGGTCGTGCCTAGATCGCCGGTGAATTTGGCTCCAATGAGGCGGGTTAAAAGATCTTTGAGACCGGGGTTTTCGGTGTAAAGATAGTTGTGGCCGTCGCTAATGCTGGGTGAGGTGAAAAACCAGTAAGGGTTGCCATGTGCTTGAAGAGCTTCTTTTATTGTTCCCATGTGATTAACCAGAAACTTTTGGCTATTCCAAAGCTCTAATTGACCAATGATGAATGGGTGAGGAAATTTGGACAAGACCGTGGTCTTGATATCTTTGACAATTGCCTCGCTGGGATTGGCAAAGACGTCGGCTTCGAGTTCGGAATAATAAATTTCTGGCCAATTTGGAGGAAGGTCGACCAGTTTTCCTAACTGGGCAAAGGCCCGTTTGTCACGATCATGAGTTACGGAGGCGTTAAAATTTAGAGTATTGGAAAAGATGGCGGTATAAAGAAGATTTACAGAGATTTGGGACAGAGTCGCTCCTTTTTTGACGGCCTCTTCCCAAATTAGAGTGGCGCAGGCGCCGACCGGTTCGATATGGGCCCCATCTCCTATCCGGGAGCGCCAATAGTCTTCGTGGCCGAAATGGTGATCATAAATTTTGGAGATTTTGGTTGGGTCAACTACGCGGCTAATATGGTCCGGATCGGAAACGTCGACGATGACGTATTGGTAATCTCCTGGTTCCAATTTAGTTTGGTATTTAAAGTCCCAATTGCGCATAGAGGAGGTGATGCTTTCATTCAAGGGGCCGGGGAGGTAGACCAACGCTGGCCGATGTGTTTTGTTTAAAATATCGCCGTAAGCAATAGCGCAAGCTAGGACATCCAAGTCGGTATAGACGTCTCCGGAGGTAACTACGAGCATGGAGAAAATTTTAGCATTTAGGCAAATTTGGCGCGGTGGGTTAAGATGCTGGCCCAAGTGAAGGCGGTGTCGGACCAATCGGATGAGTCGGGCGGGGTGGATTTGAGGTAGAGAAAATCTTTTAAGAAGCGATCGTAGGTGGGGCGGAAGCGGGGATGAAAGTTCTGGAGCTGGTCGAGGTAATTTTGGGTGTCGGCAAGAAACTGGGAAACACGGGAAAGTTGATGGCCGTGAGAATAGCGGCCGAGGCGGCTCATGTTGACGGCGATATTTAAAACCAGGTCTTGGGGAGTCATATTTTGACAAACAGTTTGTTGACAATCGATCTCATTTGGGCTCGAATGTCGGGATCGAGGGCTTCACGACTGGAATTGACTGGCGGACGAATATTGATCATCGATTCATAATCAATTTCGTGGGACTCGAGGTCGACTCCCCCACCCCAGAGGTCAACTTGGTGACTGCCGTCTTGAAGTAATAGCTGTTCGCCCTCGAAATGACGCAGGCCGCCGATGGTCATAACCCCACGCTTAAGATCAACTACAAATTTGACGTAACCGCCCAGATCTGCAGATGCCTTTTGGGTGGAGATTTCGTCTGCAAGAGAAGCGAGCAGAATGACCATGAGGGGATTTTAGCACTTCCAAATGGGGGGTATAATCGGCTAGAGATGAATCAAATAAGGCATTTTTACGTTGGGGTTAAGGGGTTAATAGTGAGGGACGATGGAAAGGTGTTGTTGTTGAAACCCAAGAGAAGTGAGCATACTTTCTTTATCGGAGACTGGGATATACCCGGTGGACGAATCTTGAGCCACAGTGAAGGTGAACACAGAATCAGAACTAAGATCAAAGAGGAGACGGGGTTGGAAGATATTTATTCGATTAAGCCGTTTGGAAGTGGGATAATTCAGGATGCTAGTTTTGAAGAGGAGGGCTAAACAGTGGGATTAGTCTTGATGGTATATGTCTGTCGACTGGGTAACAAAGACCAGAAGATTACTTTGGATGCGGGTCACTTGGAGTACAAATGGTGCAGTCCACAGGAAGCGGCGGCTGATCTCTACCAGTTTCCGAATGATTTCCGGGAGAAGCTTGAAGGAATGAAGTTCTAGTAGTCTTCGCCCATGCCGCCACCCATACCGCCCATGCCGGGATTGCCGGCACTTGAAGTTTCTTTCTTCTCCGGTAATTCCGTCACTAGGGCTTCGGTGGTCAAAATCATGGTGGCGACAGAGGCGGCGTTTTGGAGGGCGGACCTGGTTACTTTGGCGGGGTCGATAATGCCAAAGCCATACATACTGCCGGTTTGGCCGTTGGCGACATTGATGCCAAAGTCGAGGGCTTTTTCGCCCTGAACGAGCTTGAGATAGTAGCCATCATCGAGGCCGGCGTTCTTGAGAAGCCATCTGAATGGCTGTTCTAAAGCGTACTTAAGAATGTCTAACCCCACTTTTTCGTCATTTTCCAACTTGAGGCCGTCTAAAACACGAGCGGCTCTGATGAGGGTGACCTCACCGCCGGGGACAATCCCCTCTTCCACGGCAGCTTTGGTAGCGCCGACGGCGTCTTTAACCCGTTCCTTTCGGTCATTGAGTTCGACTTCGGTAGCGGCGCCGACGTTTATCACGGCCACTCCCCCACTCAACTTGGCCAGGCGTTCTTCGAGTTTTTCTTTGTCAAAATCGGAAGTGGTCCGGGCCAGTTCATCTTTGAGGGACTTGATGCGAGCTTGAAGAGCGGAGGGGGCGCCTTTGCCACCGATGACGCGGCAATTGTCTTTGTCCGCCCAGACTTTGTCTGCCCGACCAAGATCTTCAATTTTGACGCCTTCAAATGTGCGGCCGGTGTCCTCAGAAATTACGGTGCCGCCGGTAAGAATGGCGATATCTTCGAGCATAGCCTTGCGCCGATCACCGAAGCCGGGAGCTTTGACGGCTAGGATATTGAAAGCACCGCGGAGTTTGTTGACGACCAGAGTGGCTAAAGCCTCGCCTTCGACATCGTCGGCAATGATCACCAGGCTCTTGCTGACCTTGACAAAACTTTCCAAAAACGGCAGAAGGTCTTGGATGGAGGAGATTTTCTTGTCGGTAATGAGGATATAGGGAGAGTCGACTTCGGCTTCCATTTTTTCGGGAATAGTGACGAAGTAGGCACTGGCGTAGCCTTTGTCAAACTCCATACCTTCTTTGTACTCGATGTCGATGGTCAGGCCTTTACCTTCTTCGACTGTGACTACTCCATCACGGCCGACTTTGTCCAGGGCCTCGGCAATTTTCTTGCCGATTTCTTCGTCGCCAGCTGAGATCGTGGATACTTGGGCGATCTCGTCGTGGCCCTTGATGGGCTTGCTTATCTTTTTAATTTCGGCAACTAAAGCTTCTACTCCCTGGTCGATGCCCCTTTTCACCGCCATGGGGTTGGCCCCGGCGGTAATGTTTTTCATTCCGGCATTAACAATGGCTGCGGCCAGGGCTGTTGCCGTGGTGGTGCCGTCGCCGGCGACGTCATTGGTTTTATCGGCGGCTTGCTTGACCAATTGCGCGCCCATGTTGGCAAAGGGATCTTGTAATTCGATTTCCTTGGCTACAGAGACGCCGTCATGGATGACGGCCGGAGCGCCCCACTTTTTGTCGATGGCCACATTGCGGCCTTTGGGACCTAAGGTCGTAACCACGGCTTTGGTGAGGATGTTGACACCCAAAACCAGGCTCTGGCGGGCATCGTCTGAAAATTTGAGTTGCTTGGCACTCATGAGACTACAGCGAGAATATCTTCAAATTTTACAAATAAATATTCCTTATTGTCAATTTTGACCTCATTACCGCCCCATTTTTTGTAAAAGACCTTGTCGCCTTTCTTGGCGGGGGCTTTCTTTTTGGCGCCGGAATCGGTAGTCTCATCGTCGCCTGCCGCCAGAACTTTGCCTTCCTGAGGCTTATCGCCTTTGGCGGAGTCGGGAAGATAGATGCCGGAACTGGTTTGGGTGGGTTGGTCGTCCGGTTCGATAAACAGATAACCGGAGGCAGGCTGAATCTGGGAAAGGAGGGTTTTATCACTCTTGGCCATAGTTTGCTAGCAATATATACCAGATAGCCTAAATTCTTGTCAAGAGGGAAGATTAGAAAGTGACTATCATTTCCTCAAATCTGAGTGTGGTTCCTGGGAACTCAATAGATGTTTGGAGCAGGAGCTGGCCGGCGATGAGCTGGGTGAAAATGTCGTTGACTTGCATTGGCGGAGTTTCGGGAGTAATGGGGAGAGTGGCTACTGAATAATCAGTGGTGCGGCGTTCGATAAAAATATATGGCGGTTGAGTGGCGTGCCGGTCGAGGCGGGCAACGACGATTTTTTGACCCGGTGTAACTTGGGTTTCTGGTTTAAGCTCAAATCTGAGGATGGGTAAGGTCATTACCGCGAGCTGTCCGTTTTCTATTGTAACTAAGGCCATGAAAGTTGGAGTTACCTTAATATTTAGGTTTTAGGTTGTCAAGAGGGGGGTTTGGGATTATATTGGCGACTATGGTAGATAGAGAAAAGCCGGCGATGTGGGATTGCGGTTTGCCGGGGCAATTTGTACTGCCGCATTTTGAAAACCATGTCACGTCGGTCAGGTGGAGAGCGAAGGGAAGGTTTCCGGAAAGGAGAATTGCCATAGTTCGGCAAACCGAAGCAAAACTAAGCTGGAGAGAGGATTACGTGAAGATTGTAGAAAAAGAGGCGGAGGAGAGACAAGCGATAGGGCCAAGTTATTTTTGGAGAAAAGGGAATGTAAGAAGGTGGGAAAAGCCCATGCCACCGCGTGATGTTGACAGAGAGGCTGAGATGAGATTGATTGAACCAGTTTTAGTTTCGCCAGACAACCTACTTGCGGCGAATTCTCTGGTGGAGTTGAACAGATCAACTAACCGGCAGTTTGGAAAAGATTTTGACTTTTTAGGGAAAACATTCGGGATAGGGAGCGCAGAGGCCAGGCAACAAAGCGTAATTTTGTGGGTGGACCTGAGCGGCAGAGATAACTTAGATCCAGATTGTGACGAGGGTGGTTATCATTATGCTTTAGTAACACCCGGGCCGACTGATCCACATCAAATCACAAAGAGGGATAGTCTGGGAAAAGTGATATTTGATAGAAATGTCATGCCTTTGCCGATATTTTCCGAGATAATGGGACGGGGAAAGCCAGCTTATATGGAGGAGGATTTAGATCTTGTGACAGGTGAGAAATACCTCACATTCAGCCAATTAGTAGCGCTGTTGAATTTTAGTTTTCCCGGGAAAGTTTATGTAGGATCCAGAAGCGCATGGGAAGAGATGTTTGGAATAATGGCTAGAGACAGAAGCATTGCGATACCTGATATTGCAAGGACATTAGACCACATCTTCCCACTATCCCCTACTGCGGCCATAGAATTTGAAGAGCGAGTCATGACAAGCGCATTTTTGACTGCCAACATAGACTTGTTTAGAGAAATAATCAATAATTTAGATACACCATCGCGGGAACAAACTGCGGTGATGAGAAAATTTGCCGACGAACAGAGAGCGGAGGCGGCTGGGTTAACGACCTGGCTGAGAAGAAGGGAGACGAGGATAGAGGCTGTGTTGGCTTCGGGACAAACGAGTGGCCCAACTGCCAGATTGGAGTCTTTGGAGATTTCGGGGAGAAAAATTGTGATTGTCAGGGAGCCGATGTTGGCTAATATGACGGCCCTTAATTTGGGAGTTCCCTTGGTGGTTGGGGAAGGCTCTCAGGGGGGACTAGAGTATATCGAGGAGAGGTTTTCGCAGGGAATGAGAAGTACGACGGACGAAGAAAAGGAGGTTCCGTTTTAAAGTAAGTTTGGGAGCTTGTACCCGAGATGGGGTGGGTTTAGAATCGGTCGAAACGATAATGGCAAAACAGGAATTTGATGATTTTTCCGGAATGATTTCAGGAGTTCCTCTCCGAAACTCTTGGACCGTTCCCGTGGACAGGAGGGAGGAAAAAATGGGGGATTTAACATTTGCTGGTAATTTGGGAAAGGTTTGTGAAACCGGGGTATTGAGAAGATGGATGAGAGAAATTGACTTCGGGGAGGAAGGTGACCATCTTGTCGAAGCTGCCAGGTTGGCATTGCGAGAAATTAAAGAAGAGCGAAAAAAGCTGAGGACAACAACTGATCCCAAAATGACTGCACATTTTGCAAGTGCGGCAGTGTTCCAGATGATGGGTAAACCACTGGATGCGTTTAGTGCCTCGGGGCCTGAGCATAATGGGCTGAGGCACGGTCTAAGAATCGTGGATACGGCGTATGGATTGAACGAAGAAAATGCGTTGTGGAGCAAATTTCACAACTTGCCAATGGTGGGAGGGGAAATTAGTCCACGGATCAGATACCTGGGAGAGGCGGCGGCAATTTTACTAACCGAGCTGGTCAATCCGACTCTCAATCTGAGCCCAAAAGCTGTCCCACATGACAAGTCAAACCAGTTCATATACAACAAGACGTTTTCTGTCCCAGATGGCCACAGCGTCCAGTTTGACGGCCTGGTAGTACCAAACGACTTGGCCAGTTTGAACGGAAACCTAACAAGCAATGACTTGTTTTTACAAAAGGACATGGGAGTATATTCCATTTGGGAAATGAAATGTCTATTTCGAGCGAGGGAAGGCGACCGGGACAACATAGCCCCCGGCACATATAGGTGGTACATCAAAGATATGCACCAGAGGTTGGGGCAATTGGCTATCTGGTACCTAGAAAAGCACGGGGCATTTAACTTTCCGGATTTTATGACAATATGTATTTTGCGAGGGTTTGCTCCACCAGTGGTTAAGCATGTACCATTTAGATCGAAGTTTATGTCTGAATGGGCAAATGGGTTAAAGGTGCAACAAATCGGACGGTCAGCTAGTGGACAAACGAGGGCCGAAATATTAATCAATGAGCTGGAGAGGCAGGCGCAAATTTGGCGAGTGTGGGAAACAGCCAGAGCTATGAATTTGGAAGAAGAAATATTAGCAAATTCTATGAACGGAAATGTTTCTCGAATTGAGATGTTTTAGTGTGAGGATGGAAGAAGGCAAAGCCAAGGCCGACTTTTTCGGATGTCATTTTGGGTTTCATATAGGCAAATTGCAACACAAACGCTAACAGATTTAGAGGCCAGAGAAGATAGTTTATAGCTTTTAACTTGTAGCTTTTAGGAGAAAATCGGAGGGGACGGAGAGATTCGCGATATGCGACAGGGAGATAGGATTTGGCCCAGGAGTTGAATTCTAGGAAGAGGCAATGTATCCCGCCGCGATCGAATAGGCATTTGGCTTGGAGAATTTCGTGAGCCATGTATAGCTGATAGCTGTCAGCTTTTAGCTTGTAGGGAATGGAAAGGTGGTTGAGATCGAGGTAGAGGTTGTCGCAGATTTTGTTCGAAGCGAGAGGGTGGGTATGAGGCAGGCCTGAACGGCGCCGGAGAGATCCGAGAGAGTAGAGTGTCAAGATCCGGGTGAGCCAGAGGGTGTGAGGGGCGGTTATTATCATCATATCAATGTCGTCGTCTGCGGGGCAGTTGTTCATGGCCAGGGCGCCGGTAACAAAAATGGCTTCTATAAAGAGAATTTTTTGCAATCTCTCCCCTACTCTTTTGGCTATCAACCACTTTTGCTCGCTGAAAAGTTTCCGTTGTTTGCGGAGGGAGCTTACAGCTTTTAGCTTGCAGCTTTTAGCTATCTCTGCTTTTGAAATCTGGGTGCCGTGCTGCCAGAACCAGAGCTCTTCATCTGTGAGAGGGTAGTTGTATTTGGCGAAGTAGGCCAGCGTGTCAACGAGGGGCGACGGGAGTGGCGAGGCCATATTGGGAGAGAACCTGATTGACGCCCTGGGCCAGGGTGTTGGTAATACTTTCACCCGCAATGCCTTTAAGGGAGGTGTTAACGGCGTCGGCAAAATATTTGGAAAGTTTTGAGTTTAAACTCTCATTGGAGTCTTGGGTGCTGGAGGCTAGATACCAAGATCGAGCCTGGGAAGCTTGATTGATGTATGGGCCAACTAAAGGGGCATCTTTAATGGAAGAAGCCATGTCGATTCTGGGGTAGGGTTCGCCGAAAGCCCGGCCGGAGGCGACTGCTTGCTGGTAAAACTTTTGCAAAGCGTCTGGGGAACTTAAATATTTAAGAAACTCCCAAGCCTGAGCGGCCCGGGGGCTTTTTTTGCTGATGCCTTCCACCCAATAATTGGCCCAGGTAATCGGTTGCTCCCCGCGGCTGGGTTCGATGGGTAGCTGAGGTATGGGGTGGATACTAAACTTGAGCTGGGGATTTTTTTGCTGGATCTCAAAAACTCTCCAAGATGGGGCGAAGTAGATGCCTACCTTGCCGGCGGCGAATTGGAAGGTGGAACTAGGTAGGGTGGAGTCCCACATATGGTCGCTTTTAACAAAAATTGTGTAGTAATTTAAGGCGTCTTGGGCAGACTTGCCAGTAGGATAACCGAGGTTGACGTTGTTTTGGAGCATTAAGACCAACAGAACATCTTGCCAATGGTCGACGTTGTCGGCGGTGCCGAGAGATGCTCCTGAAACCAAGATTTTCGAGGCGCCTGTACATTTACCGTCGGGAGAATCGCACCGGGTCATGGCTTGGGCGACGAGACGGAGATCGTCCCAGTTTTGGGGGACAGATTGGCCGGAGGCTTGAAGTAAATCATCGTTTACATACATAGCCAGACCATCAAATCCGACGGGAATCGCCGAATAGTTGTTGCCTACGCGGACGTCACTGCCTATGACAGGATAAAAGGTGGATTCAAAGTCCTGAGATGAATAGACACTGGCGGGAATGGGAGCGAGGTGGTTTTTGAGAAGGGGTATCCAGGAACTATGAAGGCGGAAGATATCCGGGCCCTTGCCTTGATCCAGGGAATTTTGCAACCGATCCCGGTATTCCTTGGGAGACTGCTGGATATAAGTAATTTTGACGCCGGGATGGGATTTTTGATATTCATCAATCAATGGCTGCATTACCGACTCCGGCTCCCACAAACCCCAGTAGGTAATATTGGTGGATGTGAGGTTGAATAAGTTTTTCCCGGATTTGAGAACAAAAAAGGCGACGGCTCCTAATATCAGCAAGATTAAAATTATTATTAAAGGAATAATGGGAAAATGACGGGTTCTTATTGCCTTGGATGAAAAGGAGGGAGTGACGGGGGTAGAAGCAGGTGGGGGCGAGGATGGCGGCGGGGGGGGTGCAGGCGGAGGCGGGACAGTGACTCCAGAATCAGACGATGAAGCATAGTAATTGCTGGGGGGCGTAGGAGGTGGAGGAGGCGTGGGAGGCGGGGGGGGAGCTGGGGAAGTGGGGGTTGGATCCATAGCAGTTTTGAGTATACTACACTAGAGTCACTAATGAGAATCCCAAAGATTGTTTACGTTGCGGCAGGCGTTCTATTTTTGGCTGGAGGAATAAATTATGCCTATGACTTTGGCAGATTTCCCAAGGGTACGAAGATAGGAGGAGTCGAGGTGGGGAGGATGAAGCCTGACGAGGCCGTGGAAGTGGTGAGGAGAAAGGTTGATGGATTCTCTTCTATAAAATTAGTTTGGGAAGGGAGAGAGTGGATATGGGGACGGGAAGATGTGGGATGGCAATACGACTTGCCCGCAAGCATAGAGCAGGCCGAACTGAGATTTAACTTGAACGAAGAGAAGCTGATTAACATGATTGCTGGGATCGGGATGGAAATAGACATACCGGCGAGAGAGCCCGAAGTAGTGATAGAAAAGGTGGGGGAGGAAAAGCAGATAAAGGTTTACCCGGGGGAAAACGGAAGAGAAGTGGATGCGGTTGACCTGAGACAAAAAGTGCTGAGGAATATTAAATTGGCTGAGGCTGCGAGTATTGAAATACCAGTACGACCAATGCTGGTTAAACTGACGGAAAGCCAAATCAATGAGGCGGGAAGGCGAAGTGAGCTGATTTTGAACAAAAAGGTGATACTGAAAATGAAAGAGGGTGGTCAAAAATGGGAGATTGCGGATGGGGAAGCGGTAGCATGGATGGATCCGGCGGGGGGATGGAGAGAGAACCTGATCTCGGAATGGGTTAAGGGATTGTCCCAGCTGGTAAACAGGCCGGCGCAAAATGCGGCTTTGAAATTCATTCGTCCAGGCCGAGTAGAAGAATTTAAGCCGGCCAAGCCGGGGTGGGTGGTGGATGAACAAAAAACGACCCGGGATGTGGTAAATGGATTGAAATTGTTGGAAGGAGAGAACCTGCTGCAGGCAGAATTGGAGCTGGCGGCCGAGGAGATTGCACCAAAGGTAGACAACGAAGACGTAAATAATTTGGGAATCAAGGAGCTGATAGGTCGAGGCGAGTCGTGGTTTTCGGGGTCAATCACTAACAGGATTTACAATTTGAAGAAATCTGCCGAAACTCTCAATGGGATACTGGTGGCTCCCGGGGAGGTGTTTTCGTTTAATAAGACTGTGGGGGAAATATCGGCGGCGACGGGGTACAGACAGGCGTATATTATAAAGGAGGGAAAAACTATCTTGGGAGACGGAGGGGGGGTATGCCAAGTGTCGAGTACGCTGTTTAGGGCGGTGTTGGCGGCCGGTTTGCCAATCCCCGAGCGAACTGCGCATGCTTACCGGGTGCATTATTATGAAGAAAAGTATCAGGTGGGGTTTGACGCCACGGTTTTTCAACCAGCCCCGGATTTTAAGTTTACTAACGATACCCCGGCTTATATTTTGATACAGACGGAGTTTGACGAGAAAAACAAACACCTGGTGTTTAATCTTTATGGAACAAGCGACGGCCGGAAAGTGGAGGTTTCCAAGTCTAGGATCTGGGACCAGGTTCCCCCACCCCCAGATTTGTACCAAGACGATCCAACTTTACCTATGGGAAAGATCGTTCAGACCGAGCACGCGGCTTGGGGGGCCAAAGTGGCTTTTGACTGGAAAGTTACACGAGGAGATGAGGTGCTGCAAGAGAGGACTTTTTATTCTAATTATCGGCCGTGGCAAGCAGTGTATTTGAGAGGGACCAAGACGAATTAACCTAAAAATCAGTAGGCGACGCCTTGAAAGTCCGGACAGTTGGATTGGATCCAAGCCAGATAGTCCTTTTGACATTGGGGTTTGGCAGGACCGGGGCCGGGCATACAGTCCAGCCAACCGGCAGGGGGACAGATATAGGTTGCTGGTGGTGAGCTGTAGGTGGTAGGTTTAGGGCACATGTCCGGAGTTTCGGGCATAAGACAGCGGGGATTCTCGTCCAGACATTTCGGACGGGGAGTACATGTTGGAGAAGGAGTAGGAACGCTCTCCCGTCGGCACACAAAAGTAGTTTGTGGACAATCTTGCATACCAGGCTGGGGACAAGGCCCAAATTCGACTTTTTTTATATCCTGGATTAGTCCGGGGGGGCAACTGCACACTTGTGAATCCACTGCTGATTGAGTGTATTCTTTATTTGGTTCACAGATTATGGTCGATGGAGGAGTTGGACAGACCAAAATCGGATCGCATGGGGCGCGGATGCATTGGACCTGCTGGTAAAAACAACCTGACTGTACTTTGTTGGCGGCAGGCGGCAGCTTACGAGAGACAACAAGATAAGCGGCAAGGATGACTACGACTGAGAAGACAAGGGAGAGGGAAAGATATTTGGGCACTAAGTGAACTATAATGCAGGCATGATAACAAGGCAAATAAGCTCTAAAAAGGAACTGGGTATAGTAGCCAGAGAGATATGGCAAATGAAACCGGGAATTATTGCGCTGGAGGGACCGATGGGGGCGGGGAAGACCGCATTTACAAAAGAGTTGGCGAAAATTATGGGGGTAAAAGATGAAATAGTCTCCCCTACTTTCGTCCTGCACCGACCGTACGGCAATTTTCATCACATTGATTGCTGGAGGATGGAGAGCGGAGGAGAACTAGAACAGTTGGGATTTGAAAAAATGCTAGGCTTTGATTCCGTGACAGTGATTGAATGGGCAGATCGGGTAAAAGAAACGGTGTTGAAATATAAAGGCAGAGGAAAGATTGTTTGGGTTAAATTTGAATATGGACACAAAAAGAATGAGAGGAGGATAAGTTATGAAAATATTTAGCTGTATGAAATCATGTGGAATTATTTATCGCATTCGCGTTTTGGCTACATATATATAAAATTATGCTAATTTTAGCTATTGAAACGAGTTGCGATGAGACGGCTGCGGCTGTAGTGGAAGATACGAAAGTGTTATCAAGCATTAAATGGACTCAGGAGATACATTCGCAGTGGGGAGGAATTGTGCCATCCTTGGCCAAGAGAGATCATGAAGCTAGGATTGAATCGATTATCAATCAAGCATTGGCAGATGCCAAATCGACGAAAGATAATATTGGCGCAGTGGCCGTGACTGTGGGACCGGGGTTGGCGATTGCCTTGGAAGTTGGTATCAAGTGGGCGAAGAAGTTAGCGCAAGAGTGGCATAAGCCGCTGATTGGGATAAATCATATTGAAGGTCACATTTTGAGCTCCTTGACGCCGGAGGTGAGATTTCCCTGCATGGCGCTAGTGGTTTCGGGAGGGCATACACAGATAATTAGAGTTGATGAAATCGGAAAATATAAAATACTGGCACAAAGTTTGGATGATGACATTGGGGAAGCGCTGGATAAGGGGGCGAGGATGTTGGGACTCCCCTACCCCGGCGGGCCGGCTTTGGAAAAATTGGCGGCACAAGGAGATCCAAAAAAATATAAACTGCCCTTGCCGATGGCAGGGCGGGAAGGAAGAGCGTTTAGTTATTCGGGGTTAAAAACGGCTTTTTATCGATTGATAAACCAAGTTGGCGGTCCTTCGGCAAGCTCAGGACTGTCGGCAGACCAGAAAGCTGATCTTGCCTCCAGCTATCAGGCGATGGTGTTTAAGCATTTGGTGAGAACTTTGAGATTAATAATTAATAATTCTGAATTAGCAATAAGGGATTTGTTGGCTGGGGGTGGGGTGGCGGCGAATATGAAGTTGAGGGAAGAGATTAAGAAATTAAGTGATGAAGCCGGCTTGAATGTCCATTACCCGGCTAATTTAATGCTGTGTACGGATAATGCGGTCATGGTGGGGATCGCGGCTGGATTTAAGGCGGCCAGAGGCGAGTTTGCTGATCCCGAAAAAATTGACCGACTGCCAAGGTGGAGGGTGGATGAAAAGTAGCGTAAAATTGGGACATGGATAAGAATTTTGATCACAAAAAGTACGAGAAGGAGATTTATGAAATGTGGGAGAAGAGCGGGGCGTTTACGCCCAAGATAGACAAAGGGAAGAAGCCATTTACTATCATACTCCCGCCACCGAACGCGAGTGGTGGTATGCATACCGGGAACGTATTGATGATAGCAATTGAAGACATTTTGGTCCGCTGGCACAGAATGAAGGGCGACCCGACCTTATGGGTACCAGGGACAGACCACGCAGGCACTGAAACACAAATTACTTACGAGCGGGAACTAAAAAAGGAAGGGAAGAGCAGATTCCAGTTTGACCGAGAAACTTTGTACAAAAATATTGCCGAATTTGTTTTTAAGAACAAGCGCTTTATCGAAAACCAGATAAGAGCAATGGGCGCAAGTGTGGATTGGACAAGGTATAAATTCACCCTGGATGAAGACGTCCTGGAAACAGTCAGGTCGACATTTGAAAAACTACACAAAGATGGCCTCGTGTATCGGGACAATTATATGGTTAATTATTGTCCGGTTTGCGGAACGACTTACGCGGACATCGAAGTTGCCCACGAAGAGAAAAACGATCCTCTATATTTCATGAAATACGGCCCGTTTACAATTGCCACTGTCAGACCGGAGTCTAAGTTCCGAGATACAGCCTTGGCGGTGAATCCTAAAGACAAAAGATACAAAGAGTGGCTAGGCAAAAAATTGGAGATTCCAGGATTACTGGGTCCAATTACAATGACGGTGATTCCTGATCCGGAGGTGAACCCGGAATTTGGAACGGGCATCATGAAAGTTACCCCAGCCCACGATCCGCACGATTTTGAATTGGGAAAAAAGTTCAACTTACCAGTTTTGCCAATTATCGACCTGGAGGGAAGAATGGATTTTTCTTGGTTTTTGAGCCAAAATGATGCCGATTCTAAATACCGAGCCCGGGCCGAAAAATATCACAAAAAGAAAGTAAGAGAAGCCCGGAAGCTGATGGTGGAAGATTTAAAGGAAGACGGATTGCTACTTAAAACAGACGAGGGTTATGTGCACACAGTGCCAACGTGTAAGGCCGGACACGAGATTGAGCCTACGGTGCTGCCGAATTGGTTTATTAAAGTGGACAGTTTGAAAGAGGCGGCTTTCAAAGCCGTAAAAACGGGCAAAATAAAGATATACCCAAAGTGGAGAGAGATAACTTATACCAGGTGGATGGAGGCGATGCACGATTGGGCAATTTCGCGGCAAAATGTATGGGGAATTCGTTTACCGGTTTGGTACTCACTTCAAAAAAATCCAACTCTTCAGATAACGTACTTGAAGCCAGATGGCCAACGAGTGCTTCGCAGCGGCGAGGGAGTATTGGCTACCAACGAACTTAATGAAGCAAAGGCAGGTTTGCAGCAACTGCGGGCGCCAATTGGCTCTCAATATGAGATAAACCAAACTTCTCCTGGTTCTGACTATTTACAAGAAACAGATACGTTTGACACCTGGTTTTCTTCTGGACAGTGGCCACTGGTGACTTTGGGCTACCCAGACTCAGAAGATTTTAAATATTTTTATCCTACATCTGTAATGGAAACGGCGTGGGAAATTCTAAGTAAGTGGGTGTCTAGGATGATCATGTTTGGAATTTATTTGACAGGCGAGGTGCCATTTAGAGATGTGTATCTGCATGGGATTGTGAGAGCCCTGGACGGAAGGAAAATGAGTAAGAGCTTAGGAAACGTGATTAATCCCGAAGAATACATAGAACAGTACGGCGTGGATGCGCTTCGAATGGGCCTGATTTCCGGAACTGCTAACGGCCGTGATTTCAATTTTCCGAGAGATCGAGTGATCGCCTACAGAAACTTCGCCAACAAATTGTGGAATTTGGGAAGATTTACAATGATGAAACTTGAAGAGCTGGACTCCCCTACTCCGGAATTCGACAAAAAGATGAAGGGGCTAAAGAAGCAAGACCGAGAAATTTTGGCGAAGTTGAAAAAACTTATTAAGACGGTGGATGAAAAACTAACTAAATTTAGATTTGCAGATGCGGCTGAGGCAATTTACCAGTTTGTCTGGCACGAGCTGGCTGACAAATACGTCGAAGAAATTAAAACCCGTGAGGATAAAGAGCTGGCGGCGGCGGTGTTAAAACATATATATCTAACGAGCTTGAAACTACTTCATCCCTTTATGCCGTTTGTGACGGAGGCGATTTGGGGGGAAATTAAAAACTTAAGAAAATATCCGGATCAGATGCTGATCACGAGTGAGTGGCTCCAAGTTTAAATTATCTTTGAGCCGAAGCGGCGAATGTCGTCTAAAAATGCTTGAGCTCGGGATGCCCAGTCTGACTTACGAATGGCCTGTGAGTAAGCTAGGTTGAAACGCCATTGACGAACTTCTGTGTCCCACAGACCAATGGGGGGAGATTTTACAAAAGTGGGAATAACTTTTAGGTCGTAGGCGTGGCCTGACTCATGACCTAAGTCGCGAAGTGCAGTGTGGTAAGCAGTAACCGGATCGAGTCCAAACATTTGGGTGTACTGCTTCGGAGTAGCAACTTTTAAAATAAATTCGCCTGTTTTTTTCATTGATCTTAGGGGTCGGCAAAAAGCTTCGGCGCCCAGATTAGCTAATTCATCGGGGGTGGCGTTTTGAGTATAAATTCCTTCTTCTTTAAACTTTGAAAGAAGTGCCGGAAGTGAATAAGTAAAGTCTTGGCTGCCTCTGGCGATTTCTATAATATCTTGTTGAGGCCCCCATAATTTCCCCAATCCGGGAAAGGTGTGGATTTCGGGGGGAGGATCTCCATACCACTTACGATAGGCTAAAAAATCCGGACTGTATGGTCTACTTGTGAGCTCAGGAGGAACCGGGTTGGTAAACATGCTATCGGGCTTTCGATTCGGTGGTGTGGAGTTTGACTTCTATGGGGCGGAGGAGCTGGATGCCGAGAGAAGAAACTTTGAAGCCGACACTGACGAGAAAACTCATTAATAAGTAATGAGCGGTAATGTTGGATATATCATTCAGATAGCTGGCGGAGATGACTTCGGTTTTGGCGGATTTGGGTTGAACGGGAAGGTCGGTGGGTATGAGGCTGCCTAAGTCCAGGCTGACCCCCTGACCGGTAAACAATTGAATAGGCTTGGCGGCATTGGTAAAGACTTGATAGATACTGAAAACGGAGTATGCAATAAGGAGAAGACCGCAGACAAGGAGAAGATATCCAGTAAGTTTCTCGGGCACAACATTAAATTTACTCTGCTTTTGGCTTGGATTCAACTGGGGATTTTTCAGTCGGAATTGTTTCCTCAACAATGCCTGGGGCGACACCTTCAACTGGCGCAGCTTCGGCGGGCGCTACCTCCTTGACCTCCTCCTTGGCTAGAGGTTCGATTTTGGCAATGATGGACTCAAGCTCGGATTTGATTTCTAACTTGGAACTCAATTTGAGATCTTTGGCATAAACAGCCTGGTTCACAGCGGCAAGGCTGGAAATATCCACGTCGATATGATCCGGCATGTCTGCAGGCAGGGCCTCGACTTCCAGTTCATTAAGCTGTTGGACCAAGATGCCAAGTTTGTCTTTTTCGGCTGGAGCCTCTCCAGTAAGGATAATTTTGACTGAGGCAACTACTTTTTCCTTTAGGTCAACCTGGTGGAAGGTAATATGGAGCAGCTGGCTGCTTACAGGGTGAAAAACAACTTCTGAGACCATAACCGGGCGCTTGTCTTTTTCGCCGGATATGTCGAGGTAGAAAAGCGTTGAGTCCCCTACTTTTTTGTAAAGAGAAAAGAAATCTTTGGATTTGACCTGGAGATTAACGCTGGGTATGTGCCTGCCAAAAACCGAGGCGGGAATAATCCCTTGACGGCGAAGGGATTTTACTTTTCGTCCGGTTACTGTCCGAGTGGTGACAGATAGTGTTTGGCTCTTCATAATCGGGTATCTGATTGGCTTATATCCAGGTCTATTTTTGTAGTACCTGAGGTGAAAGCATTATACTTGAGCTCTCCCGGCTGAGCAAGAAGCGGAAGCTGATAAGACGTTATGTACCAGATTGAGGGGTAGTTTATGAAAAACTCCCCAACTTGTGTTTGCAAGCCGGGCTGGCTTAAAAAATCCTGCTGGTAGTGGAAGACGGGCTGGGTCGGAAGCGGTTGGGAATATATTACTTCCAAATCGGAAGTGGAGCTGGGCGAAATTGATATTACGGTTGATAATTGACTAAAGGAGCCGAAATATTCCAAGGAGTATTCATTCTGAGGAAGAGTCTGGGAGTTGCGACTGATCGAGCTTATTTTGATTGAGGCGGGTAAAATTAGGCGAAAATAGTTCTTGTATGGCCCATATGGCCAGTTCTGATCAGCGAGTGGATATCGATACGTGATAGCTACTTTGGTTAACACTTCGTCTGAATTGAGCGATGATGAGACCGAGACCTGGCGTGAAACGCTTGATCCAGTTTTATTGAAAGATATATTTGTGTCCACTGGGTAGATGAAATTGACCAAGCATTCAACTTTTGCGCGACAGCCGGGAAAACTGAGTTGGCCGGTTAAAGACTGAGGTAGGGCACTTTCTAAGCCGGTATCCGAAAAATACAATCGGATGTCTCCACTGGATAAATAGGGACTGAGATCTTGCAAAACTTCGGATATTTGGGAAGGAGTGAATTGATATAACTGGGCGATAATTTCATCCATGAGAAGCCGAGTGAAATCTCCATTGTCTCCTTGTTTGGTCAGGATTTGTAGATATTGGTTCGTGACGTCTCTATTTAGAACCTGGCTAACTACCGATAAATTGACACTGATCAGGCCGCTTAAAGGTTTTGAGAAAACTTTCTCGGCTGTACCCAGAAATTTCTTGGCGGAAGTGGGATAGTCCAAATCCCAAAGTCCATCGCTGAGACGAAAATTCTTTTGATGGGTTATGCCGGCATATTGAGGAGGAGGAGAGGTGGAAACAGAAAATTGAGAAGTAGCGTAGGGGACGATTTGAGTGACTTGCCCGTTTTCGAAAGTAACTAGAAAGATCCCAAGGGGAAAACCTCCGTGGGGGCGTATTTCAAGATTATCCTGAAGGAGGACAATGTATGATCTTTCTTCTTTGTCTGAGAAAAAACGAAGCAGGAACGGGGTAATTTGGGTCACGTCCGAAGTTTGCCTTTGAATTAATTTGAGTTTTTGAAACGTACTGTCAATGTAGGAAACCTTCTTCAGAATTTCAGGAACGTGTGAGTAACTGGCAGAGGTTGTCGTAATATCGTCCATTAGACCTTCTGTTGTTTTTTTTAAATCGCTAATGGCCGAGGAGGAAACTCTACTGGTTCCTTGAAGGGATGTGTACGCCAGCTGTCCCAGATCACCTTCGAGTTTTTTTGATTTGGAGGTTATTTTTTTATACGAATTTAGATAGTTTTCAAGTCGAGATAAAGGCCTGGATGTTTGAAGTACCAAGAAACTCCCTAGCGAGAGAAATAATAAAACAACGGCCATTCGTTTTGGGCTCTGATTTTTTTTATTTGGTTCTTTATGAGGAGCATGAAAATTTTTCTCGGTGGGATTGGTTTTGTATTCGGGAACAAGTCGTGATAAAGACATACTATGTTAGTACGAAAATTTTGAGTCTATTCTTCATTAGTTTTTGAGGCTATTATGTTTTGTGTTTGGTAATAACTGGGTTAACGTGAAACAGAAAAAAATTATAATAGGGTTTTATCGAGTGTTTCATTGACCAATTTGTCGGCTAAAAAGTTGTTGTTTCGAGGAGTATAGGAAAACTTTAACTTTTTTCTACCGGCTTCGCCTTGGGCAAGTAATTTGTCTATTGAGTTTTTAGTTTTTAAGTGCTTAAGTTTCAGAGTTGGATCTTTAATTTTGTAAACGCCGTTGAGTTGATTGACGACCAGTAGTGAGTCTAAATAATAGTTGATCTGCTGTACCGTTGAACGATTATTTAGTATCCAGTTTAGGGATTCTATGACAGCTTGATATTCGGCCTGGTTGTTGGTAGCGGTTCCCAAAAATACCCCCTGTTGATGGACTATTCTCCCGGATTGGTCCTTAACGACAAATGCTGAAGCGGCTGGACCGGGATTGCCGCGAGCTCCGCCGTCACAATAGATGTTAATAGTATCTTGATTAATAAGTTGATGGCTCATTGGCTCTCTGTAATCTTATCCAAATAATTGATAGTAATACAATCATGAGAAGAGAGTTTTGGTGGAGGGTGAGCCAGTAGTGATCGACTATCCCTGTTAGCAAAATTGACAGGAAAGAAAACACTAACGACCAATCAGCAAGTCTTAATAAACGACTCATTAATTTAATAACCCAATATGCAACAAACAAGATAGCAGGAATGCCGAGTTCGGAGGCAAGAAGCAAGAAGATGTTGTGAACTGGCTGAAAGGTGAGAGAGTAGGGAGTAGGGAAGAGAGAGTAAGGAGAAGGAATGAAGTTGCCAAGCCCGACTCCGGTTAGGGGATGGTTTTTGATGAGGGTGAGCGATTTCTGCACAAGAAAGACGCGCTCTGAGAAGGAAGAAGGGTTGCCGGGAACTAGAGCAAAAGAAGAAAAGAGTAAAAGACATGCAGAGAGGGCAATGATAGTTTTTGCTGTTTTAATTTTGATTTTCGAAATCAGCCAAGTTATTAAGAGTAATACTTCCAATAAAGCGGCTGTTCGCGAGAAGGTAACCGGAATAGTAATTCCGGCAATTACAAGGCTCCATGTCCCAAATGTAATTCTTTTTTGTGAGTTAAAATAGTAAATTATTAACCCAGCCGCTAGCAGAAACCCAGCGAGGGCGTTGGGGTGGGGGAGAGTGGCGTAGGGGCGAAGAAGGAGATGCCCGGCCAGGGAAATTCGAGCAATGCCAGGGGTGGAAATATTGAAGGTTCTCTCACCGAGCCAGTAGAATAGACCGCCCAGTGATCCCTGTTTAAAGAATTGGAGCCAGGTGAGAGCGGATGCCCAGATGACTGCGAAAGATAGGGGATAGTGGATAGTGGACAGTGGATAATGAGTGCGAGATACTAAATATTTAAATAGCCAGTAATATTCCAGTACACGAAGCCAGGAGAAAATGGCGGCAAATGGAAATGAGGAGATGAGAATATTGAGGATGGCAAAGATGATCACGGGGAGAGGAACTCTGGGGCGAATTTGGGAAGAAAGCAAAATAATAAGAATTAAAACGTCTGTAAAAAAGAGGGTGGGGGAGAGATAGTCGACACGGATGCCGTGAACTAAGCTCCAGGAGGGCCAGAAGTGGCGGCCAAGCTGAGAAGGCAGGAGTAATAATAAAAGTGGAAGCACGAGGTTATTTTACGCTTTTGGACTGATGACCACGGAACGGGAGCGGCCGATACCTTGGGAGGAAGTAGTGACTTGAGGGTGGTCCGCTAAGTAGAGGTGGACGATCCGCCGCTCAGAAGCGGGGAGGGGAGGTAAGGCGTGAGGAATTCCCGTGGTAAGAGTCTGGTTGACCACAGAATCGGCTAAGGCTTTGAGACTTTGTTCGCGCCTTTCTTTGTAGTCGTTGATATTGACCGATAAATTTAGCCACTCTCCGGTTTTGGTATGGACATGCTGGCCAAGGATAAACTGGAGGGCAGATAATGTCTCCCCGTGATAGCCTATCAAAACGGCCGGAGACGGAGTTTGAAGAGAGACTTGGTAAATATTTTCGTTCGGATCGTAGCGGGCTTGAATTTCTACCTCGCTTCCGAAACCTGTATGGGTGAGTAAGTCCTGCGTGAGATCGGAGAGAGTTTGGGTGTGGTCCATAGCGGGTGAGAAATCAGGAGGATTTTAACAAATTGACCTTTTGGAGCCAAGGCTTTAAACCTCCCCAACCGGTGGCGTAGTATTGCTGAAACATGGAGACTAGGGAAAAGACTAGCCAATAAAGAACCAGGCCAGACGGAAATTGGTAACCAAAAATCACAGTCATAATGGGAAACATGTAGAGCATTTGCTGTTGAGCGGCAACCATGGCATCGTCTGACTCCCCAGGGGTCTTTTTGGCTAATTTTTCTTCAGCTGAAACTACAGGGGCCATCATCTTGGACTGAAGAAGCTGAACTAATCCGGTAATCAAGAGAAAGATCCCCGGAAGCGGGAAGGGGAATCCGGGAACGGCCTGGGTGTCGGGTTTGGACAAGTCGAGGTAAAAAAACTTGGTGGAGAGATTGAAATTTGACGGGAGAGTGTTGAAAGAATAGAGGAGGGGATTGAGGCGATTGACCAAGTCACCATTGCCACGCAGAACAGAATTGAAAGCGTTGAAAAGGGCTATTAAAACCAGCAGCTGGATTATCTGGGGAAGGCAGCCAGAGGCGGGGTTGGCACCGTGGCTCTTATAAAGCTCGGTTTGGGCTTTGAGCAGGGCCTGCTTGTCGTCTTTGTGAACCTCTTTGAGTTTGGCCAGTTCCGGGGCGAGATCGGCCATTTTTTTACTCAGGCGAAGACTAGGGAGGACTAATGGGGTCATCGCTAGGCGCAAAACGACGGTGAGAAGAATAATTGACCAGCCGAGATCGCCAGTGAAATGAGCCAGGCCGACCAGGGCATTTAATAAGGGATGATAGAGCAGCAGGTTCCAGAGTTGAGACATTTTCGTGTTTTAGATGACTGGATCAGGACCGCCGGGGGACCAGGGGTGGCAACGGATAACGCGCTTGAGGCCTAACCAGCTACCGCGTAGGATACCATACTTTTGAATCGCCTGATAGGTATATTCGGAGCAGGTGGGAGTGAAACGACAGGATTTATGAGATTCCAGGGGTAATTTTTGATAGAGCCTGATTAAGGAGAGGGCCAATTTCTGCACGGGGTAAGTTTAGCATCGAGTGGTGGGGAATGATAATGATGTCAGCTGATGGCTGATGGCTGATGGTTGATAGCTGGTCGTAAATTTGACGGCGCAAGCGGTTGCGAACGACGGCGGATTTGTGAAGTTTGGTGGAGGTAATGATGGAGAAGCGGGAAAAAGATAGGTTGTTGGAACAAGTTAGCAGTGAAAAATGGGGTGTTCGTGTGGATTTGCCGTGTGATTTGGCGGCTAGAAAATCTTTGCGGCTGAGGCGGCGGGGGCGAGGCAACATTAACCGATTTTACTCTTAAATGGTGAGTTTTTTGCGACCTACTGATCGGCGGCGTTTGAGAACGTTGCGGCCATGATGGGTTTTCATTTTGGCGCGAAAACCGTGCTTGCGAAGTCTTTTGAGTTTTTTGGGCTGCCAAGTTCTTTTAGGCACGATGGAAGTATAACATATATAATTGACTTGTGGGCGATTTGGAAGGACACGAAGTAGACATTCAGAGTCTGAGAAGAGGAGAGGATGTAGTGGCTGCCGTTTTGGGAATGAAACCGAGGGAAAAAGTCAGATCGGAAAATTCCTGGAAAAAGGCACTCGCAGCCAATATGATTGATCCAAATAAAAATTCCTCTATGTTCCGGTTGAAAGCTGCTGGGGTTGAGTGGATAGATGAGCACATTTCGGTAGAAAGGTTCCCGGGTATGACTGATGAAGAGTACCAAAGGGGGCAGGAGTTCAAGAGAATGGAGTACAAGAGAGGGTTTGCGGCAGTAGTCGAGGCGTCTTTGCACAATTGGGGGCAGAGTTTAATAGCTAAATTGTCACAGGAACATCTTGTGTTCACTGGCCAACCCATGCTACCAACAGAGCAGACTCCTACACTAAGGGTGAGAGAAATTGATTTAGGTGGGGACGTTTTACAGATAATTCACGAAAGTGCTACTCACTCGCAGAGCAGGGAACTGGCAATTCAAACTACTGTCGACGTGTGGAACATACTAAGAGATAGAAAAAACTATCCAAGGCCGCTGACGCCGCGTATGGTGATCAGGGAGGTTTATCCGACCGATGAGTACAGAAGTGCGATTTGGCCAACCTCTGAACCGTGGGAAGTGTTTAACTTAAACCAGCTCGATGTTAGAGGGGCTGCTCAGCATGAGGCTATTCACTTGGCTTTTATTGCCCAAGCGGGACTCCCTGTCTCGTGGGATTTCACTGAAGGAGTTGCCATGCGGATAGGTTTTGGGTTGAGTGGTAAAGATGTATCCGGGATAAATAGGCCCCTCGAGTATTTTCAGAAAATTATAGACGAGGCTAAATTGGAACCAGGAGATAGGGTCGGGTCTCATACTCAATTACTAGAGGTAGCCAGTGAAAGGAGCGGCGCAATATTAAAGGCGGGACTTCAGATCAAGGATGTTTCATACTTATACGGATTCGCTTTTGCCACTGCGATACTGGAATCCGAAAGATATAAAACCGTTGTGGAGCAAGCCAGAAAAGCAAACGAGCACCCGTATAGCTTTTTATTGAAAATAAACCATGACTTAACGGCTGATACCTTAGTAAAAGATGGCTTGCTTTCTAAAGAGGCCGATGGAGGGTATTCCTCTACTCAAAAACTATCCCAAAGAGATGTATTACAACATGTCTTAGAGAAAAATGGTTTTGACGCTAATAACATCTTTGAACAGGCAGCTTATGTGCTACAGGGGATGCGGAGTGGTAGTAGATAGAACAGAAAAGGCTATTGAAAAATTGTGGATAACTTGTATAAATGGCTGGCAACAGAAGTGATTATGGATGATCTTAATGCAGAAAAAATTTGGGAGAGCGTAATGGGGGTAATGCGGCTGGCGGTGTCGGGGGCGACATTTAACCTGTATTTAAAACAGACGGAGCTTTTGGAGATAAAAGAAGTGGAAGACAGGCTGGTATGCGAGGTGGGGGTGGGATCGGTGATGATCAGAGACACGGTGGATCAAAGGTTTAAGGGACAGTTGGCGATGGAAATGGAGAGATTGACCGGAAAGAGGTGCGAGATAGGATTTAGGATTGAGAGCAAATCCTCCTTTCCTAAAGCTGTGGAGGGACAAAATAAGTTTGGGCCATTATTTGAGGAAACGAAAAAAGATGAGAGCAGGTGGAGAATGGCGAACTTGCGACCGGATTATACATTTGAAAACTACGCGGTGGGAGGAAGTAATCAGATGGCGTACGCGGCGTCTCAAGCAGTATCCCAAAAACCCGGAGAGGCTTATAACCCTTTGTTTGTATATGGCGGGGTGGGGGTGGGGAAGACCCATTTGATGCAGGCAATCGGCCATGTGTGTGCCGAAAAGGGAGAAGGTAAAGTACTGTTTTGCACGAGTGAACAATTTACGAATGACTTGGTGGAGGGGATTAAGAATAAAACGACGGAAAAGATGAGATCTAAATACAGACAACTGAAACTGTTGATGATTGACGACGTCCAGTTTATGGCGGGACGAGTTGCGGTCCAGGAGGAGTTTTTCCATACCTACAATACTTTGGCGGCTTCCGGCGGGCAGATAGTAATGACCTCTGACCGACCGCCGACGGAAATTTCCAAATTGGAAGCGCGATTGAGAAGCCGGTTTGGAGCGGGATTGATTGTGGATATAGGGCAACCGGATTTTGAATTGAGAACGGCAATTCTTTTGATTAAAGCCAGACAAAAGCGAATAGATTTGCCTATGGAGGCGGCTCAGCTGATTGCTGAGAAGATTGAGGGAGTAAGAGAGCTGGAAGGGACGCTGGTGAGATTGAAGACGGAGGCAGAGACCAAAAGCAGGCCACTAGACAAAGATTTGGTGATTGGTTTGTTGAAAACAAACAACGGAAGGCCGGGTATGAGAAAGATTTTGACACCAAATGAAGTCATGAATGCGGTGGGGGATTATTTTGGAGTGGGGGTGCAGCTTTTGAAGGGGGAAAGGAGAACTAGATCTATTGTCTGGCCAAGACAGATATTGATGTTTTTATTGCGAAAAGATTTGGAGTTGCCGCAGGAAGAAGTGGGAAGGCTGGTAGGGGGACGAGACCACAGCACGGTAATACATGCGACGGAGAAAGTGGAGGCGGCTATGAAACTGGACAGCAAAACCGATTTAGTTATTAACGATTTGAGAAAAAGATTGTTGATGAACGGTTGATGTCTTGTAAATATCTTTGGGGAGATGTATATAAGATTTAGCTAAAAGTGAATAATCCTGTGGTTATCCACAAAATGTTCACAAATTTGTTAGGATGGTTGTAAACTAAAATTAAACCCGAAAAGTGAATATAAAAATTCAAAATTGTAAACATATCCACAGTTTCTAATACTAGTACGACTAATTTATGAAGATATCTGTACTACAAAAGGATTTAAACAGGGGTTTAGCTAATGTGAGCCGGGTGGTGGCAACTCGGGGGCAGTTGCCAGTACTGGCAAACGTGTTGCTGGAAGCTGAGAAAGACGGGTTAAAACTGGCGGCGACGAATTTGGAAATGGGGATCAGGGAATGGGTGGGGGGGAAAATCGAAGTTGAGGGGAGATTGACGGTACCGGCTAAAAGTTTGAGTGAATTTGTTGGTTCACTGGGAGGGGAAGTGGTGGGACTGGAAGCGGAGGGAGACAAGTTGAAAGTAAGATGTGGGAAATATACGGCGACTTTTGCGGGAATTGATGCGAGTGAGTTTCCGGTGATGCCAAAAAGCGGACTTACACCTGCTAAAGCCAAGGAGGGGCATGGGATTATTGAAATAGGCAGTAAACTTGTTTTGGATATCGCAATGCAGGTGGCGTATGCGGCCGCAAGTGATGAGAGCAGGCCGGTTTTGACCGGGGTGAGGTTTGCGGTGGCCGGTGATCAATTGGCAGTGACGGCGACGGATGGATTTAGACTAGCCAGAAAGAAAATACAAGACAAGGGATTTAAGGATATGGGAAGTTTGGACGGGCTGGTATTGCCGGCGCGGACCATTCTGGAGCTGGCGAGAATGGCGGATGGGTCGGCTGAGAAAAATATGAGAATCGAGGTATTTTCGGATAATAACCAGGTGATTTTTGGAGTGGGCAGGTCGGATTTGATTTCAAGAGTATTGGGCGGCAATTATCCGGAAGTGGATAAGATAATTCCCAGTGAGCATAAAACGCGGGTGATTGTAGAGAGGGGAGATTTAATTAACGCGGTGAGGGCGGTGGGGATATTTGCGAGGGAAAATAACAATATCATTAAGTTCACAATCATAAATTCCCAATTCTTAATTTCGGCGAGGGCGAGCCAAGCCGGTGAGAGCAATGTGGAAATTGAGGCGGAAATGGAAGGGGAAGACGGAGAGATAGCTTTTAATTACAAGTATGTAATGGACTATTTGAATAGCACAGCGAGCGAGAGAGTAGTTTTGGAGATGAATGGCAATTTGGCTCCGGGCGTATGGAGGGGAGAAAAGGATGAAAGTTTGCTGGCACTGGTGATGCCGGTTAGGGTGTAGGGAGACAAAAGCTTAGGCGATAATTCTGTTTTGACTCTTCGGGGTTGGTGACGTAAAAGGCGGCCATGGTAACGTCCAGCTGGCAGGCTTGGGCAGGAGAGAGGCGCGTCTGGAAAAGAAACATTTTTTCGGCCTCCATTCTATATTGGGCAAAAGGCGAGCCAATGATGGAGATGACGTAATTTTGGGTCTGAGGATGGAAGACAATGCTGTAATTTTTATCTGGATCTTCGTAGATTATCTGCTCGTAGGGATTTGGGGTATAGGGGGTGAATGTGGGAAGAGGGGTGGGGGTGGAGGTTGTGATTGGTGGTTGGCCGGAGGGAGGAGTGGCCCGGGAAAAAATATAGAAAAGGGAAAGGGCCGAGAGGAAGGCAAGCGGAATGAGCCAGGGAAAGCGGCGAAGGGGAGAACTTTTGGGATGATGGTTCTTTTTTTGTTTCATGGGCAGTTGGAAGTAATGCCGCAGGTGGCGGCGGTAGTCCAGGGTTGCCAGTTTCTGTAAATTTTGTCGGAATTGCTACTACATGTGGACTGGTTAAAAGTATAGGAGACGCTGTTGACGGGGTTCCAGAACCAGGCGACGCAGTTGGCCAAAAGGGTCCAGTCGGAGACGACGGGGCAGTCGAGAGAACCGCAGTAATTGGTACCGAAGGCTTCGAAGCAGCGCTGGAATGAGCCAAACTTATTTCTTTCCTGATGCGAGGAACAGAGTAAATTGGTCTGGAAGAGACCGGCGCTGTAATCGCCGGTGTGGCGGTTGATGCTGGTGCAGTGGCTGATGGTAACGCCATTTGAGGTGGTGGTGCTGTGGTCTGCGCCGGGAGAAGAGCAAAAATCGAGACAGCTGTCGTTGAGGGCAGTGGCTTTGCCGCCGATGCTCTCTTTGTTGCAGATTTGGGCGGCGTTGGGGGCTTGGGCGGGGCCAAAAACGGTGGTGAGCTGGGTAATGGGGTTGTTGAGGCCGCAGAGGTTGGAATCGGGGAGGACGAGGCATTGGCCGCCACCGACACCGCCGCCGCCACCGACACCGCCGCCGGCGCCGATGAGGGAGGAGCCGGGCGGAATGACGAAAGCGCCAGCGTTGATGATAAAAATTATTAAGGCGACGATAATGGGGATGGTAAGGAGAACTCCAAAGAAAATGACAATAACAGAATATATGGTAGAGGTGATGGCGACAATAAAGGCACCGATGGCGGCGGGAATTCCGATAACTGCTTGGGCGCCGAAATAAGCGGCTCCGACCAGACCCATGACTCCATATTTAATTAATTTCTTAGCCTTGTCTGCAATCTTGAAAACGACTTCTGTTCCTACCCAGGCGACGATATTGCCGACTATGGGAGCGATGCCGGTGGCGGCGGTTTGAACTGCGGCTTGAACTCCAGCCTTGGCGGCGGTTTTGACTCCCCCTTTGACGATTGTTTTGGTTGCGGCAACCCCCAATTTTTTGAAGACCTGGCCCGCGATTTCTTTACCCAGGAATTGCGAGGCTTGGGATTGAATTTGAACGCCAATTGGACTAGCAAAGAAACGGTTGACGGCGGTTCTAGTAAGCTCGGTTTTTAGAGAGGAAATGGGGTTTTGGGTGATATATTGGACGAAGGGATGGAATTGTTTGAGCTCTTCGTTGAAGAGATTGGGGAGTTTGGCTTTGGAGAAGACATTGTTTAATAAACCAAAGTCGAATTTGGAGGAAGATTGGACGATATTGTTTTGAGCTTGGGGGGGAAGTTTGGTTTGGGAGAGAGCTTGAGGAAGGGCGGCAGTCTGGACAAGCTGGGAAAAAGCGGCAGTTTGGTAATTTTGGCGCTCATCCGGGGGGAGATCGGGAGTAGGGACAGCGTAGTGGCTCATTTCTTGTGCAGTTTTGACGTTGTCGAATGCTTTGGCGGCGATGTCTTTGGCTTCGGCTGGTGAAGATATGCGGGATAGTTCGGCGGTGAGGGTTTGGAGGGCAAGATCGGAATCTTTGGCATTGAGGTCAAAGTCTTTCAGAGTGGCGGCGATTTGAGAGAGGATGTCTTGGACGTCAGATTTTGCTTGGATGGACTCAAGCTGGGGGAGAATGTCTTTTTGCAGGAGCTGGGTGAAGTCGTCATCGGGATGCTCAATTTTGAGCGAGGCGATCTGGCTGATTAAAGCTTGGTAAGCCTTGGGGTTTCGGGAAAAGTCGTACTTGGCGGAGTTGATGTGCGAGGCAATTAATAGTTCAAGATTTTCGAGACGCGGGTCTTCAAGCGGGGAGGACGATTTCGATGTAAGTTTGGGCAGACCTTTAACTCGGGTGTGACCAAGGTCGTAGGACTGGGATTCATAGTTGTATTGGGCGGCTTGGTTCTGGCGTTTATAAAGCTCTTCGGCGGCTTTTTGTTTTTCGTTCTCGTGGTGGACTATCTCGGATATTTCGGCGGCTAAGCCGTCTGGCAGTTGGGGGCCGAAAATTTCCTTGAGGGCGGCATCGACGGTGGGGTAAGTTTTGAGGACGTCGGGATTGAAAATGTAATAAGAAAGGGCGTTGATAAGTCCTTTACTAGGTTTAAAACCGTATTTGGGAAGGATGAGTTCGAGAACCTTGGCGAGGGGAATGTCAGGCATGGCGGTTAACGTGCTCAAGTAAAACGATAGGGAGTTTTAGGAGATGGTCTTTTTCTTCGGAATAGAGATCCGGGAATTTTTCGTCGGTTTCGTGAGACTCGATCTCGCGGCGCAGGTCGTCGAAGGGTTTTTTTAAGACCTGGCAGGCCCAGGTCCAAACGGGCAAGTCGGCGGAATGAAGCTGTTCCACGGTTTTGCAGGAGTTACAAATGGTCATAATTTCTTCTTCGACCTGGCGGATGGCGGCGAGAGTCAAATCGGCGGGGGCGTGGAACATGGTTTAATATTAACTCAAAACTTAATAGTCAAAAGTTAAAATTTATCATTTAGGTTGATTGGAACCTTGGTTGGCGGCGGTGATGGCGGCCTGGCGGGCTTTGAGAACGTCTTGGGGACGAGTGGAGATGAGCTTGTGTTCGTCTGGGGAAGCCACTACCCTAATGGCGACGTGATTGTTGCCGGCGAAAAACAGGCCTTCACCAATATCGGCAGAGAGGAGGAGATGTTTTTCTCCTTCGGAAAGATAAAAAACCTGGGAGACGTGATCAATGGAGGCGGGAGACTGCTTCATGAGGACTTGGATTGAGGAGTTGGTGACGATGGCCTTGCCGTAATCGGTGCCTAAGAAATCTTCGACATCCTGGGTGACGGTGGTAAGACCAAGGAAGTATTTGCGGCAGCGCTTGGCGATGCCGTGCAAAAAGCTGGCGGAGTCGGGATACTGCATGAGATACCAGGCTTCGTCGACGATTAAAAGGCGCTTTTTGAGATCACGGCGGAGTTTGACCCAGATGTAGTCGAGAATGATGAAAATGGCAATAGGCTTGACCGAATCTTCGAGGTCGCGGACGGAGAAAACGGTGAAGGGGTTGTCGAGAATTACGTTTGACGGCTGGTCGATAATGCCGCGAAACGAGCCTTTGACAAACTTCTCAATCCGGTCGGCCAGAGACCGGGATTTGGATTCTTCCATGCCGATGAGGGCCTTGTAGAGATCTTCCATTAAGGGGGGAGATTTTTTTTGAGTTTCCGGGTCGGGGGTGATGCCTTTCATGCGGTAGGTCATGACCAGAGCTCGGTCTAAAATGGCTTCTTCTTCGGGATCCAGGGCGCCCATGATGACTTTGAAAAGCGAGTGCAGGGAAAGGATTTTTTGATTGAGCTCGTTTTCCTCGGATGTTTGAGTGAGAGAGGAGAGATCGAAGGGGTTGATGCGGTTGGTGGAAGCGAAGGAAAAGTTGACATATGAGCCGCCGACGGCGTCACAGAGATTTTTGTATTCGTTTTCCGGGTCGATAATAATGATTTCGGTGCCAAACATGAGGGAACGGAGGGCTTCGAGCTTGACCATATAGCTTTTTCCAGAACCGGCTTTGGCGAAGACCACACTGTTGGCATTTTCTAAACTAAACCGGTCGAAGATGACTAAACTGCCATTGTGCTCATTGAGGCCGTACATAATGCCTTCGTTGGAGGTCAGTTCGGATGAGGTGAAGGGAAAGGTGGAAGCCAGAGAGGTGGTGTCCATGTTCCTGGTTACCATGAGATGGTCGATGGAAGTGGGGAGGGTAGTTTTGAAGCCGACGGCGTGTTCGAGAATAGCGGGGGTGGCGGAGATGAGGAGAGAGGCGAGAGTAGAGGTGACTTGTTTGGAAACCTGGTCCAGCTCGGTGGGGGCGGAGGCGGGGATGGTGACATAGAGGGCAAACTGGAAAAAGCGCTCGATACCTTTGACGAGCTGATCCTGGAGGGAGAGGGCGTCTTCAAGTTTGGCTTGGGTGGTGGGATTGACGATGCGGCCGCGTTGAAGATCGGTGGCGAGTTCGGCTTCCATCTCGGCAATTTTTCGGCGAAGGTCGTCTAAGGTGGATTTGCTTTCTACGGGATAAATAAACATCGAGACGAAGAGGGAATGGTCGAAGTTGATGAGGGGGGAGAGCCAGTTGGCGGTGACGAATCTGGGATAGCTCCCAACGAAGTAAGTGCGGTAGTAACTATTGCCGATTTTGATGTAATTGAACTCTACGGAAACACTCTCCGGGGCGATGATGTCCATCGGGGAGAGATCGGGCGATAGGACCTTGGGGGGGAGGGCGCGGGGGTCGAAAATTGATTTTTTGGATTTTTTGATCATTGGGGCATTTTAACTTTAACTCCAACGTAATCCCGGTTGTAAGTCTCGAAGAAGAGCTGGAGAAGTTCGTTTGAATCTAACTGGCGGGCCTTGAGGCCGATTCTGGCCAGGAGGCGGATGAGGTGGTCGCGTTTGGGAGTAAGGTTGACGGCAGCCCGCTCCACAAGAGAACTTTGAGTGACGGCGGAAGAGGAAGGTTTGGCGGAAAACATTTTGAGAGCGTTGCCTGCTCCCAGCTCGAGAGTACTGAAAGGAATGACTACGTAAAACTTTTTGTCCAGAACGTTGCCTTGACGGACGACGGAACGGACGAAATCGCGATACTTGATCAATTGGTCTTTGAGAAGGGGGGCGGTGGCTTTGTCTATGCGATTGTCCAGGAGGCGGATGTAATCGGTAATGTCTTTTTGTTTGGAAATGATGACAATTTGGATGGGGAAAGTAAGAGAGTTTAAGAGTTGGGCGTAGGCATAGATGGTGGCGTCCTGCTCTTTTTCTGACAAAAGGCCGAAATTGATGGCGGAGACTTCGAGGACAAGGCAGGCAGAGTTGCCCTTGAGGACAAGCAGATCGGCGACGATATCCTGGATATCAAGATGGTTTTGGGAGGTGTCGTAGGTGGGTGTGGGGGCGGGCATGAGTTAAGAGTATAAGAGATTAAGAGTATAAGAGTGTAAGTACATGAAGTTCATTAGGCTTTGGCTTTGATAATGATGGGCTGGATAATCGATCCGGCGGCTTCAATAGAAATGGGGTCGAAGGCGAGAGGATCCTTTTCGGCTCGGATGACGTAGTTTCCCGAGGAGAGCGGCGTGGCGATTTGGAAGAGGCCGGCGCGGTTGGTGCGCAAGGCTCGGACGGGAATACCGGAGGAGCTGTCGATTATCTCGACGATGGTGCCTTCTTGGGGGTCATTGGTCGAGGAGACGACTTGACCGATGAGGATATTGGGGGCGGGGGGTGAGGGAAGAGTGGAGGACATTTGGGCGGAAGGGGGCAGATTGGTGATGGGAGAATGGGAGGCCAAGGGAGTGATGGAGGGGGGAGGGGTAAAGGGAGTGGTAGGTGGTATGGTGTAGGAGGCGGGGGGAGCTTTGTAGTTGTTGGCTATGGGCAGGCGGGT